>VFSW01016543.1_pt1 | contig 10056 bp, 9 predicted proteins | sample 5358111 | NCBI WGS metagenome assembly VFSW01 (sample SAMN11554181, study PRJNA540505) | mine drainage metagenome | isolation source: sediment from site ElyBrook_90M | place: USA: Ely Copper Mine, Vershire, VT | collected 2017
GCCCTATGAAATGGAATTTCTCAGCGGGTGTCTCGCTCGGACCTGACGCTTAGGGTTTCGACAACGGCGACGTGCCGGGCAGCATCGTCACTAAGGGTTTCATCGTGAGGAAAGAGATTGCCAGTAGCGGTATGCCCGTCATCAACGCATTCATCTGCACTCTGCGCTGACGGCGAACGCTCTCAGGGTTTTGATGGTGCAGCCGGCAGCCACTCCGTTGATGACGAACGATGTGGGGAAGCAGCGCAGCCATCGATCTCGCTTCAGGACAGTGCTGGTAAGGGCAGCAGAGCCGGGCTCGTGCACCATGACCCCCGGCGAGCCTCCGCCCATGGCGGATTCACCAGGGACATCGCGGGGCGATCCCTCGTCCAGTTGGGCGCACCGCACTCTCGGCGATCCGCCACTACCCGACGGCCATCGAAGCGCATGATGACCTTGTCGCGTTCGCCACCCGCCACGCCCTGAAGATCCGCGTCCGAGAGGTCGACGAGTGTCTCGCACGTACGAAAAGAGTCTGTTCTCACGGGCTATTGCACATCGCGGACTTCACTCGCTCCCGGGGTCTGCGGATCGCCGTTCCCGCGTTGGCTCGAGGCCACATTGATCGTCATCCAATTGGTTCACTCGCAGATTCGAAATGCCGCTATATTGGAGTGCCACAAATTCGGAAAGAGAGTTTGAATGTCCCTGACCCCTTGGGTTACCGTGTGATATGTCAGGGCGGCCAAATAGTGTTCCAACTCGTCGTCGAATCGGCGTGGCTATAAGGCGATTGGCTGAACGCGTTGCACTGGTTGAGTGGGCCTCGGTCCGATTCACCAAGTTCATCGACGCCAAACCTGAAAATTCGTACATCAAGAAGCGCGTGCAGGCGATGAGGGCGCCATTTCAGCCCGCGATGAGTTTTCAAGATGTTCTGGACGTCGCGATGTCCCTTCAGGAAGAAGGCCTGAATTTCTGGTTCGCGGGCGGATGGGGAATCGATGTCCTGGTCGGATTCCAGAGTCGTGATCATTTGGATCTCGACATTGTCATTGAGGATTTCCGTCGAGACGGACTGCGAGTGTGTCAAGTGCTCTCCCGATTGGGATATGTCCATCGCGAGACGAGGGTCGGGGGTATTTGGATGCCTTCTGTCGTCGCCCTCAGTGATTGGGCGGGTCGGCGGATCGAGCTCTTGGAGATCGATTGGGAGCGTTTTGTCGGCAATGCCGGAATCGTGGCCAACGACGAGAGCGGAGTGACGGCGGACGCGTTGCGCCAGCACGCCTTCACGGAAGCAGTCATCTTTGACCAGAAACTGCCGTGTCTCTCAAGGAATGCGCAACTACTTTTTCATTCACACTTCGTGCTAGCCGACAAGCAACATCGAGATTTGGAGATTCTGAAGGAATCCGCTGGCTTGGGCGACGGCGTCTGATCGTGCGCCGTGCCGCGCACTTCGTGAACAGTGTCCGGTCGGTGCGAGATGAATCACCCGTCGCCCTCACCGCTTGACGTGTGGTGTTCGCACGGTGGTCCATCGAGCACATTCGCCGTACGGGTACGTGAGATAGCCGTTGGGTCCTAAAGAAAGCATGGTCACGACGACGGTTTGGGGAAAGGTGGGAATCCTTCCCAACTGAAAACTTCGATTTCCATCAGACTTTCGGGGCACTGCACCTTCTGGGGTTCAGTGATACTCAGACCGCAAATGGGTCCGACCCCGCGCGCCTCCGAAGCCAACTCAACGTGCAACAGTCCCGTGCGCGCAAATCGGGTCGGGCGAAAATTCAAGAATCGTCGCACCGTTGAATCGGATTCGCTGGGCGATATCGCCTGGACAATGCGTACGAGTTCGAATTGCGAGGCATGAATCGCCCGGAAGAAAAGGTGCGACTGACCCAGGTGAGTTCTGGCGCGGCTCAAGCTCTCCGCGTCGTCATGGCGCGTCACGCCGGAACGGCGGCGCTGCGCAGCTCCTATGGTGCCGAAGGGGATATTGATTCGATACCGCTGGGGGGAATCGCTTGGATTCTCCTAATCGTTATCGGCAGGAAAAGTAGGAACTCAACTCCCGATGTGGTCACCGCCGCATATCCCGCAGCGTTGATGCCAACACTTCCAATGAAGGCGAGGATGATGGAGAGGTACACGATCATGGTGACTCCCTCACGAACCATCACGTACCACAGTCGGTGGTCGATCCAGGCCAGAGCGACGTAGATGGCCGCGACGGCAGCGCCGGGGAGCGACAAGAGGAACAGTCTGAGTAACGTCGTGCCGTGGTTGGCGTACGTCGCGCCGAAGACGCTGAGAATCTGGTGTGCGAACGTGATTCCGAAACCCATGGTTATGACGACTACAACAGACATCGCTGTGACCGCTTGTCGGGCGAGTCGACGCAATTCGTCAGGTTCGTGAGCCGCCTCGACGATGAGGAGTCGCGAGACATTCCATAACAAGAGGGTGGGCGCCGCCGCGATCTGAGCTGCCAGAAAGTAGTAGGCGTTTTCAATGGCGCCCTTGCGGGCGATCACGATAAGAGCCACCACAGACGTCGAGAAGACGCTCAGAATGGTTGTGGTGTACTGAGGAATTGCCAGTCCCAGAATGTGCTTGAGAGTCGGAAGGGGCTCGTCACGTGTTGACTCACGAAAATAGTACGGTAGCCGCCGGCGGAAAATATACCAATTGACGACACCTACGGTAGCGATCAGGGGAATACTCCACGAAAGGATAATTCCTTGACCGGTGGCGTACGCCGCCAATGGAACAACGAGCAATATCTTAGCAATACCGAAGAGGTTGTTTTCGACCGCGACCCAGCGTGAGACTCGCAGACTAACCAGCACGTAATCCTGTAGACCAAAGATGGTGTAGAGAGCTACGGTGAAGACGAAGAGGACACTCCACTCCAGTGAGGGTTCAAAGAATCGATTGGCGAAACCGAGGGCCGTGTACGAAGTGGCGATCACGAGGGCCAGACCGACGCAAATGGAGTAGGCGGTGAGCACGAAGTCTTTGGCTCTGGTCCCTGCACCGGGCAGATAGCGCTGGAATACTTGACCAAAACTCAATTGCGAGAGGGTTGACAAAAGGGTGACCGCCGCGATTTCGGCGGCTGCTCGTCCGACCAATTTCTGGGTTGTCGCGTGCGTAGCGAAATACCAGTAGAGGATGCCCAGTACTCCCGAGCCGCCTACCGATAGCATCAGCGCGAACGCATTGGTAAAAATCCGATTTGGACCGAGTCTGCTTGACCACTTTGCCAACGTCGTCTTCATTGTCTCCTTTGAGTATTGTCTCCGACTGGGTGGATCCCCAGGCGAAGTAGACACTGGGCTATGCAGATTTCACTACTTGGAGCAATGCTAATTCGTGCAGGTTCGGACACGATCGTGGCGCGAAGGCGGGCGCGGGGTTCTTATGGAAGGAAGTCCGCATTTCATGATCAATGCGATCCTTTTTCGCGTGGCGTCTACGGGCCCGGATCTTGATCGAGAAGCCCCGGACTGCCCTTGGCGAGTGAGCGAACATTCCTGAATCGTGACCAGCAGTTGGTAGGCCGAGCAGACGTCAATCGCGCCGCCTTGTGGACGGATCGCCGCTGACAAGGTCAGTGCCCCGCTCGATCAGCCTTCTTGCCGAGAAATAAAGCCTCGTAGTCCGCTGCGATCTGCTCGGGTCGATGCTTTTGGCGCGCGCGAGTTACGGCGGATAGTCCGAGGGTCCGACGCAGTTCGGGGTCCGATAAAAGACGTATTAGTGCGCCGGCAAGATCCGCGGGTGAATTGGACTCCGGAATCAAGCCGGCTGAATCAAAGAGGAGTTCATCACCTCCGGCCGACGCCGGGGCCACGCACGTGAGTCCACAAGCCATCGCCTCGAGAAGGACATTGGGCATGCCCTCGCGGTGCGAGGAAAGGCAGAAGATGTCAGCCGCGAACAGGAAATTGGTGACGTTATCTTGGGGTCCGACGAAGATGACGTGATCACTCAATGCGCTCTCGCGCACGATCTCATCCAGCGCTTCTACATAATGAGTGTCAACGCTGTCGATGGGACCGCCAACAATGACGAGGTTGGCGTTGAGGCCGGCGTCAAGTACCTGGCGGAAGGAGCGGATGAGGAGATCAACACCTTTGCGCTTCTGCAAGTGGCCCACGAAGAGCACAATCGGCCCGTCGTCGAGTCCCAGATCGCGCAAAGCGGTGGCTTTCTCGTCGACCGAAGGCGGACGGTAACGACTGAGGTCCACGGGGACCGGAACGATTGTGACGTTGGCCACCCCGAGTCCGCGCAGTTCTTCCTTCATTCGGGGAGTCAGTACGACCTGGCTGCACTCGCGTAGGATGAAGCGCCGGACGCGACCTAGAGGTCCACTCAGCATGTGGGTGGCGTCCCCTCGGGTTACCCATGTCATGACGGTTGATCGACCGAGTCCTGCCGCACGTGCCGCTACGGCGAAATCTGCATCCAACAATACGCTCACTGCGTCGAGCTTGCGACGCCGGCGCACGAGCCACCACCACGTAAGTGCCAGGTCGAGTATCTTGGCGAGCCGACCACGACCCGGCAAGGCAATTCGACGGACCGTGATTCCCTCTAGTTTCTCGCTACCCATCCGCGTCCGCACTCTGCGTGTTAGCACGGTGACGTCCCATCCGCGCCGCGCAAACTCGAGCGCATGGAGCCTCGTTTGAGTGGTAGTGCCACCGCGCGAGGGAAAGTAATCGGACACCATGAGCACGATCGCCGGGGGCCCCGCATGCTGTTGGGCCATCCTTAGGGCCTCCGGTCTATAACTACAAGTGAGACAATACAGCCATTCCGTGCTATGCACCAGCGACCATTCTTATCGAAATGGCGAGATGACGCAGGTCCCCGAGTGATGAATAGGACTTTTGGTAACGACTGCAACAACCTACCTGAACGGGCTGACCCCGAGACCGTCTATCGAAGCCGTTGACTCATTGCGTCGACCTGGGAGGCCATTGAGGTTTTCTGCGTTCGAGTCGCTTCACCACGTGAGTCGGCGCACTTGGTTCCGCGACGCCGTTCCGCGATCATGAGTGTCGGAGTAACCGAACGGAGTCCAATGAACTGATCTACCGGTTGCGGTGCTTGCCCTTTCGTCTCGTAATCAAAGTGCTGCCGCGAATTGAACCGGACTTTGGTGCCGTAGCAGGTTGATAGCGCGTCGTGTCGCGAATCGAGCTGGGGGAGCAAATGTGCACTGACCCTGGGGCGTCCTCGTGGGCTCCACCGCAGCCGTATGCGCGCGCCGCAATGGGCGATTTGGGAACTTTTTGAGAAGCCGTAGTGGTGGGTGTGGGGTGCTGGTGCGACATTTGAAGCACGACGCCACGACCTACGTCCGCCAAGAACTACTTGAAGGAATCGTCGCGGAGTCCACAGTCGTGCGTTCTCCCAGGCACGCCGACTGGCATCAAGTTGTTCAGTCTCGACTGATACTGGAAAGGCTAATCGAGCGATGACGTTGTTGGACCACTCAAGGATCGTCGGCACCATGGCTTCGGACGTCATTCCTGAGAAAACTCTCGGAATCATAGGTGATATTGACTATCTTGACGTTGACTTTTACTCCGGGCGGTGCGAGCATTTTGGGCCATTGCAACAATGAAAAGGAAAGTCATGAAGACCGCTACTGAAGTGGATTCTCGTTCTGAGACTTCGTTGTTTCAAGGCCCAAAACGCACGCCGTCAAAGGCTACCGTTTCGGTGATTATTCCGACATTGAACGAAGCCGGGAACCTACCGTACGTTCTCGATACGGTCCCCGACTGGGTGGACGAGGTCATTGTCGTCGACGGACGTTCGACCGATGACACGGAGAGAATTGCTCGGCTCATGCGCCCTGACGTCAAGGTCATACACGAACTGACGCCCGGCAAGGGGGCCGCCCTTCGAGCGGGTTTCAACGCAGCCTCGGGGGATTACTTGATCGCCATTGACGCTGACGGTTCGATGGATGGGAATCGACTCGGCGAATTTCGTGACGCCCTCGATCGGGGGGCGGAATACGTCAAGGGGAGTCGTTTCCTTCCCGGTGGCGGGTCGGCCGACATCACCCGATTGCGCCGATTCGGTGACGGGGGCATTTGCTTTTTGATGCGTGTCTTGTTCGGGGCGCATTATTCCGACGCGACGTACGGCTATTTTGCGGTACGCGCAGATCGCGCTGATCACTTGAATATTGACTCTGATGGTTTCGAAGTAGAGACCCTCATCAATATCCACGCGTATCGCGCGGGACTCACGATCGCCGAAGTTTCCTGCTTCGAGGGGAACCGGATTCACGGCGCAAGCAACCTCAGCGTCTTTAAAGATGGTTTCAGGATTGCCCGATGCATTTTGCTGGAGAGAGTACGAGGCCATCGTGGTCCAAGAGTTTGATCAAGAGACCGCAAGGTCATTAGCCAGTTTTCACTCGCCCGCCACTATCGCCGTGGCCGGTCCGAGCTCTAATGTCACCATCCCGGGACTCATGACGGACGAAGTCGTGGGAGTATTGTCCTCCCACGCCCGAGTTATCAAGGTGGCGGTCAATTCGAGCAAGGACTACGAATCAGGGCTCCACCGAGCGAGATCACTGAGCGCCAACTTCCGTCCCGGCGACTTCGCCACTCGAACGTTTCGAGCCCCACCGGTATCGCGCCAGCGTCGACGCGAGTTTCGCCAGTATTTCAAGGAGAAGGTCGAGTTGGCGGTGGCGCTGGCGTGGCCGGGACTCGACAATTCGTGGATCGGCGAATTCGTGCACGTCGCTCGCCAGGAGGGAGCACGAACCGCCGTTCTGGTGGTGACCCATCCGTCGTCGTGCGAGAGTGCCACGTCGATTGCTCGAGAATTGGCTGACTCGGACCTCGTGCTCGTGGGCGACATCATGGATGCAACCTTGCTGAGCACTACTCTTGGCACGAAGCGACCCGTGATTGAAGTGCACCGCGCCCTTTCACTGACTGGTCGTGAACCCGGGAACAAGCTCAAGCGGTTGACGACCTTCCTGCCCCGCGACGCTGAGCAGTCTCTCCTCAACGTCCTTACTGCGTTCGATGCGATACCCGCCCAATGGATCGACAATTACGACTTGCGGCTCATTATGCGGTACTCGGGTCGGACGATCCCCGACTACGTGGCCGCGAGCTATCACTCGAATCGCGTTCAATTGATCGGCGAAGACTTTTCGTCGCTGGACATGCATCAAATCGCGTCGGGTACGTCGGCGATGGGCGTGGCCGATCCGGCGTTCGACTCGCGGGCCTACGCCACCGCCGTCGATGCGGGCGTCGCCACGGTAGTGCTAGCTGGCGACATGGTGACCGACGTGGGCAAGGGGTACGTTGGAGGTTTGCTGGCTGATATCAATCGTCCGACGTCGGTCTACGTGGCGCTCAACCACGCGCTTCGCCTCTCGGAACTTCGGTTTCCGAGTCCCGTGGCCTGGTTTGAACTCGCCGCGAGATTGGGTGCGATGATCAGCGACACTTCGGACGACGTGAAGGAATTCGCCTAAACGCAACCCTTCCACTCGATTCGGCGGTCGTTGGTGCGTCCAAAGTGCTGCGTGCGGTTATTCTCGCGTCGTGCGCGCCGCCCGCTTAGCTGAGCGGAAGTGGTCGACCAAAGAAGTAGCCCTGGCCCAACATGTTCGTCTCCTGTCCCAGGGAGACCCCCAATTGCATGAGGGTATCGGCTTCGGCTCGAGTCTCCACGCCTTCTGCGATGACAATGGTGTTCGTTTGCGCCGCGAAGTGGCACATCCCCGCCGTCATCGCTTGGCGCGCGGGATTGGTATCGATGTCGCGAATGATGGAAATGTCGAGTTTGACGTACGTGGGTCGCAGTTCGAGGATGTGGCTGAGGCTGGTGAACCCCGCTCCGGCGTCGTCGACGGCGAGTTGGCAGTGCGGCAGATTGGCGATCACATTGCGGATCGCCGCGTAATTTTCGATCGGATCATGCTCGGTGATCTCGAGAACGATCGCGCGGTCGGTGGCCGCGAGCACCGGTTCGACGTAGTGACCGAGCAGGGCGGTGGGCGAGAAGTTCACGCTGAGCCAAATATCGGGGTCGATATCTCGTGCCGCGTGGACGGCGGCCAAGGCGCAGGCCGCCTCGAGCTCGGGGCCGAGTCCGGCCTGGTGGGCGTCCCTGATGCACAGGTCGGGTCGACGCCCGCTCGCGAATCGGGTCAATGCTTCGTAGCCGACGATTCGTCCGGTGGCCAGTTCGACGAACGGCTGGAAGACTGGCGTGAACGATTTCTGGTCGAGGATCGCCTGCGTCTGGGCGTGCAGCGCCTCACGGTGGCGCTGTGCTTCGAGTTGGGAACCGAAGAACGAGCCGGCGTACGTCCCCAATTGATCGAAGGCGGAGAGCCGTCGCTCGAGTTCCCGAGCAGTCGTTTCGTCGTGCGTCGACAGCACCAGGACGCCGATGGCGTCGTCGTTCCACCGCAGCGGCGAGACGACGACGCCGCGAACACCTTCGCTCTTGACCGCCTCGCGGAATTGTTCGTATGGGTCCCACCTCTCGTCGTCGAGATCGAGAACGGACGCGGGATCGCCCTGGTGCAACTGTTCAGTGACCAGCGAAGCGGGGAGGGAGTCACCGAGCGATGACGCCACCGCGGCGGTGCCGTGTTCACCCATGACGCTCAACGTGTCGTCGTGGTGCAGGATCAACAAGGCGGAGGAGTCGATGCCGTCGAGGCGGGTGACCAGACGACAAAAGAGGTTGGCCATGGCCGCCAGGGAACTGACGGGGCGCATCTCGCGCATGAGTTCGAGGACCGTCGCGCGGTCGCGGCCATCGCTCGTGAGGTTGGCCTGCAGGTGGCGTTCGACCGTGAGATCGCGCTTGACGGCGATGTACGCCGTCAGTTGCCCGTTATGGTCGTGGATCGGCGAGATGGTCGCCTCCTCCTCGTAGAGCTCACCGTTCTTGCGTTTGTTGACCATGACGCCGCGCCAGGTTGAACCCGAGGTGAGTTGCTGCCACATCGCTTCGTAGAAGGCGCGGTTCTGCAGGCCGCTCTGGAAGATGCGCGGATTCTGTCCGATGAGTTCGTCGACCTCGTAGCCACTCGATCGAACGAGCGCGGGATTGGCGTACACCAGCGAGCCTTCGGGGTCGGTGATGGCGATCGACTCCCCCGATTGACTCACCGCGGCACTGAGCAGTAGTTGTTCGGACAATGAGTGCAGAAGACGCTCGCGATCACGCAATCGTTGGATGCCGAAGCCCATCTGGGCGGCCAGCTCCTCGAGCACGCCGACGACCGACGCGTCGAAGGCGCCGACCTCGGGCGCCTCCACGATGAGCACACCGTCGAGTTGGCGCGCACACCGAACGGGCAGGACAATGGTGGCTCGGAATCCTCGTACCTGGGCGTCGGGGTCGGGTTCGCAGAAGCGAGTGTCGTGGAGCCGGTCATTCACCACCACCGTCTGGCCGGTGCGCCACGCGGCGGTCACGGGATTACGCTCGGGCGGCTGAGTGTCGACACCGAAACGGACCGCATCGGTAAAGTCGCGATGTTCGAAGCTGGAGGCCGCGCGTAGGAATTGCGGCTCGGATGTCTGCGACGGTCGGGCGTACCAGCACAGGAGGTACCCTCCTTCGTTGACCGCCGCCTGACACATGGAGTTGAGGAGTTCTTGTTCATCCTCGGAGCGCGTGAGCGCCCGACTCGCCGCCGAGAGCGTGTTGAGCGCCCGGCGAGCGATGACCTCGTTGTGGCAATCGCGCAGCGACAGGATGACGCCGCTGACGTGGTGGTCGTCTTGGAGGGTCTGCGCGCGTACGGACATCCAGCGTGACTCGCCATTGGCGTTGCGGTAGCGCATCTGCGCCGAGCGCACCTCCTGGACGGTGAGCACCAGGGACTGCCACGCGCGGGCGCGTTCGGCATCGCTCGAGGCGATGAAATCGAGTATCTGCTTGCCGAGCACGTCGATGGCGCGCCAGCCCAGCACCGCGGTGATCGACGGTGACACCCAGTCGATCGTGCCCGTCACGTCGGTCTGGATCACCACGTCCGAGGCG
>VFSW01016544.1_pt1 | contig 10056 bp, 7 predicted proteins | sample 5358111 | NCBI WGS metagenome assembly VFSW01 (sample SAMN11554181, study PRJNA540505) | mine drainage metagenome | isolation source: sediment from site ElyBrook_90M | place: USA: Ely Copper Mine, Vershire, VT | collected 2017
CATTATCGGGCATGATATTGTCGCGGATATTAACTCCTTTGCGGCCTTCCGGCCACGGAGCACCCCCGTCGCGGCAGGGGATAGGAGGAGTTCGATGGGGCCGACCTCATTAATCGCACAGCGCAAGGTTCACGCGAGACGCTGAGCATCTCCACTCGAGCTCCTGGTTCGACCAAGCATTTCGGTTTTCGGGGCAGGCCGAATTGAAGGTAGGCCCCAGAGTAGTCGTTCGATCATCACGACACCGCGAAGGACCGTAGAGGCCCTCGGGGGTCGCAGGCCCGAGTTCTCGCACGGAGCCCCACGCAGCCGATGGGGAAGGTTCCTGGCTGGTCGAGCACCGCCAAGAGGGGGGACCGACCGAGTACCTCAGGTGACCGCAGAGGATTTCGGCACATTGAGATGGCAGTATGCGTTCCAAACCATGAACGGGTGGCTCACCTTGCTCGACGCGAGATCGGCGGCGACCCGTGGTCCCTGGGGAATGGCACCTCCCTTATGCCGGCGACTATCGGAGGAGTCTCGCCTCTGGGGAGTACGGACCACAGAATCCGTCCACTCCGTACCTCGCGAGCCGAGGCTCGTGGTGCAATTTTCCTGTTTTCATCCTCCCTCTCTCCGAAGGCGTCTCGTCGGAGGGGGGCCTCGAACTGCGCGGGGGGCTCCAATCACCTCTGCCTGAGTTGACCCCGCGCGTGTTTGCACCGTTTCGAGCGGGAAGCACGAGAAGAGGAGCCGTTTTAGATAGCACGGCTCATGGCCCCGCGCTCTGCGGGCATAGTGTAGTCTGGACGCCTATTTAAGCGTCCATACTCTGCAATGGCTGACACCGCCGGGTTGCGAACTAAAGTTGGTTCAAAACCCGTATCATGGGCGGGTCGAACTCGCCTTCGCCGAACTCGCCACGCACCTTGCGAACGATCCGCTCGTTCGGTCCTCCACCTAACGCAGAAGCTAGCCAGCATTTTCCGGCCCCGGGGCAGCCCGGGGCCATCCAACTGGACTTGGCCGTCAGGCACGTTAGAGGGCTTGTGGAACCTGTAGAATAGGCTCAAAGGCTGGGGACATTACCCAGACGGATGCCTGAGACTGCGCCCTCGGACGAGAAAGTCGCAGAGGCGTTGGTTCGACTTTTACCGGGCGCAAGCTGGGAGGCTGTCGCGCTTGCTCGAGGGTACCTTGCGTCAAGGGGAGGAGCTTCGGATCAGGCCGCAGTTGGGGCCATTCGCGAAGGGAGCCGCATAGCCCCCGGTCGAGCGAAAACGCTTTTGACCAAAAGTAAGGCCGAGGGGCTATTGGCGGCGTTCAAGGCGCGTGAGAGAAAGGGGTCAGCGGAGAACGCAGCGCCCAAGCTGTTCCCGGCCCGGATTACAGAGCAGCGGTTCGCGGAGTTGTTGGAAACCCTCTCGTCAGACCGGAGTACCGTAAACCCCGAAGACGAGCGGGACACCGGCGAGTACACGTACGCTGATTTCACGCTAAGCGAAGGCACTGACAGACTGCCAATCAACGTCAAGAACGCAGGGACAAGATTTGCGAACGCCCAGGCATTGGTTGGCCTTGACCCAGACGACTGCATTCCAATCCCCGCCTACAAGGCGTTCGGGGCGATCGAGAGCGTTCCCTACTCGAACTTGGTGTATTCCTGTTCTGTTGATTTCGAACTGGCCCGGCGGGTGGGCGAGGTTCTCAAGGAAGGCCTTTCCGCGGAAGAGGCCCTGGTCTGGTGGATCCTCAATGATTACACGGGGTCTGGTGTCAAGGCGGCGGAAGACCAGTTTGTGTCGGCGGCTGTGGCGAAGTACTGGGACCAATTCCGAAAGGCAGTTTCGAACACACCTTTCGTGGTAATCTCAGCACGACGCGCGATTCGGATCCTAAAGACCAAGCCGCGACGTACTCCCGGCTTGGGTCTCAAAGCGTGGGGGACCGGCGTAGCCGGCGAGGTGAATGTCCACGTGTCAATCAAGGAGGACATGACCCCATGGGAGGTCGTTCGGGACCGCATTGTCTCGAAAGGGGTGGGGGACATTCTGAAGGCAGTGGGCCGGCGCCGTCAGGAGTGGGTCGATGACCCAGAAATCTGAGGTATCGACCCACATGTCGGATTTGAACGCGATTAGCCTGTATTCTGGAGCGGGCGGATTGGATTTCGGTATTGAGTCGGCAGGGTTCAGGATTATGGCCGCTCTGGAATTCGATCATGACGCATGCGAGACCATTCGAACGAACCGCGATTGGGTAATCCTAGAACGCGATGTCCACGCGACAACTGGGAAGGAGATCCTCGAGGCCGGAAGTCTTCATCGCGGTGAGGTCGACCTTCTGATAGGCGGGCCTCCCTGTCAACCATTCTCAAAGGCCGGCTACTGGTCTAACGGTTCCACGAAGAGAATGGCCGATCCTCGCGCGGCGACCCTGCCCGCCTTCATGCGCGTTGTCGAGGAGACCCTTCCTACCGTCTTCCTTCTGGAGAACGTCCATGGAATTGCTTATTCGGGAATGGAGGAGGGGTTCGAGGTCATCCGCCGGTTGACGGCCGCAATCAACCGAAAGTCAGGCGCGAACTACGCCCTTTCGTGGAAGGTGCTAAACGCTGTCGAGTACGGGGTTCCGCAGCTCCGGAGCAGATTCTTCTTGGTCGGCCACAAAGAAGGTCAGCAGTTCGTGTTTCCCAGGACTACTCACAAAATCGACGAGGGCGGACACAACCCTCAGAGGACTCTTGTGGAGCCCGGAATCTGGCCTGCCTCAGTAGCTTGGGACGCGATTGGAGGTCTTTCCCCGGCGCCCGACGAGGACCTTCGCATCAAGGGCAGCTGGGCCGGTCTTCTACCCTCTATTCCAGAGGGCCGGAACTACCTATGGCATACGGATCATGGAGGTGGGCTGCCGCTCTTCGGGTGGCGTACGCGTTACTGGAGCTTCCTGCTTAAACTGGCCAAGAAGTTGCCGTCTTGGACGATTCCGGCGCAACCCGGGCCTGCAATCGGCCCACTTCATTGGGCCAATCGGTATCTCTCTGTCGCGGAACTTGCCGCCCTTCAAACCTTTCCTAAGAGGGTGAGGTTCGTCGGCAGCCGGCACTCGGTCCAACGGCAGATTGGTAACGCCGTGCCATCCTTGCTCGCCGAGGTACTTGCTAGGGGGATCCGGGCTCAGTTCTTCGCTCAGAAAGCGGCTGGCCAGCCACGGCTGGCGGTCAAGCCGAAAAGACCGATTCCCGAGCCCGAGTCTATCGATCCGGTCCTCCCTGAGTACCGCTCCCTTGCCGGGTTTCATGCTCCACACCCAGGCACCGGTAAGGGAGCCAGTCGCCTGAGACACTCGCGAGTCCCCGCTCCACCACCCGCGGTCGACGCCTAGGCGATGTGGCCCCTCATGACTGACACCATCTCTTCAGCCAAACGAAGCGAGTTGATGTCGAAGATCCGCGGGAGAGACACAGGCCCAGAGCGGGCGGTGCGCCAAGCCCTGAGGAGGCGAAGCATCCGGTACCGTTCTCAGGCTCGTGTGAGTGGTGCTACGGTCGACCTTGTACTCCCGGATTCACACACTGTGATCCTCGTCCACGGATGTTTCTGGCATGCCTGCAGGTACCATTTCGTTCCACCAAAGTCCAATGAAGGATACTGGAACAGCAAGATCGCCGCCACCAAGGAAAGGGATCGAAAACAGGTCTCGAAATTTCGTCGAGCCGGATGGGAAGTGCTTGTCCTCTGGGAGCACTCCCTGCGGGTCCATCCGGATACCGCCGTGGAACGGTTGATAACCGACCTCCACTTCACGCCGAACGGGATTGACCTAAGGAGCGCCGCTTCCAGAATGAAGAGCCCGGATCGGCTGAACCATCGCATGTCCGTCCGAGCGACAAAACAGGACATTGATGGCCGGAGAAAAGTGCGGGATCGAGTGGTGGCCGGCCTCCGATGAGCGGCGATTGGAAATTCGACAAGAAGGGGGCCGAGGTTTTTCGACCTCGCGCACGGGTGATCAACGTCCTCGGTCGCGATCTCATTCAGAATCCCATCGTGGCCATTCAGGAACTCGTCAAGAATGCCTACGATGCCGATTCCCACCTTGTCCGCCTAACCTTCGAAGAGCCTCTCGAGAAGGGCCAGGGCGGCGTCATCATCGAAGACGATGGCGACGGGATGACATTGGATACCGTCCGGTCTGCGTGGATGGAGCCAGCAACAATAGCGAAGCTCAGGCAGACCAAGAGTCGCGGTGGCCGACGCGTCACCGGAGAGAAAGGAATCGGACGCTTCGCCTCGGCCGCATTGCAAGCCAGCTTGAACTCGATTCCGGGGCACGCGAGAACGGTCGCCGGGTAGTTGCCCACTTCAACTGGGGCGAGTTCGAAGGGGAGGATCGCTACCTCGACGAGATCAGGTGTCGCTGGGAAGAGGGACCCGCGCCCAAGGGCCGACCCGCGGGTACTCTCCTGCGGCTTCGGCAATTCACTCAAGACTGGGGCGGGGAAACTCTGAGAAACCTCCGCGTCCAGCTTTCGAGACTGCTTCCTCCCACGGGCCCGGAGACCGATTTTCGGATCGATTTCGAGGTAAAGGGCAGGGCCGGGAAGGATTTCTCTGGCCCGATTTCAAGACCGTCCTTCATCGAGCACCCGCGGTACCAGCTGAAGGGACGCGTGGACACCGACGGATTGGTCGATGCCCAGATCTCCTACAGAGGCCATCCCGAACCCTTCCTCGACCGGCATCACAAGCCGGAGCGGGTGGTCATCGAGCGCGAGGGAGAAGAGGACCGGCCTCCGACCTGCGGGCCATTCGAGTTCGACTTTCGCGTTTGGGACCGCGACCCCGACGACATGCGGGAGTTGGCCACCACCGCGCGCTCGACTCTCAGGGATGTGAAGATGGACTTGGACGAGCTGAGCGGGATCCAGGTCTACCGGGATCGGTTTCGCATCGTCATGCAAACTCGAGACTGGCTCGGTCTCGACCTCCGGCGGGTTCAGAGTCCAGTCCAACGCCTTAGCAACAACCAGATCGTCGGCCACGTCCAGATCGACTCGGATCGAAACGTCGGCCTGACCGATCAATCGAACCGTCAGGCTCTTGTCGATAGCCCGCAACTTGACGACTTCGAGGAGGCGATCCGATTTCTGATTGGCCGGTTGGAGGTATTCCGCAGGCTCAAACGGAGAAGGGCTGACCGGCCGGCTCCGCGGACGAGCCTGCTCGAAAAATTCAACCTCACGGAGCTACAGGACTACGTAGCTAAGTCAGACCATGGGAAAGACCAGAAACTGACGGAGATCCTTCAGTCGACAGCCAGCGGGATCAAGACCGGCCTGGGTCAGGTCCGGGAGGTCGTTTCGAGATACCGGAGGCGCGCGACATTGGGGACCCTCGGGGACGTCATCCTCCACGAGGGGCGGACCCCGATTGCAGCCATCTCGAACTCCATTGAGATCATCAAGAAGCGCTTGGACGGCGATGCCACGGCTAAGGCTACCAAGGACGTGCAACACCAGCTCGACGTGGTCGAACACCAGATCCGCATCATGACCCAGCTCTTCGACCGCGTGGCACCCTTCAGCGGGCGGGCCAGGGGTCGAGTCGACGTCGCTCCCCTCGAGGAAATCGTCGCGCGGGCCTTCGCCGTTCACCAGGCCAGAATCCGTAAGGAGAACGTGACTATCGAACTGCCGTCGAGCATAACGCCAATTCGGATGGATCCAATCGACCTTGAGTTGTTGTTCCTGAATCTTATCGACAACGCCCTCTACTGGTTACAGAAGGTACCCCAAGACAAGCGGGCCATCTTGGTCGAGGTGAACCGCGTGGGGTACAAAATGGAGGGCGTCTTTTCGGACAGCGGCCCGGGGGTCCCAACGGAGATTGCCGATATGATATGGGATCCTTGGTTCACGACGAAGCCAGACGGCATAGGGCTCGGCCTCACTATCGCTGGAGAGACCGCGGCAGAGCACGACGCGGTCCTTGATCTGACCGACAATGGTCCGCTTCCCGGCGCGACGTTCCGCCTCACCTTCAACCCGGGAGAAATGGCGGGCACCCCTGCCGGCGGGTGACACGCGAGTCACGGTATGGCCGTCAATCAGGTCCCACCACCCCCAGGCGGTCCCTGGCAGATTGCCGTTATAGAGGATGAGCCCGACATCCGCGATCAGATCTGCCAGTGGCTGCGGGAGGCGAGCCCATGCGAGGGCCGCACATTCGAGCCCAAGCCCTTCGAAGGCTTCGCCGAGGCCAATGCATCCATCGCTGATCGTAAGTTCGACATTGTCGTGCTCGACATCTTCGAGGGAAGGGGAGGAGGTGTCCCGCCGAGCCCGGGCGTCGATGTCATTCGCCGGATCAAAGAGTCCACCTTCACTCCCATTGTGGTTTATACCGCCTTGCCGGAAAGGTTGGGGGATATCCAATCCCCCTTCATCAGGGTGGTCGCGAAGGTAGACGGTCTCGATCGTCTCGAAGGAGAGATTCGGAGATTACTCCAATGGAGGCTTCCCCAACTTTCCAGAGCCCTCCGTGAGGCGTTCGATGTGACGCTACGGGATTACATGTGGGGCTTCGTCGCGGTAAACTGGGCTCAGTTCGAGGCAATCGTGGCCCAGCCCGATTTTGGACGGCTCGTCGTGCAGAGGCTCGCGGACGCGTACTCCTCTTACGGAGCTAGCAGCGTCTTGGGGATAGCATACGGTGACGTGGCGTCGTTCGACATTCCTCCGGACGAGGTCCACCCTGCTTCCGTCTACGTCATGCCCCCAAGGCCTAACGGACTGCGCCTCGGAGACATCCGCAAACTGGTTGACGGCGAAGGGAAGCCCCAATATTTCGTCCTCCTCCAACCGACCTGCGATACTGTCAAAGTGGCTGGTGACAAAAATGGAAAGGGGGCACGTACACCGAATGTCGAGCGCGTACTGTGTGCGCGGGCCCAATCCAAACCGTACCGTAAGGATGAGCACTCGTACCGCCTCCCGGCGTTCCTCTCCGTTCCGGAACTCCGAGTGGAGTTCCGCGATCTCCTTCTCATCCCGCTCAAGGAACTTGCCAGCCTTGAGTGCGTGGCAACAGTTGCGAGCCCTTTCGCGGAACAGCTGGCCGCAAGTTTCGCGTCCTACATCGGAAGGATCGGGACCCCAGAGTTCCATACCGAGGCCCCATCGACGGGCCCCTGAGCGCAACCCTACCTATTGGAGGGCCCGTCTCCGTGGGAAACCTATTACCAGGAGGGACGCCTGGTCCATGGCATGAAGAGTCCGTGCGGTGAACACCTCCGCCCCATCCCGTGCGGGGTCGACCTGTTCTCCGGGGCTGGCGGATTTGGGTTGGGACTATCGGCCGCTGGGTTCAACATCGTTGCCTCGCTCGACAACGACGCAGATGCGATCTCCACGATGGTTGCTAACCTTGGCAGGGGGTCCAAGCTCATCGTGGGATCGGACATTTCCGCGTGCGAACCCGGCTTCATGGAGGCACTTCTCCGTCGCCTTTCCACTCGGTACCTGGTTGACCTGATCGTGGGGGGACCTCCTTGTCAGGGTTGGAGCCGGGTCGGTAGGGGAAAGCTGCGGTCTCTCGGGAGACTCCGAGACAAGGGGGCACCTCTGAGCGACAAACGGAATAGGCTGTACCTTCCGTTCCTCCGGTACGTGGCGTATTTCCGGCCCAAGGCCGTCCTGATGGAAAACGTCCGGGGGATGGCATCGTACTACGGATACGACGCGTCGGAGTCGGTGGCGAAGCGGATCGCGTCATTCGGATATCGAACCAAGGTGCACCTACTGGATGCCGCAGACCTTGGACTCCCCCAGCACCGGAGGCGTCTCTTAATCGTCGGAATACGAGAGGATCTGGGGGCGGAATTCAAACCTCCCAAAGCCACAGCGGCTCCGGCAGGTTTTGAAAGTACAGGACCGACCGTCCGCGATGCTATTCACGACCTGCCTCGTGTTTCCGCAGGAAGCCAACGGAGTGAGATCCCGTACCGGCCGACGGAGAAGCCTTCTCCATATGTCCGCCTTCTTCGCCCAGGCTGGATGAACGGGGGTGTCACTCACCACATAGTCCGTTGGCACCGACCCGAGGATTTGGTCGCCTTCCGAGCTTTGCCTCAAGGAGGCATCTATACGGACCTCCCCAATGAGATGAGGCGCTATCGCGATGACATTTTCGCCGACAAGTACCGGAAGCTCGCTTGGGATGAGCCCAGCCCTTGCTTGACAGCCCACCTGGCGAAAGACGGGTACTCCCATATCCACCCGAGTCAGGCAAGGACTATCTCGGTCAGAGAGGCGGCACGACTGCAGAGCTTTCCCGACTGGTACAAGCTCTCTGGATCCATGGGAAGTCAGTTTCGCCAGCTGGGGAACTCGGTCCCCCCCCTGCTTTCCTACCGACTTGGTCTTTCCTTAAGGGAGTGCCTCGGCACCAATTCGGATTGTTCGTGGGGGACCTTCTCACAGGACGCCGCGAAGCACTTCGTAGCTTGACTTGCCCCGTCACAACGCTCTAGTTTGGAGCTGATTCGAGGGTAGGCCCGTCAGATTCAGCCTGGATTCCCCCACGATTATGCCTGGTGCAGAGGAGGCGTCCGTTCTCGATGGACGTTGGTCCCCCGTCGGCCCACCGCACAAAATGATCGGCGTCAGCCGCACGGAAGTCGGGAAATCGTTCCTCACATCTCGTCTCCCCAGCGCTGACAAACTCGCAACGGCGTCCTGCCCGGGTCCAGATCGCAAGCTTCTGCGGTTCAGTGAAAGTTCGCCTCTTATCCTTTAATGCCAGTGGGCCATGCTTCTCGAGTATGTCCGCCATGAGAATCCGGTATCGGATTGCCATCTTCTCCTGCGCATAACCGGCGTTGCTCAGAGCGGCAGTAAATTGAACCCAGGGCTGGTCTTGAGTCTTCGTCGCTCTCTCGGTTTCGAACTCCTGTACGGCCGAAGCGAGATCGAAGCCTCTAGGCAACGCGTACTCAGCCGTCAGATCCCGCCACACCTGAAAGACGGTTAGGATCAGGTACTCGGTCCGCAGTTGAGGGAGTGGCCTCTCATCTCCATCCGTCTCGATGGACACCGCCTTGAGGAACCGAGTAAGGTTCTTTCGGAATTCATCCTTCGTCTTTTCGGACAATGAATCGGACTTCTCGTAATACATTTCTTGGAGACTCGACCAATGTTTGTTCTGACCCGGGTGGAGAGTTTCATGCAGAAGCATGTCGCACACGTTTCGAAGCTTCTTCCGGCCGGCCCTAACATTGAGTTTCCGAAAAAACGGGTGCTGGTGCTCGGACTCAATAGCCTCGTCCTCTTCGTCGTCAGGGCTTGCTTTCGACTCCCTCGTGAGCTCGCTCACAAAGTCGCACAGCTGCCCCCCCAGGGCAGCTCGAACCTCTTGTTTCAGTAAGGGCTTTCCTCCCTGGAGCCGGACGAAGATGTCCATGGCGTCGCGCTCACTGATGTGGTCGTACTCGACGATCAGTGGCTGATACTCATCGAATGAGTCCCGGTCCCCCACTTCCAAGAGGTCGTGCTCCCCCTCCTCTTCCGCTTCCGGAATCAGGTACTTTCGGTTTCGGTATCGAGTGGGGATGCCGGGGTGATCCGGGATTGCCACTTGACCGGTTGCATACGCCTTGATCGCGGTCAGTCTCTGTCGCCCGTCAATCGGGACGCGGATACCCCGCTCCTTGCGTCGCCAAAGGACGATCAGCCCGATTGGATAGCCTCTGACGATGCTGTAGGCCAGGAGTCCCTTGTCCTCGTCGTTCCAGACTTCTCCACGTTGCCATTGAGGCACGTCTGCTTCCTCGACGCTAACCAGCGAGTCGGCGTTCTTGATTCGATCGAGACTCAGCCGACGGACGAGGCCGTGAAGATTCCCGATGTCGGAGCCATGCGGTCGGATTGGTAGTGGGTCGGTCATAGATATCTTGGCAATTCCGTCCACTGCTAAAACCAAGCTTGTGGGGGGGGGGGGGGGGGGGGGGGGGGGGGGGGCGGGGGGGGGGGGCCGGCGGGCGGGGGGGGGGGGGGGGGGGGGGGGGGGGGGGGGG
>VFSW01016545.1_pt1 | contig 10055 bp, 4 predicted proteins | sample 5358111 | NCBI WGS metagenome assembly VFSW01 (sample SAMN11554181, study PRJNA540505) | mine drainage metagenome | isolation source: sediment from site ElyBrook_90M | place: USA: Ely Copper Mine, Vershire, VT | collected 2017
CCCCCCGCTCCCGCCGCGCCGCCGGGCGGGCCGGCCCTCGGAGGGGAACTTGGAGGCGGACAAAGGCACCTGACTCACATTTTAATAGTTGTTGTTCGCATATCTTAATGATTCTTTGAAACTAAGCGAAGCAGACCTTATAGAGAGGGAGCTTACCATAAGAGATCTCAGACTGAGTAAGGAGGTACTCGAGACCAGGAGGTCTGCGGTGCGATGGCTTGCGCTCTCGCTTGGCATACTCAATCCTGGAGAGTCAAGGCTCGGCTCGCTCGCAGTGCTTGACTCGCTTGTTTACTACCAGTTCCTTAGAAAGAAGGACCCTACTGCGAGGGAGCTTGCAGAGTACATAAACAAGAACTGGGAGCAGATAAACGAGAAAACGCTTAGATACCACCTGCTTCGAATGAAGAAGATGGGGTTTGTTGAAAATGAGCAGGGGAGATTCTATTTCAAGCCTCCTGCGATAGGTGAGAGGTTTGACGCCTATAGCTGGTCTGCAGGAGTGTTTGAAACGTTTTACAAGGGGATAGCCGGAAAGGTCGGCGACGTTGTTAAGGATATGAAGAGCAAGGATGCGGTAATGTATGGGACTTTTATGAAGGGAGAAATATATTATTGGATTGCGGGAATTGTGATCATACTTGCGATAGCGCTTTACGTAAGGTACTACTATTCCCAGAAGTTGGACATTGGCATTAGTTTTTCTGGAAGCGTCAATAAGGCAGCGTATGAGTACCAGATGGAAAACCTAAGCCTTTATGTTGTCAATAACGGATCAGACGTGAAGGACTTTGACTTGGGGATAATGGTAAACGGCAACCTTAGCAAGATATACAACGTTACTCTGGGTTCTGGGAAGGAGACAGAGATACAGTTTAGTTATACTTTTGACAGCCCAGGAAAATATAATTTTACTGCCATTGGAGACCCCGCGGGGCTTTACACCCTTGCAGACAGGAATAGTGCAAGGTCAAGTGTCCAGATAAACGTCACGGGCCCGGAGAAGCCGTACCCAGCGCAGCTCCTTCCCGGAAACGGCAGCAGCCTTTACTCGTCCAACATGAGCTCGTTGGGATACGCTGTTGCCTCATACCTTTCTTCGAACTATAGCATAGGGCAAGTCGAGCTTTCTGACATTGGGCCGGTAAACAGGTTCCTTGGAGGCATTCTGAACCTTACCGGAGGGTACATAGCAAACATATCCTATGCAGGAGCAGACTATAGTGACGCTAAGGCGTACTCGCTGTGGCTTAGCGGCTATGTAAGGCCTTCGGTGGTAGCCGCAGCAGCCCGCGCGCTCAACCTCAGCATTGAGAACAAGACAGTGGGATTGAGCTCGGTATCGATGGTTTCTTTGAACAGCAACAGCACCCTGTGCGCATGGTATGGCGGAGGATGGATAAAAACGCTTTCTTACGAGGGCAATTTGACCTGCCTCGCAGTGCTTCAGGGAGGCCCCGTAGGGGCGTTTCTCAATAATACTGTGGAGTCCATGGTTCCTGTGGTTAATGGAAGCGCAGGATTAGCAAGCTTTTCATACGGAACCGGACTGACTCAAAGATTTGGCAGGCTCTCCTTTGTGACTGGCGCATTATTCTACTCAGTGATCTGGAAAAATATCACGCAGAACCAGGTATGCTATGGCATAGTGAATAATGTGAAAGGAACCTCGTACTGCAGCGTCTATATGCTCGAGAACAACGGGGTCCCCAGCAACACCGCACTTATCAAGACTACCGAATACGTGGGAGAGTACAATGCTACTGTCTTCTCTTTGGTCAATGAAACCGACGCGGCGGCCCAGGCAGGAGTCAACATCGCGCTTCTTAGGGATTTTAACCTTTCTGGAAAGGCATTGAACTTTTCCTCTGGAATAATCAACAGCTGCAGCTTCCCGGCAGGATTTTCATGTTCAAATGTCACTTACGGGAACGGAGAGATCTCATTCAGGGTTAGAAACGAGATGAATTCCAGCGTGAGCGTAAGCTCCGCAGGATGTTACTCCGGGACCGAAGGGCCGTTATCGACATTGAACAGTACTCTCGAGCCTGGAAAAACGCTGGTTCTTAACGTCTCATGCTACAGCGGCGGCAGGATAATAGCAGGGGTTGCACTGAATCTCAATCTCGGAATTGTATTGAACTATTCGGTTAACGGGACGAGCAGAAGCGAGACCGGAAAGGCGTACATAGTTTAGCCTCCAGCATGATGCAATGCAAGATGTTTACACAATCTTCCTCGAGAGATTCGGAAAGTTTACCGAGATTCAGGAGCTAGCTATCCCAAGAATAAAATCAGGTAGCGGGTGCATAATAACCGCTCCCACCGGCAGCGGAAAGACAGAGGCCGCCATGCTCCCTATACTCGATCTCCTAGAAGGACATAACGGGGAAAAGGGCATATTCGCCTTCTATATCACCCCGCTTCGCGCGCTCAACAGGGACCTGCTGAAGAGAATGGCATGGCTTTGCGGCGAGCTTGGAATAAGCTTGGGATCAAGGAACGGTGACACAGGCATTAGGGAGAGGAAGCAGCAGGCCGAAATGCCCCCTCACCTCATGATAACCACACCGGAAACGTTCCAGAATCTTTTTCTTTCAGCTCGGCTTCGAGAAGCAATGAAATGCACAAAGGCGGTGGTGGTCGACGAGCTGCATGAACTTTATTGCAATAAGAGGGGAGCGCAGCTTGCAGTAGCGCTTGAAAGGCTTGAGGAACTGTCCGGCGGATTCCAGAGAATAGGAATCAGTGCCACAATAGGAAATATGGATGCCGTTTCGTGCTTTCTGTTCGGGGGGAGGCGGCATGAGGTCGTCGCCGCTTACTCAGGAAAGAGATTTGAGATGAGTATCGAGATGCCAGTGGTGCCGAAACGGGAACATTCGGAATTCAGGCAGGAGTTTATGCTTGACGATGGAGCGATGGCGAGAATCGAGAGGGTGTCCGACATAATAAATGAGTCGGGAGCTGCGCTGGTCTTCGCGAACACGCGCCAGGTTGTCGAATCGCTCGGAAGCAAGATTGCCTACCTTAACAAACTTGAGAAGATAGACCCGGTAGGAATACACCATAGCTCCTTAGACAAGCTGGAGCGCGTTGATATTGAAAATTCGTTTAAGGAGGGAAGGATCAAAGGGATTATAGCTACGAGTTCGCTTGAGCTTGGCATAGACATCGGAAAGATAGATCATGTAGTCCAGTACGGTTCGCCCAGACAGGCGGCGAGGCTGGTTCAGAGAATCGGGAGGGGCGGGCATAGGGAGGGGGAGGTTTCCAGAGGACACATAATTGTATCTGGGGTTCTCGAAGCGCTTGAGGCCGCGGCTGCGGCGAGATCGGCCGCCAGGAACGTGCTGGAGCCCGGAGGAATCGAGGAGGGCGCAGGGGATGTCCTTGTAAACCAGATAGCGGCGATTGCACTGGAGTACAAGAAACTTGAAACCGAGAGGATCTACGCCATAGTAAAGAGGGCTGCGCCGTACGCTGCGCTCGGTAGGAACGAGTTTGACAAGGCAGTTGCTTTTGCCGCGGATCTTCGTCTCATCAAGGCCGACGGAGGGTTTGTTTCGGTTTCGTCCAGGACGCGTAGATACTTCTTTGGCAACATAAGTGTAATACCCGACTCGCCGAGGTTCTGCGTGAAGGATGTCGTGAGAAATAAGATCATATCAACGCTTGATGAACGATTTGTCTACAATTATCTTGACCAAGGCAGCTCCTTCATAACAAAGGGAGTTCCGTGGAAGGTATTGAGCATCGAGGAAGAAACTGTTTTTGTTGAGCCTGGGGGCGATTTAGAGTCTTCCATCCCAGACTGGGAGGGGGAGGATATGCCGGTTTCCCGGGCAATTGCCGAAGAGGCGATGCGCTTGGTGGGCGATGAGCAAGGACTGCTTGGCCTGCTGGACGGTGAGGCGCATTTGGCAGTTTCAAGGTTTGTGAACTTGCAGTCGGAATACTTCGTGCCGAGCAATAAGAACGTGGTAGTAGAGGAACTTGAAGATTACATTATAATACATTTGCCTATGGGAAAACTCGCGAACGAGTCGTTTTCTAGGATTATTTGCGGGCTTGTCTCGACAAGAATGGGAGATAGGATTTATGTGAGGGCAACACCGTACGCAATAGTACTGGATTGCAGGTACCTGCAAAGAATGCCTGATATGAGAAGGGTGTTTGAAGCGGTTGTGGAGGACGGCGTGGTTACAAACACGGCGTTTGTCGAGAACTCAGATCTTTTCAGGTATAAGTTTATACAAATAGCGAAGCTGTTTGGCGTCCTTGACAAGAAAGCCAGACTTACGAAGAGCACGGCGGGAAGGGTGATCGAGTTCTACAGGGGAACCATAGTGCATGATGAAACACTCAGGGACCTTAGAAAGAACTACCTGGATCCCAGTACGGTTAGCCTGTTTGTGGAGAGACTGCGGAAGGGGGAGATATCGGTTGTGTTTAGGCAGGGAGAGTCTCCTCTGGCCAGGGAGATACTGCGATCGGTTCTGCATTATGGGGAGTTTCTTTCAAGCGTCGGGACGAACGAGGAGGAGATACGGTTTTTCGAGGCCAGGTTCAAGGACAGAGACGTTGTATTGCTGTGCACGTTCTGCGGCTTTGAATTTAACCATCGGATAAACCTGGAAGGCGGCGGAGCTGTCCTGTGCCAAAGATGCAGAAGTCCGATGGTTGCAACATATGGCGAGAATTATGCTCGCTCCGTGACCAGGAAGCTTGGAGGGGGCAGGATGCACGGAGATGATAAGGCGGCCTATGCAAACGCAGTTCGTGAAGCCGTAATGCTTAGCGCTTATGGTGACAGAGCGGTTGTTGCGCTGCTCACTTATGGAGTCGGCCTCGTTACCGCTGGACGGATTCTCAAGATGATTAGGCCGGACAAAGAACATTTTATCAAGGACCTGATCGACGCGCAGAAGACATTTGTCAAGAACAGCAGGTTCTGGACTAAAAAGCGGGTACAGTAGATTTATTCTGCACTTCGGTGGAGGCGGCGGCATTATGGCTTCGGGAAGGCATACTGACGGAGTTTGGTATACCATGAGGATATTTCACAGAAGAATGTGACTGCGGTTCGCTTTCGCCACCGCCAAATGGACCCGTCTGCAAGAGAGTATTGGTTTCCTGCGCATATCGTTAGGGACAGGCGTTTGCTCGCTGCGGTTTTACTGCGTTTGTGTCGTAGGTGTTTCTTCTTCGAGAATCATCGCGTCTGAGATCTTTGCGCTTTCTTCCATTCTCATCAGCCTTACGCCGCTCGCGCTGCGGCCCGTTATTCTTATCGAGGCTATCGGTATTGTGATACTTTTTCCCTTTGTATTGATAAGTATTAGATGTTTCTCCTTTCCTACGAACATACATCTTGATACTATCCCCGTTTTCTGATTTATCTTTATGTTTCTGATTCCCTTTCCTCCCCTGGTTTGCATCCTGTACTCGGCGATAGGGGTCACTTTGCCGAAACCGTTGTCAGTTATAGCAAGGACGCTTCCAATTTCGTTTGCGGCCAGTATGTTTTTGGCCTCGTCGTTTATGACTCTTATACCTCTTACCCCCATCGATGTCCTTCCTGTAAGTCTTAAGGTGTCCTCAAGGAAACGGATTGCTTTCCCGTTCTTCGTAACTATTATAAGATACTTTTCGGCAGTGTAGACTATCGCGTCTGCGATTTCGTCTCCGGTGCCCAGTGTGAGCGCCCGAACGCCAGAGGATCTTGGATGCGAAAAGAGCTCTCCTTTCATTCTTTTTACTATACCTCGCTTTGTAAGGAAGACTATCTTCGAGTTCTGCAGCGTTTTGACATCGAGGAGACCTACTATCTTTTCTCCTTCATTTTCTATACGGAGCAGGTTTACAATCGCCCTGCCCTCTGAATACCTGCTGCTTTCTGGGACATTGTAAGCCTTGAGCCAATATACCCTTCCCGTGTTTGCTATGCAGAATAAGTAATCTTTGTTGTGGCAGTTGATTATCTGGCGCACTGTGTCTCCTTCCTTAAGGTTTATTGAGATTACTCCCTTTCCTCCCCTAGCCTGTTCCTTGTAGTTGGAAGTGCTCATTCGCTTTACATATCCCTCCTTTGTAAGGATTATGGTTACAGTGTCATTTGTTATCATGTCTTCGTCGGTCTGGGCGAAGTCTGCGTCTACGTGTACTATCTCGGTTTTACGTGGCTTGCCGTGTTTTTTACGGAGATCTTTCATCTCCTCCTCGATTATCTTGTCTATCTTCTGCTTGTCACTTATGACTTCCGAATGGTACTTTATTTTTGCTTCAAGCTCGGCTTTTTCCTTGTTGATGGACTGATCCTCAAGACGCGTAAGTCTGCTGAGTCTCATTTCAAGGATCGCGTCCGCCTGTTTTTCGCTAAGGCCGAACACCGAAACGAGCTTGGCTTTCGCTTCCTTCGTCTCCTCGCTTGCGCGGATATGGGATATTATGGAATCTATATTTGCTATTGCCTTGAGCAGGCCCTCGGTTACATGAAGCTTGTCTTTGGCTATCGAAAGTTCGTACTTGCTCTTTCTGAGGATCACTTCCTGCCTGTGCTCTAGGAAGGCATTTATGATCTGGAGAATGTTAAGACTCTTTAGGCTCTTTCCCACTATCGCAAGGTTTATTATAGGATATGTAACCTCCATCTGTGTGTGCCTGTAAATTTGGTTGAGCACCTGTTCCGGGTTTTCTCCCTGTTTTAGCTCAATGACTACGCTTATCCCCTTTCTGTCGCTTTCGTCTCTTATGTCCCTTATCCCTGTGAGTTTTTTCTCACGGGTCAGCATCGCTATGTTCTGTATTAGTTGCGACTTGTTTACGTTGTATGGTAGTTCGGTTATAGTTATTCTGTTTCTTTTAGTGTCCGTTTCCGCCTTTCCCTTAATTGTGAGCTGTCCTCTTCCGTGTAGATACCCGTTTGTTGTGAGTGGTGACATTACTGCTATTCCTCCTGTTGGGAAGTCTGGACCTTTTATTATGGTCATTATTTCTTCCGGTGTTGCTTCTTTCTTTTCGATCCGGTAGATTATCGCGTCGCATACCTCCGTGAGATTGTGAGGGGGTATGCTGGTTGCTACTCCGACTGCTATTCCTGATGCCCCGTTTATGAGCAGATTTGGAACCTTCCCAGGTAGGATCCACGGCTCCGTTTCCGTGTTGTCGAAATTAGGTACCATGTCTACTGTGTCTTGTTCTAACCCATCCAGCATCTCCTCTGCTATTCGGGTAAGTCGAACTTCAGTATAACGCTGGGCTGCAGGCGGGTCGCCGTCTATGCTGCCGAAGTTTCCCTGGCCTTCGACCGTAGTGTGATTCATTGAGAAATCCTGCGCCATTCTGACAAGGGTGTCGTATACCGCAATGTCTCCGTGGGGGTGATACTTGCCTATAACCTCCCCCACTATCCTGGCACTTTTCTTTGTGGGGGTGTTGTGGGTGTTGTTCAGCTTGTACATCGCGTACAAGATTCTTCGCTGCGCGGGTTTGAGCCCGTCCCGGGCCTCGGGTATGGCTCTGCCTATTATTACGCTCATCGCGTAGTCTATGTAGCTTGACTGAAGTTCTTCCTCTAAAACAACATCGATGGTTTTTGGCATGTTAACACTAGATATCCAGGACGTTTACCTGCTCGGCGTGGTCGTGTAGGAATCTTCTCCTCTGGGCCGGGTCTATCCACATAAGTATGCTGAACAGGCTGTCGGCCATCTGCGCGTCTTTTATATTTACTTTTTTGAGTATCCTCTTCTCGGGATCCATTGTGGTTTCCCAAAGCTGTTCGGGGTTCATCTCCCCGAGCCCCTTGTACCTTTGCACTTCGGCGTTGCCCTCGATTTCTGCGAGTCTCTTGGTGAGCTCTTCCTCGTTATAATAGTAGTTCGTTTCCTTTCCCTTCGAGACCCTGAACAGAGGCGGTTGCGCTATGTAAATGTAGCCGGATTCGATGAGCTTCTTCATGTAGCGATAGAAGAAGGTTAATAAAAGTGTTCGTATGTGGCTTCCGTCAACGTCTGCGTCGCTCATTATTATTATTTTCTTGTATCTGACCTTCTCGATATTGAACGATTCGGATATGCCTGCTCCGAATGATGCTATCATGGATTTTATTTCCATGTTATCGAATATCTTTTCCACGCCGGCCTTCTCCACGTTGAGAATTTTGCCCCTCAAAGGAAGTATGGCCTGGATGTTCCTGTCCCTGCCCTCCTTGCTTGAACCTCCGGCGCTTTGTCCTTCTACTATAAATATTTCAGTTTTGTCAGGATCGCTTTCTATGCAGTCCGCGAGTTTTCCGGGCAGCACAGTGTCGTCCAATATGCTTCTTTTCCTTGACAGTTCCCTTGCCTTCTTTGCGCTTTCTCTTGCATTGGCTGCGTTTATGGCTTTCTCGATTATCGTTTTCGCTTCCTGGGGGTGCTCCTCCATGTGCCTGGAGAACGATGCGTACACCTCTGTTTCCACGAAATTCTTAATTGTGATGTTTCCCAGTTTTTCCTTCGTCTGTCCCTCGAATTCGGGATTCTGCATTGATATGGAGACTATCGCCGAAAGGCCTTCTCGAGTGTCTTCTCCGGTTACCTTGAGATCTTTTATCTTGTCTGCCATTTTGCTTTTGGCAATGTAATTAAGTACCGCTCGGGTTACCCCCGAGTGGAATCCGCTCACGTGTGTTCCTCCCCCGGTGGTTTTTATCGTGTTTACGAATGATTCTATTCTCTCGTCGTAAGTGTTGTTGTATTGTATCGCGTACTCTACTGTTGCTGTTTGGCCTTCCGCCTTGGCATATATTGGACTTGTTACCGTCTGCTTTTCCTCGTTTAGAAAGCCTATGAAATCGAGTATTCCATGTTCTGAGTAAAATACTGTTTCATCACGTTGGCCAAACCGTTCGTCTACTAGTATTATCCGCAGGCCTTTGTTTAGGAAGGTCGTGTCAGCGAGCCTTTCTTTAAGCACAAGGGAATCGAACGTAAGGGTTGGAAAGATTTCTTTGTCTGGTTTGAACCGTACCGTTGTTCCCTGGTCCGTTGTCCCGCCTGCCTTCTCTGTGCCGGTCGTAGGAAGGCCCCTGCTGAATTTCTGCTTGTATATTGTTCCTTCCTTTCTAACAGTTACTTCAGTATATTCGGAAAGTGCGTTTACTACTGTCAGCCCCACCCCGTGGAGTCCTCCTGAAACCTTATATACGTCCGCATTGAACTTTGCCCCTTTGTGCAGGGTTGTCATGATAACCTCCAATGCAGTTTTGCCGTATTTGGGCATCATGTCTATTGGAATTCCTCTTCCGTCGTCGGTTACCTCGGCGGCATCGGTTCCGTCTTCCTGGTATAGCCTTATTAGGATGTTTTTACAGTATCCGGCTATTGCCTCGTCTACTGCGTTGTCTACGACTTCGTATAGCAGATGCAGTACCCCGGCGGGGCCTGTTGACCCGATGTACATTGCGGGTCTCTTTCTTATCCCCTGCGCCCCTTCAAGGACAACTATTTTTGATGCGTTGTAGTCTTCGTTTTGTTCTGACATAGGATCTGATGCTCGTATCTTTGCACCTTGAATGGGTGATTAAAGAATATAAACCTTTTGAAATGCTTTTACGACGACATGTTTGGTGTGTTGTTGTTGTGTGGTGTGGTATTGGCAGTTGGCGTTTATGCGCGCGCGGTGGCAAGGTTAATTAAGGTTAACAGGACAATAATATTCTGTCTTGCGGTGTTGCTGCGCGAGATTGACTAAGGCCAATTTGCTTGCTTTTTGCAATAGGTTGGTCTGGGCCCGTAACTCAGGTCGGTCAGAGTGGTTGGCTCTTAACCAATAAGTCGTGGGTTCAAATCCCACCGGGCCCGTGTTTTATGCATTACCATGCGTATTTTAGGCAAGATATATATATCTAAATAGGCTAATCACATAGTGCGCATTCAGGGGCGCGTTTCGTTTGTTTCTGGTGTATGTCATGATTAAAAAATCAAAACACAAGGTCGCAAGGCCTGTTAAGAAAGCTGTTTTTAAAAAGAAGCAGGATAAGGAGTCCCATGACAAAACCGCCGGCGGGG
>VFSW01016546.1_pt1 | contig 10055 bp, 9 predicted proteins | sample 5358111 | NCBI WGS metagenome assembly VFSW01 (sample SAMN11554181, study PRJNA540505) | mine drainage metagenome | isolation source: sediment from site ElyBrook_90M | place: USA: Ely Copper Mine, Vershire, VT | collected 2017
TCGGCGGTCAGTTGCTGACCAACGGCACGTACGTTTTCACCAACGCGCCGACGATGACCGTTCGCTCCGCGTTCCCCAGCGGCTCAGCGTTCTACACCTTGGACGGCTCGACTCCGAGCTTCGCCTCCACATTTTACGCCGGGCCGTTTGCGCTGTCGCAGAGCGCCACGGTTCGCGCCATCGGTTACAGCGCCGATTTTTTCCAGTGGGAAGAAGCGGACGCGGTGAGCGCCATCGTGCTCGTCCGGCACAGTCTGGCGGCGTCGGCCTCCGGCGGCGGGAGCGTGCGCCTGGACCCGCCGGGAGGCGATTATCTCAGCACCAACACGGTCATCGCCACCGCCGTTCCGGCGCCGGGCTACTCGTTCCTTTACTGGCTGGGCGACGGGGCGGGGACCAATCCCACCGCCAGCATCTCGCTGGAGCGAGACAGGGCGATTCGGGCCGTCTTCGGCACCTCGCTCGCGACCACCGTCGCGGGCAACGGCCAGGTAGTGCTCGACCCGCCGGGCGGCGTGTATCCGTACGGCAGCATCGTCCGATTGACGGCGGTGCCGCAGCCGGGCAGCTACTTCGGCGCCTGGGGCAATGCCGCCACCGGCAACACCAACCCCCTTTTGTTCACCATCGCCGGCCCGAACCCGACGGTGTCCTCGGTCTTCGGGGCGATCCCGTCGAACCAGGCGGCGCTGACGGTGGTGCTCAACGGGAACGGCCGCGTGAACGTCAGCCCGTCCGCGAACGTCTATGCGCTCAACCAGTCCGTCACACTCACGGCGATACCGGAGCCGGGGCAGAGCTTCCTGAGTTGGAGTGGCGACGCCGACGGGACGCAGAATCCGCTGGCCACGTCCATGACGCAAAGCAAAGTCATCACGGCGCATTTCACGGGACGGCCGCGGCTGCGCGTGGACCGGCCGGGGCTGGAAGGGGCCACACCCGCCGGCTTCCGGCTCACGCTGGTCGGCGACCCGCCGTCGGCCTGCGAGATTCTGGCCTCCACGGACTTGAGCGTCTGGGAGAACGTGGGCTGGGTGACGAACCTCTTCGGCGAGGTCCAGTTCACCGACCCGGCCCCAGCAGGCGCGGCGTTGCGGTTCTATCGGGCCGGGCCGTGATCCGGTTGCGTGCCGATCCCGCGGTGGAGCGACATCGTGGCGATGGCTTGGAAGGATCGCCGCGTGCGCGGCAGCCCGAACCGGCCGGGCGTGACGCGGCTGCTTTCCCACGCCGCTCGCCGGGCGCGGCGCCCGCCGGCCATTTGACAGGCGCGGCACGACGGCGGATGGTGGTGCCCATGAAACCATTCCTTTTCCTGACGATGAGTTGGCTTGCAGCCGCGGCCTGCGCGGGCGCCGCCGAATCGATTTACCGCATCCCGCTGAAAGACATCGACGGCAAAAGCGCGTCGCTGAAGCCCTACCAGGGCAAGGTTCTACTCATCGTGAACGTCGCCTCGAAGTGCGGCTTCACCCCGCAGTACACCGGCCTGGAGGCGCTCTACGAGAAATACAAGGACCAGGGCCTGGCCGTGCTGGGTTTCCCGTGCAACCAGTTTGGCGGCCAGGAACCCGGCACCGATCAGGAGATCAAGACGTTCTGCTCCACCCACTACGACGTGACGTTCCCGCTGTTCGACAAGCTCGAAGTCAACGGCGCCAATCGCCATCCGCTCTACGCGTGGCTGGCGGGCGGGAGTTCTCCGGTCGCCGGCGACATCCGCTGGAACTTCACCAAGTTCCTCATCGGCCGCGACGGCAAAATCCTCCAGCGCTTCGACTCGAAGGTGAAACCCGATTCGCCGGAGATGGTCCAGGCCATCGAAGCCGCGTTGGCGGCGAAGTAGGCCCCGGGCCGTGGGCGGGCCGCCGGGCCGCCCGCCGTTCGTTGCGCACGGGCGAGCCGCCCTGTTAGCTTCGCGCCGGCATGGCTGACATCGTCCTCTGCACGCTCAACGCGAAGTACCTCCACGCCGCGTTTGGCCTGCGTTATCTGCTGGCAAATCTCGGTCCGCTCCGTCCGCGCGCCCACCTGCTGGAATTCGACATCCACCAGCGCCCGCTCGACATCGTTGAAGCCCTCCTCCGGCACGAGCCAAAAATCGTCGGCCTGGGCGTGTACATCTGGAACGTCGCACTGACGGCCGAAGTCGTCGCCACCCTGAAACGGCTGCGACCCGGCCTCACTGTCGTCCTGGGCGGGCCGGAGGTCAGCCACGAAACCGACAGCCAGGCAATCACGCAGTCGGCCGATTACGTCATCACGGGCGAGGCCGACGTGCAGTTCCGCGCCGTCTGCGAACAACTCCTCGCCGGCCGCCGGCCCGCCGGCAGGATCCTTCCGTCCGGCTTGCCGGAGTTCGCGCAACTCGTCCTGCCCTACGAACTCTACAGCGACGAGGACCTCGCCCACCGCGTGCTCTACGTCGAGGCTTCCCGCGGCTGCCCGTTCACCTGCGAATTCTGCCTGTCCGCGCTCGAGGTCCCGGTGCGGGCGGCGCCGCTGCCCGGTTTCCTGGCCGCGCTGCAACGGCTGCTGGACCGCGGCGCCACGCAGCTCAAGTTCGTGGACCGCACCTTCAACCTGAACGTCGCCACCGCCAAAACCATCCTCGAATTCCTCCTCGCCCGCTGGCGCCCCGGCCACTTCTTTCATTTCGAAATGGTCCCCGACCGGTTGCCCGACGCCCTGCGCGAAGTCATCGCCCGCTTCCCGCCGGGCGCGCTCCAATTCGAGGTCGGCATCCAGACGTTCGCTCCGGAAGTGGCCGCGCGGATTCAGCGCCGGCAGAACTACGCGAAACTGGAGGAGAATCTCCGCTGGCTGCGGTGGGAAACCGGCGTCCATGTCCACGCCGATCTGATCTTCGGCTTGCCGGGCGAATCCCTGAGCAGCTTCGCCGACGGCTTCGACCGGTTGGTCGGGCTGGGGCCGCAGGAGATCCAGGTCGGCATCCTGAAGCGCCTGCGCGGGACGCCCATCGTCCGCCACGACGCCGAATGGCAGGTGGTGTGGAATCCGCAGCCGCCGTACGAAATCCTCCAAAACCGCCTGGTGGATTTCGCCACGCTCCAGCAAATGCGGCGCTTCGCCCGCTACTGGGACTTGGTGGGCAACAGCGGCAACTTGGTCGAGACGACCCCGCTGCTCTGGAGCCGGGACGCGTCGCCGTTCCACGCCTTCCTGCGCTGGAGCGAGTGGCTGCACGCCCGCGTCGGCCGCACCGACAGCATCGCGCTCCTGCGCCTGATGAATTTGCTCTTCGTTTACCTGACGGTCGAACTCAAGCTCGAGGCGAAGTCCGCCGCCGCCGTGATGCTGCGCGATTATCGGCACGGTGGTCACTTCGACACGCCCGGTTTCTTGACGGACGCGACCGCTCCCGGAGCCGTCCCGCCCAGGAAAAAACAGCGCTCCGGTACGCCCGCCGCAAAGCGGCAGGGTCGGCATCTTGCGGCGCGGAACGACTGGGCGGCGTAGCCGGGCGCGAGAGTTGTTCCAGCGCCGCCGGTGGCGACCGGTTTGGGCAGTGTGGTGGCGCGAAGTTGGTCAAAGAAAAGGCGGGCCGCCGAAGGCCCGCCGTAGGATTTCACCCGTCCCGCTCAGTTGGACTTGGCCTTCTTGGAAGACTTCGTCCCGGCCGGGGCTTTGGGGCCGATGCGGAGCGACTGGAGTTCGAGCTTGCCGTCCGCGGCCTTGATGTAGGTGCCGCCGACTTCCTCGCCAACAGTGACGTCGCCAAAGACGGCCGGCTTTCCCGCCTTCACGAACTTCGTCGTGGAAGTGATCTGGAAGGTGCGTTCACCGACCTTCAGGGTCTTGGCCGTCTTGTCCACGGAGTCGATCTTGCCCCGAAAGGGCACCCGTTGCTTGCGTTCCTTAGCGGGCGCCGCAGCGGCGTCCGCCTTCTTGGAATCGGTGTTGACCTGGGCCGGGGCGGGCGCCGCCACGCCCGCGAGGAGACCCGCCAGCGTGCTGACGAGGACGAGTTTCGAGAACGTTCGTTTCATGATGAGTTGGATTGGTTGCTTCCGGTTTCAGCGACAAGAGCATTACTACCATTCCCGCCCACGGACGCAAGCCTTTTCTGGCGCGAAGGAGTGGCCGACCGGGGAACAAGGTGCGGTTGCCCCGTCGCCGCCTTTCTGCTCTTCCGCCGTCGGTTCTTCACCACATGCCGTCCACCAGGAGGCCCGTCACCTTTTGCGCGATATCATCGGCCTGCTGCGGCATGGCCTGCCGCTCGGCGCTGGTCAGGTCCGGACCGGGGCGGACCAAGGTGTAGCCGTTCACGTCGCGGTCGAGGATGGTCCGGCCCGAGCTCCGCTCGCGGACGATCACGTGGACGGTGGCGGTGACGCGGTAATCCAGCACGGTGAGGATGTCGTTCGGATTGTAGGTGATGTCGGCGCGGTCGTAGTGGGTGATGCTCCCGGTGACAATAACATCGCCGTCGTCATGCGTCGCGAGCCGGTAGGTGCCGTCCTGCTGCATGCTCTTGCGCAGGGCGGCGGTCAGGGCGTCGCCCAACTGCGGCTGCAGCGTCTGGTTGGCAAACGGGCGGACCTGGACGGACCGGCTGCCGGCCACCTGGCCGTTGCTGGGGCCGAGATGGTAGCCGGCGCAGCCGGACAGAACGGCAACAGCCAGGCCGCCGGCCAGGAACAGGGCCGTCCCCCGCCGTTTAGCGGGCGGCGGTCTGCGTTCGCTTCTTGAGTTCCTCAATCCGCTGGCGCGCGTAGGTCGCATAGGGGGATTCCGGGTCCAGCAGCAGCACCTCGTTGTAGTACACCAGCGCCCCGCGCCACCGGCGGTAGCGCTCGTAAAATTGGGCGACCTGGTAGCTGCCCCGGGCCTGTTCGGTCTTGAGCGTCGAAATGATCTTCTGCGTCTGGGGCACGCGGGCGTCGTTGGGGTAGAGCGTCGCAAAATCGCTGAACGTGGCGATGGCCTTGCCCGCCGTGCTCTGGTCGTACTCAGCTTTGAGCGCCTGTTTTTCGTAGGCGATCCCCTCGCGGTAAAAGGCGTCGGCCGCCACCGCGGGACGGTCGTTGTAGCGATCCACGGCCACCTCGTAGGCCTTGGCCGCCTGCACGTAATTCTTTTGCTTCTCCCGGGTGGTGCCGATTTTCATCTGCGCCTGCACGCCAACGTCGCTGTACGGACCGTTGTTCACCACCTTCTGGTACAGGTCGGCCGTCTTGTCCATTGAGGGAAAAAACGGGATGACGCCCCAGAGCCGGAACCACTGGCCGGCGAGGAACCGGCCGGCGATGTCGTACTGCCGTTTGAGGATTTCGTCGGTCTTCTCGTACTTCGGGTATTTGGTGATCAGTATCTGGTATTCCTTGAAGGCCTTCTCGTCACTGCGCTTCGCCTCATAGCTGCGGCCCATGAGATACTGCGCCTCGGGCGCGTAATCGGACAGCGGCCACTGCTTGACCAAGTGCCGGGCGGCCTTGAGCGCCAGACCGTAATCCTTCTTGGTGAACGCCTCCTGGGCCACCTGCAATTGGTCCTTGGCGCGGACGCGTCGCCACTTGCCTTCGGAACCAACCGGCTCGTAGGTCCAGCCTTCGCCCGGCCGATAGACCAGCGGGGCCGGCGCAGGCTGCGGCACGGCCAGCACGCATACGACGGCCAGAAGCAAGCGGACGGACCAGCGATTCATGGCGCAACGCTATCGGCGCCCTGGGACCAAGTCAAGGCAGCCGCCCCCGGGCCAGGACGCGGACTTCCATTTGAAGGGGGTCGTTGCACGCAAGTCACTTCGGAAGGCCGGATCGCGGCTTCCCATCAACCACCGGCGGATCAGCGAGGACCAGCAAACGGGAACCGGCGACCCGCTCGGTCCTCAGCCGCGATACACCACCAGCACGCCGTAGTCAGTCAGCAGTTTCTGCGTGCCGATGTCCAAGTAGGTGTAGGAGAGGGTGGTGACGCTGATGATGTTCTTCTCGCCCACCTTGTCGAGAAAGTCGGTGACTATTTCGTCGAAGCGGTCATGCCCCACCTCGACGCAGTCAATGCGCCGGATCGTCTTGGCCCGGATGTTCCGATCCGGCGCCTGGGCGGCGGCTTCCAGGGGCGTCAGCGGCTTGGTGATCAAGCTCTCCGCGGGCTTCGCGTGGACGGGCACCTTGAGATGCATCTCCACCTTGGCGGCGGCGGAGGAGGCGATCGGATTGACGGGATTGGGTTCAACGCGCGCCGCCGCCGCGGCGGCCCCCACGCCTGGGCGCATGACGACCGGCTCGGGTTCCGGAATCACAATGGTTTCGTTGCAGGAGGGACAGTTGATCTCGCTGCCCGCGGCGGAACTATCCACCGCCAGCTCCTGTTCGCAATTCGGGCATTTAAAAACGACATCCATAACACGGCTCCTCTTCTGATTGCATGCTGGCGCAAGAGTAAGCGTTCGCGGGCAAAGCGCCAGAAAAAAATGCCCGCGGGCGCTTTTCGCGGCACGACCCGGGCGCACGCGCGGTTCGGCCAATCGCGGGCAACGGGATAACTGAATCCCCGTCGCGGACTACGCGGTGGGCCAAAGCCGGCGGCCGGCCCGCCTCACTCGAACGTCTGCTCCACCTGTTTGATGCGCGGGTAAACCGGGGAGTTGGTCGGCGTGCGTTCCTTCACCGCGTTGAAGATCCGCTTCGCCTCGCCCGGATTGTCCAGGATCAGCAGCCGGCAGTAATCAAGCTGAATCCACGCCAGGCGGGGATCCTGGATCTGGTTGCCGTAGGCGTTGAGCCACTCGGTCATCGCGCGCTGGCCGCTCTGTTCGGCCTTGGCCAGCGAGTCCTCGAGCTGCCAGGGCATGCCGGGCAACTGGCGCGGATCCACGGGGTGGCTGGCCCGCTGCTCCTGCAAGTCGCGCTGCGTGTCCACCTTCTCCCAATACAGGTACAGGCGGTACCCCACAAATACCACCAGGACGATGAGGAGGATGCTGATGAGTTTGGTCATGACTCGCTCACGCGCTGGATCCGGGCGCCCAGCTTGCGCAGTTTACCATCCAGGTTTTCGTAACCGCGGTCAATATGATAGACGCGGCTGACCCGGGTGGTGCCGCGGGCCGCCAGGCCCGCCACCACCAGCGCCGCCGAGGCGCGCAAATCGCTCGCCATCACCTCCGCGCCGCTCAGCGGCCGGCCCCCCTTGACGATGGCGCTCGGGCCTTCGATTTCGATGTCCGCCCCCAGCCGCGCCAACTCGCTCACGTGCATGAACCGGGATTCAAAAATCCGCTCGGTGAGGATGCTGATGCCCGGCGCCAACGTCATCAACGCCATCATTTGCGCCTGCACGTCGGTGGGAAACCCGGCGTAGGGCAGCGTCGTCACGTCCACCGGCCGCAACCGCGCGCCGCGCCGGACGCGCAAGGCCGTACCCTGCCGACGCACTTGCACGCCGGCCTCGCCCAGCTTGTCCAGAACGGCATGCAGATGGTCGGCCCGCGCGCCGGTGATCGTCACCTCGCCCCCGGTGGCGGCGGCGGCGATGGCGTAGGTGGCGGCCTCGATGCGGTCGGGGATGACCTCGTGCTCGGCGCCGTGCAGTTCCGGGACGCCGGTGACCGTGAGGATCGGGCTTCCGGCGCCGGTGATCTTGGCGCCCATCGCGCTCAGGAAATTGGCCAGATCAACAATCTCCGGCTCGCACGCGGCGCTTTCGATGATGGTCACACCTTCGGCCAGTGTCGCCGCCATCATCACGTTGGCCGTGCCCAGCACCGTGGAGCCCGCCCGGCCGCCCAGAAACAACTCCGCCCCGCGCAGCCGGCGGGCCGCGGTGTGGACGTAGCCGCCTTCGATGGTGACCTTCGCGCCGAGCGCGGCCAATCCTTTCAAGTGCAGGTTGATCGGCCGCGCGCCGATCACGCAACCGCCGGGCAGCGCCACCGTCGCCGCGCGCAACCGCCCCAGCAGCGGCCCCAGGATGCAGACCGATCCCCGCATCTTGCGGATCAAGCTGTAATTGCCCACGCCCTGGAGTTTCTTCGCCTGCACCCGCAACCCATCGCCGTCGGCGGACACCTTGGCGCCGAGCGATTCGAGGATGCGCCCCATGAACCGCACATCGCTCAGGTGTGGCACGCGCCGGATGCGGCACGGCTCGGCGGTGAGCAGCGTGGCCGCCAGGATGGGCAACACGGCGTTCTTGCTGCCGCTGACGGCGACCTCGCCGTGCAGCGGCCCGCCGCCTTTGATCAACAAGCTATCCATGAAAATTGTTCTGTTTGCCAGCCCGCCGCCGCCGGAAGACGCACCGCCCCATTCAGCCCGCCCGCGCCACCAGGATTCGCGGGCGCTGACTGTAATCGGCCCGGATCGCCTCGACAATCCACTTCTGGGTTTCGAGGATTTCACGGAGCGCGTCGGACTGTCCATCGCCAAACTCAAGCATCAACCGCCCAGCCGGCTTGAGAAATGCCGCCGCCTCCGCCGCGATCCGCCGGTGGAAGTCCAACCCGTCCCCGCCGCCGTCCAGCGCCGGTCGCGGGTCGTAATCCCGCACCTCCGGCTCGAGCGCGGCGATTTCCGCCGTCGGGATGTAGGGCGGGTTGCTGGCGATGAGGTCAAAGCGCGTTCCCGGCGGCAGGGCGCGCAAACCGTCGCCCTGGCAGAAATGGATCCGGTCGGTCACGTTCTGCCGGACTGCGTTGGTCCGCGCCACGGCCAGCGCGTCGGCCGAGACGTCTGAGGCCCAGACCCGCGCGGCGGGACAGTGGACCGCCAGAGCGACGGCAAGGCAACCGCTGCCGGTGCCGAGGTCCAACGCGGTTGCATGCTCAGAATTGAGGGCGGCGAGGAACTGCCAGCCCAGTTCGGCGAGCAATTCGGTTTCCGGGCGCGGGACGAGCACGTGCTGGTTCACCGCCAATTCCAGGCCGCAGAACGAGGTCGAGCCGACGATGTGTTGGAGCGGTTCGCGCTGGCCGCGGCGGCGCACCAGTTCGCGCAGGGCGTCGGTCTCCCCCACGGCGAGGACGCGTTCGAACTGGAGGTACAGGTTCATGCGTGGCACGCCCAGCACCTGGGCGAGGAGCAGCTCGGCCTGCAACCGCGGCGACTCGACGCCTTTGCCGGCGAGGAACTCGGTGCTTTTCTTGATGACCTCGAGGATCGTCACGGCAGGCAGTCTAAGTCCGGCGCCCGCGGTTCATAGTCCAAACTGGCCGGGTCCGCGGCCCCTGCTTTGCGGTGCCGGCTTGTCGTGCGCCAGGGATCTGATTATGGTTCAGGGCGTGAAGCAACTGACGTACGACGATCTGGCGCGTCTGCCCGTCGTCCGGTTTTATGAGGACGCGTTCCGGAAAGCGACCGGGGTGTCGCTCAAGGTGGTCCCCCCGGACGAGCCGACGCGGCGTCTGAGCTTCGGGGAGGCGGAAAACGGGTTCTGCGCCCTGGTGGCGCGCCTGCCGGGAGGCTGCGCGGCGTGTCTGGAAATCCAGGTGCGCGCCCAACGCGGCGCGGCGCGAAGGCTCGTTCCCCAGCAGGTCGCCTGCTTCGCGGGACTGACGGACGTGGCGGTGCCCGTGATCCTCGCCGGACGCCACGTGGCCACGCTGATGAGCGGCCAGGTGTTCCGCCGCGAGCCGACCGAGCGCGACTTCGCGATGGTGGCCAAGATGGTCGCGGACCGGCTGGACAGCGAGTGGGAGAAGAAGGCGCGCAAGGCCTACTTTGAAACGCCCGTCGTCACGGCGGACCGCTTCCAGGCTATTCTCCAACTGCTGAACGTCTTCGCGCAGTATCTGGCTGACTACGCCAGCCGGCAGGCGATCGCCAGTGCGGAGGAGGAGCCGAGCGTGGTGGCCAGCGCCAAGGAGTTTGTCCAGGCGCACGTCGAGGAAGCGATCAGCCTGGAGCAAGTGGTGCAGCACGTCCACGTGAGCCGCTTTTATTTCTGCAAACTATTCAAGAAGGCCACCGGCATGACGCTCACCGAATACGTGGCGCGCGTCCGGGTGGAGAAGGCCAAGACCCGGCTGGTGGATCCGTCGCTGCGCATCTCGGAGGTCGTCTTCGCGGCTGGGTTCGGGTCCATTC
>VFSW01016547.1_pt1 | contig 10055 bp, 11 predicted proteins | sample 5358111 | NCBI WGS metagenome assembly VFSW01 (sample SAMN11554181, study PRJNA540505) | mine drainage metagenome | isolation source: sediment from site ElyBrook_90M | place: USA: Ely Copper Mine, Vershire, VT | collected 2017
GCGCATGGGGGCAAGATCTCCGTCGAAAGCGACGGCGCCGGTCTGGGGGCGACCTTCACCATCGAGCTGCCCGCCAATCCGCCCCCGGTCGCAGCGGCGACGTCGCACGGAGAAGGAGGCTTCGAGGTGGCGCACCTCCGGGCGGGGGACGCGCGTCTGGAGGGCGTTCGCGTCCTCCTCGTGGACGACGACGAGGACTTGCGGGCGCTCGTCGAGGTGCTGCTCGCGCGGCGAGGCGCGGTCGTCACGAGCGCGTCGTCGGCGGACGAGGCGCTCCGTCTGGTCGAGGCGCGCCGCCCCGACGTCATCCTCAGCGACATCGGGATGCCGAACGTGGACGGCTACACCCTGATGCGCCGGATCCGAAGCCTGCCGTCGAGCCAAGGCGGACGCATACCCTCGGCAGCGCTCACCGCTTACGCACGCCCATCGGATGGCGAGCGCGCGCTCGCTGCCGGCTTCCAGGCGCATGTCATGAAGCCCGTCGACGAGGGCAAACTGATCGCCGTCGTGGCCAAGCTTGCGGCAAAGACGCAGGCAGAAGGCGAGCGTCCGAGACCGTAGCTCGGCCGCGGGGGCGAGAGGCGCCACGACCGGCGGGGCGCCCCAAGACCAACCTCGCGACTACTTCTTCTTCGCGGTCGGGGGCGTCCTACGCTCGTTGGCCGCCGGGTTGTGGGAGGGCCCCGGACCCCCTCCCCCTCCGTGGGGAACCACCCTCGCGGCGGGTGCACCGCGGTCGGGGGCCATCGAGGGCTGCGGCTTCGCGCGGTCTTGATCACGAGCGACATGGTCGCGATCCACGCGGTCGCGATCGGCTTCGTTGCGGTTGGCGTGATCGTGGTCGGCTTGGTCGCGGTCGGCGTGGTCGCGATCGATCCGCTCGCGGTCGTGGTCGTCGGCCGAGCGGTCGTGGGCCACCTGGTCACGGCCACGGTCGTTGACGGCGTGGTCGCGGTCCTGAGCTCGATCGCGGTCCATACCTCCGCGTTCGTCTTGAGCCGGGTGTCTCTCCCGATCGGCGGCGCGGTACGAGGGCACGGTGGCGTGCGGAAGCGGCCGCACGGTCCCCGTGGTACGCACGTACGCCGTGGGCGGCCGCGAGCCCGGAGGAGCCCCTCTGCTTCGCTCGATGTGCGGGGGCTCCCCCGGGCGGTAATTGGCTGGACGCACGGGATGGGCGAAAACGAGGCGCTGGCCCCCATAGTTCGGGCGCGGAGCACCGGGACGTCCCCAGTATCCGCGCACGTAGACGACATTCGACCCTACCCGCTCGTAATACGGCTCGACGTAAACGCGACCCTCCGGTGGCGCCATCCACCGGCCCGGTCCCCAGGCCCAGTCCGAACCCGTCCAGGCCCAGTTTCCTCCGACCCAGACGTAACCAGGACTGGGCGGGGCGGGCCGCTCCTCGTAAACGGGATCCGGCGGCTCCGTGGTCGCCGTCACCTCCTCGGGATCGCCCGCGGTCACTTCGGGCGGCGGCGGTTCGACGTCCGCCTGGACCGCCACCGTTGCGACGGGCGGGGGTGGCGGAGCCTCGGCCCGGATGTGGACCACGCCTCCGCACGCAGAGAGCGCACTACCGAGCACGAGCAACGAAAGACGTTTCATGTGGTTTCCTCCACGATAGCCAGCGCAATCCTACCCCCCGAACGACTTGCCTTACCGGCGATTGCGACTCGCAAGTACCTACACCACGACGGGGCCTCGCGGAAGCGCTGCGGCGACGCAGGACTCGCCGGCGCTCAGCCGGTCTTCGACGCCTCGTCCGTTCCCCTCGATTCAGGGTCTCGCCGGAAATGCCGGCCACGCTCTCAGGTCGCCGCGTGACCGTTCGCCTTGAACGGCGCGTGCCTCGCGTCGCCGCGCGGGGCGATGTGCTCGAGGATCATGGCGATCTCGCGCTTCATCTCGAGGCGGCTGACGACCCGATCGACCATGCCATGCTTCAGGAGAAACTCGCTCGTCTGAAAGCCCGGCGGGAGCTTGGCGCGGATCGTCTGCTCGATGACGCGTGGGCCCGCGAAGCCGATGAGAGCGCCGAGCTCGGCGATGTTCACGTCGCCCAGGAACGCGAAGCTCGCCGCGACGCCACCCGTCGTCGGGTGAAGGAGCACGCTCACGAACGGCAGCCCGGCATCCTTCAGGCGTTCGAGGGCCGAGACGGTCTTCGCCATCTGCATCAGGCTCAAGATCCCCTCTTGCATTCGCGCGCCGCCGCTCGCCTGGAGGAGCACGACCGGGAGGCGCTCGGTCTTCGCCCCCTCGAAGAGGCGCGCGATCTTCTCGCCGACGACCGACCCCATCGAGCCGCCCATGAACGCGAAGACGAACGCCCCCCACGCGACGGACCGCCCTTCGATGTGCCCCCGGCCGATCTCGATGGCCTCCCTGCCCCGCGAGGCCTTCTGCGCCGACAGTACGCGCTCCGTGTAGGGCTTGCCGTCGGTGAAGTCGAGCGGGTCCGAAGGCTCGAGGTGGGCGTCCCACTCGTCGAGCGCGCCCTTGTCGAGGAGGAGCTGGCGCCAGGCGGCCGCACCGAGCTTGTGGTGCTGCCCGCACTGGGGGCAGACTTCGAAGTTCTGGGCGAACGCGTCGGAAGGGAGCGTTTCGCCGCAGCCATCGCATTTGCGGAAGACGCCCTTTCCGAGGGTCTTCTTCTCTGCGGCGTCACGCTCGGGCGGCTTCTTCTCGGGCCAGGGCACGGTGGGGACGAATACCGCGGCTACCCGAGCCTCGCAACACGCGGATCGATAGTACCGCAGAGAAGAGGACGCCAGGGCCGCGCGCTGGGCTGGGGTCGTTTCGGAGGGGCAAGAGCTCATTTCGGAGGAGCGAGGGTCGTTTTCGAGGGCGCAGCGACACAGGTCCGTCACGCCGAGAACGACGCTCGGCGCGCGATCCATCCAGGAACGGATGTTGACCTGGGGCATCCCTGCTCCGTTCGCGCCCCAGCACTCGACGGTACTGCCGGAGAGCAGCGCGCATGCGACATCTCCGCCCGCAACGATGGCCGAGACTTCGGGGGAAGGGGCGTCCGCCGAGCTCGACTCCACGCTGGAGACGTCGGATAGGGCAGAATCGTATGGCGAACGGTACGCGTCCCACGAAGCGCCGCCATCCGCGAGGCGATCGGGGAGAGCGTCAGCGAGTCCGGCCTCGCCACCGCACTGCGCCGACAGAAGCACGGCACCACCCGCCGGCTGACCGAAGCGCCGCCCAACGCATCCGTCGATGATACCCCGCCGCCTCACACCCAAATCGTGAAATCTAATTTTCTCCCGAGCAGGCTCGCCATGTCCGCTGGGCAGTCCCTGCAATACCCGAAGCGCGGCACGAGCCTCTCGCGCGTCCGCGCCGCGTCGAGGCCGACGGCCCACTTCGCGGACGAGGCGCGCGACGTCTCGCGCGAGCGAAGACACGGCGCGACGGCGGTCGGAGAAGGTGGCATCGCCTCGAAGAGATGGAGCGAAGCTCTGCGCGGAGAGCAAGGGCCGACCAGAGTGAGCACGAGCAGGCACGATGAGGACCCTCAGCGTCACGTCCACGCCTACTCCCGCATGTCGCGCTCGGCCCACCAAGCTCACTTCGGGGCGCTCTTGATGTACCCCTCCTGATCGCTCCAGTAGATAGAGTTGGCATCGACTGCGACGGCGGTTGGATTTGTGTCCGTCGCGACGACGATGCTGCTCCCCCCACCGGTCTTCGGGGCTTTGACGACGGTGCCCACCGTGGTGCCGTCGACCCAGTAGACGTAGGTGTCGTCGGACACGATAAACGATGAGCTGACTGCCTGCCCGAGAACCGACGACGTGTCGGCGCTCGTGATGCGCAGGTTCGGTCCAGAGGTTGTGGTTTCGGAGCAGTAGATGGCGTCGGTGTCGGAGGCGAGGAAGCCGCACCCGTCCTCGTTGGCCATGGTCAAGCTGTTGGCGCCGCTGAGCGGGAAGTCGAACAGGCGGGATCCCAGCATGCCGACGAAGGCCGTGCCCGACGTGACCCCGATCTCGTTCAAAGTCGGCGACGAAACGACGAACGTCGCGACCACGCTGACCGTGTCACCTTGCAGCGGGGCGCTCTTGACCACCATTGGTGGATAGCGGATGATGCCGTTCCCGACGTTTTCAAGCCAGTACGCGGTGCCTGCGAGGGACGTCGCGGCGAGTACTGTCGCGCCGCCTTCGTTGATGAGCGTCGGCGGAGCGCCGTTCTTGGGAATTCGCACGAGCGAGTAGCCCTCGAGGACGTACACGTTGACGTCGTCGACGGCGAGGAAGACGCCTCCTTGCGAATTCGCCGTCGGAGCGCTCAGGAGCGTCGTGATAGGCCCTCCACGCACCGGCATCGCCATCAGGCCGGGAGAGCTCTCGAAGGTCGTCCAGAACAGCAAGGTCCCGTCCGACACGATCCGGTTGGGCTGCACCTGGATCTGCGTCGCCAGAATCGACGACCCGGAGCAGTAGCCACCGCTCAGCAGCTGGGTGAGCTCCGCGGCGCAGCTCGTCGCATTCCCCGCTCCGACAACCGTATTGCAAAGCGTCTGCGTCGCACCCGACAGGGTGCCGCAGCACGCCGCGAGGGGGCCGCAGCCCTGGGCGGCATCGGGCGCCTCCGCGTCTGGCTCGCTCTCGGCCGAAGCGTCGGGCGGGTTGGGGTAAGCGCCTCCCTCCACCCAGAACGAGCCGTCGCCGTAGAAGTAACCGGCGTCGACGTACCCGCCGCCGCGTCCGCCATCTCCACCATTTCCGCCGTCCTCGCCATCTCCACCTCCCGCAGCGTCCCCCTGCGTGGGGGGGCCTTCAGGACCATCGCCGGGTCCCGTCAGGATCGAGCCGCCATCGGCCGGGAACGTCGTGGTGCCGTCGGGGGGAGCGATTGTCGTAGCGTCGGTGGCTTCGCCGCCGTGCGGGCCACTGTCGCCAACGTGCTCCGGAGCCACCGTGCCGCCGCATGCGGTCAGCAAGAAGGCCCCTGCTACTAGGACGGTGATCAACGAGCGAGGGGCGGCGCGCGGCACCCGCGAACTCTACCGCGTCCGCCCGCGTTAGTTGTTCTCCTTCAGACGCTCATCGTCTTCAGCTCGGGCAGGACGCGGAGCGTCGGCTCCGTCCTCTCCTGGACGTCGCGCGCGCTCACTCCCGGGGCCACTTCGCGCAGAACGAGGCCCTCGCGCGTGACGTCGATCGTCGCCAGGTCGGTGATGATGCGGTGGACGACGCGCCTCCCCGTGAGCGGCAGCGTGCACTCTTTGAGGATCTTCGGCGACCCGTCCCTGGCCGCGTGGTCCATGATGACGACGACGCGCTTGGCGCTCGCGACGAGGTCCATCGCGCCGCCCATGCCCTTCACGAGCTTGCCGGGGATCATCCAGTTTGCCAGGTCCCCCGCCTCGCTGACCTGCATGGCGCCGAGGATCGCGAGGTCGATGTGGCAGCCGCGGATCATGGCGAAGCTCTCGGCGCTCGAGAAGACCGCGCTGCCCGGGAGCATGGTGACCGTCTCCTTGCCGGCGTTGATGAGGTCCGCATCGACTTCGGCGTCGGTCGGGTAGGGGCCGATGCCGAGCAGGCCGTTCTCGCTCTGGAGGACGACTTCGACGCCCTTGGGTATGTAATTGCTGCAAAGCGTGGGCATGCCGATGCCGAGGTTCACGTAGAAGCCGTCGCGGAGCTCCTGCGCGGCGCGCATCGCGATCTGGTCTCGACCGAGGCGCCCGCGCAGTGCTTGCTCCGGGCCGTCGTGAGGACGCGTCGTCATCGCCTTAGCCCTTCCTCGTCGCCCGGCGCTCCACGCGCTTTTCGTACGGCTGGCCGGAGACGACGCGGTGGACGTAGATGCCCGGGGTGTGGATGTGGTCGGGGTCGAGCGAGCCGACTTCGACGACCTCCTCGACCTCCGCGATCGTCACCTTCGCAGCCGTCGCCATCATCGGGTTGAAGTTCATCGCGGTGTGGCGGTAGACCAGATTGCCGAAGCGGTCGCCCTTCCACGCCTTGACGAGGGCGTAATCGCCGGTGATGGCGGGCTCGAGCACGTAGAGGCGACCGCCGAACTCGCGCGTTTCTTTGGGCGGAGAGCTCTTGGCGACGGTGCCGTCAGGCGCGTAGCGGAGCGGAAGGCCGCCGTCGCTGATCGCGGTGCCGGCGCCGGTCGGCGTGTAGAAGGCGGGGATGCCGGCGCCCCCCGCGCGGAGCCTCTCGGCCAGCGTCCCCTGGGGCGTCAGCTCCACTTCGAGCTCGCCCGAGAGGTATTGCCGCTCGAACTCCTTGTTCTCGCCGACGTAGCTCGAGATCATCTTCACGATCTGCTTGGCGCGGAGGAGAAGCCCGAGGCCGAAGTCGTCGATCCCGCAGTTGTTGCTGACGACAGTGAGGTTCTTCGTGCCGAGCTCGCGGAGCGCCCGGATGCATGCCTCGGGGATGCCGCAGAGGCCGAATCCGCCCGCCAGCACCGTGGCGCCGTCGGGCAGGTCACGCACGGCGTCGAGCGCGGACGGGACGACCTTGTTCATCGCGCTCTACCCATAGCATCCGGAGCGGGGGTAGAGGAGCTCGTGCTCCGGGCGCTGGCGTAGACTGCCGCCCCATGATCAAGGTCCACAAATTCGGCCCCGCCTTCGGGCTGCCCGACGTGAGTCCCTTCGTCTGCAAGATCGAGATGTACCTGCGGATGGCAGGTCACATGTACGAGACGTTGATCGGCGACGTGCGAAAGGCGCCGCGGAAGCAGCTGCCCCTCGTCGAGCTGGAGGGCAAGCTCCTTCCGGACTCCTCGCTGATCATCGAGGAGCTCGAGTCCCGCCGCAGCGAGAAAATGGACGCCCATCTCTCCGCGAAAGAACGCGCGACCGCTCTGGCGTTCAAGTCGATGCTCGAGGAGCACTTCTACTTTGGTCTCCTCTTCATGCGGTGGGCCTGCGACGACGGGTGGGCGGTGTTCGAGCCGCATCTGCGCGAGATGCTCGGCACGATGGGAATACCTTCTCTCATGCGCGGAATGGTCGCGAAGAGCGCACGCAAGTACACGACATCGAGAACTAGAAGCCAGGGCCTGGGCCGCAAACCACGCGCCGAGGTCGTCGGCATCTGCACTCAGATTCTCGGCGCGGTGAGCGAGGAGCTCGGCGATCGCCCTTACTTCTGCGGCGACCGCCCGACGACCTACGACGCGACGGCATACGCATTCCTCCTCGGCGCTCTTTGCCCCGCGTTCGACAACGAGGTGCGAAGAGACGCCGACGGAAGGAAGAACCTCGTAGCGTACGTGGACCGGCTCAAGGCGCAGTTCTGGACGGAGAGCTGAGCCGCTACCCGGCGCGGGGCGATCTTGTCGAGGAGCGCCTCGGCGTCCGTCTGCTCGGGGGAGGGGCCCCGAAAAACCTCATGGGCGGCTCGCAGGGGACGGACGCCTCTCCGCAAACGCATTGACTTGACCGCCCGGCGGTGGTGCGCTGAGCTGCTTTCTTGCCAGGCCACCCGGCCATGGTTCACGACCCGTCCATGTCACTCGGAGGATCAGGAATGGCCCGCTTCACTCACCGTCGCCAATCGGCTGCATTCGGGCTCGTGACAGCCCTCTCGGTGGGCTTGTCAGCCCACTGTTCGGGCTCCTCCGGCTCCGACGGTAGCCTAACGGGAAATGACGCCTCCCCGAGCGACGACTCGGGGTCCGCTGCCTCTTCTTCGGGCAGCACCTCCGGCACAGCCTCCGGCTCGCCGGGCACATCGTCGGGTACGCCTACCACCTCGTCCTCCGGCACCACGTCGACTTCCTCTTCGGGGTCGTCCGGATCGCCCGGAACGGAAGCCGGCACGAGCTCGGGCCCTGATTCCGGCGCAGACGGCGGCGGCGGCGCCCTTTACGACGCGGGATGGCGCGTGGTCGACGGTTCGGTCCGCACGTGCAACCCGATGCCGTCGCCCAACGCGTCCAGGCCCAGCGAGTGCGACTACCTGCAGCAAAGCCTCGACTTCGAGGACAACTTCGGCTTCGCCTCGCCTTCGATCAAGCTGACGAACTTCGGGACCGCGCTCGGCGCGTTCGAAATCGACGAGTGCGGGCCCTACTGTTACAAGAAAAACTTGACGGTCAACGTCGACATCGTCGGCGGTGGGGCCCAGGCAGGGCAGCAAGGGGAAGTGATCGTCGAGTTCCCCGCGGCAGGAGCGGACCTCCCCATTACGACGGCCATCGGGCGGGGCATGTACGCGTGGATCCTCCTGGATGGTCCGACGGCGCCCCCGTTCAAGATCAACGGGCAGGTGATCCTCGAGACGCCGACCGGAATCTCCGTCGGGACGGCGACGAAAACCCTCGCGTACCAGAACTGGCTGCTCTGGCAGCAAGCGGAGTTCAAGGGCACCGTGGCGGCGACGACCTTCACGGGTTCCACCGACAATGTCACGGGGATCGGCTTCCGCATCACGAGCGCGCCGGCAGCCGGGCAGGAGTGGCACGGTGTCGCCTACATCGACCACCTGCAGCTCCGCGTCGGCGGCGGAGCGGACAACCCCACCGACGCAGGGGCGTACCCTTACGGGCTGTGAACCCCTCCGCGCAAATGCCCGCGGTGTACATGCCGCACGGCGGCGGCCCCTGGCCCTTCGTCGATCTGGGCGGCCTTTTCGATCCACGCGAGGTCGAGTCGCTGGCGGAGTATCTCCGCGGCTTGCCGGAGCAGCTCCCTCGCCGCCCGACGGGGATGGTGGTCGTCTCGGCGCACTGGGAAGCGAAGGTGCCGACGGTGATGACGTCCCCGCGCCCGCCGATTCTCTACGACTACGACGGCTTTCCTCCCGAGTCGTATCGGATTGCCTGGCCCGCGCCGGGCGACCCCGAGCTCGCGACCCGCGCGCGGACGCTCCTCGAAGGGGCGGGGCTGCCGACGGCGGAGGATGGGCAGCGCGGCTTCGACCACGGCACGTTCATTCCGCTGAAGCTCGCCTTTCCGGATGCCGACGTGCCGACCCTTCAACTCTCTCTCGAAGAAGGGCTCGATCCGTCGCGTCATCTGGCCATCGGCCGCGCGCTCGCGCCCCGTCGCGACGAGGGAGTGCTGCTCGTCGGCAGCCGCATGAGCTACCACAACCTGCGCTTGTTCAGCCGCCCCGAAGCCCGCGCGGACGCCGAGACGTTCGATGCGTGGCTGAAGCGCACCGCCGTCGCCGACCCTGCGGAGCGCGACGCGGAGCTCACCCGCTGGGCGGCCGCACCTGCGGCGCGACGCGCGCATCCGCGCGAGGAGCACCTTTTGCCGCTCATGGTCATGGCGGGCGCGGCCGGAACCGACCGCGGGCGCATCCCCTACAGCGACACGTTCGGGGGCGCCCGCATCAGCGCGGTCCACTTCGGCGCTTGATGCGGGAGCTATATCCAGGCAAGCCCTATTTGCTTGTCCTCACCACACGGGCGTCAGCCAATTCGCTCTCGAAGGCACGCGCCCTCGGACCACGCCCTCGAAGCGCTCCGACAGCCGTGCCGTCACAGTCCCGCGCTTTCCGTCCCCCACGAGCCGCCCGTCCACCGAGCGCACGGCGGTGACCTCGGCGCCCGTCCCGCAGAGGAACATCTCGTCGGCCACGTAGAGCTCCGTCCTTCCGATGTTGCGCTCCGCGAAAGGGATCCCCAGGTCTTCCGCCAGGGTGATGAGGCTCTGACGGGTGATCCCGTCGAGGTTGTCGGCCGTGCTCGGAGGGGAAACGAGGCCGCCGTCCCGCACGATGAAGACGTGCTCGGCGGACCCCTCGGACACGAGGCCCTCTTCCGTGAGCAAGATCGCCTCGGTGAAGCCGCGCTCGGTCGCCTCGCGGCGCGCGAGGGCGCTGTTCAAATAGGCGGCCGTGGGTTTGGCGCGCGCAGGAATGGCTGTCTCGCGCACGCGCCGCCAGCTCGACACGCACACGTCAATCGGGTCCGACGACAGGTACCGGCCGAACGGCAAGCAGTAGATGGCCGCCCCGCTGGTCTCGGGATCGAGGACCGGCCCCCCAGAGGTAGAATTTGCGAAAACCAGCCCCCCCCTGTAAAACTAGCCCCCCCCCGACATACAGCCC
>VFSW01016548.1_pt1 | contig 10055 bp, 11 predicted proteins | sample 5358111 | NCBI WGS metagenome assembly VFSW01 (sample SAMN11554181, study PRJNA540505) | mine drainage metagenome | isolation source: sediment from site ElyBrook_90M | place: USA: Ely Copper Mine, Vershire, VT | collected 2017
TCTGAGGCGTTCTTCTTATCGGCACCTTTGGCTAACTGCTTAAGGCCGATCTCAAGATTTCTTTTCAGTAATGGCTGAAAGATCGCCGGGCAAGAGGCTGGCTCGCTCACAGCGGGGGTGCGTCGGTGCCTGCCCGGGGGGTATGCTGGGTGTCTATGTTGAATGATGTTGCGAACACGTCGGTAACTCGTGAGAAGTTTGGGACGCTGGTGGATGGTGGCGTCGTCGAGATGTTTACGCTGAAGAGTTCGGCCGTGGAACTGCGGCTGATCACGTATGGAGCACGCGTGGTGGCTCTGCGGTCGAAGGACCGTGAAGGCCGGATGGCCGATGTGGCGCTGGGGTATGACTCCCTGACCCCTTATGTCGAGAACAAGAATGCGTACCTTGGAACGATTGCCGGACGGTACGCGAATCGGATTGCCGGAGGACGGTTTGTGCTTGACGGCGAGACCGTGCAGACGACCATCAATGACGGCGTAAACATGCTCCACGGCGGCGTGGTCGGGTTCGATCGCCACAACTGGAGCGCGGAGACGGTACCGGACGGCGTGGAATTTACGCTGGTCAGCGCGGATGGTGACCAGGGTTTTCCGGGGTCGCTGACCTCGCACGTGCGGTACACGCTGCAGGGAGAAACGGTAACGATTGCGTACTCGGCAACCACGGATAAGACGACTGTGGTGAACCTGACAAACCACACGTACTTCAATCTTGCGGGCGAGGGAAGTGGGACGATTCTGGACGAGGAGTTGACGCTGGATGCGGACTTTTACACTCCGGTGCAGGATGCTGCGGCGATTCCTACCGGAGAGATTGCCCCGGTAGCGGGAACGCCGTTCGACTTTACCAAGGCCGCTGTGATCGGCTCGCGAATTGGCGAGGAGAACCAGCAGCTGAAGTTTGGCCGCGGCTATGACCACAATTGGGTGGTGCGAGGTAAGGCGGGAGTACTGAGGCCGGCGGCGAAGGTGGTTGAGCCGCGCCATGGCAGGGTGCTCCTGGTCGAGACCACAGAGCCGGCAATCCAGTTTTATTCAGGCAATTTTCTGGACGGGACGCTGGTGGGCAAGTCGGGAGTGGCCTATGTGCAGCGCAGTGGATTTTGCCTGGAGACGCAAGCGTTTCCGGATGCGCCGAATCATGCCGGGTTCCCGAGCGCGGTCTTGCAGCCGGGTGAAGCCTACAAGAGTGTCACGACGTGGAGATTGACAGCCGCTGAGTAGCGCCGCGGCGATTTGTGTCGCTAATGCAGCTTGGCGATCTGCTCATCGAGCAGTTGCAACTGCTGCGGGTCCAGCTCCTGGCGAACCTGCAGAAGCATATGGACGTTCTCCTTCTCCAACTCGCTGCGGGCCTGGGCGACGCGATCGATCGCGGCAAAGACCTTGGATTGGTCCTGGAGATTTCCGGGAGGAATAGAGGCGAGCATCTCCTGTTCGTGCAGAAGGTTGGAATAGAGGTTGACGAGCGCTGGCTTGTTTGCCTCGAAGATGCTGTCCATTCGTTGCTGCTGGCTGGGGCTGAGACGGAGCTTCTTGACGACCTTGTGGTCATCCCACCAGCGGCCCCCGAGGCCGAGTTGCAACCCGGGATGCGTGGTTCGCACAGGGGACACGAGGGACGAACCGAAGACGCGATCATGCGAACCGTTGTGGTTCGTGCTCAATATTCCTCCGGAGCCTTGATTCATGCTGCGGTTGCCCTGCTCCATTCTGCTCTGCCCCTGGGCAGTGGCACTCGAGCTGGAAGCGAGTAAAACGACGAGGCACACGCCGGAGAGGACCAGCAGGCGCGAGAGCGCAGCGACAGGTTGGCGGGTTTTGAAGTGCAACGTCAAGGGTCCTCTAATCCTGTACTGACAGGGTGGCCGGTGTCCAGTTCGAATGGTTGTTCTCAGAATCGAGGCCAAGTGCGGCTGGGCTGTCTGCGGACGCGTCGAGTTCGTTGTCTACGTCCTTCAGCATCTGGTTGTCGGCAGAGATCTGCGCCTCGGGTGGGGTCGTTTTCACTACGGCGCTTGCGCTCAAATCGGGGGTGGGCAGGGCGAGCAGGTGCGACGGCTGCACCTGCACGGGGCGGTCATTATTTGCTTTCAGCTCGACCCGGTTGCCGCTACCGGCAACGGTCAACCCCACCGCGATCGTGAGGGAGGCGGTGATCCATCCTGCACGGCGTTGCCAGAGAGGCGTGCGCTGGGGAAGCTTGGGAATGGGAAGGGTGGCGGAGCGCCGCTCACTCCATGCCGCGGTCACGTCCTGGAAGCTGGTGATGAAGGACGACGCCTCGGCTAGGCGGTCACTGCAAAGGTCGCACGCTGCGAGGTGGGCAGAAGTCGAGTCGGCGAGGTAGCCGATGAGTTGGTCGTCGAACTCATCTTCCGACAGGTGCGCTGAAGCCTTGCGCGTCGAGTTAAAGTCCAGAATGGAGCTCATCGTTTTCCTCCGGCGACTTTTGCCCGGGTGAGATTTGTTTCGGTGATCTGCGTTTTGTCGATCCGGGTCGTGGAAGCGATTGCGGCCTGTGCGCTGCTGACTTGGGAGCGCACAGATTTGAGGGCCCGGTGTAGGTGAGTCTTTACGGTGTTGATCGGCATGTGAGTGACGGCGGCGATCTCTGCCAGATCCATCTCCTCGGTAAAGCGCATGAGGAAGATCGTGCGTTGCTTGGGCGAAAGGTTCTGGAGCGCAGCGATCACCTGGGCGGCCTTTTCCTTCACGAGGACTCGGGACTCGGGTGAGGACTCGTGGCTGGGGAGGAAGTTGGCGGCGTCCGTGACGTCGACGGCTGTAGCGCGGGCCTGCCGCCAGAAGCGGAACTTTTGCAGGCGTTGCTGGTCCCGGATGAGATTGACGGCGATGCTCGTGAGCCAGGTATTCACAGAGCACTCGCCACGGAAGTTGGCGCGGCCGTTATAAGCCTTGAGAAAGCAGTCCTGAGTAATGGATTCAGCGAGGTCGGGATCTCCAATCGAGAAGGCGACAAAGCGGAGCAGACGCGGCCTGTAGGTCCGAACCAGCGAGTCGATGTCGTCCAGTTCCGACTCCGTACGTTCGACAGCTTGAACATTCGACATAGAGGCGTTAAGAGCTAGCTGCATATCTGTGGAGACGTGCGGCCCTTGCATACAGATTACACGCAGCAGCGAGTTTTGGGCTCAAATTGTGATCCAGCGGCGGAATGGGGTGTGTTCGGGCTAGCTGGCCGCCTCGGTTGTGCCTTCGGACGCAGCCCTATTGGCCGCTTCGAGAGCCGCCTGCGCATCGGCATCCTTCTGGACCAGGTACTCGTCCGTGATCACAGCGATCAGGGCGGCGGTGGGAACGGCAACCAGGGCTCCCACGACGCCAGCGAGGGAAGCACCGACCAGCAGGGCAATGAGCACGGAAAGCCCCATGAGGTTGACCCGGCTGCGCATGATGCGGGGAGTGAGAAATCCATTTTCAATCTGGATGTAGATGGCATAGAAGATGAGGACGGCAGCCATCTTGGCCCAGGAATCTGACGCCGCGACGGCGGCTGCCAGAAGGATGGTGATGATGCCGCCGGCCACCGGAATGATATTGAGTAGTCCCATGAGGACGCCTAAAAGGAAGAAATAGCGAACATGCAGGAGGGCGAAGACGATCGTGCTGCAGACGCCAAGGATAAGCATCAGCGCACCCTGGCCGATCAGCCAGCGGCTCATGCGGACTTCGGCTACCACCAGCGTTTTGGCAAGGCGTTCGCGCGATTCGGCGGGGAAGAACGAAAGCATGTAGTAGTAGACGAACTCGCCTTCGAGCATGAAGTAGATGCAAAGGAAGAACGCGGTGAAGAGGTCGAAAACCCGAGCCAGCCACAGCGGAGCGCTTGCCAGCAGATACTGCGCCGTGGAGGAGATGACGCTTTCACCTTTTTCGGCGAGAGAGTCGAAACCGAACTTATCCGCCATGGGAAGGTGCTTCAGGTGCGCGATCACGCCGGGAATACGACGGGGTAGATCCGCGGCAAAGTGCTGGACGTCATGCATGACGGGGGGAATCCCGGCGATGAGGAACAGCGCGAGGGCACCGAATACTGAGAGCACCAGCGTCACGACGGCAATCGGGCGCGATGGCGACCAGTTGCGTATCCGCAGGCTCATGATGTTCTGCACAATCGGCATCAGCACAACGGCAAAGAGAGCGCTGACATACACCAGTTCAAGGACCGAGCGCAGCCGCCAGACCAGGGCGAGGGCGAGGGCCACGGCGAAGGTGAACAGAATGTATCCGCGCACCGCCGCCGATTGCGTCGTCTTCTCGTCAGCGGTGTTCGATTGGTAGGGCTCGAAGGACAGCGGGCACACTCCTTATGCTATTTACGGATGCTCTCCGTTGGATGCGGGAAGAGGCAAATCGGCTGGCTGCTTTGACTTAGCGATCGGGATGCGCTGCCCGCCTCCCTGCATCATAGGAAGCTCGGGCGATCTGAGCGATGATTCTTTCGCGGGTGGCCGCGTCGGCCGTCGAGTCGGTGACGAAGACGGCGAGGGCGATTTGCCGGCCGTCGGGAAGCGTGATCAGACCGATGTCGTTGGTGGCGGCAGCGAGACCGTTGTCCACATCAGACGTGCCGGCCTAGTGGGCGACGCGGGTGCCCTCGGGTAGGTCGGCCTGAAGACGATTCGTCAGGCCCGAGGGTTGCATCCAGTCGAGCAGCAGCTGCGTGTCCTCGGCCGTGAGCGGTGAGTTGTCGCTGATACGGCGAAGGAGTTGGACCGCCCCCCGCGGCTCAAACCAATTGCTGTATTGGGCCGGCTTGTTGCGATGGAGTTCGTGTTCGCCATCTCGTAGATGAAAGCCCTTGACCCCGAGCGAGGCGATGTATTCGTCAATCGCAGACGGTCCGCCAGCGAGCCTCAGAAGGATATCGGCCGCGGTGTTGTCGCTGAGTGAGACAGAGAGCCGAATCAGTTCGCGCAGCGGAACATCCACATTGGCGGCGGGATACTTGTCCTGCAGAGGGCTATAGGCGTGGGGCAGGATGCGGTCGTCGGGGAGGAAGCGGATCGGCTGATCCAACGTGAACCTGCCCTGCTCGACCTGATGCAGCATCGTGAGCGCCAGGGGGAGCTTGAAGACGGATTGCATCGGCGGGTGAGCATCCGGACGCAGGTCGCAATCGAGCTCCGTGCCGGGCAGAGAACAGGCCACAGAAACGGTGCCCCTCGCCCCCTCTGCGATCTTCGCAATCCGTTGCTGCAGCGGCGTTTGAGCCGATGCGAGGGAGAGTGTGCTGAGAGCGAGGGCAGCCGCTGCGGCGCTCGCGATCGTCGATAGCATCGAGTGTGCTCCTGGTTGTTGGGCTCCGCTGCGTTATTGGGCCACGCTGCGGAGAAGCTCGAGGACGGCGTCGGCAGTTTGCTCGAGGCTGAGGGAGGACGTGTCGATGGTGTGCGCGGCGATCCGCTCGTAGTGCGTGCGGCGCAGATGGAAGCGCCGCTCAGCGGCGGTGAGATCTGCGAGGTTGGGGCGAGCTGTGGCGGCCGGGTCGATGGCCTGCTGGTTGCAGCGGTCGAGCAAGGTTGCGAACGGTGCGGAGAGGTAAACCACGGCGGTGTGCGGCGTCTGCTCGAGCAGCAGACGGTTGCCGAGCTCTTCAGGAGCTCCGCCGCCCAGAGCAAGCACGACATGCCGTTGGCCCAGCAGCGAAGCCAGCGTGGCTGACTCCAGATGCCGGAAGTGGGCCTCGCCGCTCTCGGCGAAGATCTGGGGAACGGTGCGGTGGTGGCGGGCTTCGATCTCGTGATCGAGATCGAGGAAGTGCCAGCCCAGCCGGTCGGCCACGAGCGAGCCGACGGAGGTCTTCCCGGAGCCCATGAAGCCGGTGAAAACGAGGCGGTCACGGGCCACGCGTTCCCCGGGGACGGCTCGTCCTGCAGGGGTTTGATCGGTGCGGGTTTTAGGTTTGGTTGGCATGTCGAGAGTGGCTGTACTCATTGTCGTCTCCGGGGGCTTCTGGTGGAAGCGGATGGGGTTGTGGGCAAAAGAAAAACCGCAGACCCTGTGGGCTGCGGCTCGGTGATTGGTTGGGTTCTCTTGGCTGAATCAGAGAAGCGCACAACGCCGCCGGGCCGCTGGGGGATACCAGTAGCAATAGGTAAATCGGCCGGAGGTGGGGTGCATGTTCATCGAGATTGATAGTAGCGCTAAGTCGGAGTTGTGGCAAGTCGCCGAACTTTGATGGAGGTAGCTTCTAGTTGACTTGTACAGGCTGCGGAGCGACTCCTGGAAGCAGCATGGAAAACGTTGTCCCACGGCGAGTTCCACCCACGTTGGAACGTACCTTGATCGCGCCGCCGTTCTTTTCAACGAGTTGCTTGCACACCCACAAGCCAAGGCCCGTACCGACGGAGCCCTTGGTCGTGAAGAAAGGGTCGAAAATGTGTTTGGTCGTGGCCAGGGCCATGCCGTGGCCATAGTCCGAGACCGTGATCCGCACTCGGCTGCTACCGTCATTTGGATCAACTGAGTCAGAGGCCCGCAGGACGATCCGCCCATTCTTGCCAATCGCATCCAGGCTGTTTGCCAGCAGATTCGCCATCACCTGCCGCAACTCCCCAGCGATGCCCATCACCCGAAGTTGCTTATCGCCTTGCAGCTCAACCCTGGCTCCATTCGCTTTAATTTTCGCCTGTAACAGACTGACGACCGAGTCAATCAATCCGGACGCTGAGTTGCTCGTGGCCGCCGAAAACTCACGATAGAACCCCAGTGTCTGGCGGGTGATATGAGCGATTCGCATCAGCTCCCCATCCGCGATATCGAGATATTCAAGAGCGGCCTGGGGCAGCGGGCCCGTCATGCGGACGAGGTACAGGGTGTTCATCATCGCCTCGAGCGGGTTGTTGATCTCGTGGGCGATGCTGGCCGCCATCCGTCCGGCGCTGGCGAGCATTTCGCTGCGCAGCAGGGCCTCTTCCGCCTGCTTGCGTGCCGTATTGTCGGTGCCGATCAGGAGGTAGCCAATGATCGTGGTCTGCGCATCGCGCAGGGCCGTCACCGACACGACCGCCGGAATGCGGCTGCCATCCTTGCGAATATAAGTGAGCTCGTAGATGTCTTCGATCCCGCGCGATGCTTTGAAGACCAGGGCTTCAAAGCCGGGCGTAATCGGTGTTCCCAGTTCGAGACTCAACTCCGCCGCGCGCGCGATCAGCTCTGGTGGATCGGAGATGTCGGCGGGAGTGATCTTGTTCAGGACTTCGGCGGCGGTGTAGCCCAGCATGCGTTCAGCGCCGACATTGAAGATCTGAATCACGCCATGCGCGTCGGTGGCGATGCTCGAGAAGTTCGCGCTATTGAAAATCGCGCTCTGCAGTGCTCCTGCTTTCAGCAGTGCATCCTCAGCCTCTTTGCGTGCCGTGTTGTCGGTGCCGATCAACAGATAGCCAATGATCGCATTCTGCGCATCGCGCAGGGCTGTGACCGACACAACGGCGGGAATGCGGCTGCCATCTTTGCGAATATAGGTGAGTTCGTAGATGTCTTCGATCCCGCGCGATGCTTTGAAGACCAGGGCTTCGAACCCCGGCGTAATCGGTGTTCCGAGTTCGAGGCTCAACTCCGCCGCTCGTGCGATCACCTCCTGCCGATCGGAGATGTCGGCGGGTGTGACCTTGTTCAGAACTTCGGCGGCGGTGTAACCCAGCATGCGCTCGGCACCGACGTTAAAGATCTGAATGACGCCACGCGCATCGGTGGCGATGCTGGAAAAGTTCGCACTATTGAAAATGGCGTGCTGAAGCGCGCCCGCCTTGAGTAAGACTTCTTCCGCTTGCGCGCGTTCGCTCGGTTCCGCTGGCAATGATTCATCTTTCGGTTCAGCACTGAGGATGCCTGAAGCCGTCGAAAAGGTTGTTTGAGCTCTCAAGAAAATTTTGCAGAGGGCATTAATGAATACACAATATCACTCCGGCAAAGAACAGGGTCCAGTGCGACGCAACGTCCACAACGTCGCGTCGCACTGGCGGCTATCTGCCGTCTTGAGGCTGGCTTCTGAGCGAGTTAGCTATCTTGATCGTCCTTGCCAGCGCCGTCGTGGAGTTTGCTGGCGATGTTGGACCAGACAGACTCACTCGGCTCATGCGTGGGTTCGAACAGGCTTTTTGCTTGCTCCGCGATCGTCTCGAGATCGCTTACCAAGGCCGCGCAGTTCGGATTTGCTTTGAAGAAATTTGTGAAGCGAGGATCTTCGCTGATCTTGCCGCCTCCGGCCTCAAACAGTTCCGGCAGATATTCCTCGAACTGGGCGGGGGTCATGTTGTCGAGGTTAGCTGTGGCGATGTCTTTCAACGTCCCACCCCTTTCTGGCCTACGGGCTCTGAAAAATCTTTGAGCGGAGGAAGATTCTGCGGATTGCGCAGAAGTTCACGCAGCTTCAGGCGAGCCTTGTGTAGCTGAGATTTACTGTTTCCAGTTGAACATTCCAGCATCGCGGCAATCTCATTATGCTCGAAGCCTTCAACATCGTGCAGCACGAAGACCATCCGATAGCCTGGAGGAAGAGAAGCGACGGCGCGTTCCAGCGTGACCCGGTCAACTGACCCCGCCAGCATGGTGTCGCGCGAACCGAAGTCGCGCCGCGGAGCGTCTTCCTCGGACGGATTGATGGTCTCTTCGAGTGAGACGAGTTGAAGCCCCTTCTTGCGCAGGTGCATTAGCACCAGATTGACCGTCAGGCGGTGCAGCCAGGTGGAGAAAGCGCTCTCGCCGCGAAAGCTGCCGATCTTCCGGAAGAGGTGGAGGAAGGCCTCCTGGGTCATGTCTTCGGCTTCGGATACGTTGCCAAGCATGCGAAGACAGAGCGTGTACACGCGGCGCTTATGCAAGGCGTAAAGCTTAGAAAAAGCCTCAGCGTCGCCGCTCTTGGCCTGCTCGATCGCTTCCGCTTCACCGGCGATAGGAGGGTTCCGCTTAAAAAAGCCGGGATTCGGTTTCGTCTGCATACTGGGTACGCCCTGTAGCTCCATAATTGGTTTGTCCACTCTTGGTCCTCGAATCGAACAGCGCGGGGATTCGGAGCGTATCTCCGTGACGCAGCGCGATGGTTAAGGTTTCAAGAGCTTGGACTGAGGTTTGGCCCGAGAGGTTGTCCAGCGACCCAAGAGTAACAGTAAGCCGCTGGGAAATCACGAGTTAAGGCGTATGAAAAGCACCCGTCAGCTGCCCAGAAAACGTGCATACAACGCTCGTGCCAGGCCCACGTCCGTAGTGCCCTGGATGAGTGCGCGGCCGTCAGGGAACACGGTCAGTGTATAGGGCGGATAGTCGAAGCGCAGCAGCAGGCCGTTGGCCCGGACCTCACCCAGGCGCGCCAGGCGTTGACGCAGGGCGAGCAGGTCCAGCGGGCGGTGGTGCTCGTGGATCTGCACCGAATTGCGGCCGCAGAGAGTGATGTGAGGACGCTGGTCGCCGGAGAGCGCACGGAAGACACGGTCGCCGCAGACTTCGCAGTCGGCTCGGGCCCTGGAGGTCGAAATCTCCGACCGGTCGCCCGTCCAGAGGTCGAAGGAGAGCAGCGAGCGGCGCATGAGTTGGGCCTGCCGTGTCACGAACTTGAGCGCTTCGGTCACCTGCAGCGAGGCGGCGAGGCTCACGGCGGTAGAGAGACTCCCGGCCGTTTCTCTGGTTTCAAGGTTGCCCGAGGGAGCCGACGGGAAGATGCAGGCGAGGCAGGCCGTGGGTTCGCCGCTGGAGTTGCCGCGGGGCAGGATATTCATGGTCGCGGCGTAGGCGCCGACCGCGGCGGTGTAGATCCACGCGCGTCCGTCGCGCACGCACAGGTCGTTGATCAGGTAGCGCGTCTCAAAGTTGTCGGTGCAATCGAGGACAATGTCCGCGGTCGAAAGCAGGTCGGCGGCGTTCTGCGGCACGAGGTCGGCGATGTACGAAGTGACCTCTACGCCGGAGTTGATGCGGCCCAGATGCCGGCGAGCAGCTTCGGCCTTGGGCAGCGCAGCGCGAGCGTCGTCTTCGTCGAAGAGCATCTGGCGCTGCAGGTTGGAGGGCTCGACGAAGTCGCGGTCGATC
>VFSW01016549.1_pt1 | contig 10054 bp, 19 predicted proteins | sample 5358111 | NCBI WGS metagenome assembly VFSW01 (sample SAMN11554181, study PRJNA540505) | mine drainage metagenome | isolation source: sediment from site ElyBrook_90M | place: USA: Ely Copper Mine, Vershire, VT | collected 2017
GTTCAGGAGGGGGAGAGGAGAGGGAGAGCCGGCAACACCCACTGCACCGCTGCACGCACCTGCGACCACGTCGACGGCGCCGAGGAGGGGGGGATGCGCCTGCCCAGGGCGCCTAGGGCCATCTCGACCACGTAGCTGCAGACCATCGAGCCGTTGTCGACCGACGGCGGCTCCCACGAGACCTCGATCTCCTCCGGCCCGGACGCCGAGGCGCTGACGCGGTTGACCGGGCCCGGCGCCGCAGAGCACGTGCGGACCCGGACGGCAGCGGACCACTCGCCGACGCCGGCCGCGTTCGCGGCGGCCACGCGGAAGACGTACTCGCAGGCCGGCAGCAGCTCCCGCGCCTCGTACCTGCAGTCGGGTCCGCGGTACACCTGATCGAAGCACGCCGCCGCCGCGTCGTCGCCCCGGAGCCAGGCCTCGTCGAGCGCCGTCACGCCGCCGCCGATGCCCTGCTGCTGCTGCTGCTGCCTGGCGACGATCAGCCGCGAAATCGGAGACATCTCGACGTAGTAGGTCGTGACCGCGGCGCCGTGCCCGTTAGGCGGAGTCCACCTGACCGCGACCGCGCAGCTGCCAAGCGGCGTCGCGACGACGCCGCCGGGCCTGTCCGGAGGCTCGGCCAGCGTCACAAGCCTGGCCCAGTCGCTCCACGCACCGGCACCCAGCTGGCTGTGGGCCGAGACGCGGAAGAAGTAGGGCGTGCCCGGCAGCAGGTCGCGTATCTCGGCCATGCGCACGTCGCCCGAGAGCTTCATCTGCACACTCGTGCCCTCGAGCGCTGCCTCGCACGGCTGCTCGGCCAGGTGCGCGTGCGAGCACCCGCCGCACACGCACGGCGACCACTGCGCGACCTCGAGCGTGTAGAACGAGACCTTGGCACCGCCGTTGTGACCCGGCGGGTCCCACTCTACGCCGAGGAACCTCGCCTCGGCCTCCTGAAGCCGCGGCGGCTCAGGCGCGTCCGGCACGTCGGGCGCGCTGACCACGTCGATCGGCACGCTGAACAGGCCCCATCCGGCCGCGCTCGCGGCCCTCACGCGCGCTCGGTACGTGCAGCCGGGCCGCAGCGAGCTGATCGTGCACGCGAGCGCCTCGCCCTGGAAGATGCTGAGCCACTCGCCGCCCATGTGCTCGACCGCCGCCGCGCTCTTGGCCTGCAGCGCGACCTCGTAGACCGCGACCCTGCCGCCGCCCGAGTCCTCTGGCTCGCGCCACCTGAGCGTCGCCAGCGTCTGCTTGGCCTCGACGATGGCAAGACCGACCGGGGAGCTCGGCGGCACCGCGGCGGTCGTCGTCGTGGTCAGCGAGCTCCACATGCTCTTGCCCTCGTCGTTCTCCGCCAGCAGCCGGAAGGAGTAACGCAGGCCGCTTTGCAGCCCGTGCGCCGTGGCCGAGAGCCCCATCCCGGCGTACACGAGCGAGAACTCCGAGCCGCCCCGGCCATCGTCGCGCTCGAGGCGGTACGAGGTGACGGGGGAGCCGTTGTCGTGAGGGATGCGCCACTGCAGCGTGATACTCGTCTGACAGGGGGAAATCAAGGGAGGTCGAGTCAGAGGCCGACGAAAGGATGATGCTCTTCACGAGAGAGGGAGAACAAGGGAAAAGATGATTGGATTAGAGAGTCGGTTCAAACAGCTCTGCTCACCGACGACGTGGATTGCACCATCGGCGGCTCCGGCATCGAGGGCACCGTCGCTTGCGTCGACAGGAGGTTGCACCGGCTGGGCAGGCTCTCTCCGATCGGGTTTATCGCCTAAAAAAAAAGGGCAACAGCGAACAAACAACTTTAACGCTTGTTCCATTTCGCTCTTCCAACATGCAATCGAGAGCACATCAGAGAGCTTGGGAGCACGTGCACCCACCTTGAGCTTGAAAGAGTAACGAGTCCCTGGAAGCAGCTTCCCGACCTTGGCCGCCCTGTCCTCCCCTCGGTAAACCTCGGCGAAGCCCTCGCTGTCGAAAGCCGTGTTCGGCTCGAGCTCTGTGGGCGGCGGGCTGCAGAGCAGACTGTATCGCACCGTCCAGAGCCCTCCGGTCTCTTCGGGGGCAGTCCACTTGAGCTGCGAATGCGGGGTCGTCGCCATGCATGGCGCGTTGCAAAGAGGAATCCTCGCTCTTCCAGAAGATTCTTTGAAGAGGCTCCGCCTCGCCCCGCACCTTGAGAGACTTCCTGTCCCTGGACGCCAGCGTCGGAGCCGCGGGCTGCGACGGGACGGTCGGCTCTGTGATGAAGCTGCAGGCCTGGGAAGGCTCGCACGAGACCTTGAAGAACGGCCGCTCCTCGTCCGGCAGCTGCAGCCAGGCCAGCGCGCGGACGCTGTAGCTCCTGCCCGGCCGCAGCGTCGAGACCTGGAGCGCATGTGTGTGTTCGCCGCAACGCTACATCCGTGTCTGGCACTCTCTCTCACCTGGAAGGAGGTCTCTGATCCGCTATAGATGCTGCTCCAGACCAGCGTCGAATCGCTCCCGAAGAGCTCGGCCTGCAAAAAAACAGCCGGCATGAGCACGCGCCGTCGGTGGCGATAAGGCGTTCGCGCACCTGTTCTGCTAGCTCTATCTGATAGGCGATCGCGCTGCAGACGGACTCCACGGCTGAGGGCACCGAAATTGAAGCCCAGCTGAGCGAGGCCCGATGCGTCCCGACGTTTCTGACGATCACGGCGGGGGGCTGCAAGGCTACGGCGACGACGGGGCGAGGCTGCACAAGATCTTCGGCAGCAGTTTGAGTAGGCTGCTCCGTCGAGCTTCGTAGGGCGCTCTTCCCCTGATCGAACGCGCTCGTTCGGCATTCGAGCTTGTCGCTTGAAGGGGGTAACGACGTCCGGATGAGCATCGCAGCTAGTTGAATCGATGCGGTGCGATGAATATACGCAATGCAAAACGTTCGCAATGTGTCGCCGATGCGGAAACTGTACTGCACATTTGCCCTCCTACGCCCGCTTCGGCGGCTCCACCTCGGCTTGCGGCAGCGGGCTGGGAGTCATCCGCAGCTGAAAGGGGCTCAACGCCGTCGGAGGAGGAGGAGGCTGCGGTGGCTGGTGGTTCGTCGTCTCCGACCTCGGAGTCCTGAGCACCGAGATCAGATGCTGCTGTAAGAAGCAACACACATCTCCTATATATTCGCAGCAATTTTCCGACTCGCCTGTTCGAGGCCATCAGCATCTCGTCCTCCGCATCTGCAGCAGGCTGCCGAGGCATCATCGGAATCGGCGGCACGGGTCTGAGAGGAGCCGCCGTGGTGGCCTCCGGCGGCGTCGTGGCCCGAGGGTCCGGCACCATTCTCGCGACGGACAAAGGGCTCGCCTCGGACCTGCCCCCAGCGAAACTGGTCCTGCGGAAGGCAGAATGGAGGGCGAGAGGTCTCCTCCCTCTCTTCAACGCGACTACTACTATTATTACTACTATTTACACCCTCGCAGCCGGTCGCCACTCACTTGTGGCCAGTGCTCCCCTGGCTCAACTCGGGTGACTCTCGGCTCGTGCCGCCTTCCAGAGGCCCCCTACCCGACCCTTCCTCCACGTCTGGAACCTCGATGGCGGCAACCGCCTTGATCTTGGCATGATCCGCAGCGACGGGCATGACCTGGTTGCCGGCGCCCATCGCCTCGCCTCCTCCTCCCAACAGCTTGCTGAGCACCTGACTCAGCTTGGCCTTGTTGCCCGAGTCCGCCCCGACCGAAGACGCCGCCCCGGTGCCGCTCACGCGGACGCCGGGGAGCTTGGCCGACCCGCCGCCCGGCGGAGGGGCCCCGGTCGCAGACCTGCGCTGCTGAGGCGGCTCCGGGTCCTTGCTTTCGCCCTTGAACCAGGTTCTGGGGTCGTACCACTTGGGCTGCTCCCTGGCCCAGTCGTCCATTGGATCGTCTTCGTCCTCGTCTCGGTCCAGCTCCTCCTCGTTCAGCGCCTGGTAGTAGCTGAAGTCGATAGCAGGAATGGGCTCGTCAAAGCCCCTTGGAATCTGCGTGGAACAGAGAGCCATGCTATTCGTTCACGACGGAGGACTGCAATTTGAGACCTGCGCTAACAAGTCCCATTCCTTCGCACCTCCCACTCTGCGTTGTTGAGGATCCAAGGGTGGGAGAGCAGCTCCTTCGCGGTGGGCCTCTCCTCGGGGATCTTGGTGAGGGCCTACGAGTCGAGTCGAGTCCGATTGAAAAAAGCAACGGGTGGATAAGATGGTGTTAGGCTTTACCAGCAAGATGAAGTCCTCGGCATCTTCGCTGAGAGTCTGTGGAACAAAGGGGTCCTCGAAAAGGATCTGCTCGATGGAGCGGTCAGCGTCGTCTTCACCCTCTTGGCCAGAGTTGCTGCTGCGTCATGGAAGGGTCGCAAAGCGATCAAGCATGTAGCGTGTAAGCATCCCAGGGAGTGAGGAGGAAATGAGATTGGCCGTGCCTGAAGGGAGGGTTGCCGGTGAGGATTTCGAACACCATGCAGCCGAGCTGCCAAATGTCGACTTTGTAATCTGGGCGAAATCGTTTGGGTGTCAGTCAAGCACGGCCAGTGGCTGGGCAAGACCCACCGTACGTCTTGTTTCCCTCAGGGTACATGCTCTTAATCCTGTCCGCAAACAGCCCCTCCTGCGTCGATTTGAAACTTTGCCAATAACAAATGATCTAGCTAGACATGGCGTGGCCGGCCATTCACCTGGTTGTTGAGCACGAAGACCTCAGGTGCCATGTAGTCCAAGTCGCCGACCTAATAAGATGGGCAATTCAGGCAGGAGTGAGGCGGTCAAGGCTTGAGGGGGGATAAATGATATCAGTCCACCGCCTCACCAGGTCCTTGGGGTAGCCACCCCGGGTGACGTCGATGCTGTAGAAAAACCCAGACAGCTTGAGCACCTGAGGGGGAAACATTGGGCCCCTCGGATCATGAGCGAGGAGAGCAGAGAGATGGTGAACAGGTGACACTGCCCTCAATTAGTTTATCCTTTCCTATCGTCAGAAATCGTGTCGTCACCTTTTCTGCGTTGAACAGCACGTGCTCAGGCTTGAGGTCCCGGTGCATGATCCCCTCTCGATGAAGGTAGGCAAGCGTCTGCAGCAGCGGCTGAATGATCTACGCAGCAGCGGGGGTGGATGAGATGTGCTCCGTGATTCGCTTTGCTTTGCTATAATGATGCTCAGGGATCAAGGGAGCATGATCAGAGAGGACAGAAGCTCGGACAGCTTCAACATTCCCTTTCCTCACCTGCGTGACGACCCAGCCCTCCTCTTGAATCGCCCCGACATTGTTGAGGATCGAATAAAGGTCTCCGCACGCGCTGTTCTCCAAGACCAGCCACAGCCACCCGGCATCCTCAAATGCGTCAAAGCACTTTGTCATGAAAGGGCACTGTGCGTTCTGCGCGCGCCACGAACGAGCGTGAAATCGGACAACATGCGCTCCATGTCTCCCTTGGGACAAGCCGCACCTGCAGCGTCTGCACCTCGTTGAAGACCCTCTGCTGAGCCTCCGGGTTGAGCTCCTCTTTCGAATAGCCCTTGAGCACCACGACGGCGCCACTGTAGCCGCATCTGGCGCGGTAAACGGCAACTCTGCGAGGGAGGAACGCACTAGATGAGCATGACCATGCATGACGATTGCATGCATGCCCATGCCCACCCTAGCTCCTTGTGCAGCAGGATCTTGTTCTTAAAGTCCGAAATCTTCTCGTAGAAGCGCTTCTGTGGAGGGAGAGAGAGACACATGCGGGCCGCTCATCGACCCGGTACAGAGGAGCTCGCCTTAGAGGAGCGTTCGGCGCACCTTCAACTCGTATTTGTTGAGTTTGGAGAGGCTGAACCTCGAAGAGGCCAGGGACGAACCCCCGAACGAGGACTTGCTCGCGTCACTGCGTATCACAACACATGGTCGCGTCGATGCTTTGCGCAGAGGCTAGCTAGAGGCCACGAACGACTCGAAGTCACCTGCCGGGCATCCTGCTGGCTTGGCTTGGGTCCGCGAACGCTTACCGATCGATAGGGGTGGGGTCTGATGGCCTCCATCATGGTGATGGCCTCCATCAGAGGCGCGGTGCAAGTGCATGCGCGATGCACCCCACGTATCAATCGTCGCTGTTCGTGGCGTGCTGCGCGGCTGTCGCCGCCTTTGCAACGGCGGCCGTCAAGCGACGCGGCGCCATCGTCTTCGATAAGCCGTTCCACGACATCGTGATCGACGCCTTTGCACGATTCGCGTTGCCCTACCCTGACGAGGAGATCCTGCCAGAGCCTGAGCAGACTTTTTTGCTGGGCAACAGATGGGCGGATTACGGCCTCGCTGTGGGCTTCGCCTTCCTGTTTCCTGTGATAAGGACGGTGCTGAGGAGGCTGGTGTTCGAGGTCGGTGTTGCATGGCATGCTCTTGTGACCGCACATGGCTGATCTGGACGCCGACTTCTGGACCTCCCTGATTGACCGCAGCCGATCGGGATGTCCCTGATGTTCGGGTCCCATGGAAAGAAGAAGAAGATTATGATCGATCACGAAAAACTGAGGAAATGGAACGAGAGCTCATGGAAGATGTCGATCTACATCACGTTCACCGCGCTCGCCTTTCTTGCCGGCTACAAAGAGCGGTGGTTCACGGATACCAGGTGAGTTTAATACGGGATACCTCGGTGTGCACGCACGTTGAGATGCTTCAACATGTACGCCTGTCGCCTATCCAGGTTCTTTTGGCTTGGGTGCACGCACTTTCCACCCTGCAATTTCTACGTCAGCAAAGGTATGAGCCATGATGAGTAACCTCACACGGCTCGAGGGAGGAGAGCATCCCCGCATTGTGGATCGATGTCCGGTTCTTCTCCAACACGCAGGCGTGCTGCTCTTCTACTGCGTGCAAACCGGATTCTACTTGCAAGCCGTTCACTTCCTGACGTTCATCGAAGTGTGTCTCTTTCATCTGCCTATGTGCTGGTGTTGTCTGATCTGACGGAGCCTCAATTGCGTCCCGCTGGCAGGTTCGTCGAAAGGACTGGCTCGAAAGCATGATCCACCACATTGTGACGGCCGGGCTGCTCGCCTATTCATATTACGTTAATTTCACGAGGATCGGCATCATGGTCATGCTGCTGCACGACGTTTCTGACATCTTCCTAGAGGTATGCTATCCAATTGAACATCCGCATAAGTGAAGACCTACTTGAACTCTTATGACAATTCTTGCGCTGTCACTCAGGCCGCAAAGCTCTCCCGGTATTGTCGCCAACAGACGCTGGCCCTCGTCATGTTCATTCTGTTCTTCATCAGCTGGGTGGTCATGCGTCTCATCTACTTTCCCTGTTGGATCATCCGCAGGTCAGGGCGATGAAGACGGTGCCAGGGATAGCGGATGCAGAGCTCGCTGCTGCCAACACTCTCCTCTCAATCTCTCAATCTCCTCTCGCAGCACCCTGACGGAGCCCATGGTCCTCGTCGGGCGCGCTCTCAAGATCGAGCCCATGCCGCACTATGTCATCTTCAATGGACTGCTGCTGGTGTTGCTGGTGCTGCACATCTACTGGTGCGTTGCACGAATTGTAATCCTTTAGAGATTTTGTTTAACGCACCCCCCTGTTCGCAGGACCTGGCTGATCTTCAAGGTGCTTCTTCGGTCGATCAAGACTGGGAACAAGAGCGGCGACATCAGGGAGGGGGACACGGGGGATGATGATGACGACAAGGACGATTGAGACACCTCGGTGGTGCATGCCTGGTCGGTCTCAGCATGTGACCCCGGAACGGCTTGGACCAGGGGTGTGCCGGCTGCCGGCATTTGAGACTTGTACAGCTTTCGGTTGAGGATGAATCTGCCCAATCTGCGCGTTGTGCGTTCTATATGGCCTACAATAATAGGCCGGGGCTCGACTCGGTCTCGACGTTGAAACGACGAATTCTAAGCCTCGAGGATGAGCTGCATCGCGTTTCTCGGGTGCGGGAACCGTGCATTCGCCGCCATTCGTTCTCGCTGCCACATGCGCGTGTATCATGCAGGTGCTCCATGACCGGGAGAACGAGAACCACAGGCTCAGCCAGCAATTGACCGACATGCGTGATGCGGCGATTCATCGGGACCTGGTGCGGACATGCAGGTCCATGCAGCAGAGGTGGACAACGTTTCATCAACATACGATCAACCAATCGCAGGAGCTCACGTCGGTGAAGCAGGCCATGGGCGCCCACGAGGCGGCGGCAGGGAGGGCAGAGGCTCAGAAGCTCAACTCGGCACACGCCATGCAGCAGAGCCTCGATGAGCTTCAGCAAGAGCTCGACGAGGAGAAGAGCAAAAGGCAAGCCTGGCCAAAAGCAGAGGAAACGTCCCTTTTCGTGCACACACCAACGCACACTCCTTGAAGGCTGAAGCTGGCCTCGGAGAAGAACAAGCTCGAGTCGGCCATGCGCGAGGAGATCCAACAGCTGCGGCTCAAAGAGCGGGCGAATGAGGTCGCCATGCAGGAGTCGGCGACTCGGGAGGAGGCTTGGAGTCTTCAGGTTCGGCCTAGTTATTCGCGCTCCTTGGTTTGCATGGGAAAGATGAAGCGAACCACGCCTAGGTCGAGGAACTGAAGATCCGGCTGCAGGAGAAGGGCAAGGAAATCGACTCTGCCCTTTCGGCACTGAACGACCAGAGACAAGAGAATGAGCAGCTGCTTGTCAGCTCCCATAAGGCAGGCAAATGCATTCAGCTACTTATTGTATGCAGCGCCACGCAATCCACCCCTGCTCAAAGGCTGCGTTGGCGAATGAGGACCACGTCCGCGAGCTGCAGCAGCAGGTGCTTCTCCTGTCCGAGGGGGAGGCGGCCCGGTCCTCGGAGCAGCAGGCGCGGCTGGGCGCGCTCATCAACTCGTTCAACAAGATGAGGGAAACGTGCGACCACCAGGTTGGGTTCACTCGCTTGATGCACAACCCAGGCTAGGTTTCCCCCTCGGGATCATCGGAAACAGCAATGAAGTGCTGGTAGCCTGTCAGAGGTGATCAGAGGCCCAACGCATCTCCCTCCTGATGACGCCCTCAGGCGCATAAGATCACGCAGCTGGCGGTGGACAAGCGGCAGCTCGAGGGCGACAAGGAGAACCTCAGGGAGAAGCTCAAGGACATGACGGCGCTGGCCGCGTCGCTCAAAGCAAGGAGCCTCACAGTGTCATTAATATTGCTTATTGTGTTCGTTTTTTTTTTAGCATGCTCCTTTGCCCCTGAGCCCAGCTATCCCACTCTCTCTCTCTCCATCACTGCCTCTGCCGCGATGATTTTCTCGCGCCACCCATCAGGCGGAGAAGGACAAGCTGAACGAGCAGGTCGGGAAGCAGAACGCGAGGCTGAACGCGGCCCAGGTGGGAGCGGAAGTGTGGAGGAACTGTAGGATAAAGTGTGGGGGTGACGCAGCAGTGACCCCGGGGCGCCCCACGCTGGCCCACAGGTGGAGGCGACGCTGGCGCAGCACAGGGCGCGAGAGGCGGAGCTGGTCAGGGGCGCCGTCACGGCGGCGGTGGCCAACGGGCCCTCCTCGCCGGCCGCCTCGCCCTCCTCCCGTCACCTCTCGGCGGTCATGGGGCCCGCGTCGCGCCTCAGGTCCGAGGTGGCTCTCGGCAACCTGTGGGAGGCGGCGGCGACCAGCCCGGCAGGGCAGCCCTCTTATCAGTGGCCGGCCCCTGCGGGCGCGGCGAGGCAAGTCAGCGCCAGGGCAGCCTTGGGCTTCCTGAGTCAGAGGAACGAGGAACTTAGCAGGGAAAACTTGGCCTTGAAGCTGGCTCAGGCCAGTCCAAGGCGCGATTCATACGTGCGATGATAGATCATAAGCATTAGCCATGATCAGTTAAATCCCCGAGCGCACGTCCTTACTGTCCTCAAGTCACGCGCCTGCCGTCATGCGAGGCGGCAGCAATGCAACGCCCTCGTCAGGTTGGTGGCGTGCGTGCCGATTGCGCCGCCGGCAGCATCAGACCCTGATCGATGTTCCGTGATCACACGCCCACTCAGGCGCCTCAAGGCAACGGATCAGGCGCGCATGGCCGGCCGACGATGGCGCCCGTGGTGGACATGGGCGTGATCGAGCCCTGCCTTGCTGCCATGGAGGCGCAGCG
>VFSW01016550.1_pt1 | contig 10054 bp, 8 predicted proteins | sample 5358111 | NCBI WGS metagenome assembly VFSW01 (sample SAMN11554181, study PRJNA540505) | mine drainage metagenome | isolation source: sediment from site ElyBrook_90M | place: USA: Ely Copper Mine, Vershire, VT | collected 2017
GGCTGATCGTATTCTCATGGCATTCGCGGCCGCGGGCTTCTCGGTTCCCGCATTCGTGGTCGGCTATGGGCTTATCTATTTGTTTGCGATCAATCTGCATTGGCTGCCCGTGCAAGGTTATGTCCCGTGGAGCGGTGGCCTATGGCCGTGGTTCCGACACCTGATTCTGCCTACGCTCACACTTGGCCTGGCCTACATCGCCCTGATAGCGCGCATCACCCGCACGGCTTTGCTGGATGTATTGTCGGAGGACTACATCCGCACCGCCACCGCGAAGGGCGTCGCCACCACACCGATGCTGCTGCACCACGCATTGCGCAACGCCGCCGTCCCGATCGTGACGGTGATCGGGCTGGGTGTCGCGCTGCTGATCGGGGGTGTCGTCATTACCGAGACGGTCTTCAACATCCCAGGTGTAGGCAGGCTGGTTGTCGATGCGATCAGTGAGCGGGACTATCCAGTCGTGCAGGGCGTAATCCTAGTATTCTCTGGCCTCTACGTGCTCATCAATCTCGTCGTGGATATAAGTTACCTTTTCTTTGATCCGCGGATTGGGGTATAATGGGAAAAGTGGCTGTTGCACGGCGCTTCACCCGACGCAATCCGACTATCGTGGTTGGTGGCGTCATTCTGGCCGCTCTGGTGCTGATCGCGCTCATAGCGCCGCTGATCAGTGGTGACCCCCAACGAATCGCGCCGATTGCCCGTCTCCGCGTTCCCTCGGCACGTCACTGGTTCGGGACCGACAATCTTGGGCGCGATGTTTTCTCGCGCACGGTCTGGGGTGCCCGCATTTCGCTGTTGGTCGGGGCCAGCGTGGCCGGTTTCGCGACTGTGGCTGGCATGGCGATCGGAATGCTCTGCCTGCTGTCCCCGGCAGTTGAGTCGGTCGTCATGCGCGTCATGGACGGGTTGATGGCCATCCCGGCTATCCTGCTCGCGATTGCCCTCGTGTCGTTGACGCGGGCGAGTGTCATTACCGTGATTATTGCCATCACCATACCGGAAATCCCCAGGGTCGTGCGCCTGGTCCGTGCAGTGGTCATCAGCGTGCGCCAACGCCCTTATATTGAAGCCGCTACGGCAGGCGGAAGCCGGCGACTGAAGATCGTGTGGCGGCATATTCTGCCCGCCACCTTTCCACCGCTGACGGTCCAGGCCACTTACAGCGCCGCCTCCGCGATTCTGATCGAGGCGGGGCTCAGTTTTCTTGGTGCCGGTACGCCGCCCAACATCCCGACCTGGGGCAACATGATCGCCAGCAGCCGGATCTTCCTGTCATCCGCGCCCTGGGGGGTGTTGTTTCCCGGCGTATCGCTGGCGATCACGGTGCTGGCGGTCAATATGCTGGGTGATGGCCTGCGAGATCGCCTGGACCCGCGCCTCGCGCGACGCATGTGAGCGGCATGACGCCCCCCCTTCTTTCTGTCGCCGATCTCAAAACGCACTTCTTTACCGCGGATGGAGTGACCCGCGCGGTGGACGGCGTCAGCTTCGACGTTGGTGCCGGGGAGACATTGGGGATCGTCGGAGAGTCGGGTTGCGGCAAGAGCGTGACCGCGTTGTCCATTCTCAGGCTGCTGCCCAGACGCCTGGCGCGTGTTGTTGGCGGAAGCATCCGCTTCCAGGGGCGGGATCTGCTGGCGCTCGATGAGCCAGAGATGCGTGACATTCGCGGCAACCGAATCGCGATGATCTTCCAGGAGCCGATGACGAGCCTCAATCCGGTGCTCACGATTGGCGAACAGGTTGCCGAAGCCCTGCGCATTCATCAGCACTTGCCGCGCGGCCAGGCTCTGGCGCGCGCCGCGGAGATGCTGGCACTCGTGCATATGGCCGATCCGCAGCGGCAGTTGGCGGCCTATCCGCACCAACTTTCCGGCGGCATGCGCCAGCGCGCGATGATCGCCATGGCACTTGCCTGCGAACCGGCGTTACTGATCGCCGATGAACCGACAACTGCCCTCGATGTCACCATCCAGGCGCAGATCCTCGCGCTGATGCTGGAATTGCGGGAGCGAACGGGCGCGGCGGTCCTGCTGATCACACATGATCTCGGTGTGGTTGCGGAGACATGCCAGCGGGTCATCGTCTTGTATGCCGGCCGCGTGGTCGAGCAGGCGGATGTCGAGGCATTGTTCGATCTTCCCGCGCATCCCTACACGCGCGGCCTGCTTGCATCCCGCCCCGCACACCGCGAGATCCGTCGGCATCGGCTCACCGAAATCCCCGGCAGCGTGCCGTCATTGCGTGAGCCGATCACTGGCTGCACTTTCGCTCCCCGCTGCGCCCTGGCCACCGATCAGTGTCGTAGCGAGGCACCGGTGCTCCGGTCGATCGCGATCGGCCATGATGTCGCCTGTTGGGAGGCCGCATGACCCGCAACCCCGTTGTTCGGGTCGAGGCGCTGGAAAAGCGTTTCCCCATCCACCGTGGCGTACTGCGCCGTCGTGTGGGTGAGGTGCGTGCTGTGGATGGCGTGACGTTTTCCATCGCTCCGGGCGAAACACTTTGCCTGGTGGGCGAATCCGGCTGTGGGAAGTCGACGGTCGGGCGGTTGGTTCTGCGCCTGCTGGACCCAACTGCCGGCCGGATCGTAATGGCAGATACCGATATCAGCGGGCTCGGCCACGAAGCCATGCGGCGCATGCGGCGGCACGCCCAAATGGTTTTCCAGGATCCCTATGGCTCGCTCAATCCCCGTTTGAGAATCGGGATCAGCATTACGGAGCCGATCGAGAATTTTGAAAATATGAGTGCCGCCGAACGACGCGAACGAGGGGTTGCGTTGCTCACCCGCGTTGGCATGTCCGCCGACGCCATGGACCGCTTCCCGTTCGAGTTCTCGGGCGGCCAGCGGCAGCGCCTGGCCTTGGCGCGGGCGCTATCGGTTGGCCCTGCATTGATCGTCGCCGATGAACCGGTCTCCGCGCTCGATGTGTCCGTTCAGGCACAGGTCCTGAACCTGCTGATGGACCTGCAGGAGGAAACAGACCTCGCCTACCTGTTCATTTCGCACGACCTCGGCGTGGTCGAACATGTGGGCCACCGCGTCGCTGTCATGTATCTCGGTCGTCTGGTGGAACTTGCCGACCGCGACACGCTCTTCGCAACGCCCCTGCATCCTTACACGCAAGCCTTGATCGCCGCGTCCCCGGTCGCGGACCCGCGGGCACGCCGGGTTCGCGCCCCGGTGGAAGGGGAGGTGCCAAGCCCCGTCAATCCGCCCAGCGGGTGCCATTTCCATCCCCGATGCCCTCATGCGATGGCGCGCTGTCGATCCGAGGTTCCGGCCCTTGTCACTCTGGATGGCGGGCACGCGGTGGCCTGCCATCTGCACGGACCCTGACGGCAGCGCGGGCTCCGCTCTGCGCTCCCGGTTTCCAAACCGCGCGCCTGCGCTGCCAGGCCGTTGTGTTATGCGCAGCGGCAGATTTATCCGTGCCACCAGCGGCCGCGGAGGACGATCCCCTGACAGGTCAGCCGCTCATTCGCCTCGATCTCTTCTCCGACTGAATCCGCGAATGTGAAGCGGCCGCGCTCGATACCAAGGATAGTCGCATCCCCGAGCAGACCTGGCCGCAGCGTCCCGCGGTCCTGCAGGCGGACGGCGCGGGCAGGATTGATGGTCGTGGCCCGAATCACCTCCGGCAACGCCACCCCCATATGCACGAATTTCGACATCGTGGTCAGCAGATCGTAGGCCGGCCCTCCGATCGAGGCGATATGGACATCCGATGACAGCACATCGGGCAGGAAGCCGTTTCGCAGCATGCTCATCGCCGAGGCGAAGCCGAATGAACCGCGGCCATGACCGATATCAAAAATAACGCCCCGTGCACGAGCTTGGATGACATCCGCCTCGATTCCGCCATCGGCCGCAACCGGGGCATTCGGAAAGGGGCGGAAGCAATGGGTCAGGATATCGCCCTTGCGCAGCATCCCCAGCACCTCCCCCCGGGAAGGGGGCGGGTTGTCCAGATGGCCCATCAAGGGCAGCCCGGCATGCTCGGCAACTTCCAACGCAATCTGCATCGGCGTCGCGCCGAGCCCGGCAGACGTTCCGCTTCCAACACGTACCTTGACGCCCACCACAAGGTCGCTCTGCTGCTTGGCGACCGCCAGGGCGATCCTGGGGTTGAGCAGCCGCAGATCGGTGCACTCGCCGACATTCAACTCGGTGTGGGTTCCGAAGATGCCGGCAAAGCTGATGTTCAGGAAGGGAAGAATGCGAACTTCCGCAGTTTCGATGACATGGCGCCGAAAGCCCGCAATATTGCCGGGCCCCGCCGAGCCGGCGTCTATCAGCGTGGTAAGCCCGCTCCCTTTGGCATAGGCGTCGGGGTCGACGCCGAGAGAGGTGCCACCCCAGTAGACATGCGTGTGCAGGTCGATCAGCCCGGCGGTAACAATACGTCCGGTGACATCGCGGGTATCGGCCGCTTCACCAAGATTATGGCCCAGGGCCGCCACCTTGCCATCGGCGAACGCCACATCAAGCACTTCGTCCAGGTTCTGCGCGGGGTCGATGACGCGGCCGCCGGTGAGAATCAGGTCAAACACGAGAATACCTTTCGAAATTCCGACGACGCGAAAGAAAGCCCTTCCCGATCGCTTCGCCCACATTGGGCGCATCGCCAGATTAGGCAATGATCCCCGCCGGCTGCAACACACAAACCGCGGCCGCGCTTGCTGTCCTCGATCCAGGTCGCCTCGGTCCATGCCGGCTTGCGCCTCGGTGAGAACCAGACGGCGATCGACGGGCGGCAATTCCGCGTGTAGGTGGCGCATAACCCACGAGCGGCGATGGCCGTCCGCCCCGTATTCGGCCGCCTGGCGCGCCGCCGCCGCCGCATTCTGCGAGGCACTGACATGACCCGGCCGAGCCAGGTAGGCCCGCCTCCGCTCCGCACCCTGGGCGCCGGTGGTGTGGGACCGCCCATGGGCTCGCCCAATTATGTGCGGAAAACCGCAGGAGCGATCTCACCAAGCCCAGCACGCACCCCCGCGGGGTCATCACAAAGCACGTGACTATAAAACCTGATCGAGAAAATGGCGCAGTCGCGCGCTTTGAGGCGCATCGAACAAGCGATCCGGAGGTCCGGATTCGACAATCTGCCCCGCATCCATGAACACGATCTTCCCGGCGACTTCCCGAGCAAAGCGCATCTCATGTGTAACGACCACCATTGTCATGCCCGAGGTCGCGAGCCCACGCATGACCGCGAGAATGCCCTTGACGAGCTCGGGGTCGAGTGCGGAGGTCACTTCGTCGAACAGCATGACATCGGGCTCCATGGCGAGCGCGCGGGCAATTGCCACGCGCTGCTGCTGGCCGCCCGACAATTCCGATGGGCGTCTGCGTTCCACCCCCGTGAGGCCCACTGAGGAGAGATGCCTGATGGCGCGTGTCTCCGCATCCGCGCGGGAGAGGCGACGCACCTTGCGCAACGCCAGGGTGACATTGTCGATCACGGTCAGATGGCTGAATAGATGGAAATGTTGGAATACCATCCCCACTTTGGTGCGGATCGCGTCGATATCGACTCCCGGCGCGGTGATATCGACCTGGTCGATAAGAATCCGTCCCCGTTCGGGACGTTCCAGGAGATTTGCACAGCGCAGGAGCGTCGATTTTCCGGAACCGGAGGGGCCGATGATGCACGTTGTCGCAGCCTTTGGAATATCGAGCGAAATATCACGCAAGACTACCGCTCGTCCGAAGGATTTCGTAACATTATCGAATCTGATGCCGATAGATGCGTCGGGTTGTATCATCGGGCGGGGTTCACCAGACATGCATCACTGCGCGGCATGGTTGGCCACTGCTTTGCCCTGCCGCAGTCGCCGATCCCAGCTATTCACGACGTAGGTCATCGGAACCGTCAATGCGAGATAGAGCAGGCCAGCGGCAGTAAGAGGCGATAGGTTGGCATTGTTGATGGAGGAATCCTGAGCAATCGAGAATATCTCGCGTTGCGATGCCGTCAGGCCAAGCAGGAATACCAGGGCGGTGCCCTTGATGACGAGAATGAATTGCCCGGTCAGCGGCGGCAGGACGCGCCGGAGCCCCTGCGGCAGTATGACATGCAGCATGGCCTGTGTGGGTGTCATGCCCAGTGTGCGTGCGGCTTCGATCTGGCCACGTTCGACACTTTGCAGGCCGGCGCGGAAGATTTCCGCCATATAGGCGCTCTCTATCAGGCCGATTGAAAGCGCCGCGTAGGAATACGTACTCGAACCAAACAATGCGAGGCCGGCGAGCGGCAGCCCCTGACCTATCAGGTAGATGGTCAGGATGTGCGGCAGGCCGCGCAGCATGTCGACATAGATCCGGCACGGCAGCCGGATCAGGCGATGTGTGGATAGAAGGCCGGTTGCCACGAACAGCCCGCACACAATCCCCAGAGCACTCGCGAGAACTGCGAGCAGCAATGTATTGGGCAGACCTATCGTCAGCAGCCGGGGCATCACCCGCGCGATCAGGTGAAGGTCAAAGAAAGTCTGCTGAATGCGGGCAACACCGCGCAACATGCTCGTCATCCGCTATGGCGCAAGGGCGAGTGGAGGAAGCAAGACGATGCGTCGCCCGGCGGGCGTCGTCGTGCCACCCGCCAGGTGCCGAGGTTCGGCACACCGCACAGTGCCACGACTATTTCTTGACTGGGGTGCCCGGAGCGGGCGTCCGGACGCCGGCCTCGCGTGGCATCCCCGGATAATCGCCATAGAGGCGCGTTGGTATCAGGACGTTTGGCGGATTCCACTGCGCAAACAGGCGGGTGAACGTGCCGTTTGTCATCAACGTCGCGATCGCCTTGTTCAGGGCATCGCGTAGCTGCGGGTTGCTTTTGGCGACCGGGAACGCGGTGACGCCGGAGGTAACGGTCTGCGATGCAACCAGGCGCTTGTGTTGGGCAACAAGGTGGTCCGCCGTCGCAAGGCCGGTGAACAGCCCATCGACCTGGTTGGCAAGCAGCGCATTCAGGCTGGAAGCGATATTCGGGAACTCCTTGACCTTCACACCAGGGGCGATGCGCTGCAGCAGCGGTATCAACGCGCTGCCCTGGGTGATGGCCACGGTCTTGCCCTTGGCGCCATCAACCTTGGCGATCGGCTGATTGCGCCGGCTTACAAGGCGCGCCTGCGCGTAACCGATGGGGGTGGTGAAGTCGACAACCGCCCGCCTTTGCGGCGTCACCAGTACACCGAATGCCGCCGAGTCGTAGCGGTGATTTTTAACCGCCGGTATCATGCTCGCAAAATCGGTCGATACGAAAACCGGTTTCAAACCGAGTTGCCGGGCGATCGCGGTCTCGAAAGCAACCAGCATTCCCGCTGGCTTGCCGTTCTGGATAAAGGAGACCGGCTTATCGTCTGTGCGGTAGGCGACGGTCAGTTGCCCCGGCTGGACGGTGTGTAGGGCCGCGCCGGGGGTCATGGCGGCGGCGGGCGGGGCGGCCTGTCCGTGCAACGTGGCATAGGCCAGTGCCAGGCCGAGGAAGAGCTTGATAGCACGCTTGGACATTATCTAACCCTCCATATGGGCAATTCTATTCACGCCTGCGAGCTTGATTGCGGTGTGGAGACCCACGCGGGCGCGGGCAGTGTAGCACACCGGTCACGAGCATGCCGGCGGACCGCACCGATCTCGGCTCGATACCGCACATGGCCAGACCCAGCGTCGCCGGCGCCCCTGATGTTGTCTCCTCCATTCAGGCTGTTTAGCCTGTCTGATTGGCCAGCCAAGTCGGAAATTGGCCGCAATATATAAGTTCATCTTATCTATGGGTCGCAGCGCGGTCCAACCTGCGGGCCAGGCGCAGCACGGCCCGCAGGGCGGGTGCGGTATCGCTGCGACGATAAAGCAAGGTCAGTTCGGTCATCACCGGTTCAACGAGCGCTCGATATACAACACCTTCGACGGCAAAGCGCGCCATGGTCTGGGGAACCAGGGCGACGCCAACGCCCGCGCCTGTCAGGCATAGCATCGTCGCGACCTGTGGCACCGTATGCACCACCCGCGGCTCGAAGCCGGCGGCCCTGCATGCCCTCGTCATCAGCTCGCGCAACCCCCCGCTCGGCTGCTGGAGATACTGGATGAACGGCTCGGTCGCGAGGCTGCGCAGGCTGCACGATTCCTCAGCTGCGAGGCGATGCCCATGCGGCAGCGCCACGATCATTCGCTCGCTCGCAAGCCTGAGGGAGGCGATCGCCGCACCGAGCTCGGGCAATGGCGACCGGACAATGCCGATATCCAGCAAATGGTCGCGCAGATACTGCACCTGGGCGGTCGCGTGGCACTGATCGAGGCGAATCAGGATCGCCGGGCGGGCACCGCCAATGCCGCCGATCAGCGCGGTGAAACCTGGGTGAAACGCGGCGGATCCGACATAGCCGGCGGCGACCATGCGGGCGCTGACACGGCCTGTCGCGACCCCGATCCGCTCGGCCCGGAGTGCCTGGTCGGTGGTCGCGCGTGCTTCGGGCAGGAGTGCGTGACCGGCCTCGTTCAATCGAGCCCGACGCCCCTGGCGGTCGAATAGCTGGCTCCCGAGGCTGGTCTCCAATGTCCGTATCAACTGGCTCAACGCCGGTTGGCTGATGCCGAGTCGCTCGGCAGCAGCACTGAAATGCCGGGCTTCCGCGGCGGCGATGAACGCACGCCAGTGCCGCAACTCAACCGGCATGATGCGCCATTGGCAGCGCGACGATTTTCGGAAAGGTCGTGTTCATTGCGGTTCCAGAGTGAAGAACTGACCTATGTTAACACTGCGCCACCCGCTTAGCCTGTCAAAGCATATTCTGGGTCTGCAGGCGGCATTGGGCCGGGAGTTTGGACGAATCCGGCCTCGTGATCAGCGCCGCGGGGCCTCCCGAGTGGCGGCGACGGGAAGTTTCATCTATAAGGGCGTTTGCGCACCAGGGCGATGGCGGGCTCAATGGACGTGGTTCCGATCAGATGTGGGTATGCTATCGGGACGGACCGCAAACCAACCGGCATGAGTGCGGCAGGGCGCGGGGTGCGCAGCTCGCATCATGCTCAGGATGGCCGGGGGCGTGCCAGCCAGCCGCGCCGGCCATCCGGGCGACCGGTTCTGCGTATTGTTCCGCTGTCATCAGGAGCCCGGGTGTGACCACCGCACGGCTGGAGCGCCGTGACGGCGGATTTCGCCTGGTCGGTCCGCTCACCGCGGCCGGCGTTGCGGCGGTCTGGTCGGGTGCCCTGGCACTGGTGAGGAACGGCAAAGGCCCCCTTGCGGTCGATCTCACCGATGCGCAGCCTATCGATACCGCCGGCATCACGCTGCTGCTGGCGATCCAGCGTGCGCGGTCGGACGTGACCTTTCATGGCCTGTCGACGCAGGCGCAAAATCTCCTCAACAGGCTGCGCGACCTGGCGCCCGGTGATGTGCCGGCCGCTCCTGCCCGCACCGCCAACCCTGGCCTGGCCCTGCGCGAAACTCTGGGGTCGCGCATCGCCTTTGTTGGAGAAACCGTGCTTGCTGTGCTTGCCTTGCGCCGGCGCCGGCGCTTTCTGCGCGCGGGGAATTTTTTTCACCTCGCGGAGCGGGCGGGCACCCAGGCCGTTCCACTTGTTTTGATGATGGGTTTTCTGATCGGGATGATCCTGGCATTCCAATCGGCGATTCCCATGCGGCAGTTTGGCGCCGACATCTATGTCGCGCCCCTGGTTGCCATTTCCCTGTTCAGGGAGTTGGGCCCGTTGCTGGCCGCGATCATCCTTGCCGGCCGCACCGGCTCCGCCTTTGCCGCCGAGCTTGGCACCATGAAGGTGAACGAGGAGATCGATGCGCTGGTTACCATGGGCGTCGATCCGCAGGTGATGCTGGTGCTGCCGCGCATGGCGGCCGCGATGTCGGTGGTGCCGGCGCTCGCACTCGGGATCGATGCCGCCGGGCTGCTCGGCATGGGGTTCGTGATGCGTATCCTGGGATTCCCGCCGAGCGCCGTCATCGGCCAGATCCAATCCGCCACCGGCCCGCATGATCTGTTCCTTGGCATTTCCGGTTTCTGCTGCAAGAAACGATATATC
>VFSW01016551.1_pt1 | contig 10054 bp, 8 predicted proteins | sample 5358111 | NCBI WGS metagenome assembly VFSW01 (sample SAMN11554181, study PRJNA540505) | mine drainage metagenome | isolation source: sediment from site ElyBrook_90M | place: USA: Ely Copper Mine, Vershire, VT | collected 2017
CGCGCATCTGCGGCAACCTCCGCTGACCTCCGTGATCCTGTCACGCACCCAGCTTGCGGTGACCGCTTTTGCCGCCCTGGAGGCTCTCATCCGCAAAGAAGACGGTTCCCACGCCGACTACTCCATTCCGACTCATCTGGTGATGCGGAGCTCGACGCAAGCCATTGCGAGGTGAATCGGCCGGGTTTTGTTCGGTCTTGCCCGATCTTGCTCGCTCCTCGGCCCCGATCTGCTATTTATAGCTTCCGACGGTCGTTATTGAGGTCGCTCCCGTAGCAGTGCCCAGGCCGGTGCCACCGGCGTTGGTCAGTGTGCCATCCGCGTTGATCGTGAATTGTTGGAGTTCCCCGGCGGTCTGGCCTGTGACATAGAGATAGTTTCCATCGTTGGAGACGCCCAGAGCGCTCGGCCCAGTCACGGTGGAGAAACTGCCGCTGATGGCCGTGAGCGCACCGCTCAGGGCGTTGATGCCGTATGCCGAAATCGTGTTATCCCCGCTGTTGGCAACGTACAAGTACCTGCCGTAAGGCTCGGCAAGCACCGCCGAAGGAGTAGTCCCTGCGGCAACTGCGGACCCAATCTGAGCCATGTATGGGCTGACTAGAGAAAGAGTGTAAGCCGAAACCGTGTTGTCTCCACTATTCGCGACATAAACGAATTGACTCGTAGGGTCGATGGTTATGGCCACCGGGCTTAGGCCGGTTGCTATCGTCCCCACTGACCCGGTGAGGGGGATGCCAATCAGCACATCATCGGTGGCAGTCTCGACCGTCAGCGAGAAGTCTCCGAAAGGATCGAACGCGGCCGCCTGCGGATTGTTGGAGTCACCGGTGCTCGTAAAGAATGTCAGCACGCCAGTGGTGGCATTGCTTGTGTACACGTCGACCAGACTTCCCGCCGGGTCAACTGCATACAGCCAGTCGTAATAGGGGCTGAAGACCAAGGCCGTCGGGTTCGTCAACCCCGTGATCGGCGACCCTTTGATTTTCGTCAGCGCGCCCGTGCCTGCGATCTTGTACTCGGAAATGCTGCCATTCGCGTTCCCCGTGTACAGAAACTTCCCATTGGCTGTGGTGGCCGATGCCTGAGGCCCGTTGCTGTCAGTCAAGGTGCGGTTTACAGTCAAGCCGCCGCTCGAAATCGTAAGCTCGCTGATGGATTTGCTCCCCGAGTCCGTTGCGTACGCGAAGGTCGGAGTGTACTTCACGGCTGCGGTGCCGGTGGTGAAGCCGAGCCATAGTGCATATGCTCCCACCAACCCCTGAGCGCCGCTTTGTGTCAATGCTCCCGTAGTGGGATCGATGGAGAAGATAAACAGCGGAGCTTCGCTCGTGGAATTGTTCTCCACATAGAGAAAGTTGCTGCTGGGATCGGCGACAGCTACGAAGGTGTTGGACCCTGCCGCAAACGGCGACCCGGCCACCGGCGTCAGAGCGCCAGTCGACTGGTTAATCGAGAATGCGCCGACTCCCCCGGTCGTGGGGCCCACGTAAAGGAAATGGCCATTCGGGGTCCCTCTCATGTTGCTGTTGCCCGAGTAGGGGGGACCCGGGAACGGGGAGCCCGCAAGCGGGGTCAGAGCTCCAGTTTTTTGGTTGATCGAGTAAGCAGAAATCGAGCCGTCAAAGTTCTCGCCGTACAAGAACTTCCCGCTAGGGTGAACCCAGTCGGTGGCACAGGACGGCCCGGCTGCAAACGGCGAACCGGGAACTGCGGTCAGCGCGCCAGTTGTGGGATTGATCGCGAATCCCGAGATTGTGCTGCCGTTGTTATTGGCTGCGTAGATGAAATTCCCCTTGGCCGTGATCGCCAGGTCCGAGGCCCCGCTCCCCAACGCAACCGTGCCAAGCGAGGTCAAAGCACCCGTCGTGGTGTTCACGGAAAAAATCTCCCCAACGGAGCTAGCGTAGCTCTGCGTGTAACCGAACTTGCCCGTCGGCGTGAAAAAGATCCCCTGCCATACACCGGCCGTGGGAAATGGTGAGCCGGAAAGTGGCGTCAACAGTCCAGTGGCGCCGATCGCGAAGCCGGCAATCGAATTGGAGCCCGTAGGAACGTAGACGAACTTGCTATTGGGATGAATCGTGAGCAAACTGTATGCGTTCGCTGCTACGCTCTGAATGATTCTCAACTGGCCAGTCGTTGGGTCGAAGGCATAAGTGGAAAGCCTTCCGTTTTCCAGCGCGACGGCGTAACGGCCCACCTTCGTGACCGCGTGGGCCGGAAGCACTTCGGCAAAGAGCATTAGCGTCATTAAGTAAGCGAGGGCAAAAATGCTTCTTCGCAACATAGAGGATTCCTCCACATTCATTTATGACGCCCTCACATCGATCCGAGGACGCGGAACGCCCCGCTCAGGTTGTGTTCAAAAGACGGGGAGCCGTGCGCGGAACGGGGGAAGACAAAGGATTCCGCTTACAAAGGCGGGTGGAGTTTAGCTACAGACGGGATGCCCGTCAAGATGAAAAAGATTGCATACCGAGCTGGCGAAATCGGCTATCCTGCAGCGGCTCCATTGGCGGCGGAACAGATATACACGTCTGGCTTGATACCTATAGCGGCTTTATATCGTTCGGAGATCTGTTCGGCAAACGGCTGCGCATCCGCGGCTTTCACCAGGTTCACGGTGCATCCGCCGAACCCGCCCCCGGTCATGCGCCCGCCGCAGTACCCTGCCAGAGACTGGGCGATTTCGGCCATGACGTCGAGTTCCCGGCAACTGACTTCGAAGAGATCGCGCAGGCTGCGATGCGATTCGTGCATCAGGCCACCAAACCGGGTCACGTCACCGGCGGCCATGTTCCTGGCGCCGGCCAGTACCCGCTGGTTCTCGGACACAACGTGCAGGCACCGTTTATAGATGGTCTCGGGAATTCCGCCAATATGTTGCTCCAGTTGCTCGATCGAAATATCCCGCAGGGCGCGGATCCCGGGATACCAGTTGGCCAGGATTCTCACTCCCTGGTCGCACTCTTCGCGACGGAGGTTGTAAGCGCCGCTAGCGTGCTCATGCTTTACCATGGTGTTGCAGATCACCAATCGCAGGTCATCGGGAATGGGAATGAACTGGAACTCGAGCGAGCGGCAGTCGAGCAGCAAGGCGTGCCCGGCCTTCCCCAGGCAGGAAACGAATTGGTCCATAATGCCGACTCGTGCGCCGATGAAGACGTTCTCGGCCCTCTGGCATAGTCTTGCCACCTCCGGCAAAGGAAGACGAGCCCCGTTCAGGCTCATGAGGGCGAGGGCGCTGGCTACTTCGATGGCCGCGGAAGAACTGAGCCCCGCGCCAATCGGCACCTCACCTCGAATCAGCAAGCTCGCTCCCGGAGCAGGATGCCCGATCTCCTGAAGCATTACCGCCGTGCCCACAACGTAGTCACACCACACACCCAGGCCGCGGCTGGGTAATGCATCCAGGTCGAACTCAAAAAGTTCGGAAAAGTCTTCGGAGCGAATGACGAGTTTGCGGTCCTGGCGGGGGGAAATGGCGACGCGGGTGGAGAAGCCGATGGCACAAGGCAAGACAAAGCCCTCGTTGTAGTCGGTGTGCTCTCCGAGCAAATTGACGCGGCCGGGCGCGCGAAAGATGCGCGGCGGCGAGCCAAACAAGCTCTCAAAATGTCGAGCCAATTCTGCAGAGGTCATCCCGTAATCCCCAACAAAACCTGGGTAAAATGCCAGGGCGAGCGTAAGACGAGACTCAGGGATGAGAAATAACGCATATGTAAGCGATTACACCCGTCGCCCAAGATAGGCCGGGAATCGCGCCCTGTCAAATTACATTTCCTGGGGCCCTGAATGACTTTCGTCGCCCCTGTGCTGCCTTGTCAACCCTGGGGGTCGGTGGAGAAAATGCTCAGCTGGGGCGCTAAGGCGCGGACACGTTTTCAAGGTCTCAGCGGCACGAGTAAACTCGTGCCCTTCCCGAGCTCGCTTACGAGATGACTGGATGACTTCCAGGCTAAGCGTGCGCGAGGGCAGCGGACCGGGCACGGTTGCCTTCACGGATCTGCTGCGTGGTGAACTCGCATCCGCAAACGCTGCAGCGCCAACCAGGAGCCTGGATCGCCCCCATCCCTGGCACCGGTTGATTGTCGGAACGGCGGGCTCGCACCAATTCGCTAGTACATTCAGGACATTGTCGTTGAATCATAAGTCTTATGCGCCTCGGGCGCTTTCCCATGAATCGAGCGGGAGTCAATGGCCTTTCGGCGGGATGGAATGAGCCTCCTGCTCCGTGAGCCGGGTGGGATCGCAGTAACCAAACCCTTTCAGACAAGCAGCGTAGTTGCGCTTATGCTCTGCTTCGCCCAGCACCTGGGCTTCAGCCGGAGTTAGCTTGGAGTAGTCACAGGTTTCCTGACCGTCCTTGCAAGCGGAGAGGTTGCGCTGATGTTCTGCGTAAACGGTTTGCGCAGCTTCTGACGGAGTGAGTTGGGAGGGGTTGCACTCGTCCCACCCATTCTTACAATTCTGCGCGTTGCGCTGGTGTTCGGCGGCGGCTGCGTCCCTGATTTCCGAAGGAGTCAGCTGAGCGTGGTCGCACAACCCGGCGCCGCGTCGACAGTCGGATGCATTCAGCTGGCGCCTCGCGGCGCTCACTTCCCCGGCTTCCGACGCGGTCAGCTTCGAGCGATCACAGCCGCCCACGCCTTCCTTGCAATCGACGAGATTGCGCTGTTGCTCGGCTATGGCCATTCCGCGGGCTTCAAGCGGCGTCAGTTTCGAGCGGTCACAGGAGTGCATGCCGTCGTTGCAGTCGGTAACATTGCGCTTGTGATCGGCCACGGCCAATGCAGTGGCTTCACGCTCGTTAAGTTTCGAATGGTCACAGGAATCGTAGCCGTTCCGGCAGTTCACTACGTTGCGAGCGCGGACGGCGAGAGCCACGTCCGCCGTTTCCGCCGGGCTCAGCTTGGAGCGATCACAGCCTTCACGGCCAGCCCTGCAGGCCGCCAGGTTTTGCCCAGCGTTTTGCGCAACATCGGATGACTGAGCGAACGCCGAAACAGGCCATAGGATGAGGCACGCCACTGGCACCCAAAAACATTTTTGCAGAGTGATTCTCATGTTTGTCCGCCCCTTACTTACTGATCCACGCTTCAGCCGATAATGCATCGGTAACCAGAGCCCGCTCTTCAATCTCCTGTAGCGCCGACCGGAACCAGTACCAGGTTCCGGCCAGCCACAGGTCCTGCCTGCTTCTATCTTTCTAATGCGACCATCTGGTACCTAGATGCGACCATCTAATACGACTATTTCTGGCCTTCTCTGGCTTCGGCGATCCTTGCCCGTTGGCCAGCCTCGGAAACGGCTCTCACGAAGGCTTCTGCGCTTCTGGGAGTCGCCGCTCTGCCTGACAGAATGGTGCGGAACATCATGTGCTTGCCATAGATGGCGCGAGTGGAGTCGTTATCCTGTTCGACCACGGCACCTTCCAGCGTCAGACCGGCGAACACGCCCTTGGAGCGCGAGTAGGTGAGTACTTCGGTGTTTAGTGTCCAGTCCGTTCCGGCGGAAGCGTGACGGCCGACGGGGCCCGCTGCAACCGATCCTTCACCGGTGAGCTCGAACTTGCTGGAGAGCAGATGCTGCAAGCCACGGTCGTTCATGACCAGCATGACCAGGTCCACGTCTTCAACGCCGATCTGCAATCCCCAGCTTCCACCGCCAACAGATACGAAAGCCGGAGCGCTCCATCCTTCATGCGTACGGCAAGTGGCCACACCACGTCCGTGCTTGCCGCCAAATACAAAACCGCCCTTGATCAAGTTGGGAACTACGAGAATGCACTTGGCATCGTTCAACACTTCTTCTGGGATACCCTTGTCCGGGGTTGACATAATTGCGTGCAAAACCTCGACCGAAGATTGCAGGCGGTCCACGGAGTCTTCGCGCCCCGAACCGGCCCACGCATACGTTCCGACCATGCCTATGGCGCTCATCAACAGCAGTGACATTGTCTTCTTCATTAAAATTATTCCTTTCGAAGCTATGGAATTAAGGAGAGAACGGCTTCAGATGAGCTGACTTAGTTCAGAGGACCTGAAAGAGAGAGAAGAAGTGCTCGTCTCTGTACCATGATGACTGAATCGGGACAGGGATAACTGATCTGAATTGCTCACTTCCTGCCTTGTCATCGGGGTCAAGTCGGTCGATTTGTCCTGCGCGCTGGCATAGTCTTCCGCAAATGTGAGCAATCCGGCACAGAATCGCGGCGCAGAGTCTGTCATGGTTGGCGTGTTGGATGCTCAAACGCGAAACACCCTTTTTCAGAAGCACTCGGGGCGGGTGGAACGAAAACGCCTCCGCTAGTAGAGAAAGGCCGAAGGCAGATCGATGGACCTAAATCGGCTCCGCACCCGTTTTCGCATACGGCTCGCAGCGATCGCTGATTCATTTGCGAAGTTTCTCGCGGCGATGAAGCCACGGGACCGGGACTTCGCCTCGCAACGGATGTGCCCGTTTTGTGGCCTGATCACGCCGCGCCACAAGACCTGCTGCCTGGAGTGTGGCAAATCATTCAGACCAGCCTGAATCTCGACACGGTGCGCTCAACAACTTCGATCCCGCCGGCGTAGTCGTGGTCAATGAATCCAAGAATCCCAGTTTTCTGAAACGGTTCGCGGGGACGTGCCTGCTTCTCTGAAGATTTCATAGCTACACGATGCACCGTTGCTCCGAACAAAATGATCAATTGTGACCAGTCCGGAGGTCGACTTTGGGTGAATAATCACAACAGGCAGATTTCAACCAAACTCCGGTGATCGCTCAAGCCGCCGGTGAAAAGTGGCTCAGGGCGGCTCCGTCTCTGGCCAAGTCAGGACAAATGTCGCTACCAAAGACGGTATTCCCCCATGGAGGACTGGAAGTCGTGGGCCCGCGCACTCGGGCCACAGAGGGCGCCGCGGCGGTTCGCCCGCGATTGCAATCGAAGCCGTCGCTGCCCAGTCGAATCGCGGTGATCGGGAATTATCTTCCCCGGCAATGTGGAATTGCCACGTTCACCACCGACCTGTGTGAAGCCATCTCAGCGGAGTACGGGACTGCGCGACTGTTGGCGCTCCCGGTCAACGACACCGCCGAAGGGTATGACTATCCCGCGCGCGTGCGCTGGTCGCTCGCCGAGGACAACGCGGCTTCCTATCAGGAAGCGGCTGAATTCCTGAACTTCAACAACATCGATATGGTGTGCCTGCAGCACGAGTACGGAATCTTTGGCGGTCCGGCGGGAAGCAATATCCTGCATCTGCTGCGCGGGCTGAAGATGCCCTTGGTGACGACGCTGCACACGGTTCTCCGCGAGCCCGATGAAAATCAGCTGAGGGTCATGGAAGAGATCGCCGAACTTTCGGATCGGCTCATCGTCATGAGCCAGCTCTCATCTCAGTTTTTGCAGGAAATCTTCAAGGTGCCCGGCAGCAAGATCGACATGGTGCCCCACGGTGTTCCGGATCTGCCGTTTCTCGATCCCAATTTCTACAAAGACCGCTTCGGAGTGGAAGGCAAAGCGGTGCTGCTTACTTTCGGCCTGCTGTCGCCCAACAAGGGAATCGAAAATGTTATTCAAGCGCTGCCGCAGATCTTGTCGAAACAGAGCCATGTGGTCTACATCGTCGCGGGCGCGACCCATCCTCACGTTCTCCGTCGCGAAGGCGACCGGTATCGGGCGTCCTTGCAGGCTTTGGCGAAGGAAGTGGGAGTGGAGTCACAAGTGATCTTCCACGATCGCTTCGTCAGTCCCGAGGAAATGGTGCAGTTCATTGGCGCGGCGGATATTTATATCACTCCCTATCGCCATGAGGCCCAGGTAGTTTCGGGAACCCTTGCGTATGCCCTGGGTGCGGGCAAGGCCATTATCTCGACGCCGTATTGGCACGCGATTGAATTGCTCGACGACGGCCGCGGCGCGCTGGTGCCCTTCCAGAATCCCGGAGCGATCGCGCAAAAAACCATTGAACTTCTGGACACGCCGGCGATCCGCCACGCCATGCGTAAACGCGCCTATTTGTTCGCGCGGGACGCAGTCTGGAAAAGAGTTGCGCAAGGCTACATGGAAAGTTTTTCAAGGGTCCGCAAGGATCGTATGGAAAGGCCGCAAGTTCAATTCTCCGCCAGGATCGCTCCAAAATCGCTGGATCGGCTGCCGGCATTGGGGCTGAATCATTTGCGCCGCATGACGGACGACACGGGAATGCTGCAACACGCGATTTTCACGATTCCTAACCGGGGAGAGGGTTATACAACCGACGACAATGCCCGCGCCCTGATTTTCACAGTCATGCTCACGCAAATGGGGAGAGTGCTGGGCGTGGCAGAATCGATTCCGGGTCTCGTGAACCCAGATCCCATCAGCCCGGATCTCGCGAGCCCAGACATCGTTACCCCGGATTCGGCTTCGTACTTGGCGTTCCTGGAGTATGCCTTTAATCCGGCGAAGGGTAGATTTCGAAACTTTCTCGGTTTTGATCGCCGGTGGGTCCAGTCTGTCGATGGATCCGAGGCGAGCGAAGACAGTCATGGGCGCGCCTTGTGGGGGATTGGGACGGTTCTGGGCCGATCTGAAGATCAGGGATTGAGAGGCGCTGCCGGCCGCTTGTTTGAGTTTTCGCTCCCCGCGGCAATGGAATTCGGCAGTCCGCGGGCCTGGGCCTATACCCTCCTCGGAATTCAGGAATATCTCAATTCGTATCCCGGAGATCGCGACGCGCAGAAAATACGATCTGCCCTAAGCCGGCGGTTGCTGGAAATGTATGAATCGATCCGAAGCCCGGATTGGAAGTGGTTCGAAAACATTTTGGCGTATGGAAACGCGAGATTACCCCAAGCCCTGCTGCTGGTAGGCTCGGCTTGTTCGGATGATCGCATGGTTTCCGCCGGTCTCGAAGCGCTGGACTGGCTTACGGAAACTCAGCGCTGCGAAACCAACGGACATTTTGTACCCATCGGGTCGCAAGGCTTTTATCGCCAGGGCGGTGAAAAGGCCCGCTTCGATCAGCAACCGCTGGAAGCCGCTGGCGCGGTTTCGGCGAGTCTGCAAGCCTACCGTATCACTGGTGACAGCCGTTGGCGCCGCGAAGCCTGGTCGGCTTTCAACTGGTTCCTGGGCGACAACGATCTGCAACTTCCTCTCTACGATTCCGTCACCGGCGGCTGCCGGGACGGCCTGCATCCCGATCGCATCAATGAGAATCAGGGAGCGGAATCGACACTGTCGTTCTTGACCGCGCTACTGGAAATGCGCTCGCTGCAAGAGTCGGAGCCAAAGGAAATCCTCTCATGACCGCACCCGCAGAAAAGCAAGTGAGCCTTCTGAGTACTTCATTCGAGCCACTCCTGCATCGGCATAGTGCCAACCCAATCCTCACGAACAAGGACTGGCCCTATCCCATTAATAGTGTGTTCAATGCGGGCGCGACGCTGCTGGTGGATGGGACGACCTTGCTGCTATGCCGCGTGGAGGATCGCCGCGGCCTGTCGCACCTTTGCGCCGCGCGCTCGCAAAACGGCGTGGATGGATGGCAAATCGACAACGAACCGACGTTGATGCCAAGCCCGAAGGAATATCCCGAGGAGATCTGGGGTATTGAGGACCCTCGCATTACTTTTGTGCCCGAACTGCAGCAATACGTGGTCACCTACACGTCCTATTCGCGCGGCGGCCCCGGAGTGTCCCTGGCTCTCACCAAAGACTTTCGAAGTTTCGAACGATACGGCGTAATCATGTCGCCAGATGACAAAGACTCCGCACTTCTGCCGCGCCGAATCGATGGTTATTGGGCGCTCATTCACCGGCCCATGACAGCGCTCGGGTCGCACATGTGGATTTCATATTCTCCGGACCTGCGGCATTGGGGCCGACACCGGCTGATGCTCGAAGCGCGCCGCGGCGCCTGGTGGGACGCGAACAAGATTGGACTGTCGCCGCCGCCCATCGAGACTGCCAGGGGATGGCTCGTGTTCTACCACGGCGTGCGGCACACGCCTTCGGGCTGTCTGTATCGGCTGGGATTGGCGCTGTTCGATCTTGAGAAGCCGGAAAACTGCCTGCTGC
>VFSW01016552.1_pt1 | contig 10053 bp, 6 predicted proteins | sample 5358111 | NCBI WGS metagenome assembly VFSW01 (sample SAMN11554181, study PRJNA540505) | mine drainage metagenome | isolation source: sediment from site ElyBrook_90M | place: USA: Ely Copper Mine, Vershire, VT | collected 2017
GCAGGTTATGCGCCGCCAGCACGCGCTGCACCACCAGAAAGTCCGTCGTCCAGTAGCCGAAACTGATCACAAATCCCAGCCCAAACACAATGCCCGTCCAGTGAACTCCCATCGGATTCGATGCAAAATGCCCAGTGTCGCGCCACAGATGGACGTAGGAATCCGAATGCATGTTGGTAATGATCTTGGTCTTCAAGCCTGTCCAGCCCCCGGCCTGGATCATGCCTAGTACCGGCACCAGCAGCGCGCCGCCCCAGATCAGCACAAATTGCAGAACTTCATTGAAGATCGCCGAGCGCAATCCGCCCAGTCCCACATACAGCGCCACCGCCACTGAAGACACCAGAATGCTGAACGTGATGTCCCAGCCCAGCACCACCTTCATCACCACGGCCATGGCGAACATATTCACGCCGCTCATCAGAATCATCTCGGTGGCAAATGAGATCGCCGCCAGGATGCGCGCATGTTCGCCGAAACGCAGATTCAGATAACCGGGCACCGAGTGCGTCTTTGAGACGTAGTAGAACGGCATCATCACCAGGCCCAGAAACAGCATCGCGGGAATGGCGCCTATCCAGTACCAGTGCGTGGCCAGAATGCCGTACTGATACGCTGAACCGGCCCACCCCATCAATTCGAGCGAGCCCATGTTGGCCGAGACAAAACTAAGACCGGCAATCCACGCCGTCATCTCGCGGCCAGCCATGAAGAACTCTTCGCTGGTGTTCGACTTGCCCTTCAGGTAGAAGCCGATCCACACCACCATCGCAAAATAGATGGCAATCACCGCGATGTCGAGAGCCTTCAAGCGCGCCAGCGGAGCGGCGCTCAAGGCCAGTTGAGCCGGAACGGAGGCAAGGTAACCGGCGGCAGAGGCTGGGACCAATCCGAACATTGTGTCACCCGATCAGAAGCAATTTCGTCCGCGATGTCTTCTGGACGTTCGACTAAGTAAATGGGTTTACTGCGAGGCTTGTCAAGCACCAAAGAATCCGGTTCCGTAAAAATGCGTACCAGGCGTTTCTTCGTGGTCCACGTATAGATAGCTCGGGCCGCGAGGAGCACCGCAAATTTACGGTAAGCGTTTTCTCGACGAAGTGTACCACATCACGCTCTTTCTGCAATATCCATACTGCTGCCTTCCCATTCCTCCCTCGAATCCACTCGCCGCAACCCAAAACGTATGCATCTCCCTGCGCCTCTGCCACTGCTCGCAAATTGCTTGTTCAGTGCCTCGATTTCCTGCTTGTCTTTGTGCCCCCGGAACGATACCTTTGGATATGGGGCTCTTCCTTTACCTTCGCCAGCGCGATATTTCCTCCTCCTTCCCGGCTTCCCGTGCCCTGGCGAATCTCCGCATTTCTCGCTGCCCTCCTTGTACGCCATCCCAAAACTGCAACCAAAGGAGTCGACCCGATGCATCCGTCTGCCGTTGATCCCGTTGCCTGTAGCGGCCTCTCACGTCGCTCTTTCTTCCGCTTCGCCGCTGGCGCCTCGGCAATGGCCAGCCTGCCCTTGCTCACCGAACCACGTCTGGCGATGGCCGCGCGTCCCCAGTTCGCGGACCCCAACGTCGGCATCCACATCGACGCCAATGAAAATCCCATGGGACCTTCTGAAAGCGCCCGCAAGGCAATCGTAGACATCATTCCTCGCGGCGGACGCTATCTTTTCAACTTGGACGAGGGCCTGGGCGACACATTCGCGCAGATTGAGGGTCTTGATCCCGCCTCCGTCATCGCCTTCGCAGGATCCTCTGAGCCCCTCCACTTCACAGTGCTCGCATTTACCAGCAAGGCCAGACCTCTGGTCATTGCCGATCCCGGCTATGAGGCGCCCATGTGGGCCGCGCAGGTCTCCGGCGCTCCGGTCATCAAAGTACCATTGGCGGATCCCAAGGGGGCGGCCACGCACGACATCAAGGCCATGCTCGCCGCTACGCCCAATCCCGGCGTGATCTATATCTGCAATCCCAACAACCCCACTGGCACCTGCACCCCGCACACCGATATCGAATATGCGGTCAACAACGCGCCCAAGGACACCATCATCCTCATCGACGAGGCCTACATTCACCTCTGCGATGAACCCCGCTCGCTCCACTTTGTGAAGGAGGGCAAGAACGTCATCGTCCTGCGCACGTTCTCGAAGATCTACGGAATGGCCGGTCTCCGCATGGGCTTTGCCATCGCTCGTCCTGACCTCCTTGCCAAGATCACCCCGTTTGGCGGACAGAACGCGCTGCCCGTCACGGCCCTTGTTGCCGCAAAGGCCAGCCTCCTCGATCCGCAACTTGTGCCGACACGCAAAAAGATCATTGCCGACACGCGCACTCAAACTTGCGCCTGGCTCAAAAGCAAGGGCTATGCCACAACCCCGTCTGAGAGCAACTGCTTCATGCTCGACGTCGGCCGCCCCGGCAAGGAAGTTCAAACGGCGCTGGCCGCTAAGGACATGTTCATAGGACGCATCTGGCCTGCATGGCCCAACTCGGTCCGCGTCACCGTGGGCACTCCCGACGAAATGATGGCTTTCCAAAAGGCGTTCGCCGAGGTCATGAGTTCATCCACTGCCGGTCTTTCACCTGAACCTCTGCCTCGCAGATTGGCTGAGCACCCCTTCACCCACCTCTCCTGAGGGCCTTCTCGCTCCATCCCCCGCACAAGTGAAAGCCCCACCGGTTGGTGGGGCTTTCACTTGTGCAGATCGCGCACCTCGTTCCCCTTTGTATCCGCGCCCATGCGTGTCCAACAACACGCCTTCTCAGATCCCGGCAAACCACGCATAGCCAAACTCTGGTGACACGGAGCCCAGTCCCTTGCCGAATTTCTTCATAGAATCCGCCACTGTGATGTGCTGGATGAACTTCACGCTCTTGTAGCCCAGTTGCCGCGGCACGCGCAAGCGCAGCGGTCCGCCAAACGCCACAGGCAACTCTCCATTGTTCATCCCCATCGTTAGAAAAGTCTGCGGATGCAGCGCATCGCCCATGTCGATGCTCTCCCAATTGTCCGGCTCAACGGAAAAGTAGACGACGTACCGCGCCTCCGGCAGCACGCCCACTTCGCGCAACACCTCGTGCAGCGGCGTCCCAATCCACTCCGCAATGTACGACCACCCCTCCTCGCACGCCACCTCCGTGATCTGGCTCCGAATCGGCAGACTCCTCAGGTCTGCAAGCGAAAATGCCGTCGGCCGCGCTACCATCCCGTCTACTGTCAGCCGCCAATCGCTGAACCCTGCCGCCTGCGACCGTTTGAACGCATCGCTAGGCGGCGCTATCGGCACCGCAAACGGATCTTTGGAAATCAGGCTCCGGGGAAACTCCCTCGCCGGCGTGTGCCACGTCAGCAACCGCTGCGCGGCATAGGTTAGCGTCTCGCCGGGCCCGAAGATGCCGCCATCATCCGGTGGAACAAGCCCATAGCGTTTAGCCAGCCGCGCCGCCACTCCCAGTCCGGTCAGCCCGGCTGTCGCCGCAAGCCCGCCCGTTATCAGCTTTCTGCGTGAAAGACCGTTCATGCGTCCTCCTTCGATGCCGCCGCTCGGCCTGTGATCATCGCTCGCGTGCGTCTCCAAAACCCCGCCAGCGCAATCATCGTCATGTGCACCAGCAGAAATGCGACCAGGATCCCCGTTATAAAGAAGTGCAGCGTCCTTGCCGACTGTCGTCCCCCCAGCAGGCTCGCCGTCGCCGGCAATGCGGACGTAAACGATGGCGACATGGCCAGCCCAGTCCAAATCATCAGCGGAAACAGTACAAAGATCACAGCCAGGTACGTGGCTCTCTGCAGCGCGTTGTACGTATGCACTTCAGTGTCCTTGGCGTTACCGCCATGCAGATATCTCGCCATCACCTGCCACAACGCGCGCCATGTCCGCTCACCTCGCTCCGGCAGCAGATTCCTCCTGAAATGCCCCTTGCGCAGTCCCCACAGCACATACACCAGGCCTGACAGCAACACTAACCATGCCGCTTCAAAGTGTAGATAGCGGCCCCAACCGTTGCCGTCCGGCATCGCCGTGCCGAATCCGTTATTCACCCATGGGCGTGAGGTAGGCAGTGGCAGCGAGAACAGCGGATGCATATTTGCATTCCCGCTCTCGCCCCAGTAGAACCGTGGATGCGAAATCAGAATCTCCACGCCAGTGATCAAGAGGGCCAGAAAGGCCGTGACCGTCAGCCAGTGCGTCACCCGCACCACCGCTGCATGCCGGGGGGAATCCGGTTTGCACTGCGTACCAGCCTTGAGCACGGCGGAAGTGTAGCACATATCTTTCCTGGCTGCCATAAAATGCGTCTACTGGTCTCGCGCCTGTCCCCTCCGCCTGCGCCTGCGCGCTCAGAAAAATGCCGGCCGCGATCTTTTGCGGCCGGCTTCTCCATGTCTTTGCAGTCGGTTTAGAAGATAATCTTCAGCGCCAGTTGTGTGTTGAACGGCTCCCCCGCTCCAATGCCCGGCGCGCCATAGGCGCTTCCGATCGTCGTCGTGATTGCGCACGAGCTCGAATCGGTGCAGTAGCCGCCGCCCGGGGATGCCAGATTCAGACGGTTGAAGAGGTTGAACATTTCCACTCGGAACTGCGTGTTGATCCGCTCCGTGATCTTCGTATTCTTGAAGACCGAGAAGTCAACATCAGAAAAGCCCGGCCCGTGCAGGTCGTTCCGGTGGCTGTTGCCGTATTGCCCCGTCACCGACGGCGTATACGCATTTGGATTCATCCAGTTCACGAAGTAGCCGCTCGCGCTGGTGCCTTGCACGCCATGCGATATTCCGGCGTACGGACTCACGCTGGGATTCAGGTTGGCCCGTTCGGCATACTCGCCGTTGCCGCTTCCTCCAACGTTGCTGGAGTAAATTGTGAACGGCTGGCCTCCGTGGAAATTCAGCAGGCTGTTCAATTGCCAACCATTCGTCAATGCCTTGGGCCCATGTGCGAACGCCGGCAGCAGATACGACACATAACTGGTCACAGTATTGCGCACGTCAAAGTCGCTGTTCCCATATTCGCACTTGAAGCAAAGGCTGTTCTGCGGGTTGTAGAGATAGATCTCGCTGATCTCATCCAGCCCATGGCCCCACGTATACGCAACCTGTGAAGTCAACCCATGCCAACTCGCCATCCGCAGCGACGCCTGCAGCGAGTTGTAATTGGAGGTGCCTATGCCCTGAATCTGGTTGATGACACCGTAGTTGGGATATTGGGAATAATAGGGCCGCGTCGAGTTGGCTCCGCCGCTGCCCAGCCCCGCCTGGTTCACGTCCACAAGCGCCCGCAGCCTGCGCCCTTCGCTGCCCACATACCCGAGCTGTGCGATTAAGCCGCTGCCCAGGCTCTTTTCCACGTTGAAGTTGTAGTTGTACATGTAGCCGGGCCGAAGCTTCTGGCTGATGGAGAACAGATTGGCCGTCGAGCAGCCTGCCTGCACCTGGCTTGGATTCGCAATGCATGGATTGGACGAGCTGGCCGCATTGGGAAAGATCGTCGCCCCCATCGAGGCTCCGGAAGGAATCACACCCACCGTCGCGCCCGTATCCACCACCGGGCTTAAGCCCGACGGATTGTCCTGAATGCCGAATGCACCGCCGTTGCTGCTGAATCGCGAGTTCAGCATGTTGACGATATTCGGGCTGTCATAACCCAGACCAAATCCGCCTCTCAGCACCAGCTTGTCGGCGCCGCCCGGCTGCCACGTAAAGCCCACGCGCGGCCCATAGCCGGCGCGATACTGCGGATAAAGGTTTGAGATGTCCACCCCCGCAGTGGCAATTCCATTAGGCGCGCCGGGAAGAAACGTGGTCAGGTCCTTCGTCCCGTCATGCACCGGCCCGATATATTCGTAACGCAGTCCATAGTTCAGGTTCAGTGTCGGCGTCACCTGGAACGCGTCCTGGGCAAAGAGCGCATAGCTATTCACAAACACCTGGCGCTTCGGATTGCCCTGCACAATGTTGGTGCCACCAGTGTCAAAGCAGCCGGCAAGAAAGTCGGCCAGTTCGTAGAAGTGCGGGTCAGAGGCCGTCGCCGATGCAAGTGAAACCGAGCCCGGCGCCGTCGTCGTCAAGGCGTCGCAGGCTGTGCCCGCGTTCCCTGTCCAGGGCCCTTGCGTCCCGTCGAAAAGGAATGTTCCGCGCTGCCCTGCCTGGTAGAAGTCGTCGACCTGCGCCTGGCGGAACTCGCCGCCGAAACGGTACTCGTGTTTGCCAACCGTCCACGACAGTGCCTCGTCCAGGTGTCCGGTAATGTCATTGCGGCCCGAGTTGGGAATGCCGCCCACCGTATCGAACCCGTTGTTTGAAGCTCCAAGGCCGCTGCTCGAACTGGGCGACGCAATCTCAATGCGCGGAGCGCCGGTCAGCGCCGCGCTGGTCGCCCCGGTGTTCAGCCCCAGAGAAATCGGGTTATAGCTCGTCGATTGATCCGAGAACGCCTGGTTGAAATAGTTCACGCCCATGAACACTTGGTTCGTCATGCGCGGCGTGAGCACCGTGTTGTACGTCAGAGAGTAGTTTTGTACGTGAATCGGCGCCACTTCGTAGTACGGCGATAGATACGAGACTGTCGGCGCAATCTGGTTGCCCTGGCCCACGTACCACTTGAACGAGATCTTGTTGTTCGTGTTGATATCGTAGTCCAGCTTCACCAGACCGTTATGGCTGAAGCCATGCTCGTTGGCAGGATTCAGATAATTGAACGGAGAAGCTGGGCCCGCCAGCGCAGCCGTCGGCCAAAGCCCCGCTGTGCTGCCGTTCCCGTTCAGCAGATTCAACGCCGTCTGGCTGACGGGAACGTTGTACGCTGAAAGAATGTTCATCGCAGCGGTCTGATACGCCGCCGACGGTTCCGTCGATGGCGCATTCACGCCAATCAGGAATCGCTGCCCTTCATATGTCGTGAAGAAGAAGAGCCTGTCCTTCCAGATTGGTCCGCCGGCCGAGTATCCGAACTGCTGATTGCGCAGTTCCGGCTTCACGGTCGAAAGTTGCGATTGTGCCGCCAGCGCCTCGTTCCGGTTGTAGTAGTAGAGCGTCCCGTGCAGTTGATTGGTTCCCGACTTGATGGCCAGGTTGACCGTCGCGCCAGGGTTGCGGCCCGTATCTGCCCCTGCCTGGGTCACCACAGACATCTGCTCGATCGCATCCAGAGGCAGCGTGATGCCCGCAATGCCGGATACACCGCCCTGATTCACCGCGGGGATGTTCCACCACACATCGTTGTTGTCGGCACCCTCAATCTGCCAGTTCACCATGTCCGGCCGCGATCCGTTCACTGATCCGTAGCCGCCACCCGAGTAGCCCGCATAGCCCGGCGTCACCGCAATCAACTGCGTAAAATCACGGCCATTCATCGGCGTATTCTGCACCGTCTCACTGGGAATGTCCGTGGTCTCCACCGTCGAAGTCGTATCCAGCGCCAGCGCGTCCGCGGAAACCTCCACCGTCTCCCCGGTCGACGCGATGCTCATCTTCACCGGCAGCGTGTAAGTCGTTCCAGCCGATACGGGAACCTTCTGAATCTTCTCCGTCTTGAAGCCCGCGGCACTTACGTTGATCAGGTAAATGCCCACCGGCAAATCCTGGAAGCTGAACTCTCCTGCGCTTGAACTTACGGCCTTGGCCGAGGCTGCCGTCCCAGCGTTGACGATCTCTACCAAGGCTCCCGGCACCACTGCGCCGGATTGGTCGGTCACCGTCCCGTTAATGCCGCCGCGAAATGTCTGTCCAAAACCGGCCGCAGGCAGAGCCAGAAGCACTGCCAGCGTCAGCAGTAACACCATGAATACACTTCGAGTATGTCGATAAAACATAGCGCCCATCCTCCAGAGAATGTAGGTAGAGTTGTCCGTTTTCGCGCCCTGTAAAAATGCGAAAGACCTTCACCGGCACAGGCGCGGATGAACACACAAGTGGCTATTTTTTCTTTGGGTGATTACGGGTATGGAATTTGTGGGAGTTGGCTTCCATTCCCAAACATAGTTGGATATCAAATAAAGAAGCAATAAAGAATTGCAGAAAACCCGCGCCCGCACCGAGCAACTCGGCGCCTGCGGGTCCCAGGGTGGCGCCCGCACATCTCAACAGGCGAACCCGCCTGCGTGATAAAGCCGGGGCCGCTGCTATGGAACTCTTCTCGCCAAAATGTGACGCAGATCACTTCTCCGGGTGCGCCGTGGCACATCCGCGCAGCCTGCCCGGCACCATACTGTGGTTGCGACGAGGTGCTCACCATGGCTGACCTCTGTACAGATCGATGGACGCATCCAGCGGTTATCCTGGTCGCAACCGACCTCACCGACCTCGAAAGGTTGATGGATTTCGCCCTCCAGCAGGCCACTGAGGCCGGTGCCAGGCTGATCCTGATGCATGTGCTCCCTGGCGGCACGGGCATAGCCGTCGATCCTGCCGGGATGCCTTTCTATGACCTCGCTGGTGCCATCGAGTTTGCGCACAAATCGCTGCTTCCATGGTGCGCCGTGGCCCACGAAAGAGGCATCGCCTGCAGTGACCTGGTACGCGAGGGCAACGCCGCGCAGCAGATCGCTGAGGCTGTACGCCAGTTCCAGGTAGATCGTATACTTCTAGGCACTCGGAGCCGGGGAAAAGTAAGTAAGCTGCTCCTCGGCTCCGTGGCAGAACAAGTGCTGCGTTCGGTTCATCTCCCGGTCTTCACCGTGGGACCCGAGGCTCATCTCCCGGTGAGCGGCAGTGACGGCAACAACGTCATCCTGCATGCCACCACACTCAGGGAGACCTCTCGCCCGAGCGCAGCGCTTGCCTGCCACATCGCCTCAAGCCAGAAGGCCCGGCTCGTCTTGCTCCACGTCCTGCCCCCCGTGAACGAGATCGAGCGGAAAGGTCTGCCCACCAGCCTGAATGCCACCGCCATACGCGAACTCTGCGCTCTGGCGGACGAGACCACCGCCGGCCAAGAGGCGCGGAAGACACTTGTGGAAACTCGCATCGCCCACGGCAATCCCTCCATCGAGATCCTCGCCGCGGCCGCCGAGCTGCGCGCGACCCTCATTATTCTCGGCGCCACGCAGCGCTCCGCGCTCCAGAATCTCACCCGCGACCACACCATTTACCGCGTCCTGGCGCATGCCCGGTGCCCGGTCCTCACTCTGCGCGAGCCCGCCACGGCCTCGTCAAATGGCGACGTGGAGCATCTGGCCTTTCAACTCTGAAATTGGTTGCATGAGTCTTGCTTTGGAAGGGTTCTGCTTTAACTGCGCCGCTCGGGCCGCACAGAATCAGGGGCTTTAGAAGCCTCTGCGGGAAATTCCCTTGCAGGCTCAACAGCAGGGTAACAAGTCGCTTTGCTTTGAATCCGTCTAGGCGGTGAGGCGTTCCAGTTGATCCGGCTTGACGATCGTCATACTGGCGCCTTTGATCGTGATCCACTGGTCGCGGCGAAACTGGTTCAGCAGCCGCGTGACGGTTTCGCGGGAAGTGCCCGCCATATTGGCGATCTCCTCGTGCGTAAGCGCCATGGTAAAGCGAATCTCGGGCTTGCCGTTGGAGGACGAGCGCCCCCAGTCCAGCAGAAGTCGGGCCAGCCGCCCCGCCGCCGAACCTGACAACGCCAGCCGTTTGGCATCGTGGAATACCGTCAGGTACTCGCCGGACAGTGACTGCGCCGCATGCATGCTGGCAATCCCGTGACGCCCCAGAAAGTCCACGAACTCCTGCTTGCGCACCGTTTTCACCTGGCAGGGCTCAATGGCTTCAGCCGTCACTTCGTGCGGCACATTCGCCAGCACAGCGCTCAACCCCATCACGTCGCCGGGCCCGGCAATCTTCAGAATCATCGTCTTGCCGTCGCGCGAGGTCGAAGAAATCTTCACCTGGCCAAAACAAATAATGAACACGTTGCGCGCCTGGTCGCCCTCTGAAAAAAGCTTGGCGCCGCGCGCGTGGCTCATCATAATGCCGATGCTGTCGAAATCCTGTAGCGCTTCAGGCGTGAGATTGCAGAACATTCGCAGATGGCGATGCTCACAGTTCAAACAATCTTCCGGGGGGTGATGTGAATGCAATCCAGCCATAC
>VFSW01016553.1_pt1 | contig 10053 bp, 2 predicted proteins | sample 5358111 | NCBI WGS metagenome assembly VFSW01 (sample SAMN11554181, study PRJNA540505) | mine drainage metagenome | isolation source: sediment from site ElyBrook_90M | place: USA: Ely Copper Mine, Vershire, VT | collected 2017
TCCTCCCGCGTCTCCATGGCGGCCCCCGTCCCCGTCGTCGTGAGTTCATGCTCCAGCGCCGCGAAGCCCGTCTCGCCCAACAAGTTGCGTGCGTGGCGTCGGCATTCCTTCCACGACTCCTCCGCGGACATCTCTCGCTGCCAGTCGAGCCATCGCGGTCCAAGCGCAGAGGCCACGGGCTGCGTTTCCTTCGCACGGGGATCGTGGCCGAGGTCATGGTCCGCCAGCCGCAAGGTCTCGGGCAACTGCCAGCCGTCCCCGTCGTTCTGCGAGAGAAAGTCTTCGATGCCCGCCGTGCGATCGCCACCGTGCGCGCGCACACGGGACATCAGATCCGCGAAGGCCACCTGGGTCAGGACGGCATGACGCAGCTCCGGGGGACGATCACGATCCGCGCGCCAGAAGCCCTTGGGGTCAAAGGTGCGATTGACCGCGCCGTCGTTGGCGACGTCCATTGGGTGGTCGCAGTCGCGTAGGAGCCAGCGGAGGTCGTCTTCGTCGACGCCGTAGAGGGACGCGACGATTGCGTCCACGGCGCATCGCAGTCGAATGCGCTCGACGTCGGTGACGGCCCAGCATCCCTTCCAAGGTCGGTCCTTCACACGCGGTTCGAGTGACGTATGGCGCATCCAGAAGGCAGAAGCGCGATGGGAAGCGGCGTTCAATCTTGTAGAAAGCTCAGCGAGCCTCGTAATCGATGATTGATTGCTTGGACGAAGTGTCGGCACCGCGACGTCATGAAGGACGTGGAAGTCGAGCATCGTACCCGCTGCACGAATCCGCACGAGGGAGTCGTAAAGAAAGGAATTTGCGATTGCAGGATACGCTGCAACAGCCCTGGAGTTACGCGGCGTGAGGATCGCCAACTTGTGACCGCACGGATCGCCGAACACCAGAGAGCAGATTGATGTGCGTGTGTCGCTACTCCGAGCGACACACCTTTGTGCGGGCTTTGTAAGGCCAGTCGCGCCGTTGCGAAACACGTCGTCTCGGAGGGCAAGGTACTGAGGATCCACTCTCTTTTTCGCCCACGGTATCTGCTCCCATACCGCCTTGGCACCAGTGCCTCGAATCCACCCCTTCGGTGCGAAGTCGAACTGCCCAATCATCACCCCCTGATACAGCGGCAGCGCCACCCCAGTGATCTCCTCCTCGCGCACCCACCCCGAGCCGTTACGCAATGCGATCCACCCGGGTTCCTCCGCGTTGCTTCGCTCGGTGTGTACCCGTGTCGGCTTGATCCACCGGCTGTACTCGTCCGGCTGGTACCCGTCGGCCTCCCACTGCGGCCGTGGTGGAAAGAGCTTCGAGTCGTTTGTCATGTCGAACTCGCGGGCGTACGTGATCCCCCACCCATCGGGGCCGTCGTCACCGAGCAGCACCGCGTGGTCGTAGATCTTCTCGAGCAGCGCAAGGTCACGCTTGTCACACACCTCCAACAGCGAGCGCGTCTTCGGGCTGAAGCGGGCAATGGTCGCGCGGGTCATCGGCAGGTACGCGGTACTGTCGGTCACGTCCCGTTGGATCTCGTCGCGTTCGGGCGAGTCACCCGGACCAAGCCTGAAGCGTGTCTGGATGCTCGTCGTGACGCCCCCCTTGGTCACCCCAAGCGCCGCGATCTTGAAGCGGTGGTCGATCCCATCGAACACGAAGCGCTCGTTCTGAAAGGCGTAGAGAAAGCTCCATTGACAGTGATCGAGAAAGAGCTCGCGCAAGGGTTCACTGCCCTTGTCGGAGTAGATCCCAGACGGGACGAGCATCCCCATCGCACCGCCCGCGCGCAGCAACGCGTGGCTCACTTCAAGAAAGAGCTTGTAGGTGTTCACGTCGCCGCCGCCCTGATGCACAAAAGGGTGTGTGCGGTCGGAGAAGGTCGGTCGTGCTGCACGGGCCCTCGCCCAGTCCGGGAGCCAGCCAGCGTGGGACTTGCCAAACGCGAGCTTTACACCGTCGTCCGCGCCGTCACCGAAGGGAGAACCCACGCAGCGCACCCAGTTGGCCAGGGCGTTGAAGCGAGCGGTGTAGTCCACCCACGATCGCTCGTCCTCGGGACGTGAAGCAAACATCGCTTTCTGTCGATCCAGCGCTTCCTGTTTGCCATAGGTGCGGTACAGCGGATCGAGGTTGGAGAAAAACTCCTGCGAGCGTGGCTTGGCGATGTCCCACGGAGGATTGCCGACGATGGCATCGAAGCCCGCGCCCTCGCGATGAAACACATCGGGAAAGGCGATCTCCCAATGGAAGAAGCCAATGTCGTCGGCGAGGGTGGCGACGAGCTTCTTGCCAGCTTCGGTCACCGGACGTGACGCTCCCGGCCACGGCGCGACAGAGAGCTGGTCCGCAGGCCAGAACCACTGTGCACACCAGGTGTCCATCAACGCCATTTGATCCGACAGGCTTGGATTGTCGGTGACGGCGCGACGCCAGAGCGACTCACGGGCCTCGGTGTCCCGCGGCGGGAGGGCGGCCATCTCGTGGAGGGTACGCTGTAACCCGTCGTGCACCGTGATGACTGCCTCACCGGAGGTCTGCGGAAAGCGAATGCTCAACTGCTGGGCCAGCCAGTCGCGGGCGTGGGTGAGCACTTCTGCCTTGCGGGCCTTGAGAAGCTTCGTGCGCGCGCTCTTGGGGAGGTTGACGGCGGTGTCGTGCTTCGTGTCGCCGCCCTCGCGCTCCCAGGCGAGAAGCGGCGGGTCATCGACCCTGTCGATCCACGCGCCCACAAGGGCGTTGCCACGACGGAGCCTGTGATCGAGAAACTCGAACGGGAGCTCGTGGTCCATGGTCTCGACCCAGAGCGCGACGCGGGCGAGTTCGACGGCGAGGCGGTCGAGATCGACGCCGTAGAGACAATGGAGGACCACATGGCGCTTGAGGGTCGCGCGCAACCGGGCTTCAAACTCTGCGTCTCCGGGTCGCCCTGGGAGAAGTTCTTCGGACGGATCTCCCGCGGAGGCGTCGCCGAGCGGAAGAGTCACCCGCGCGCGGTCACCCGCGATGGCGATGGCTCCGTGGTGATGGAGAGAAGCAAAGAGCGCGTCGGTGAGAAAGCGCAGCGACGCGATGAGAAAGCTCCCGCTGCCCATCGCGGGGTCGCACACCGTGAGGGAGAGAATCTCCCGCGGAGTCTTGGGTGACCATTGTTCGACGGGAGCGTCGTCGTCGGGGCTGCCATCGGGCTTCAACGGTGGCGTCCACGCAAGCGACCGGAGGGTACGTTGCACGAGCGGCACGGCAAGCTCGGGCCGTGTGTAAAAACTCCCCGATCCCTTGCGGGTCCCGCCCCATCGCACGAGGAACCTCTCCCCGGGCAGGACCACACGACGCAAAAGCTTTTTCGCGGCGATGTCCCGCAGGGCGTCGGGGTCCGTAGCGCCCTTGGCACGCCTGGGCTGCTTGACCAGTCCTGCGGCGTCCACGGCCTTGCGCGCCCAGACCATCGCGCGGGTGTGCGAGCGCACGGCGAGGTCGTCGGTGACGGGAATCTCGTCGTCGGAGGTGTCACCCGCGTCGGAGGTGTCGTCCAGGGAGAGGGAGGGCTTCGGACGTTCGGTCTCGACGGTCTCGTCGGATTCTTCAGAATCGTCGCGCGAGGACTTCGAGAGCTTGGCAAGGAGTCCCTTGAGCGCTGTCTCGCTCATGGCTTCCAGCGTCGAGAGCGGGAGACAGGGCTCGTCGCCGACTGCGAGGAACACCATGGGGTCTCCGTCGGGCGCACGTCGGAGCTCAAAGTCCAGGAGTGCTTCGTAGAGAATGCCGATGTACTCCGAGGAGAGGTCGGAGAAATCCACGGGCCAGGGCATCCATGTAGACACTCTCCCTTGAGGCACCCGGACGCGGGTACGGCATAGGAGATCGAGAACCTGACGGACGACGTCGTCGTGCGGCGCGTCTTCGACCGACTCGAAGCACGCGAGCGCACGCTCGACGGGAACCACAGCGTCGGCTGAACCCGGTCGAAAGAGCCCGCCGCCGTACCGTGGAACAGGCAGTGACGGATGCGGCGATCCCAGGTACACGAGCCTGAACAGCGAGAGAACCCTGGGCCATGCGCCCACCCTGTCCCGCAGCCGTTCGACGGACACCCGATCGAGTTGATCGCGAAGGCCTTGGAGGCCGTAGCCGTCCTGGTAGACGGGGTTCGCCCGAGGGAGCAGTTCGCGGGCTTCGGCAAAGAGCAGCACGACGAGACGCATGACCACACGGGTGGCCGCGCGGTAGATGTCCCGCGGGTCGACGCGGATGCCCGAGCGGTCGAGCGCGTCGAGGCCGGGACCCTGGTTGCGGATCAAGAGTTCGACGGCTTGACGGACGCGCTCGCCAAGGAGCGCTCCGAGTTCGGATTGTCCTCGGCGGGAGTCCTCGACGGCACGACGCAACGGTGACCACGCGCCAGCCGACGGGGGTGTGAGCGCCGTGGGAGAGACCAGTGCACGGAGTGCGACGACTTGTGCCCCAGGCCGTCCAGCCTCGAACCAACGGTCGACGTCCCAGTCACAGCTCGCTTCCCAGTCCGGGCCCACGTACACCATCCGCCATTGAAACCCATTGGTGACCATCCCCACGGGTTGTCCCGCGGCACGTAGCCACTGGGTCGCGAGTGCGACGCTGCGCCTCCCCTGCCCCACGCCCACGCGGGTGTCGTCCGTGACAAAGACGGCAAACGCCAGGTCGTGCGGTCCCTTCACCAGCCTGCGCGGTCTGACGGACTCCCCGGTGAGACTCCGATGCGTCCAGTGGGCCGAGAGCTCAGCGCCCTTGAGGACGGTAAAGCCCTCGGCGGGCGTGAGCCTGCAGACGTCTTCGATGACACGATCGACAAAAGTGCTTCGCGCGTCGAGCGAGGGTGCGCGCTCACGCTCACGGAGCCGTGTGACACTGTCACGGAGGCGCTCGGTGAGGTAGTCCGTAAAGGTCGTTGGGACATCGCCGAAGGTCGCAACGAGCTTGGACGGTGCGATCAACAGACCCGTGTGATGGAGGGCGTCCCACCATGTTGGTGTCGTAGACTCGGAGCTCACAAAGAAACACCCGGGAGGACGATCTCGACGGTGACCGGGAGCACCTGGACGTCACCGCGTCGCGCAAAGCGCCTTGGGAGGAGCTTGGTGAGGACGCGCTCGCGTTCGCGGGAGAGCTGCCGTTGAAGAAGGTCAAGGTGGGCGACACGGCGTCGGAGTTCGTCGTGGATGTCGTCCCGCCGGCGTTGGACTTCTTCGAGTGTGGTTCCGGGGTTGAAGAGACTCCCCTGGCGCGCAGCGTCTTCGAGCTCGTCGATCTGCCGCCGGAGCCTCTCGACCGACTGCGCGCTCCGCAGCGCGGACAACTCCCCCTGGCGACTTCGGAACACATCCACCGCACGATCTCTCTCGGCCACGCCATCGCGGGCCAGAAAGTCGTCGAGGATCACCGTGAGGGAGGCTGCATGGAGCCGGAGACGCTTGCGGACATCCCGTTCGACTTCGGTCCAGATTCCCTTGGCCTCGGTGACATCCCGCGCGTGCGGTGTACCATGACGACGTGCTTCGAGCATCGAAGCGGGCTGGTGCGCCAGCGTGGGCCCGAGATCACCGTCCGTGACGGGAATCCGCAGGGTATGCACCCAGTGATGAAAGGTCTCTCGGAGTTCGTTGGCGGCGATTTCTTCGACGGTGACCAGCAACAGTGCGTCGTGACCCTCGGGGACCGTCCCACGGCGCACCGTCCACCGCGTGGCCGACAGCGCCGTCCCGGGGAACCTATGCCGCGCGAACACCGCCATGGCGTGATGCACGAGGGGATGCCCGAGATGAATCAACGCTGGATTCGCGCGCGGTCGAAAGACTTCAAGCTCCCCGATCCGTTCGATGTAAGCACCGGGGTCAAACGTGAGTCTGGGCAACGCGCCCCTCCCCGTGGTGTCACGGTCTCGCAAGGAAGCATCGACGACGGGAGCCCACCGAGGCGCCACGTTGCGGATCTGTACGCTCCCGTCGTTGTCGGGCGCGTCAAAGGTCGGCGTCGACTGGTGGAGACCCATGGCCACGGAGAGGGTTTCACGCACGGTGTCCGGGGAGAGATCGACTTCGCGTCGGAGGGCCGCGAGCGCTTCGAGGGCCCGTGCGCCTTCCTGTCCGTCATAGACCGACGACTCCCGGACGACGGCGGTGCAGCCACGTTGACGCTCCACGGCGGCGTCGACAAGACCTTTGATCTGCGCGACGTCCTCGCCAGCGATCAGGGCGCTCTCAAAAGCCGCGTCGAAGAGCTCGCCGAGGGAGCCGAGTTCATCTCGGATGGTATGGGTCTTTCGGACGACGTAGGTGACAAAAGCAAGGTCGGCGTCGTCGTCGGTGGCAAAGTGATGGACGCGGACTTCACGGGCTTGACCATGACGGTCGAGACGCCCGTTGCGTTGTTCAAGACGGCTTGGATTCCAAGGGATGTCCCAGTGAATGAGATTCCGCGCGCTGCGTTGGAGGTTGAGGCCTTCGGAGGCGGCGTCGGTGGCGACGAGCAAACGCATGGGGTGGGCGGGATTGTTGAAAGCGTCCTTGACCTCTTCGCGTTGCTTGTCGGGCAGACCGCCGTAGAGCAATTCGACCCCACGAGGGTCTTGACCGTAACGTGCCATCAAGCGTGCCGAGACAACGTCCAGGGTGGTCTTGAACTCCGTGAACACGACAACCCGTTCGTCCGTGCGCCAGCGCCCGTCGGGGGTACGCAGCGTTCGATCGATCCAGTCGCAGAGCGCCTCGAACCGCGCGTCTTCACGGGGTGTAGGCGCCGTCCCTTCGGGCGAAGGGAGCGTGAGGCCAAGGGCTTCCACCGCGGCGTCGATTGCACGGATCGAAGGGTCGAGCGCCTCGGACCACGGACGCAGCCACGATCCGACGACCTTGGCGGCGTGACGGGCGCGCCCTTCGGTTTCGGCGTCATCGACCTGGTCGTCGCCGAGCGCGCGTTCTGCGGCCTGGAGCGCCGCGAGGTCGGTTTCGTCCGTGCTGTCGAGACCCGCGCGAAGCCGGCGCCATGACGCTGCGAACGTGCACGGACCCGAGAGAAGTCTTTTGCCAAGGACTTCGACGGCAAAAGAACCTGCTTTCTGCTCCGACCGGCCACGCGTCGCGACCAGTCTGCGAACCCCCGCACGAAAGGTCTGGAACGCAAGGGACAGAGACTTTTCACCGGGCCCCAGGGCCAGCGTGAGCGCATGGAGGGAGCGGGTACAGAACCGAGGCTTGGCGCTCGCGGCGTTGATGTCCGACTTCAATCTCCGGACGAGAACATCCGCGATGCGGTTCCGCTGCGCGGTGTTGAGCTCGCTCGTGCGGGTAAAACGCACGGGATCGAGAAACTCCAGCAGTCCGGTAAACGACCGGGTGTGCCCGTTGTGCGGCGTCGCCGACAGAAACAGCCGGTGCTCGAAGAACGGTGTGATGGCCCCGAGCATCCGCGCAAGGTCGCTGTCGTCGTGAAACGAAGCCGGCGCGAGGTGATGGGCCTCGTCGAGGATGATGAGATCCCACGGGAGCCGCGCGCCGTCGCCCGATGTCGTGCAAGCGGTCTCGAAAGACGCGAGGACGTCGGGTTGCCGAAGGTAATGGTACGACGCGACGATGCGCGCGTGGACGCGCCAAGGATTGGCGTCAGGACCAAGTCGTCGACGGAGACCGTGGGTTTGCTCTCGGTCAACCTCTTCGAAGTCCAGAGAAAACTTGTCGGCCATCTCCTGCCGCCACTGGGCACGCAGCGACGCGGGACAGAGCACCAGCACCCGCCGCGCGCGCCGTCGGAGGATGAGTTCACTGAGGACGAGACCAGCCTCCACGGTTTTGCCCAGCCCCACGTCGTCTGCGAGCAAGAGCGCGATCCTTGGCATCTGTAACGCGCGCAGGAGCGGCACGAGTTGGTAGTCCTCGACCTGGATGGCGCCGTAGTACGGCGACGCGATGGGGAGGCGATCGAGCGGCCCTTCGCTGTCGGGGTCAACGTAGGGCGTCAGCGCCGACCACCGTGTGGCACGCAGAAGGGCGTCGAACTCTCCGTGGGCCATCGGTGACGTCTTGCACACGTCGGGAGGGCTGTCGGGCACGATGAGCGTCGCACCGGGTTCCAGTTCCCAGAGGAGTTGCTCCTCGGCCGGGCCGTCGGTGTCGGTGTACTCGATGGAGACGAGGTGATGGAGCCCCTCGGGACCAGGAGACGACGGTTGCACGGCGGCCACGACGCCACGCCGGTTGCGGACCGTTGCCAACATGCCGACCTGCGGCGCGATGGCAACCGTTGGGATCATGGCGTGCCTTTGTCCGTCTTGCCGCGGACTGCCATGCCACGCAGCCCGCCGCGCGAGAGGACGCCGTTCATCGGCGGATCCTCCGCGCGCACCGCCCGATGGTCAACGGTTATTCACGCTCGCCCGCTGGCAAGGATCCGACGCCCTTGACCCCGTGCGAAAGCGACGGTTGGACACCAAGACCCAGAGACATCGACGCCCTTGGATCGACCGTCCAACGGGTGCGTTCGCCTCAGCGGGGCGTTTTGCCTCGACCCAAATGGGCCATTGCGTCCGATGGACTTACGCTTGGATGCGGGATTGTTCGGCATCCTCACGGCCTTCAGACGACTGGGGAGTTCTGGCACGGTGGGTGCTGGTGCGCGCCGACCATGAACAGCGTTTCCCTTGCCCGCTTGCTTCTTGTGGATGATGACGACGACGCGCGCACCCTGATGGCCCGTGGGCTACACGCCGCGGGCTACGAAGTGGTCGAGGCGGCAGACGGCGCCGAAGCCATCGCGATGGACTTCGCGGGCTTTGACATGGTGCTTACCGACCTGCAGATGCCCGGGCGGACGGGTCGGGATGTCCTCGCTGCGGTACGTCGTGCGGATGCGTCGATTCCCGTGGTGGTGTTTACCGCCTACGCCGACGCCCAGAGTGTGTTGGATCTCATGGCCGCGGGCGCGTACGACTATCTCCCGAGGCCGATTGAGGGCACCCGCCTCCGGGTGTTGGTCCAGCGCGCGCTCGACTGGCGCAAGCTCGTTCGGGAGAACAACACCCTCACGCGAGAGTCTGCCCGCACACCGTCGCCTGCGCTGGAATCTCTCCTCGTCGGGACCTCCCCGGCCATGCTGGATGTGTACAAAGTCGTCGCCCAGGTTGCGCCCACGATCGCCACGGTGCTCATCCTCGGAGAGCCTGGTACAGGCAAGGAAATCGTCGCACGCACCATCCACGCCCGCTCGGGGCGCACCGGACCGTTTGTCACCGTCAACTGTTCGGCCCTCACGGACACCACCCTCAGCCGCGAGCTCTTTGGGTACGAAGCCCACACCGACCCAGAGACGACGGCACCGCGACGCGGGCTGGTCGAGGACGCCGAGGGCGGGACGATCTTTCTTGATGAAATCGATGAGGTCAGCCCAAGAGTTCAAGCGCAGATCCTGCGGATGATGACCGACCGGGCGATTACCCGCGTGGGTGGGAGCGAGGACATCCCGGTAGACTTTCGGTTGGTCGCAGCGACCTCCCGGGATCTCAGCGCTGAAGTAAGTTCCGGACGGTTTCGTGAAGACCTCTTGTTTCGCTTGCAGGTGGTCAGTGTCACCGTCCCGCCGTTGAACGCCCGAAAAGAAGACATCCCTGCGTTGGTCGAGCACTTTGCCGGGCACTACGCCAGTGTCCTTGGGCGTCCGGCGCCGGTGTTTGCACCCGACGCCCTGGCCGCCCTCACCGCGTATGCCTGGCCGGGTAACATTCGCGAACTCACCCAGACCCTGGAGCGGATGATTGTCGTGGCCCAGGGCAATGCCATCGTCCTCGACGAGCTTCCCGCGAACATCCGCGTTGCACGGGTGAATACCCCTGGGACCGAGGGGATTGACACCGACTGGCCGACCTTGGCCCAAGTCGAAAGGCGGTACATCGACCGCGTGCTCCAGCACACGCGGGGTAACAAAACCCGGGCTGCCGCGGTGCTAGGCGTCGATCGACGGACCCTCTCGCGGTTGTTTTCCCGGGCCGGGATCGCCTACGGAGCTCGTGAGTGATAGTGGTGGAGGATGGCTGAA
>VFSW01016554.1_pt1 | contig 10053 bp, 5 predicted proteins | sample 5358111 | NCBI WGS metagenome assembly VFSW01 (sample SAMN11554181, study PRJNA540505) | mine drainage metagenome | isolation source: sediment from site ElyBrook_90M | place: USA: Ely Copper Mine, Vershire, VT | collected 2017
ATCAAGGACGGCAAGACCGCGGATACGTTCAATGCCTATCTTCAGCGCTATCCCGATGGCCAATTCGCCGGCCAGGCCCGGGCGACGATCGCCTCACTCGGAGCCCAGCAGCCTTCTGATCTCGTTTCAGTACAAGTTCCGCCCGAAACACAAATTCCGGTCAGAACCGCCGCGGCAAAAAAGCCGGATCGGTCCAGGCCCATGCAATCAAAGCCCGACCCGACAGGGAAAACCAACGGCTCGACACAGTCACCACCGGTGTCGAAGACCCACCTGCCCCCGGCCGCCGATCCGTATGCTCAGGCCGAAGTGCTCTTGAAGAGGGGTGCTTATGCCGACGCGCTGCCCTATTTTTCCCAGGCCATCGCCGCCACTCCGGATTATCGATCTTACTTTGGCCGCGCAGGCGCTTATCAGCACTTGGAGAAACTTGACCAGGCGATCTACGACTACACCCAGGCCATCCGTTTGAACCCGGGCGTCGCAATGGCCTATCACGAGCGCGCGGTTTGCCTGGCGCGCCTGAATCAGGACGACCGCGCGCTTCCCGACTATACTCGCGCCATCGAACTCTCGCCGGATTACGCTTTGTCGTGGAACGGGCGTGGAGTCATCTATCTTCATCGCAAAAACTATGAGGACGCCAAGACCGATTTCACCCGCGCCATTCAGCTTGATCCAACGCTTTACCAGGCGTATAAGAACCGGTCTGCGGCAAGGAAAGCCTTAGGAGACACAGCTGGCGCCCTCGCCGATATGACCCAGGCGAATTCACTTAAAAAATAACCAATGGCGGGATCGGCAGCAATTCGGATGAATCAATCCGAAACGCCGGGGCTGATCAGATCAGAAACTGAAGGTACCTGGAGTGAGCAACAGATTCCAGTCGAACAAACGCAACCACGGACTTCCGGATACCGTCAGGAGATAAGGACGGCAAAATGCGATCTAGTGGGTCCATTCTCACCTCGAAAGTCACGGTCTTTGTTGCCTTAGCATTTTTGAATTTCGCGGTTCTCGGAATCTGCTGTTCTGCACAGGATAGCGGCAACGCATCGTCCAGACTTTCGCCAACTGAATGTCGAGCTTCGGACGGTGAAAACATCGCCATAAAGGTCGTGGTCGCGGACAAGTCGGGTCACCCCGTGACTGGACTCGAAGCGGCCGACTTTAAGGTCTTCGACAACAAGCAGCAGCAGAAGGTCCTCGCGTTTCGTGCTGTTGATAAGGCTCACCCGCCTGCCGTTCCGCTAAGCGTCCAGATCATCATTGACGCTGTGAATTCAGACGCTGGTTTGGTTGCGCAGGAGCGCGACGGCGTGAGCACATTCCTGAAGCAGAATTCTGGCGAGCTTGAATATCCAACTTCGATTTGGATTTTTGAAAGCTCTGGGCTCAAGCAGATAGGCGGCCCGACACAGAATCGCACAGCGCTGCTTACTGCAGTCAATAATCAACCACTGCGGTTGCGTTTTATCGATCGATCAGCCGGGGTCTGGGGAGATTTAGAACGAAATCTTCAAGCCACCACACTTGTAAAAAAAGTAATTTCGCTCGGGTCAGGGATACCCGGCCGCAAGTTGGTACTTTTTATCAGCCCCGGCTGGCCCTCTAACTTCGATCCCAAGCCCGACCAACGAAAATTGGTCTTCGATGACGTCGTCGAGATATCGAACGGTCTTCGCGAATCGTGTATTTCGCTCTATACCCTCGACCCTTCTAGCTTTGCAAACACCTTTCAACGTTCTGGCTCCGTAAGCCGTTCTAACGAATACGAAAGTTTTCTCAAACCCGCTACGAAGAGTGGGGATGCCCACTATGGGGATCTTTCTCTGCAGGTTCTGTCAGAGCACTCAGGAGGTCAGGTAATTATCGAAGGCAACAACGTCGAAGGCGGGATCAACGCTGCATTGCAAAATGCAGCTGGCTGGTACGACCTGGTCTTCCGACGCGCTCCCGGTGGTCGCACGACCGAGTATCGCGCCATCATGGTCACAGTCGACAAACCCCATGTGAAGGTTCACACGATTGCCGGGTACTATGTCAGCGGTCCGTGAGCATGGTCGTTTTGGTCTTTCCTGGTGCGCGTGGCTCGCAGCTGGATCGCAAAACACTGTTATAGTCGGAGCGACATTGAATTTGGTCACTGGAATCTCCTACGCATCTCGCGTCTTTGCAGCCTTGCTTTTCTCCATAGCGACAACGTCTCTGCCGCAGCAGGTCGAACCCTCTCCTCTTGCGCCGGTTGCTGCTCCCTCCCCTTCAGGGCTTGAGATGTCGACAGGCAGTGCCCAGTACCGGATGCCGGACCCTAACAAGGGACTCCTTCGCATAGACGTCGCCGTAACCGACAAGGCTGGAAAACCTGTCTCCAGGCTCTCGGAAAAGGACTTTACACTCTTCGACAATGATCGTCAGCAGAAGATCGTGACCTTTGAAGCATTTGATGGTGAGTTCACTCAGTCCGCCACCTCACTTGAGGTCGTGCTCGTAATCGATGAACTGAACATGTTGTCAAGCCTACCCAAAGGAGTCAACCCGGAAGCAAATGACTCGATGACTCCGGCAAAGGTGGCGGTTGCTAGCGCGTACCGGGAGGTTGAGACATTTCTCCGCGCAGATAAAGGTGCGCTGCCGCAGCCAACCATCATCTACCGTCTTACCCGGGATGGCCTGTTTAGTACCCCTCATGCCTCTTTGGACGGCAACGAACTTTCCCATGAAATTGAACAGCCCGGCGAACAGCGCAGGATATGGTCGCCGGCTGAAGTGGCCAGAGATATTGGGAAGATGGAAAAGGGTGGAGCTGTGAGTTGGAGGGCCACCCATTCACTGGTTGCGCTCGGCTCGATTGCCATCGAGGAACGTCGGAGGCCCGGAAGAAAGATCATGTTCTGGATAGGCAACGGTTGGGAGACCGCACATCGCGATGCCACCGAGCTTTCCGATTTTTCCATCGAACTCCTGACGCGCATGCGCGAGGCCCGCATCAACTTGTGGAAAGCCTCAGAGTGGCCTTTAAACAACAGCAATGGAAACGCGTACGACCCCAATGGAAACGAAGTGATGGTCGGCGACGCTTGGCCCGTTACGGATTTTGTCTATAAAGAGTCCCTCAAAGGACCGAAGCCTGATATCACCGACCTCAATTATCTCGCGCTGCCGGTCCTTGCCGTGCGCAGTGGAGGCGGTGTGCTGAATTTGCGCCGCAACCTGGCCGTAAATATCGAGCAACGGGTGAAGCAGGGGAGCCAGTTCTATTCCCTCACCTTGGATCCTCCACGGACCAACGCCGTTGACCAATATGACCATCTGACAATAGAGATTGACAACCCAGATCTAACCGCGCATTTCTTTTCCGATTATTATGACCAGCCAGTCTTCTACGATCAGCGGCCCATCAAACAGCCTGTTACGGTGAAGCAGTTGGAAGGTGTCATCGCGAACTCGCACGACTTCTCCAGTGCCGAATTGGCACATCAACTTGACGGGATGCGGCTAACCGAGCGCCTGGACAGCACGAAACTGGTTGCGGATGCCAAGGCTGTGCACGGAAGGGCATCGGAAGCGGCGCTTGAATCCCTCGCCGACGAGTCAGTCTTCCTCGCTCCCCCGACCCACGAAATTCCCTCCACGCCGCCCCCAGACATCGCCGCGCAGCGTCAGCTCATCTCCCGTGCCGTCTCCTATATCAATACCGCGATCCATGGGCTGCCCGATTTCTTCGCGACCCGCACAACCGTGCAGTATTCCGAGCTCCCACCGAAACCGGACCAGACATGGAAAACCGCAGGGCCCGACCAGTCCCTGCGCGAGGGCGAGACGGCGACCGCCAGTATCCGTTTCCACGACGGCAAAGAACGGGCCGAGGAAGCATCCGTGAAGAAAGCTCCGCATAAGCCCGGGAGCGAGCAACTGAACACCGTCGGCACCTTCGGCCCCATCCTGGCGACGGTCATGATTGCTGCCACTATGCCAGACAGCGAATTAACCTGGAGCCGCTGGGAGCAGCGCGAGAATGGACGCCTCGCGGTCTTTCGCTACCGCGTGCCACACGAAACCTCACTCTTTTTCGCCGAATTCTGCTGCCTGGCCGTGGATTTCGAGGAGATTCTGTTCAAGAAATCTGTGCCGTTCCATGGAGAAATTGCTGTTGACCCGTCTACAGGCGCCATTCTGCGATTGACCACCCAAGCCGATCTAGAATGGAGGCTGCCGCTCGAGCGATCCGACGTGATGGTCGAATACCGTCCAGTGGTGAAAGGCACAAGGACCTTTGTCTGCCCCTTAAGAAGCGTCTCTATCTCCCGGCAACGCCGGACCATGGTTATCGAAGAGTGGGGCGAGGGCTTCAAAGTGTATGCCCCTTTTGAAACTCTTCTGAACGAAATGCGCTTCGAGAAATATCATTTCTTTGGTTCCACGTCGCGAATGATCCCGGGCTTTTGCGAGGTCCCCAAAAATCAGTAAATGCACGTGATGACTAAAACGCCCTGTGAATGAAGACTGTCCCAGGCCGGACTAACCAGTATTTGAAAAGATAGCGTTCAAACCCTTACGTCATTCCGCTCGGATCTCTAACACGAAAACCGAATACGGCTCGAGGTCGATGTGAAAGTCCTTTGCGTATTCGAATGGCCGACTCGCGGGAGCGATCGCATTCGGATGTTCGAGCGATGCGGAATCCATGAGTCCCGCAGTGATGGTGTGCAAAGACGCGACGGCCTTCTCGGGAACGGCAGCGCCCTGGAGCCGCACGAGCAGAACATTTCGCTCCGCCCGATAGTTAACACCTTTAATGACAATGCGGCGACCGTTTGCACTCATCGAGGCGACCGCGTCGACAGACCCGGGCGTCCAGTCTTCCGGAATCAACGTGGAGATCTTGTCGAATAACAACTGGCGGTCCGATACATCGCGAAAGGCGCCAGTCGCGGACCCAAGATACTGCTCCGCGTAGTGTTCTCGAAAGAGCTTCTCGACTACATAGCCGGCCCCAGGAAACCAGGAGACGTGATCGTGGTAAATGAAGGAGGTCCACTTTGGATCGTCAGTGGTATTCCGCATAAGCAGGGCAGGGCACGTCATGCTCAGTCCAGGACTGAGTTCCTCATAGAGAATGAGGCTGCCGGCCGCATGGAGTCCCGCCCGCCAGTCATAGGTGTGCTGCAGGCTCCACTCCAGGACGCCGATCTCGATGTGCGGGTGCCGGGAGACGCGCACGTAGTCTCGCAGCTTCGAAAGGTAGTCGCGGATGCGATGGAGGCCGGTCTCAAAGTTTCGGGGCTCGTACTCGTAATTATGACAACCGAGTATGTCAAAGTTCTCTCCGGCGAGGTCGATAATTTTCTCGCTCCAGTCCATGTCGTTGGATCGCTTCTGCCCGCACCCCACGATCCGCGCATGGGGAGCAATGCGCCGCAAGCGGCTGCCGTAGACGTTCACAATTTCGGCATATGCCTCCGGCGTAAATCCATTGTTCATAGGCTCGTTGTCGATTTGGAAGAGCTTAACCCCATAGGGCTCGGGATGCCCGTTGGACGCCCGTTCTCGTCCCCGCTCGGTCGACGGCGGGTCGTTGAGATAGCGGACCCAGTCCATTGCATATTCGATCTGCTCCGGTTTCGTGCCGGGCGCAGGAAGTACGATAAGGGGCTCGGCGTTTACTCTTCGGCAAAGTCCCAGGAATTCGTCCGTCCCGAAGCCGTAGTAGTCTGAGTAGCCTCCCCAGAATGTGTTGGGATGATAACCACGCCCAGCATATGGGCCGATGCCCTCTTTCCACTTGTATGTTGAAGCGAACGACCCGCCGGGCCAGCGAATGAACGCTGGACGAAGGCCATGAAGCGCCTCCAGAAGATCGGGACGTAGCATGCCGTCACGGCGGACATCAGAGCGCATCATGGAAATGAAATCCAGCAGAATCGCACCGCTACCGGTCGCCGCGATCTCAATGGACGCCTCCGTGTCCCGCGAGGGGCTGGTGAACGAGAAGGCGGCCTCCTGCCAGCCCGAACCCGTAACTGCGATTGGTAGCGAAGCGATTGGCTCGCCTTTGGAACCTTTAAGGAGGACGGTCAAATGTGGAGAACCCTTCTCGGGTCTTAGCCAGAGCGAACCCTCATATTTCACCCCTGTTTCAAGGAAGAGACGCCCTTGCCGGATCGCCGCACGGCCGCCTTCGACGCGGAGGCGCACGCTCTTCGCGCCAATTTGAAAACTGACATCCGCAATCTCGACTTGACCACGGTCAGAGAACGCTTCCCAATACGTCTTAAAGTCTTCGCCCTCAAAGCCGGCGCCGCGAATCTGTTCGGCGAAGAGCCCATCTTCCACGGAATGGTTGATGTGCTCGAGAAACTGGCCGTAGATCTGCTCACTGATTGCAGTCGTGACCCGGTCAGTGTCAACGAGCAGGACGGCAAGGTGCGGCTCGCCTGCAACGTCGGATGAGAACGGTCCCGAGACGGCTGACAAATGGAGGGATGCAGTCGCCGCCGCCGAGTTCTTGAGGAAGTTTCGTCTATTCATGCGTGATACCGTTCCGATGAGGATCAGGATATATAGCACGGGCGTTGGCAAAGGAAGATGGCATCACCTTCGGCGTCTTTGCCGCAACCGGAAAACGTCGTAGATCAAGCTTCCTGATTACTTCCCGCCTTGTGGAAGATACTACAGAACTTATCTAGCCCCGAGACAATCCGGAAGCAGTGACTTTTTCGGATTCATTGGCAACGATGATCGAGTTGCTTCGAACCCAAGGGTGAAAGCGGATGCAAATCCAAGCGCTTCGGCCTCTGCTACGAACCTGCCTTGACAGTGCCCTACCGCCTCTCTATACTCCTCCCGCCTGGTAAATCGCATTAGTGATTCGATTTATTTGCTTATCCCGCTCTTTTAGAACACTCGATCACATGCCTTACCAAGGAGAGTCTCCCCTATGCTGTACCTCGCCAGAGATCGCAAGACCGACTCGAGTTTTGCTCGAGGCGTCCTGCTTTTCTGCCTCGCAGTTTTTGTCTGCATGGCAGCAGGGCTCCGCGTCAACGCACAAACCATAGCAACTTACAGCTTCGAAGACGGCACAACTCAGGGTTGGACTTCCTTCAACGGAGCTACAGTCCCTGTGAACACCACGGCTGCCGCGTACGACGGATCGCACAGCCTGCTGACCACGACGACTTCGACTGGACAGGGCGGACCTTAGATCAACGCCGGGGGCGTGTTGCAGGCCGGAGCGCAGTACACCATTACCGGGTGGGTTCGTCTCACCACGGGTGAGGCCTCGGGTAACGCCAACTTCACCATGAAGCGTGCGGACGCGAGCTGTTCGGGAGGAAGTTGCTACGACACCATCGGCTCTTACCAGGTGGCGGTGAACGATTCTGCATGGGTACAGATCGGCGGGGCGTACACACCCAGCACCACGGAAACCGGGCTGACCCTCTATGCGCAACTGGTAGGCGCCACCAGCGCCCAATCTTTCTATCTTGATAATGTGGTCATAACTCAAGTTGCTCCGCCTCCGGGTGGAACACCTATTGCCAGTTACACCTTCAGCGACGGTGGACTGGACGGATGGACGCCGTTCGGATCGCCCACGCTCACCAATGCCTCACCGCCCATCCTCGATCCCAACAGCGACTCGCACGCCCTGCTCACCACCAACCGCACCGCCGGTTACATGGGACCGAGCCTTAACCTTCTCACGGTGCCCAATCTTGCAGCCGGTGCTACCTACCAGGTGAGCGCGTATGTCCTGCTCGCCGCGGCAGACAGCAGTAACCCCACCGTGACTGTTTCTACAAAGACCGCAGACTGTGCCACGAGCGGCGATTACGGGAACATTGCAACGTCAGGCGCTCTCTCCAGTTCCGCATGGACGAAGGTTCAGGGCACATTTACCTTCAGCGATCAGCCGGGGCCGCCAACCGGACTTGCTCTTTACATTCAATCGAGCAGTGCTACGGATTCGTTCTACGTGAGCGACGTGGTGATCAGCGAACTAGCGCCGCCGCCACCCAGCCCCAGCCAGCAGGACAACTCCGGCATCTCTTCAACGTTTGAAGACGGCGGTCTGGATGGATGGGCATCGCGCTCCGGCCAATCCACCGTGAGTAATTCAACTTCTGCGGCACACAGCGGAACGCACAGCCTGCTGACCACCGGCCGCATTGCCAACTGGGATGGGCCGGTGATCAACGTGAGCAACAAGATGTACAACGGCTCGCGTTATAACATCAGCGGCTGGGTCATGCTAACTCCGGCGGATGGTTCCAGCCATGTGATCAACATCAGCCTGCAAACGATGCTTAGCGGGAACACTAGCTATCCCAGCGTAACCAGCTATCCGGGCGTAACCGTGGTGGCAGACGGCCAGTGGCACCAGGTCAGCGTGATGGGATACAACATGTCGAGCGCCTACGATACCGGCGGCGCCACTCTCTATTTCCAGACCGCGCCCTCCGCTGGAAACGACCTGGTTTCTTTCTACATCGATGATTTCCAGTTAACCTATGTTGCGCCGCCCACCATTCAGACGGATATACCGTCGATTTACCAGACTCTTTCCGCCTACTTCCCGATCGGCGCGGCGATCGACTCCGCAGATCTATCGGGCCCGCACGAACAGCTGTTGACGAAACACTTCGACAGCATTACTTCAGGCAATGAGATGAAGTGGAGTTCTATCGAAAACGCCAAGGGCACTTATAACTTCGCACCCGCGGACGCGGAGGTGGGAGTAGCGGTGTGCAACAACATGCGCATTCGCGGCCACAACTTAGTGTGGGCGACGGGCGCGCAGACTCCGGCTTATGCCACGGGTGACGGAACCAATTCGACCGCCAACCAGGCAGTCGTCACAGCCAATATCCAGGAGCACATTCAGAGCGAAGTTCAGCATTTCGGCAATAAAGTGTACGCATGGGATGTGGTGAACGAGCCGCTCGACCCCACCCAGCCGGACTGTTTGGTTCACGGCCCGTTCTACAACGTGCTGGGCAAGAGCTATCTCGATGTGGCGCTCAAGGCCGCGCGGCAATACGCACCGCCGGGCACGAAGCTGTTCATCAATGACTACAGCACCACTGACCCTGCCCGTCTTGCATGTCTGGTGCGGGTGGTACGGGATCTGCGCTCACGCGGGATTCCGATCGACGCCATCGGCCACGAGATGCATAACTCGATCAACTATCCCACTGTGGATGCGATGCGCAATGCCATCGATACCGTACACGAAGCTCTGCCCGGCATCGAGCAGCAAGTTACGGAGTTGGATGTCAGTGTCTACAACGCCGGAGATGTTACTTCAAACTATGGCTCAAACATTCCGCCTGCGGTTCTCGCGGAGCAGGGATGGCTTTATGAGAAGTACTTCGACTTGTTCCGGCGCGAGAAGGATAAGCTAACTGGAGTTACGATCTGGGGCATGGCCGATGATGACACGTGGCTGGATAGTTTTCCGGTGACGCGGACGGACTATCCGCTGCCCTTCGACATGGGACTGCAGGCAAAACCCGCTTACTGGGGCATCGTGGATGAAACCAAGCTTCCAGGATATGGGCTGAAGTTTACGTCCAGTATTGCCGCGGGTCAGCGCGATACTCGCACGATCACGCTCACGGCAACAAACGGCGATGTGGGACCGGCCTACTCAACCCAGATAAACAGCCTCTCTCTCAGCCAGGATTCAGGACACTCCTGCAGTCCGGTCATCACGGCTCCCGGCGCGTTCCCGATCTCGCTCGGAGACATACCGGCCGGTGGAACGGCAAGCGTCACATTCACGATCAGCATCGCGGGATGCAATCCCAATACGGAGTTGCATCTGCGTGCGCCGTGGAGTTCGTCCACCTACCACACTGGAAGCTTCAGGACCGAGGTGGAGTTCAACCGAGGCCGTTAACATCAACCCGCGGAGTCAGAAGCATCTGACTCCGCGGGTGTAACATACGTCACCTCTAATGCCCTGGGGTATCGCGAGTGCCGCTAGAAATTCAGGGCACTTGGGCCCAGCTGCCGCCGTACCAACTCACAGGTCGTGAGGGGCGT
>VFSW01016555.1_pt1 | contig 10052 bp, 9 predicted proteins | sample 5358111 | NCBI WGS metagenome assembly VFSW01 (sample SAMN11554181, study PRJNA540505) | mine drainage metagenome | isolation source: sediment from site ElyBrook_90M | place: USA: Ely Copper Mine, Vershire, VT | collected 2017
GCTCTTGCCCTTCGCCATCCCATCCAAAATGTCCGCGCCCGGCTTCGCGCCGCCGACCTGCCGCAAGACGGCCGGCGGCGCGACGTTGGCCTGTTTCTCGACGAGATGGTCGAGCTCGTTGAGCGCCGACTGCGGCACCTCGCTCAGCGAGGCAATGCGCATCAGCACCTCGGTGCGCATCGCCTCCGGCAACAACGGCAGTATGCTCGCCGCGTGATCGGGTTCTAGATGAGCCAATACGATCGCCGCGATCTGCGGATGCTCGCCGCCGATGATTTGCGCAACGGCCTTCGCCTCCATCCACTTGAGGGCCTCGATACCCTGGCCCGTCTGGCCGGTCGAGACCCTGTCGAGCAGCATGTCGGCCTTCTTCTTGCCGACGGCCTGCGTCAGCACGCGCCGCACATAATCGGTGGAGCCCGCGGCGACGTCGGACTTGCCGTCGGCGATGCCGATGAATTTGTCGAGTACCGAGGTCATCTGGTCGCGCGACACCTGCTTCAGCTCCGCCATCGCGAGACCAAGCTTCTGCACGTCGCGCGCATCGAGCTGCTTCAGAAGATTGGCCGCGTCCTGCTCTCCGAGACTCATGAGCAAGATCGCGGCGCGCTGCGTGCCTTGAAGTTCGTCCGGCTTGCTAGCCATCGGCGACCCATTCCTTCACGACTTGCGCGGCGCGTTTCGGATCCTGGATCACGAGCGTTCGCGCCGCCGCGATCTGCTGCTCGAAGCTCGGGCTCAGCTTGATCGCCTGACCGTCGGCTCGATTGGACAGCGTCAGCGTGTCGCCGGCCAAATCGCCCGCTTCGCCGCTCCTGCCCACCATGCGCAGCGCGGGCTTCGTCAACGACCTCATCAGCGGCCGCAGAATGAGAAAGGCGACGAGCAAAACGAGCCCGGCGCCGACGATCTGCTTGGCGAGCTGTGCGACCATCGGCCTCTGCCACAGCGGCAGCGGCTCGATCGGCGGCACCGGTCCGTCGGTCTTGAACGCTTGATTGATGACGGTGAGCTGATCGCCGCGGGTCGCGCTGACGCCGATCGCGTCGCGCACGAGCGCGGTGAAGCGCTTGATGTCCTTGTCCGTCATCGGCGTGTTAGCGACCTTGCCGTCGGCGGAAGTTTTCTGCCAATCGTCGAGAACCACGCCGACATTCAAGCGCTTGACGACGCCCTGCGGCTGTTTGACGTACGACAGCGTGCGGTCGACTTCGTAGTTGCGCGTACTGCGCGTGGAACTCGAGATCGGCGTCGAGTCCGCGCTCGCCGACTGAACGGCGGCGGCCGCCGGTTGATTCGCCGCAGCCTTCGGCGCGTTTGCCGCCGATTGATTCGGCCCGGAAGCGCCCGGAATCGGCGGCGATCCCGACGTGCCGGGGGGCTGATTGCTGAGCGCCCCGGGGATGCCTTCGGACCCGCCGCCCGCACGGCTCGTGTCGCTGCTCGTCTGTTCGCTGCGCACGGCGGTGTTCTTCGGGTCGTAATTCTCGCGGGTCTCTTCCGTTTGCGTGAAATCCAGGTCCGCAGTGACCGTAGCGCGTACGCGGCCGATACCGACGATCGGTTCGAGGAGATCGACGATGCGCTGTTCGTAGCTCTTCTCGAGCTTGCGCGTATAGGCGAATTGTCGATTGGCCTCCGCCGCCTCCGGATTTTGATCGGGTGAATTCAGCAGCGCTCCCTGTTGGTCGACGAGCGTGACTTCGCTCGCGGCGAGATCCGGCACGCTGGATGCGACCAAATGCACGACCGCGGCGACCTGGCCCGGATCGAGCCTTCGGCCAGGGTACAACTGGAGCAGTACGGAAGCTGTCGGGTGATGCGGGTCGCGCAGGAATACCGACGGACGCGGAAGCGCGAGATGCACGCGGGCGCTCTCGACGCCTTGCACCTTCGCGATGGTGCGCGCCAGTTCGGTTTCCAGCATTGCCTGGTAGCGCACGCGCTCCATCATCGAGCTCATGCCGAACGTGGAGTCCTTTTGGAGCGCTTCGATGCCCATGGAGTCGCTCTGCGGCAAACCCTCGCCCGCGAGACGGATCCTTGCGTCCTGGAGCGTGGATTCCGGAACCATCACCGCGCCGGCCGGATTGAGCTTGAAGCGAATTCCGGCCGCGGTCAGCGCGTCCATGACCTGCCCGCTCTCGCGGTCCGACAATTGACCGTAGAGCACCGTGTAGTTCGGGCCCTGCGACCACAGAACCAGCCATATCGCCGCCGCCACCGCGGCGGCGACGCCCGCGAGCAACGCAACCTGCTTGAGTCCCGGGATTGCGTCGAGCGCGGCGCGAGCCGGGTTGGGTACGATTTCAGCCATGGTTCAAGCCTCGTCGATCGATCAAACCGACATGTTCATCACTTGGGTGTACGCATCGATCAACTTGTTTCTCACTTCGGTCATCGCACGGAATGCGAGTCCCGCTTTTTGCACTTCGATCATCACGCGCGCAAGGTCGACGCTCTTGTCGCCGGATTCATAGGCATTCGCGAGCGCGTCCGCGTGGTTTTCCATCCGCGCGACGCCGTCGATCGAGTTCTTCATCAGCGCGGCGAAATCCGGAACGCCCGCGGTGGCCCTAGGCGCCTCGATCGGCGCGCCGCCGATGCGCTCCTGCAGCGCGCGCATCTGTGCGAGTACCTGTGAAATCTGCGCGCTGCTCATGGGTTAAGGGGTCGCAAGCTGCGGCTCGTGCACGCGCGGCACGCGCACGCCGGCGGCCTTCAACTGCTGCAGTTTGTGGCGCAGCGTGCGCGGACTGATGCCTAGACGCTCGGCGGCGAGCTTGCGGCTGCCCGCGGTAACGGCGAGGGTTGCGAGGATCAGCTCCCGCTCACGGTCCTTCAAATCCTTGTCGAGCACGGTCTCGCGTTCGCATACCGCCGACGGCGGGGCGCCGGCGAAGCGATCGCCGAGTGCGCCAAGCTCGAGCGCGGCGGCGGCGATCCGGCCGCCGGAGGCGAGCCACGCCGCGCGCTGGACGATATTCGCGAGTTCGCGCGCATTGCCCGGCCAGTCGTACTGCAAGAGCGCCTGCTCGGCATCGTGCGTCAATGCCGGCGTCGGCTGGCCGCCGCGTGCGCAAGCCTGGAGCGCGCGCCGCGCGAGCGGCAGGATGTCGCCGCGGCGCTCCCGCAGGCCCGGCAGCCGCAGAGACATCACGTTCAAGCGATAGAACAGATCCGCGCGAAACCTGCCGGCGCGCACTTCCTCGGCGAGGTTTCGGTTCGAGGTCGCGATTACCCGCACGTCGAGGCTCAGCGTGCGCGCTCCGCCCAGCCGCTCGACTTCGCGCTCCTGCAATACGCGCAGCAATTTCGCCTGCAATCCCGAATTCATTTCCGAGATTTCGTCGAGCAAGAGGGTGCCGCCCTGCGCCTGTTCGAATTTTCCGGCGTGCGCCCCAACCGCGCCCGTGAAGGCGCCCTTCTCGTAGCCGAACAGCGTCGCCTCGAGCATGTTCTCCGGTATCGCCGCGCAGTTGATCGCGACGAAGGGCTTGCCGGCGCGCACCGAGTGTTGCACGAGAAAGCGCGCATACACCTCCTTGCCGGTGCCGCTTTCGCCGGTGATCAGCACGGTGGCGTCCGTTTCGGCGATCTTCGTGGCGAGCGCGACGAGACGCTTGGATGCGGGGTCCACGGCGATGAGGTCTTTGGGCGCAACCCGGCGAGCGAGCTGGCGGCGCGCCGTCTCGATCAGCGATTGCGCGTCGAACGGCTTGACGATGTAGTCGGTCGCGCCTTCGCGCATCGCCGCGACGGCCTTGGCGACCGAGCCATACGCGGTCATCAGCACGACGGGAAGGTCCGGGCGCCGCCGCTTGGAGATCGCCAGCAGCTCGTAGCCGTCCTGACCCGGCATCTGCACGTCCGAGATCAGCAGCGCGATGTTCTCGTCGTCCAACAGCGCGAGTGCCGCGGTTGCATCGGCGGCTCCTTGCGCCGCGAGACCGGCGGCGCTCAGAGTATCGACCAGCGCATCGCGGAGCGCGGCATCGTCTTCGACGACCAGCACCATATCTCTCATCTGAGTCATGCACTCTCCTCGGCCGGCAGGTCGATGACGAAGGTCGCGCCGGCGGCGGAGTCGGCCAGACGCACGCTGCCGTGATGCGCGGCGACCACGGACTTGACGATCGCAAGGCCTATGCCGTTGCCGCGCGCGCGTGTCGTGAAGAACGGCTCGAAAATTCGCTCGCGCAAGTGCTCCGGCACGCCCGGCCCGTCGTCGCTGACGACGATCTCGGCCCGGCCGGCGGCGCCGCGCCGCGCGACCAGTTCCAGGCTTGCGCCTCCGGAGGCGGCTTGAAGCGCGTTGGTCGCGAGGTTCAAGACCGCCGATATCAACGACGATGCGTTCGCGCGCACGGCGAGTCGCGGCGCCTCCGTGCGGATCGTGATCGTGGCGCCGCCGCGCACGGCCGGACGCAACCATTGCGCGACTTGCTCTATGACGGCGCCGACGTTCACCACTTCACGAACGGCGCCGCCGTGTGCGAACGCGAGCATGTCCGTGACGAGTCTGTCCAGTTGCTTCAGGCTCGCCGCCGTCCGGTGCGCGCAGCGGGCCAGATCGTCGCTGCTTCGGCCCGGTAGCGTCATTTGCGACGCATACAGCAGCGCGGCCGCGAGCGGCGTGCGAATCTGATGCGCAAGCCCCGCGGCGAGTTCACCGAGCGTGAGCAAACGTTGCTGGCGGCTCGTCAGCGCCTGCATCCAATGCGATTCGGTGACGTCCGCGGCGAGCACGACCTCCCCGCCGTCGCCCAAGTCACGGCGTGAAATGCTCACGAAGCGGCCGCTCCTGAGTTCGGTGTGCTCGGCGGGCCTGATGCAGTCTGCGGCCGCGCGCGCGATCACCGCGCCGAACTCGAGGCCGATCAGGGGCTCGCCGAACAGACTCGTCGCCGCCGGGTTGCATTCTTGAATGCATCCGCGCGCATCGAGCACGAAAACGCCGCCGGGCAACGCCTGCAGCAATGCGCTGAGACGCGAAGACAGGTGTTCCTTGCCCTGCCTCGCCTCCTCCAGCTCGGCGCGCAGCCGGGCGACCTGCGCTTGCAGCGCCTGGTACGCGCCCGACAGCTGCGCCGATGCGCCGCCGAACGCGAGGAAGGCCTCGCGCAGGTCGGCGTGTCCATCGTGAGATCGGGTATTCGTCGATTGCATGGCGTCGGGCAGGTAAGAGCAACTTCCATGCCTCGGACGGGAATCTCCGGGAAATTCAGCAAGTTGCGCTTTGCGTGCGGCCGCCCGCGTGGGCGGCGTCAATTTCTCGACGGTCAAGCGCCGTCGGTTGCGCGCCGTCACGCCGTCATTTGGTACTTGCGCAATTTCTCGACCAGCGTCGTGCGTCGCATATTCAGAAGGCGCGCCGCTTCGGCGATCGTGCCGTCCGCCTCGTCTAGTGCTCGGCGGATCAAACCGACTTCTATCGCGCACAAATGGTTCTTCAGATCGATGCCGCCGTGCGGCAGCGCTTGCGCGATCGACTGGTCGGTCGCGAGTGCGCGCGGCGTCGCGTCCTCGTCGCCGTCGCGCCCCGCGGTGACATGCTCCACGGGCCCGACGAACCGAATGTCGGTATCGGTCGCGCCGCGCTCGCTCTCGCCGCGGTAGCGCTCCGGCAAATCGCCGGCGTCGATCCGTTGGCCGGGATACAAGATCGCGAGTCGCTCGAGCAGATTGGCGAGTTCACGCACGTTGCCGGGCCAGGGATTGCGTGCGAGTCGCAGCATCGCTTCCTCGGCGAGCCGAATCCTCTGCCGGCCGCCCTGAGCCTGGCGCTCGAGCAAGTGTTCGATCAGCACCGGCAGGTCATCGAGCCTGTCCCGCAGCGGCGGCATCTGCAGAGGAAACACGTTCAGGCGGTAGAACAAATCCTCGCGGAAGCGGTTGGCGACGATCGCCTGATCCAGATCCCGGTGCGTCGCCGCGATGATGCGCACGTTGCAATGAATCGTGCGGTTGCTGCCGACGCGCTCGAAGCTGCGCTCCTGCAGGACGCGCAGCAATTTCACCTGCATCTGCAGCGACATGTCGCCGATTTCGTCGAGAAACAGCGTGCCGCCCTCGGCGAACTCGAAGCGTCCGAGGCGCGTCGTCAGCGCGCCGGTGAACGCCCCTTTTTCGTGGCCGAATAATTCGCTTTCCAGCAAATCCGCGGGAATCGCCCCGCAATTGACCGGTACGAACGGCCGTCCCACGCGGCCGGAGAGTTCGTGGATGTGGCGGGCCGCGATTTCCTTGCCGGTGCCCGATTCCCCGAGTATCAGTACATTCGTGTCGAACGGCGCGACCTGCTCGATCAGGCGGTGAACGGCGCGCATCGCCCGCGATGCGCCGCTCGGCCGAAAGCGATGCACGCCCGGCTGTGCGCAATTGCCGCCGCGAATTTTCTCCGCCTGCGCCAAAACGGCCGCGATGCGGCGCTGCTTGAGCGGAAGTTCCAGGTGCAGCCACGCGAGATCGACCGTCGACTCGGCGATTTTCGGCAGCCCCGCGGCGCACAGACAAATGATCGGCATCGGTCGTGAAAGCTTGCGCACGAACTCGGCGAGTTCGGCGCCGTGCGCGTCGACGGTCTCTTCGGCGACGATGATCGCGTGCCAATCCGGGGCAGCACGCGCAATTTCGGCGCGCGCATGCGCCAGATCGTGCACGTGAACCGGCTCGATATCCAAAAATCGCAGCAGCGTGTCCAGGATCCGCGCCTGCGGTTCTGCGGGTTCGATTACGAGAACTTTGGCATCGAGCACGCTTCCAGACTCCTTCCGGACCGAAATCGTGACGGACCGGTCAAAATCTACGGTTCCATCTCAACGTTCGCGTCTAACTTATTGACATTGCTCATTCAATGTCAGGTCGGAATCGATACTAACCGAATAACTCGGCCGAACAGGAGTTGGCAATTCCCCGAAACGCGCGTAGGGGAATCTCGCAAAAGGCCTGCGGTGTTTCGCCGGTGCGCGTCGCTAGCCGGTCGTTTGCTTCGCGCCCGCGACGAGCCGCCGGTGATGCCGGAAGATCAGCTTGTCGATCGACTCCGAGAGCGTTTCGCTGATGCCGACGAACCGCAGTTGCGCGACGCGAACGCCGTCCTCGCGCCGTTCGCCGTCGACGCGGCACGGCAGCTTCAGCGCCTGCGGCAACGCCGAGTTGATGTAAAGAACTGCGAGACCCGTCGCACCGCTCGCCGGAGCATCGGCGCCGGTCCATTCCAAACCTCGGGCCGACAGCCTCACCTGCTGATTGCCCGGCAGAACGCTGTGCTGCGCCGACAGCGCCGCCATCAGCCGCAAGAGAATATTCATCTTGAATTCGAGCCGCTGCAGTTCGTGCACCAGCGCCGGCGATTCGTCCTTCAGGGCATCATGAATGCGGGTGTCCTCGAGCGACAACTCCGCACCCAGCAACTGATGATTATCGGCGTTCAAGCGCGCCAGGTCCGCGCCTTCGGGCAGCGCGCCTGCGATCCACGCGAGCGGCAGCGCCTCTTCGAAAATCAGCCCATCGCCAAAGAGCGTATCCGCCATGGCTCCCGCCGAAGTATTCATCGACCCATATTTTCGGGCGCCCGGGTCGCCGAATAGGCGCGCATCGCCCGCTGGCCCACAGCGGCCATGTCCAAATCCCGCGCCGTGGCGCGCAGACGATGCTCCATCGTTCCGATCGACCGGTCGTTCAGATGCGCGATCTCGCCCAGCAGCCGGCGACCCTCGTCGTCGATCGAATTCAATCCGATCCGCACCGACTCTAGCAGCCGGCGCCGCTCGGCGTCGAGGCCGGCCGCACGCACGGCATCGCCGCCCGCAGCCGCTTCCATGATCTCGCGCGAGATTTGCAGCGCGCGCTCGAGGGCCGCGTTCGCGCGCGCGCCGCTCATCGGCCTTCCGCGACGATCTGATCCCAGGCGTCCTTGATCTTGCGCACCAGACCCGACACCTCGACGACGATCCGCGCATCGTCCGTCGCATTCGCGAGCGTGAGGCGGTCGAGCATGTAGAGATACAGTTTGCGCAGGTTCTGCGCCACCTGACCGCCCTTTTCCATGTCGAGACAGTCGTTCAAGTGTCCGATCAGGCGGACCGCCTTAGCGATCGCGTTGCCCTTGGCGATGACCTCGGCGAGCGGCAAATTGCCGCTGATCCGCTCCATGCAGCCCTGACTGATCGCGAGCGCCGCAAGGGTATGCTCGAACGAAATCTGTATCAGGCGCGTAGGCTTTGCGTCGGCGATCAGTCCGTGGCTGCGCACCGCGCGGTATTGGGCGGCGCCGTTTTGCATGTTCATCATGTCGCTTGATCCGTGTTAGGACTTGGTGCTCGTCGTGCCGCTGCTCAGGGAACTGTTGGAACTCTGGTTGCCAACCGTGCCTCCACTGAATTCCGCGGTCAGGTAGGTCTGTGTCTGTTTCAATGCGGCAACGGCCACGTCCATCGCGTTGTACTGCGCGGTCAGCGTCGCCGAATAGGTCGCGAGCTCCGCCTGCAGTTGCGACTGTTCTTGGGCGACATTGCTCAAGCCGGCCTGCAAGCCCTGATTGATCGAGTCCAGAAGCCCGCCGACCTGGGTGAATCCCGTGACGAGATTGTTGATCTTCGTCGCGAGACCCTGCGCGCCGCCGAGCAGATTGCCGACACTCGCCAGATTTGCGGCGAGCGCGTTGCCGAGCGTGGTCGTGTTGGTGTCGTACGTGCCCTGGGGATTTGCCGTGATGCCGAGGTCCGAAAGCGACTTGATGCCGCTCGTGGATCCGCCCTGGACTTGTCCGAGAACGTCCTGTAATTGGCGCTGAAACGACTCCAGCGTCGCGTTGCCGTTCAACGGACCCGCCGTTTGGGTCGCGGGATCATAGCCCGTCAGCGACTGGATGCTCGTCAAGACGCCGTTCAAGGCGGTCATGAAGGTATTGATCGAGGTCTCGGCCGCGGCGGTATTCGGACCGACCGTCAATGTCGTCGGTGTATTCGCCGCGGTCGGCTTCAGCAGGGTCATCGTCACGCCGCTGACCGCGCCGACGACGACGTTGGACGCGCTCGTTCCCGCGTAGCCGTTGAGCGTGAAGTTCGCGTCTTGCGCGGCCTGCGTCTGCGTGAGATTCGTCGTGGCGTTGGCCGGATCGTAAACCAGCGGCGCGAGGCCGCCGTTGCCGCCGCTCGCGGTGACCGTGATCGCCTGGGCGGCGCCGGTCGCGGTACCCGACAGCACGAGACGCGCGCCGGCGCTGGTCGTGAGAATGCTGGCGCTGACCCCGGGATTGGCGGTCGCGCCGTTGATCGCCGCCGCGATTCCGGCGAGCGTATCGTTGGTCGAGTCGATCGTGAGCGACGCGGAAGCGCCGCCGGCCGCGATCGTCAAGGTTCCGGTGCCGACGGCGCTGCTGGAACTCGTGAACGCCTGCGACGAGAGGCTGGCGGCGGTCGCGAGATTCTGCACCGCGAGCGCATATTGGCCGGCGGCGGCCGTCGCGCTCGCCGATGCCGTCGCGACGGTCGTATCGCCGAGAGTCGCGCTGAACGCCGCCAACTGGCTCGGCGTCTGCAGCGGCGTCAACGTGGCCTGCAAGGTATCCAATGCGCTCTTGAACGTACCGTACGCCGAAACCTGTGCACTCAGCGTATTCTGCTGGGCGGTCAGCATGTTGCTCTGGCCCGCGCCATATGCGCTGGTGAGCGCCGAAACGATCGCGCCGATATTGAGGCCGGAGCCGATGCCTTGCGAGGTGACCAGGGCGGCCGCGGAGGCGTTGGCCGCGGTACTCGCGGCGGATGAAATGCTTGAACTCATGCGGTCCTCGGGATTGGGCGCTGCCCTCGCCGATTTATCGGCGGCTCGAGTCAAGACTTAAGCAAAGAACGTACCAAGATGCGCGCCGGGCGCTTTCGAGTGCGGGATGCGCCGTCTGCACGACGCCGGCTGCCGCCGCGGCCGCGCTGCGGCGGCGGGCGGCATCACCATGCCGCGGGGGCGGCGGCGCGCCCCCGGGCCCCTCGCCGCGCCCGCCCCCGCCCGGGGGGGGGGGGGGGGGGGCGCCCCCCCCCCCCCCCCGC
>VFSW01016556.1_pt1 | contig 10052 bp, 9 predicted proteins | sample 5358111 | NCBI WGS metagenome assembly VFSW01 (sample SAMN11554181, study PRJNA540505) | mine drainage metagenome | isolation source: sediment from site ElyBrook_90M | place: USA: Ely Copper Mine, Vershire, VT | collected 2017
CCCCAGGCCTCCGCGACGGTCTCGAACTCGGCGAGCGCCTGCGGCGTGTCCCCCATGTGGGCGGCGAGGTAGGCCGCCCGCGTCGCGGCCACCCGCGCGTAGGGGCTCTGGGGGAAGAGGACCACGTGCCGGCGGTAGAGCTTGTCCGCCGCGGGCAGGTCGTGGAGCCGGGCGTCGGTGACGCGGGCCCGCTCATAGTCCGCCCGGGCGCCGCGGGGGTCGTCGGCGGGGATCTGGGCGAGCAACCGCACCGCGAGCTGGGGATCGTCGCCCTCGGCGCGCAGCGCCTGGTCCATCAGTGCTTCGGGGAGGGGCGGCCGCGGGGCGTTGGCCGGGCCGTCCGCCCTCGGGGCGATCTCGGGGGCCGCGGCGGCGAGCGAGAGAATGGCGAGCGAGACGAGCATCCAGGGGTGCCGAGACTAGCCGGGACCCAGCAAGTTGACCATCGCCCGCGACCGGCGCACGATCGGGCGGATGGGTGATCTCCCCAGCCCCGATCGCTTCCGCTCGCTTCGCGCGCTCGTCTCCAAGGCGGGGGCGCTGCTCATGCTCGTGGCCGTGTCGGCTGCCACCGGGCTCCTCGTGGTGACCAACCCGCCCGAGACCCTTCCGGGCTATGGCGAGGAGAGCCTGGGCCGTCTGGCGTCGGCCACGGTGCGGTTCGCCCGGGACTACGACATCCCGGATCCCCGGACGACGGAGCGCAACCGCGACGCGGCCGTCGGTGACGTGAGGCCCGTGTACGACTTCGACGCCCAGCTGCAGGCGGAGGTGGGCAGCCGCGTGGCGGAGAGCTTCGCCTTTGCGCGCGCGGAGCTCCTGGCCCATCCGTCACCGCGGGGCGCGGCGAAAGGGAAGCCCTCTGTGCCCCTGGACTGGCTGCGCGGGGAGCTCATCGGCCGGCTGCAGACCTCGCTCGACCCCAAGGACTTCCTGGCGCTCGTCGACGACGGCTTCTCGGCGCGGACCGAGCAAGTGCTCACCGAGCTCGTCCAGCGCGAGTTGTCACAGCTCATCGTCGAGGATCGTGCGTTGCTTCCGGTCGACAAGACGCGCGGCATTCTGGTGCGGCCCCTCGCCGAGGGTCTGGGCGAGTCGGTCTCCGAGCTGGAGGCGCTGCGCGACCTGTCCGCGGCGCGGGTCGAGGTCGAGCGCCTGGCCGAGGCGGGCAATGAGTCGCTCCGCCCCTCTCTGCGCCACGCCGTGGCCCACGTGGCCCGCGGCGCCCTGCGCCCGAATCTGTTCTACGACGCGGGGGAGACCGCCCGCCGTCGCACCCGCGCCCGCGAGGACGTGACCCCGGTCGTCCTGCACCTCGCGCGGGGCGAGCTGCTCCTCTCGGCGGGAGAGCGCATCGAGCCGCGTCATCTCCTGATCCTGAACGCCATCCGCGCGCAGGGGCGCCCCTCGGACAGCGCGCGCCTGCGGATCGCGGTGGCCTTGCTCGGCGGGCTCCTCTGCTTTCTCTGCTACCGGCTCGCCCGAACGAGTCTCGCGCGACGCCCCGGTCGGCGTGACACGCTCTTCATGGCCCTGACCGTCCTCGCGACCCTGGGGCTCACCCAGGGCGTCCTCGCGTTCGTCGGGCTGCTCCAGTCGGGGGGGCTGAGTCTCCCCGGCGCCCTCGGGGTCTGGAGCGAGGGTGGGCTGACCCCCGCGCTCGCCCAGGCCCTGCCGTATGCGATGCCCCTCTCCGCGGGCACCATCTTGGTCCGCCTCTTCCTGGGGGCTGAGCCGGTGGCCCTGTATGCGGTGGGGACCGCGTGCCTCCTGGGCTTGCTGCGGGAGGGGTCCCTGCCGTTCACGCTGTATGTGCTGGCGGCCTGTCTCGTGGCTGGCCGCCGCGCTCGCAACGTGACCAGCCCTCGCAGCCTGCTGCGCGTCGGCGCCTTCGTGGCCTCGACGAACGTGGGGATGATCCTCCTCCTGTCGCTCTTCGCCGGTCGTCTCTTCGATGGCCAGACCGCCCTCGAGCTCGGGTGCGGCCTCGTGGGCGGGATGGTGGTCACGCCCTTGGTGGTCGCGGCGCTCGCGCCGCTCAGCGAAGCGACCTTCGGCTACATCAGCGACGCGCGGCTCGCCGAGCTCTGCAGCCTGAACCACCCGGCCTTGAAGGACCTCATCGTCCGCGCGCCAGGCACCTACCACCACAGCATCGTGCTCGCCGGTCTGGCCGAGCGCGGCGCCGAGGCCATCGGCGCCAATGCGCTCCTCGCCCGCGCCATCGGCCTCTACCACGACCTGGGCAAGGGCAAGGCCCCGCTGATGTTCTCGGAGAACCAGAAGGGGCGCACCGACCTCCCGAGCGGTGAGGACCTGCTCGAGGCGTTGCGCAAGCACGTGGCGGATGGCGTCGAGGTGGGGCGCCGGTACAAGCTGCCCCGCGCGCTTCTCGAGGCCATCGCGCAGCACCACGGGACCCGCCGCGTGGGGGGGGGGCCCGATCCCGCGGAGGGGCGGACCGAGGTGCGCTACGACGGCCCCCGTCCGAGGCGGCGCGAGACGGCGATCGTCATGCTCGCGGACGCGGTCGAAGCTCAGGGGCGCCGGCTCACCTCGCGGGATCTGCCGAACCTCGGCGCCGTGGTGCGGGAGATCGTGTCCCAGATGGCGGCGGAGGGGCAGCTCGACGAGAGCGACCTGCGGCTCGGAGATCTCGCGCCGCTCGGGGAGGCGTTGACCAGCGGCTTGGCTCAGGCCATCGGGGCCCGCGGGCAAGAGCCCGCGCCCCCGCCCGAGCGGCCGACGCTCCAGCGTTCGATCACCCTGGAGCTGAACTGAAGCGGGGCGCCCGAGACCGTCAGGGGTCGTCGGGCTGGTCGAAGTCCTCGGTCGGGAGCTCCCAGTCCTCGACCGACGTCACGCGCCAGGCTCCGCCCTCCCGCTTGAAGGCGAGATCGAGCTGCACCGCGTCGCGCTCTCCCCGGGGCGGTGGATCGGCCTGCGCGAGCCAGAGCCGCGCCGTGGCGCGGGCGCGATCCTCTCCGTCGTCGTGGACGACGATGGAGAGCGGCGTCACATGGGTCACGCCGTGGGCGTCGAGATAGACGAAGAGCTGCTTCAAGAGGTTGGTCCGATTCAGGCCCCGCCCGTCCTGGTACTGGGCGCTGACGAACCGTTCGGCGGTCTGGGCATCCCGCCGCTCGATGGCCCCGGCCAGGCGCTCACAGGTGCTCTTGATGGTGTCGTGCTCCCGCCCGCGAAGCTCGACGACGGCCACCCCTGCCGCTGCGGCGCAGAGCAGGGCCAAGGCGACGAGGATCAGCCGCCCAGCGATGGATTCTGGTTCGCCAGGCTCAGTGGAGGATCTGCTTGCAGTCATCCTGGAACTTGCTGACGATCTTCGGCGCGCCTTTCTTCAGACGGCCGATGAAGTCGTCGCGCAGGGCGAGCAGTCGCTCGCGCGGGGTCCCCGCCTCGACGTACATCGTCAGCGATTGCTCGTACTCTGAGGCAGCGTCCTCGCCCTTCTTGGCGTCGACGAGCAGGTTGCCCATCTGCTGGTGGGCCTCGGGGTAGTTCGGCCGCGCGCCGTAGGCCGCCTCGAAGGCCTTGCCAGCCTCGGGGATCTTCTTCTGGTCGGCGAAGACCAACCCCTTGCCGTAGAAGGCGGGCGCCGAGAAGCTGTTCAGCTTGAGCGCCTCGTCGAACTCAGCGAGGGCCGCCGCGAGATCCCCTTTCTTGCGGAGGAGATCGCCGAAGGCGAGGTGGTACTGCTCGTCCTTGACCGGGACCTTCTTCAGGATCGCCATGGCCTTGTCGACTTCCTTGGCCTGCGCGAGCGCCCGCGCCGCCTCGAAGTAGAAGGCATCCCCGGCCGGGTCGAGCGCCTTGGCGCGATCGAACTCGTTGAGCGCCTGGCCGATGTTGTTGGCCTGAACCAGCGCCAGGCCGAGCACCTGGTGAGCGATGGCGAGCTTGGGGTTGGCCTTCACCGCCTCCTGCGCGTCGCGCACGGCCTCGGCGGGCTGGTGGTTGAAGAGCTTCAGCTGGGCCCGCGCGGCGTAGGCCTGGGCCAGCAGCGCCGGGGTGAGCTCGCTCTTGCGCGGCCCGAGCAGCGACGCCAGGTCGTCGGTGGCGACCTTGATGTTCAGGCCCCGGGCGATGCTCAGCCGGGCCCGCATCGCCAGCGCGCGGGGATGCTCGGGGTTCGACTCCAGGGCCTTCTGAATGTAGGTGTCGGCCTGCACCAGATCGCCCTGGTCGTAGAAGACCTCGGCGAGGTCGACGTTGAACCGGGGGATGCGTCCGAGCTTGCTCGCATCCATCAAGGCCTTCTTCGCGTCCTCGAGCTTGCCCTGCGCCCGCAGCGCGCGGCCGAGGACATCATAGAGGCGCGCTCCCTTGGCCCCCTTGTCGAGGACCGCGCGGATCGAGGTCTCGGCCTGCGTAGCCTGGCCGTTGTAGAGGAGGATCAGGGCGTCGGCGGAATAGCGCTCGGCGATGTGGGGGTCGACGCTGTCGGCCTTCCTGGCGAAATCCTCCGCCTGGCTCTTGCGGTCGGTGACGCCGTCCTCGCCCCACAGCAGGGCGTTGATCTCGGCCAGCGCCGACAGGCTGTAGGCGTTGCTCGAATCCAGCTCGAGGGCCTTCTTGAGCTGCTCCTCGGCCTTGTAGAAGTCCGCGGGCGTGTCTCGCTCGATGAGGTCCTTGGCCTTCTTGTCCACGTGGTTGACGGTCGTCACCGTCTGGTTGTGCTTCCAGTAGGCGCCGAGGATGGCGACCCCGAGCACCCCAGCGATCAGGAAATCGCGAAAGAAATGCGACGCGGCCCGGGCAGGGTCCTGCGACGTCGACTCGGGAGCTGGAGGCGGCACGGGCTTCACCGGGGTAGGGGACTCAGGGGGCTTGTCTGCCCGTTGAGTCGGAGAAGTCGTCTTGGCCATGCGACCGACCTTTCCCAAAGAAGGTCGCGGATGTAGCACTCACTCACTGCGGCGGTCAAGGAACACTCTCGCGGGCGCCGGTCATTTCCCTTGTCAGATGAAGCGATTGGGGCAACGGGGGAGCGCCCACGAGCGATGGCAAACGCTACAGCCCGCGAGTGATGAGCCAGCGTTTGCCGACTCGCTCGAGCTCCATCCGGTTGAGGTCGGAGTCGTGCTTCGCGATCTCACCCGAGGGGAGGTGGGCGATGAAGTTCTGGGTGAACAGGTAGCTCACCAGGGCTTTGTTCCGCTTCACATCGATGTGGCGGGGCACGATGTCGAGCTTCACCTCCTTGACGGTCGCGAAGCGCTCGGAAATCTCCACGCGCAACTTCTCATAGTCCCAGTGGAAGCTGGGGTCGTCGGGATGGCCGCGGGTGTCGTAGTAGGCGGGGGACACCAGATCGAGGATCGCCTGGACGTCCTTGCGCTCCACCGCTTGGCGGTAGAGCTCGACCAGCTTCAGGACCTCGCGGTTGTCGCCGGTGTCCGCGACACTCGTCCCGGGGATGAGGGACGGGGTGCAGGCGACGAGGGCCAGCGGCAGCAAGAGAAGGTGGAGGCGGAAGTTCATGGCAAGACGAGCTAGCGACCAAACCCACCGGGTGTCAATCTATTCCCCGGGTCCCCTGTCGGGGGCAGCCGGCTCTTGACAGTTTGGGCCAGGCCGGTGTTCATGCGCCGGCAATTTCGGAGAGGACCCCAGACCGTGCGCCACCTGCTCTTTGTTGCCCTTCTTGTTGCTGCTCCGCCGCTCCTCGTCGCCTGCCAGGGCGATCTCCAGTGCGTCAGCAGCTCCGACTGCCCGACGGGCTACGTCTGCCTGCCGGATAGCTCGAACACCGCGCATTGCATCGCCCAGTCCGTCCCGGGCGCGACGACCACCGGCACCTCGTCCTCGACCTCGGGTGCGACGACCGCCAGCGGGAGCACCACCTCGGGTGGGACGGGAACCACCAGCGGCTCGACCACGGGCGGCTCGACCACGGGCGGCTCGACCACGGGCGGCTCGACCACGGGCGGGGGCTGAGATGCGTGCGGGCGCGGCTGCTCTCTCGGTTGCTGTCGGCCTCGGCGCCCTCGCCGGCAGCGGCTGCATCCGCGGCGACGTGAGCGCGGACGGGGGCTCGGGCGCGACCACCGCCACGCTCCAGGACCTCAACGGTGGGCTGGCCTTGCCAGGGGTCCCGCTCGCGATCAGCCCCAACGCCGTGGCGACCACGCCCAAGGTGCTCATTCGGAGCGAGACCGTGCCCGGTGGACCGCCGAACTGCCTCTACGGCGTGTACGCCGCCGATCCTCGGTACCTGTCGTCCAATGGCGACGCAGGACAGCCCAACAATGGCCTGGTCATCGCGGCGCTCGGCGACACCAGCATCCTGAACAGCGATCCGAAGCTTGGCCTCCAGGGGCGAACGACCTGCCCTGACTCCCTCACCTACGTCTTTGGCGACGGTGGCGTCGGCGGCGCGATCCCGGACAACGTTCAGATCGGCGACACCCTGCAGGTCGTTGGCGAGCTGGCTCCGTATTGCGACAGCTACAACAAGCAGGCCGCGGAGTGCGCCACCCCCATCTTCCCCGAGTTCATCGCCAGCCAGGCGGCCGTGCTCAGCTCCGGGGGGGCCCCCGAGCCCCAGCCGGTGGCCGTGACGGACATCGAGGACGGGGCCAACGTGGCCCTCGACTACGCCGGCATGCTGGTCCAGATCAACGACGTGGTCACCGTCAACGCCTCGGCCGACAGCAACGGCTCCATCGTCGTCAGAGATGCGAAGGTCACTGGCGGCCCGGCCACCGCCGGGTTGTGGGTGACGACGCTCTCCACCACCGCCACGTTGCCCCAGTCTCTCGGCCTCGGCTTCACGCAGATCACCGGGGTGCTGCACTTCATCACCGGCCACTGGAGGCTGCAGCCGCGGTCGTCGGCTGACATCACTCCCGCGGACGCGGGCTGAGGCGCGCGGTGCCGGTCGAGCTCCCTCCGCTCGCGGTCCTGGGCACGGGCACCATGGGGCAGGGGATCGCCCAGGTCGCCGCCCAGGCGGGCTACCCCACGCGCCTGTGGGACGCGGACCCGGTCGCGGCCGAGCGCGCGCTCGCGAAGGCCAAGGCCGGACTGAAGATCGGCGTCGAGAAGGGCAAGCTGACCGCCGCAGAAGCGCAGGCCGCCGAGGCGCGCCTCCTGGCCGTCCCCGATCTCGCAGCGGCGGTGGGCGGGGCCGGGGTGGTCATCGAGGCCATCCCCGAGCAGCTCGCGCTGAAGATCGACCTCCTGCGGCGGGTGGCCGCGGCCGCGCCCCCGACGGCGGTGCTCGCCTCCAACACCTCCTCCCTCTCCTTGACCGAGCTCGCCGCCGGCGTGGGCAAGCCCGCCCAGGTGGTGGGGATGCACTTCTTCAATCCCCCGCCGGTCATGAAGCTGCTCGAGATCGTGCGCGCGGAGCAGACCTCGCCCGAGACGCTGGCCGTGGCCAGGGCGGTCGGCGAGCGGATGGGCAAGGAGATCGTGGAGGTGCGCGATTCACCGGGCTTTGCTTCGAGCCGGCTGGGGATCACCCTGGCGATGGAGGCGATCCGCATGCTGGAGGAAGGGGTCGCCACCGCCGCGGACATCGATCGGGCGATGGAGCTCGGCTACGGGCACCCCATGGGTCCGCTGAAGCTCACCGATCTGGTCGGCCTCGACGTGCGGCTCGCGATCGCCGAGTACCTGAGTCGGGCGCTGCCCGGGCCGCGCGTCCCCCCCCCCCCGCACCGCCAGCGGCGCGTGCGCGCCGGCCAGCGCGGGCGGCGGAGCGGCGAAGGGTTCTACAAGTACTAACGCCCGGGAACGATCAACGCGGGCGCGACTGGCGGTGGCGCGGCGGCTGGCGGCGCGGGCTTCAGGGCGGCTTCCAGATTGAGCAGCCGCTCGAAGAACCCCCGCGCGAACGGGATCTCGAGCACCTCGCGCTCGCCGCGGAGCGCCTCGGCCAGCGCGAGCGCGCGGCCGGCGTCGAGGTCCGCGCCCTGGAAGCGAAAGACCTCGGCCGCCTCCGCGGCCCGCAGGGCATAGCGGCGGCGGCGGTCGACGTCGAAGAAAGCCACCGTGGCCTGCTCGACCACGCGGCGCAGCTGGGCCAGCCGCTGCGTCTCGTCCACGTACAGCGGGCTCTGGACGACCGCGGAGAGGCTCTGGGAGAGTTTGTCGATGGACGCGCGGTCGGGCACGTAGCTCGCGAAGACCGGAGTGCGAAAGAGCTCAATCGTCTCGGCGAGGGCCCCGGGCGCCTGCGCGGCGTCCCCGTCGCGCTCCTGCGGAGGCTGGGGCTCCGGCAGCGCCGCGAGCAGCGTGCGCGCCAGGGGGCCCAGCGGCCCTTGGGCCTGCGCGAGGCTCGGGCGAAGCAGGTCCGCGCCTTCCCCGAGGGCCACCTCGCGAAGGACGTCGCGTGTCTCCGCGGGCAGCGCCGCGAAGTAGCTCTTGAGCTGGCGGCGGGAGAGGTCCTGCGTGGCCAGCTCGAGCAGCGCGTGGGCGTCGGAGACAATGCCGACGTACAGCGTGTAGCCGTGAAGCGCCTTCAGCGGCACGAAGAACGCCCGCTCGCCCGCGCCGTCGAAGGCGGTCAGGCGCAGCGGCTCGCGCTCGGCCTCCGGAGGTGGCTGGGCCTCGGCCGTCGCCGCGTTCCGGTCGAGCACGGGCTCGGGGATCTCCACGCCCTTCGAGCGCAGGAGGTGCAGTGCGCGCTTCGCCGCCTTGCGCAGCGCTCGGTCCGCTCCTTCGGCCAGAGCGAGCAGCGCCTCGGCGTCGGAGCGTTCGAGGGCGTCGGCGACGGCACTCGGCAGGTCGGCGTGGGGCACAGTGGGCAGCCTATGCCAAGACCTGGCCCGTCGACCATGCGAATGGCTTGACAGCTTCGAAGCCCCCCTCCTATAAGCGCGTGACTTCTCACTTTTATTCTGGAGGGAACCACATGAAGAAGCTTGCACTCTTGGGTGTTCTGACGTTCGTTGCCTGCGGCCCGTCGGTGAAGCGCATTCAGATGGAGCCGCCCACGGCACAGCTCACGAGCAAAGGGGCGAGCGTCACCGTTCGCGCCACGCCGAAGGACGAGAAGGACCAGGCGGTCGCCGACGTCCAGCTCGCGTGGACGTCCAGCGCGGCCGACATCGCCACCGTCGACGCCACCGGGAAGGTCACCGCGGTCAAGAGCGGCAAGGCCGTGATCACCGCCAAGGCGGGCGAGATCAGCGGCACCACGCAGCTCAACGTCTCGATCCCCGCGAAGCTCGACCTGGCCCCGAAGGAGCTCAAGCTCGCCGGAATGGGTCAGTCCGCGATGATCCAGAAGACGGTCAAGGACGACACCGGCGCCGCGATCGTCAACCAGATCGTGATGTTCACCTCCAGCGACGCCAACGTCGCCGCGGTGGACAACAGCGGTAAGGTGACCGCGATGGGCGCTGGCAACGCGGTGATCACCGCGCGCACCGCGGCGCTCAACGACACCGTCAAGGTGACCGTGTCCCTCCCGACCTTCGACAAGCTCGAGGTCAAGCCCAAGGGCGCGCTCAAGATCAAGGTCGGCGGCAAGCCCGAGCACCTCGCGGCTTCGGCCACCCAGGGTGGCAAGGAAGTCGCCGGCGTCCCCTTCAAGTGGGCCGTCGATCACGCCGAGATCGCCACCGTCAGCGCCACCGGCGACGTGACGGCCGTGAAGAAGGGTAAGGCCACCGTGACCGTCACTGCCGGGGAGAAGAGCGAGAAGATCCAGGTCACCGTCCAGTAAGACGAAGGTCCGACGCTCCGAACGAGCGGCTTCACCGAAGGGCGGCGCCGAAAGGCGTCGCCCTTCTTCAATTGGTGGGGCTCGCGTCAGGCCCCCCTTGACTTGAGAAGATGCCCGGCGGCGGGGGTCGCGCGGAATCTCGCAGCAGACACCACCTCTCCCCCGGCCGGTCGAGAGGGGCGCTCGTCGAGAGCTAGTTGTTCAGCCCCTCGCGGGCGCGGTTGGCGGCCTGGCTGCCCGGGCGCGCGAACTTCATCGCCTCCTGGTACTTGCGCTTCGCGGCCTCGGGATCCTGGCCGATGAGCGAATCCCCCTCGTCGCAGAGCTGATCCGCGCGGTCATCGTCGTACTTGGC
>VFSW01016557.1_pt1 | contig 10052 bp, 5 predicted proteins | sample 5358111 | NCBI WGS metagenome assembly VFSW01 (sample SAMN11554181, study PRJNA540505) | mine drainage metagenome | isolation source: sediment from site ElyBrook_90M | place: USA: Ely Copper Mine, Vershire, VT | collected 2017
CCCGATGACAAAGATGGCCAGACACTGCTGTTTTGGTATCCCGCCGTCACCGCCACCGGCGGCGACTACGTACGTTCCGCAGTCAAGATCGAGTTCGGCGCGAAATCGGCGCTGGACCCGCACGTCGCGGCCACGGTCACGCCCTACGTGTCGCAGGATTTACCCGACCTGGATCTGACCGTGGCCAACGTCACCACTGTGAAGCCCGAGCGTACTTTCTGGGACAAGGTCATCATCCTGCACGGCCTGCGTCAGTGGCACGACCGCCGCAGCAAACTGCGACACGGTGGGCAACGCGTCTCGCGCCATTACTACGATGTGCATCAGTTGATGCAGGCCGCGTCTGCACATGAATGGCAGGCCGATCATGCGCTGGCAATCGACTGCGCGCACCATGCGCGGCTGTTCTTCGGCAGCGCGGACCTGGGGCTCGATACCGCGATACCTGGCACGTTCACGCTGACACCCAGCGCGGCAATGCGGGACGCGCTCGCCATAGACTACGCAGCCATGTCCGGTATGATCTTCGGCGAGATCCCGGCACTCGATGCCGTACTCGCCAGCGCTGAAAGGTTCGAGCAGATCGTCAACAGCAGCGCAACCGCCGCGTCGCTCGCGCATGAGGGGCGGCGTAAATGACCGGCTACTCCAGCGACCGAGAGAATGGCCCTCGTGCCCGTGCCGAGCAGGTGGTCTCGCCCACGGTCTAGGCGGGCTTGGTGGGAACGGTGCAGGCGCTGATCAACAGCGGCGCCTCGGCCTGCGGTTTCCCGAGCGTTGCCCGGACGGGCAAGCCATTTGCGGATGTGATTCGGATGCCTTCGCAGCCTCCGTGATTGCGGAAAATCGCCTTCTCGAAAACCACTCTCGTATTGCAGTTTACAAACATCCGAGTTTCGAGAACATGCAAAAAAACTAATTTCAAAAATTCCGAGGGTTCCGGCTTACAACCCCGGCTTAGGGCTGCGGTTTTGCAGCAAGCTTTTGGCGGCTTGCTTTTATGCAAGTCAAGAACGCTTCGATGTCATCCTTTGGCGATGGGCTTTGAACATATGCGTCGAGATCTACCACGCTCGCTCGAATTATTGTGACAGCAAGGTTTTCCAGCGCGTCACGGCTAGCGCTCAAACTGGAATTTAGCGTCGACCATGTACCATGAAGGATTCGGGAACGATCACGAACGAAACCACGTGCGAACTGTTTGGCGGTCGTCTCGGTGTTCGGGGTAATGGGGTCATCCGCTTTTAATGCATAAAACGTGTCGAATGCGGTGAGAATGCGCTTTTCGCTACCGCTTGCACTCCCCGCACCCAGCAATACTTCGATTGCCGTTTCCAATTTTGCTACTGCGATCGAATCTAGAGGTTCGGCCAGTCCCTGATGAAGCCAATATGCGGAGTCGCACCAAGCTTGCTCAAGCTTCGGAAGGCGAAAAATACCAGTCGCAAAGGAGCGAACGCAATTCCCAACGGCCGTTATCAGCGGGCCGGTCTCGCGCACAATTTGCCCGAGATAGCCTTGCCCGATTGAAAGTCCGGGCTCGATATTCGACCTCCCGCTTGCGTACCGACCGTCGGACACGGATAGGGTCAGTTTCATTCCGGGTCCACGGCGCGCAGCGAGTCGGGACATGTTTTTCGTCCCCATATAGGGCGCGCCGACCTGAAGAGCGACAATCGCGAGATCCACCGCGAGGTCGCCCATTTCTAAAGCTCGCTCTCGATCACAACCCTCGATATCGACGACGGCAAGCCAGTGTGCTCGTTCTGTGCGCATCACGGCTAGAAGTTCATCAAAATCTCCCGTTGTTAGCTGCGATAAGGAACCGCTGTGTGGGTAGTATTCGCTGCTTGTCACATCTTCTAAGAAGATGAAGGAGATTGGGCCAATGGAAAAGCGTGGCGATGGCCACGGCGAAATCGTACACGGTACAAAGATTGTTCGATTTGCGGCTCGCTTAGCAAACCAATCAAGAAGGCGGCTTTCGGTTGCCAATACGTCCGCTTCGACAATAGAATTTGGGTCCCGTCCCAAATATCTGTCCAGCAAGTCACTGAAGAATTCTTCTTGGTAAGTCGCGAAGCTCGTTCCCCGTCCCAATGCTGTCGATTTGCTGAACAGCATTTCAGAGAGCTGTGAGAAGGCGTCAGCACCCGGCCGCAATATTCCAACTAGCGCGCCGGGGGTACACCTCGCCCTTGCCAGTCCCTCGGCCCGCAAAATGTCATGTGTCAGTTGCTGATAGGGTGACGGCCGCTTTACGAGGTTTTGGACAATGCGATGCAGCAAACCCACTTCGTGTACTTTTTTCTCGCCCGTCGACATTTCCGCCCTTTTTAGCCGTTCTCCCGGCCCTTCAGCCACAACACGAAGCTGCCGCTTGGATTAAAAAAACCCATTGCCATGAAGCTTCCGTTGGCCAACTCGCACTCTCGACACACTAAAGTCAGTCAGGCCAATGGTGACGAACTTCCGCTTTTCGTGGCCAAAACTGCCTTTCGCAAGTTCGTTAAAGGTAAGTCGGCTGACGGTCAGCTTTCTGTTTTTATGAGGGCACAGTTATTGCCGCTCAGCCGCCTTTAGCCAATCATTAATGCCGTTTACCCCTAATGACAAAAGTGTGTCTTGAACGAATACTACGCGATGCAACATCGCGCCGTGGTCGGATTCTTCTCTTTCCTCGGCTTCAGCAAAAAGACGGGTCATTAACTGGGTAAAGTTATTTTCAAGGTCATAGAGATGCGGCTTGGTACGGCTGACATATGCTAGATAAATTTCAGTTGCAGTTAGGGCTTGCTCTGGATCGCGAAGCGAAGTGGCACTAAGCCATTTATCAAACCCAAAGAGGCGGTGAGGTTTGTTCTCGCTATCGCTTTCGAACACGGTAAAGCAGCGGCGAATCAGCTCTATTGGGAGAGAAATTACCGGCGTGTTATCGCGGAAAATATGATCCATATTGTGTGCGACTACCGCAGAATGGGGGCTGCGGGCATTCAAACCGGCCTCAATGCCAGCGAGGCACTGGTCCCGATGTTGTTTGATATTTTCTGCGTGAGTCCAAACGGTGGCAGCTCCTTGCCAAGACTCTGTGACATCCAAGGCTTTCAAGTCTTCAAGCCAAATAGCAAAATCGATGTGCTTTGTCATGGCTGCCAAGGCCGAAATGCGTCCCCACGTCTCAAAGTCTTTATCTCTACCCTCGCTGTGAATGCGCGCTAGCAAGGGTGATACTTTTTCAAAATAGTTGTGATAAGCATAATAAAGGCAGGGTTCAGCAGATTGCCAAAGTCCTGTTGCATCTTGCATGGCAAGATAAAATAAATCCCAGCCAAACTCAGGATTCCGGCTTTGTAAATACGGTAAACGCCTCAGGATCAAGGCGCGAATCGCGGGGTGTTCGTTACAGGCAAAACGACGCAGTGCGTGCGATAGCAACTCGGGGAATGGAACGCCGTGTTCTTGGAACTGATTGGCCAAGATCATCAAGGCTTCGGCAACTATACCGCCCCTCATATTGATACCAGTAGTGAGCAAATCGACTGAATCTCCTCGGATGATACTTTCCTCTCTGAGATTAACAAAACCTATTGCCAAGAACACCAGCCGCGCAGCATTTTGCGTGTCGTGAATGACGTGGGCACAGGCCTGTAGGGCATTGGATGCAGATCGGCTCAATTGCCAGTGGTTGGAATGCCTTTCTAATTCGTCCAAGATATGACCCGCAATGATATGGGCGTCGGGTTGATGGAGTGGAATCCATGTGCCATTGGTTTGCAGATTCCCGTAGCGATACGACAGATAATTGGCGACGCCATCCATGATGTCATTACGAAATCCATTGGACATATCCGCCCAATGGATGGACAGCATGGACAAGAATCGATTGGGGTCGCGTGATGCAGCTTGGCTCAGTTGTCCGCCAACCTCTCGCTCTCCACCTATCAGGAAGTCAACTCCATAGCTATCAGAATGGCCTGTGTAGTGCATCAATAAACGCATAACACCATCATCGCTTGCGTTAAGAAATATCTCAAATGGAAATGGTGCTGAAACCATCCCACCATGCATACCAATGAATGGCAGACGTACCAACTTTCCTGCAACACCTTCGTATGCACCTAGAATGGCTTTCGCTTCGGGCGAGCGCAAATGGCACGGAATGGTAACTATAAATTCCGCTCGCTCTTTTAAAATCCAGAAACGGGAACGCTCATCCGTGATTCTCTCTTCATGTATGGGCAAAATAGCTAGTATCGCGGCATCTTGAGCGGGCGCATCCAGATATATGAATGCCGCATGGATCAATGTGCCTAGTTCGTATGAAAGTTCAGACTCCAATAAATCCTTGTCGCATAACATGCTCCCGATTAAGTCAATATTGTCCTCGGGGAATTTGGTGCATGCGAGGATGCCGAAGTATCGCAATGCGCCTTCGTGGCTGAAGCACAGGCGCTCGCGATTGTTTTGCCACCAGTCGGAATGCATTTTGGCGTGGTTAAGAATGGCAGCTTCCATTGCGTCCAGCAGGATATTCTCACTGTCTGTGTGTCGAAGATCGAGCTGGCTATGGGAGTCCCTGTATGAGGTCTTACCCAAAAATCCATGCTTGCCAGCCATCCATGAACCAGTTTTCGAGATTCTTATATGACTCCAATCTTCAATCGATTGAATTGCCGAATTTAGTAATGCAGTTGACAGTTCCATCCGTTTCCGGAAGAAATTGTTATCGCTGCATCCAAGATTATGGGGTTGGCAATGGAGCTTATTATCAAACTGCAATCCGATTACATCATCGGCGCTGATGCCACCTGCTATGTAGCGCCATAGCAAGATGTCTTCCACAGCACCTGCTGCGATACAGTGAGCGACAGCACGCCCCAGAGAACCATGTTCTGGTTGCGGCATGCTGAGGATCTGTTCAAGTAAAGGTGCAACCAGCGTCAAATTTTCCGCTTTGATCTCGGATAGATTAAACCCTAACTGCTCAGCAATTCTTTTCCCGTCTACCCAATCCAGTGACAGCGTCTCTGTCCAAAACTTTATCACTCCAGCAGTGTCTTCGTTCATCCACTGCGCTACCCGATTCACATGCGCCGTCAGCCCCTCGGCATCCTGTGTATCTTTCAAAACAGGCACCAGATGCTTAAACCAGAAGTGATGCCAATCAATCAGCATTGCTTGATAATAAATCACCTGAAATACATCGCGATGCTCATCGCGCAAATCACGTATCAGGGGCCAGTCATCATCCTGCGGTATCAGTTCGGAAAACGATTCTGCAACCAAGCGTCGAATGTGGAAGGCAGCAGTACCAGTCAACACAGTTCGCAGTTGTTTTCTGAACTCGCGGCGTTCCCCCGTCGCCAACTGCGCGACAAAACTGCGGATACTTGGGCGTACGAAGGGTACTGGTGGCAAGCCTTGAATAAAATCATTTAGCGTGACGCCCTGACGCACAGCTCCACTAATCACCAATACATCTAGCAGCGTTTGATGCCCGAACGTCAATTTTCCATCTTGAGTTTTTTTCAGTACGTTGAGGCTGCACAGAAATCGTTGAATATCCTGCGAGGCAGTAAAGCGCTGATGAGGAACCGCCAAGCTGCGTGACTTCAGCATTTCTTCGGCGAGAGTTTCAATTGCTTGCATCGCCGTTTCTCCCAGTGTGTCGTTGGCTCGAACGATGATGTCGAGATACCGCTGCGCCAACGCTTGACTGGTCACAACGTTGAAGCTGCCTACTTGCTGGGCCAATTCGACAAACAGTGCCAGTTCGCGCGGATTTCGGATCAGTTCACGGGTGACGGCATCGATGGTCGTCGTGTTAATACCGAGGTTGTTAAGTAGCGGTGCAATTTCGGCATCCCAGTTTAAAGGGTAGCACTTCAATACGTAATCCCACTGCCGTTCGGCAATTCGGCGGTCATAATGTCGATCAAAGTCGCGGCAGGCTGTAACTACGGTGATATTTGGAATCAATAGCAGACGGTCGATTTGCGCCAAGAAGTACGTCAGTACGCGGTGCTCACGGGCAATGGACAATACATCCAAAGAGTCGATGACCACGACCACCTGCGAGTCTTCAGCCATGCGTGCAGCTTTTTCTACCCACTGTTCAGACAAGCCTTGGGCTTGGCGATCTTGCGCCGTGACCAGATCAGCGAATTCGCGCGATTGGATGAAGAGTGGCACCATGTCTGTGCGGATTTGTGCGCGTTGCTCCAATGCATCTTGCAGCGCCAACATCACACAGGTTTTTCCAGAGCCTGGCAGTCCCGTGAGCAAAATGGAACGTTTTCTGGCATCAATGGCTGCGAGTAGCTCGTTCACAATCGGGCTTAAAATGCGTTGACCCGCAATGTCTCGATGCCATGACCTTCCGATGACCGAAGTGCTGGCAAACGATGCACGCACCTCCATAAGGCTCATGATTGGTACCAGTATTGCTCCCGCTTGATGGAGAACGCCCTTAAGGTCGTCTTTGGTCAGGCGATGCTGGGCGGAGGCAGATATGTTGCTGCCGTCCATGCGTGCTCCGAGTTGATCAAGGCGTGTCCAGAGTGCGTGGTATGCGATTTTTGGATTGCATGCCATAAATCGCAATCGCTCGTACAACAAATCCTCCATTCGATCCAGTTCGGGGCTGATTTCAAATGCGGTACGGCGCAGAAAATCGTAGGTCGAGAGATTGGGTGCCTGGGTGGCAAGTTGCGTTGCCAACTCTGCATCTGTTTTTTGATGCTTTTGGCTCAAACTCGCGCGGTAGCTTGTTGCATTGGGTTGAGTAGTGCTGTGTTCACGTAGTTTGGCTAGCGCACCAAACGGGCTGCGCGAATAGAAGCGAACTTCAGCATTCTGAGTATTGGCCAGCAAACGGGACGCCTTGTCCAACTCATCCGCGAGGTCGGATCTCGCCCATGCGTTGAAATCGATTTGGTTCTTTTTGCACTGACAACAAACCTGTGTACCGTCAGTTTTCCCGACCACTACATCATCCACCAAATACGTTGCCGAATCCACTTCAATCCATTGAAATTCCGGATCGGATAGGACGGTCAATGCCCATTCGAATGCTACTAATGTTTGGTAGCCATCACCTCGGTTGGAGCGAATACCTGCGATGCTCATTTAGGGGCCCCTTATAATTGCTTTCAGCCGAACAACGTGTGCGGCTGAAAATTATTTTTGTTTTTTGGCTGAATTTTATTTGGTGATCGGATTGCATTAGCCTTCTGCTGGATTGCCCGGAATGTTCCACTCTCCTAGTTAGCCATATCCCAAGTGCCTAACGTTTCTGTTCACAAAGGCACGCCCGTGACACCTTTTGAGTAAATGATGACCGCTCGGGCGCATCCTTTGCAACAGATTGTTAGAGTCCAAGAACACATTTGAGTGTCCTCTCCGGTACCTTCGGCGGACGCGCCGGTGAATTCAATATTCCTGGCACTACGAGTCCTTTTAAGTATTTCGTGTTCTTCGCGTTCCGTAGCTTCGGATTTCGGTTCAACGCAACTCCAAAAAGTAGCGTTTCCAGGAACTCAATATCGGCGTGAGAATTTGCAGACGGTTTTGCGAATCGACCGGTTGGCGTTGTCTTTGCTAAAAAGAAAAGCTGCGGTCGTACCCCGACCTTTTTCGCCAATGCTTTGTTGTAGTGACTGACCTGGTGCAATCCGAGCGCCTCGGCGCGGAACGCGCATTTCGTCGTTAGCCCGACGTACCACGGGAGCGCGCCCTTTTTCGCTTTGCCAACAAATATGTAACAACCGCATGCATCAGGAAGCTGAGGCTCTTTCTGATCGACCTCATCCCAAAAGTTCTTCCTTGCAGCGGCTGAGTCATCGATCAGCCCGTTGGCTCTCGGGATTGTGAAGGGGCCGAAGATTTCAAAGTTCATACAGCTCCAATTTGGGCTCTACAGTTATTCATATGACAGATCAGTCCGGTCATGTTTTGATAATACGGACACAGAATTATTCCACGAATTTGTTGATGAAAAGCAGGTTATAAAATTTGCTCATTTCATACAAGGCTAATCTTACGGACAGAGCCCAGTGAAATATCAAGTTGAAGTTCCGGTTCACGCCGAGGACTCATTCATCACGACGAACTGCCCGCCACAAGTTGCCGCTGGGATAAAAAACGCATTGTCATGAAGCTGACTGCGGAGCCAGCTCTAGTTCCGGCCGCTACGCATGCTCGGCGAAGCTTAGTGTGCTATTTTTTCCGTTTCGTGAGTTGGCCCCATTAATGCCAGATTCGCTGCGGAAACACCAGCCCGCGTAGGGAGTCCTGCCCGGGCTAATGTACTGGCGAAGAAATCTGGCTGCCAATTAAATCGGCAATGGCCCTATCGCTAGCAAACTCCACAGTTTTGTCGGTGTAGTAATTTGCTCGGGTGTATTGTTTGAAGCCAATTGCGCGAGCATCTTCCACTAAAGCTAAAACGTAAGTTGGTTCTTTGCGGCGTGCGCAGTCGAGAAAGATCATCTCGGCTTCCATCAGCCGCAGTGTGGTGGTTGCGGCAATAATCATTATGGGACGGGGTACTACGAGGTAAGCATCTACCAGAATGGATTGGCTTTCGTCAGCTGGCACATCACGGCGCATGGTGATATTGGCGGCCTTTGCAACTTGTTCAACGATATCCATCACATGCTCACGAAAACCGGAAGGCTGGCGAGTTTGTTGCCGTAAACAGGACAGCGCAATGAGTTGTGCAGCGGCTTCGGCAACGGCAAAGGCTCGCTCGGCGATAGTTGTGTTGTCTGCCAGTGAGTAGAGTGTTTCTCCGTCCTCGTCACACTGTACCCCCAGCAATGACTGTAAGTCTGCAATACGCGCTTGTACCCGTTCGGACTCAGGATCAACACCGCTTGTGGCAAGGCGAAATAAAGCCTCGCCATTGTCGTCCAATCGCCAGCCTTGTGATAAACGGTGAGCAAAAATTACGACATTATCGCCATCATCAAAGCGAAACGGGGTGATGAGTTGTCCACCTTCAGGTGTTTCACGCCATACCAAAGATTTGCAAAAATCTGGCTTCATGACAGCAACTCTCCTTCACCCAAGGTAATGCCACAGCGGCGGCAAAAAATATCTACAAGCCGCAAACGGTCTGTGTCATTGGCAGGATTTAAGCCTGAAGGCGTGTTGAGGGCGAGTTCCGGCGCGCCGGGCAACAAGCGGTTTAAGTAGTCACGGTCAGTTTGGCAGTTAAGCACGATATGTATTCCTTTGTGGCTGGGATGATAATGCAAATTTGCGAGTGGGAGCAAACCGCCTGATGGGTCGTTTTGAAACAGGTATGCATAGAAAGCACGACGTTCCAAAGTTTCGCCGTCGCGCACCAAAAATATAACCTCCAAGTTTTCTGCGACTTGCTCCAGCCCCGCGGCCAGATAACGTTTCCCGCCGATTTTATCGAGCGGACGAGGTAAGGTGCCACGCTTAAATGTGCGGAATTGAACAGCGGTTAGCCGCTTGGTTTTATTTTTGAGCGAACCTAATTCCTGTTTTCGCATAGCTGTATCTCTAAAAATTTGGTGGTTACGGGCATTTTCTTCAACTCGTGTAATGCAGTTTAACTCGCGTAAGGCGTAATGCAGGGTGTCAATAAGCCTGTCCTGAGCGAAGTCGAAGGGCGAAGCGCATTGCACCGAATGAAACATCCGGTGGTGTCAATTTCTCAAGCTCGCAAGAGCTTAGCGAATTGTCTACCTTTGGTGCAGTAACGATTGCGCCCTATGCAGGCTGGCAACCACGGCGCATCACAGCCCGTATTTCCGCTTCCTGTTGACGAAGGCTGGTTCAGTTCCTTCAAGGATATCCACCACTCTGGCTTTGATCTCGGGTGCTTCAATCGCTCCGGCGATATAACCAAAAATATTGTTGGCTTTGTCGCAACTCGCACAGATGATCTGCTCGGCATCGCAGACGACAGCCAGGTTCGGGTTATGCGTAACCATGATTATCTGCCGACGCTGCTTCGCGGCTTTAATGCAGGTAACAAGAATTTTGTAGATCGTCTGGTTATCAAGATTCTCCTCCGG
>VFSW01016558.1_pt1 | contig 10052 bp, 7 predicted proteins | sample 5358111 | NCBI WGS metagenome assembly VFSW01 (sample SAMN11554181, study PRJNA540505) | mine drainage metagenome | isolation source: sediment from site ElyBrook_90M | place: USA: Ely Copper Mine, Vershire, VT | collected 2017
CACCTGGCCCACCAGGCCCACCCAGACCACCGCGTCAGTCAGGCCCATCGGGAAGGGCAGGTGGATCAGGGCGTTCCAGGAGGCGCGCCTGGGTTCCCCTGCCACATGCGCTGCTGGTAGTAGGGATTGCGCTGCTCTATGTCGCCACGCTGTTGCCCTGGGCGATGAGCGCGAGCGGCGCGCTCATCATGCTGCAAGGGGCGACTATTCCGGCGCTCGTATCTCAGGGGGATGGGTCGGCGCTCCAGATGGCCTACAACCTGATCGGCGTTGACGGGACGCTTTCGCTGGGGCTGCTGCTCTCCAACGTCGTTCTCAGTGGACTGAACAGAGCGCTGGGTGGACGCTGCCTGTCAGGCTGTGTGGTGATTCCGCTCTATCCCATCCTGCTCTCGCTCATTCCGCTGCTACTGCTCGCGCAGGCGCTCACGGCGGGCTTCGGTGGGATGGGCGCGCTGGGGCAGATCTCCGTCGTGCAGAGCTATGGCCTGGGCGGTTTGGGCGCGGCCCACTATGAGTTAGGCTACTACGTCTGGTATACCGGCCTGATGCTGAATGTCCTGGGCATGTTAGGCGAACTGATCGTCTGGCGCCGCTAGCCGCGTGGCGCTGGGGATGCGGCCAGGCGTATGGCGCGCCGCCACTCCTCCGGTGTGTTTGCGTTGAAGGTGGAGCGCCCCTCAGGGTCGAGCGACGCGACCTCAGCGGGGGCCATCTCGCGCACGCGCGCTTCGGCGAGCAGCCCACGCAGTGAGGCGTCAGCGCTCGCTAGCCGCGCCAGCGCGAGCGGCAGGCATGCGCGGTGATAGACGGCGTGCAATGGTTCGATGCCACGCGCGCCGCGCAGGACGATGACATCCGCCTCTGGCGTGGTCAGCGCCAGCCGCGCCAGCGCACGGAGCAACGCAGGCTGCGTAAAGGGCATATCGCAGGCGACGAGCAGCGCCCATGCGCTATCGCTCGCACGCAGCGCCGTCGCCAGCGCGGCCAGTGGTCCGCGCCCTGGCCATTCATCCGCAATGACGCGCGTCCCAGGCGCGAGCGTGGTGAGCGCAGGCGTTCCGACAATGATCACCTCGGCCAGCGCCAGTCGCAGCCGCCCAACCGCGCGCCGCAGCAGTGGCTCCCCGCCGATCAGCAGCGCGGCCTTGTCGCGCCCCATGCGGCGGCTGGCCCCACCTGCCAGCACAACGCCCGTCACCCCCGTAATAGGCGCATCATTCTGCGTGTTGTCTTCCATCGGATACACACCTTCCCTGCGCCGTGCGCCTCGCGATATCGTACCATCAGACAGAGCTTTTCAGAGAGCGTCTTTTGGGATGACGTGACAGCGCGTGGTTGATGGCAGCCAGCAGAATGGCTGGCGCACATATGGAAGAGCGAGGCGATTCATGAGCGAGCGCGAGGGTGGGACGCAGCGGGTGAGTGGCGTGGCAACGGATACAGCGCAAGATGCTGGCCCACTGGTCCATCATCCCGGCTTCTCCCACCTGTTCGAGTGGCTGGCGAGCGGCGCGATGGGGCGCAGCGCATTCGAGAAGCTGCGGCGTGCGACAGCGGGCCAGGCGCGTGGCGTCATACTGGAGGTAGGCGCCGGTGGTGGCTACAACTTCGCCTACTACGATCCCGCGCTGGCTGAGCGTGTCGAGGCGGTCGAGCCAGACGCGACGATGCTCACCTACGCGCGCCGCCGGGCTGCGCAGGCGCGCGTACCGATCACGCTGACGCAGGCGCCCGCTGAGGCGCTTCCCTTCGCTGATGGCGCTTTCGACACCGCAGTGGTGACGCTCGTCTTCTGCTCGGTTGTTGACCCGGAGCGCGGCATGCGCGAGCTTCTGCGCGTCCTCAAGCCCGGTGGTCTCTTGCTGATGGCCGAGCATGTGCGCGCAGCCAACGGTGGACTGGCCGCCATTCAATCCGCGATGGTTCCGCTGACAACGCGCTTCTCGGGCAATTGCCACTGGAACCGCGACACCGCGAGCGTTGTACAACAAGCGGGATTCGCGGAGACACGCGTCCATCGTGTGGCAGGCGGCCTACATCCCATCATTCTGGTCGAGGCGCGCAAAGCCTAGCGGCCAGCGCGTGCGACCGATCAGGCGCCCTCATGATGCTGTTGCGCAGCTGCATGCTGCGCCTGCTTGCGGCGCTCATCCCACTTGCTTGCTAGATCACGACCTGCCTGCGGCAGATTCCGATGAAGCAGATGGCCCACACGACGCGCAAAAGGCGCAGATTGCCGCCGAACGAGCTGTGGCAGGAAGGGCGTCAGCTGAATCTGCGCCAGCGCGAGCGCCGCCGCCTGCCCATCGGTATGGTAGGCGTCACCCATCGCGTTTTTGGCCTGTGTCGGCCCAGGGAATGACGCGACAACGCTTTCTGCGACCACCCAGCCGGTGTGGATGAGATCGCCGACGAGCTGGGCGCGCTCATCGTCTACATCCGGCGCGATGCCATGTGTGGGCAGGTGGTTCGACTTCGACAGCTCGACCTTGGCGTCGTGTGTCGCGCCACCGATCCAGAGTGGGCGGCCATCGTCGGCGGGTTGGTCATCGCGCCAGAAACGGACATGGTCACGCTGGCGCACGTTGCGTCCGGGCTTCTCGAAGGCGAAATCCTGCCTGCGCCCGAAGAGGTAGAGGTCGCTGACGGGCGCTGTCGAGTATTTGCGGCCAAACACCGCGTCGAGGCTGATGCGCGCCGATGTCACCAGCGTAATCTCATCCGCGCGATACCATCCGGCGGCGATGAATGCGGTGCAGAGCTGATCGGCTGTTCCGGTGATACGCACATTGAGCGGGTCGCAGGGGACGCCGTCGCGCGCAAAATTGGTGGATGGAATCACCTCTGCCGCCTTGATGGATGCGCGTCGGCCCGCCCGGCTGGCCCTGCGCAGACGTATGGCGCCCGCGATGACGGCGATGAGCAGCAGCAGCAGCGCCACCACGACGACCAGCGCCACAATCACCAGCGCCTGAATCAGCGGCGCTTGCGACATGAAAAGCGAGATGAGATCGCCAAACCGCAGGCTCATGGTCACTCCTCCCTCCCGCGCACGGCCACACTCAGCCGCGCTGGCGCCAGCGGCCAGCGGATGCGCATATTGCAAGCAAGTGTACATCACTCAGCGCGCGCTGTCTCGTCTCTCGCGTCACACATCGCAGGCTGTGGAGTCGCCTCGGAAATCAGGGAGGAGTTGTCACGTCAGCTGCCATGCAGGGCGCGGCATGCTCATGCTGAGAGCGCGTCTGCTGAGGGGCTGCTTGCCACCGCGACGGCCTCGCGCAGCGCATGGCGCTCGCTCTCGCGCAGGGAGCGGTAGAGGCCATCGCGCGCCAACAGTTCCGCCTCGGTTCCCCGCTCGACGACATGCCCAGCGCGCAGAACAATGATGTCGCGCGCGGCCTCTAGGCCGACCAGCCGATGCGTGATGAGCAGCGTCACGCGGTCGCGTGACACTTCGGCCAGTGTAGCCATGAGAGCGCGCTCGCTCACCGTGTCGAGGTATGCGGTCGGCTCATCGAGGATGAGGATCGGCGCATTGCGCAGCAGCGCACGGGCGATGGCGAGCCGCTGGCGCTCGCCGCCACTCAGCCGTGCGCCCTGCTCGCCGATCAGCGTGTCGTAGCCCTGTGGCAATGCGCGAATGAAGTCATCCGCCTGGGCCGCTCGCGCCGCCGCGACCATCTGCTCCTCAGTGGCGTCGGGCCGCGCAATGAGCAGATTGCCGCGCACGGTGGTATTGAAGAGATGTGTGCGCTGTGAGACAACGCTCATGCGGCTGCGCACCTCCTCCGCCGAGAGGTCGCGCACATCCACGCCGCCCAGCGTGATGCGCCCGCTTTCGGGATCGGCGAAGCGCTCCAGCAGCGTCGCCAGCGTAGACTTGCCCGCGCCGCTCGGCCCGACGATGGCGACCAGAGCGCCTGGCGCCAGCGACAGGCTGATATCCGCCAGCGCCAGCGGCTCCCCTGGCGCATAGCGATAGCTCACCTGCTCGACGCTCAACGCAGACGCCGTCGGCGCTGGCCGCGTGGGCCGCTGCGCCACTGATCCGGCTGCCAGCGCAAAGATACGCTTCCCCGACGCGCTCGCGGCGTCCAGATGGCGCGCGGCCGCTGGCAGCGGTGTGATGGCCTCGAAAGCTGCGGTGACGGCCAGCGCCAGCGTCGCCAGCCAGACGCCCTCCAGCCGTCCCGCGCTGACGAGCGGAATGGCGACGAGCAGCGTGAGCAGCGCCGCGAAATTCGATCCCAGCGAGAGCAGCCCCACACTTAGACCACTGATACGCGCCAGCCGCCGCTGCTCGCGGGTCAACGCGGTGGTCAGCGCGGCGATGCGTTGTCGCTGGCGCTCATCCTGCCCAAAGACGAGTAGCTCCGCCATGCCCTGCGTGGCGTCTACCGTCGCCACCGTCAGTTCCGCTCGCAGCGCCACGGCCTGCCGCTCTGGCCTGCGCGCCAGCCAGCGTGTTACCAGCGGGATACCGACGCCTGAGAGCAGCAGCGTCCCGACGGCGACCAGCGCGAGGCGCAGATCAAACGCAGCCAGAAAGATAAAGAGTCCCGCGCTGGTCAGCAGGGCGACGGCGGGCGGCGCGATGACACGCACATAGAGATGCTGGAGTGTCTCGACATCCGCCACCATGCGCGTGAGCATGTCGCCGCTGCGAAAGGCTTGTAGCTGCGCTGGCGCGAGCGGCTCGATGGCGGTGTACGCCCACACACGCAGCCGCGCGAGCAGGCGGAATGTGACCTGATGCGACACGTAGCGCTCAAGATAGCGGAAGACGCCGCGAGCCAGCCCGAAGAAGCGCACGCCGACAATCGCCACGGCCAGCGTCGCCTCCAGCGGATGGAGCGCCGCCGCCGAGATGAGCCAGGACGATGTGGACATCAGCCCGACGCCTGCCGCGACAGTGAACGCGCCCAGCAGCGCCGCCAGCGCCACCTCCGCCCGGAACGGCGCCAGCAGGCCGAGCAAGCGGCGCGCTAGCGTCAGTGTCGCCGCATGCGCGGGCGCGCCACGATTCGGTTCCGCGCTCATGCCGCCACCTCCGCGAGCGCCGCAGAGAGCAGGCGCTGATAGACGGGGCAGCGGCGACGCAGCTCCTCGTGTGCGCCTGTGTCTACGACCCGGCCCGCCTCCATCACGATGATCTGGTCAGCCGAGACGACTGTGCTGAGCCGATGGGCGATCACCAGTGTTGTGCGTCCGCGCGTCAGCCGCTCGATGGCTTCAGTAATCTGTGTCTCGTTCGCCGGGTCGAGCTGAGTCGTCGGCTCATCGAGCAGTAGCAGCGGCGCATCGCGCAGGAATGCCCGCGCGAGCGCGATGCGCTGCGCCTGCCCGCCGCTCAGCCGGGCGCCCTGCTCGCCGATCAGCGTGTCGTAGCCCTGTGGCAATGCGCGGATGAAGTCGTCCGCCTGAGCCGCTTGCGCCGCGCGCTGCGCATCCGCCATGTCCGCCTCTGGCCGCGCCAGCAGGATATTCTCGGCGACGGTCGCATGGAAGAGATAGGGTCGCTGGCCAATCCACGCGATGCGCTCACGCCAGGCGCGCGGATCGAGCCGCGCCAGTGGCGCACCGTCCACCACGATCTCGCCCGCATCAGGCTCGGCGAAACGCAGCAGCAGGCTCAACAGCGTAGACTTGCCCGCGCCCGATGGCCCGACGATGGCAATCCGCGCTCCTGCCGGCGCCTGAAAGCTGACATCTACCAGCGCAGGCTGGCTGGCGCCGGGGTAGGTGTAGCGCACATCCGCGAAAGCGACGCCTATCGCATGGCGTGGCGCCTCCGCTGAAGCGGCGCTGACCTGTGTGGCCTGCGCCGCCTCATCGCCCAGCACGGCGAAGATGCGCTCCGACGCCGTTACACCGGCCATCGCGGCGTGGAATTTCGCGCCCAGCGCCCGCAGCGGCTGGTAGAACTCCGGCGCGAGCAGCAGCACAAAGAAGGCGCGCTCGAAGGTGATCTGGCCATAGAGCAGGCGTAGGCCAATCTCCACCGCGATCACCGCGACGCTGAGCGTCGCCACCAACTCCAGTGTGAGCGCGGAGAGAAAGGCGACGCGCAGTGTCTTCATCGTCGCACGGCGATAGTCCTCGCCCAACCGCGCGATCACCTCGGCCTGGCGCTGGCTCCGGCCAAAGAGCTTGAGCGTGGTCAGTCCCTGCAAGACATCGAGAAAGTGCGCGCTGAACTGGCTCAGCGCCGACCACTGCGCACGCGAGGATTCCGTCGAGAGGCTGCCGACCAGCGCGCCGAAGAGCGGAATCAGTGGCGCTGTGACCAGCAACAGGACACCTGAAAGCGTATCGAGTGGCAGAATGATGATGAGGATGGCGGCGGGAACCAGCGCCGCCACGACCGCCTGCGGCAGGTACTGGCTATAATAGATGTCGAGCGACTCGACTCCGCCAACGACCGTATTGGTCAACTCACCCGTTCGCTCGCCCGCGACGTAGAGCGGCCCGCGCGCGAAGATACGCCGCAACAGTCGCGCGCGCAGGGGCGCTCGCACACCCGCCGAGACCTCCTGCGCCGCCGTATCGCCTGCCCAGGCCAGCGCGGCGCGGACGAGCGCAAGCAGCAGTAGCGCAAGCAGCAGGGGCGCCACAGCGGCCAGCGATTGGCGACGCAGGAAGACCTGGTCTACCACATGCGCTAGCGCCGCCGCCTGCGCGATCAGCGCGGCGCCACCCAGCGTCGCCAGGCTGATCGTGATGAGCAGCGGGCGCTGTTGCGCGCGCGCCAACCGCAAGAGCGCCGCCTGCCGCATGATTCCTCCTGAGCTGTTCAGCCTGTAGCGCGCCCTAGCCCGCCTCAGTCGCCCGCAGCGCTGGCGGTCGGGTGACACGCTGGCGGAAGATGTAGTAGTTCCATGCCTGGTAGAGCAGCACGATAGGCACGAGTGTTAGCGCAATAATGGTCATGACCGTCAGCGTATACGGACTCGATGAGGCGTTCGTGGTCGTCAGATCCCACGCCGGATTCAGGCTGGAGACCATGACGCGCGGGAACAGCCCCAGGAAGAGTGTCGCGACGGAGAACACCAGCATCGCCGCCATCATGATGAACGCCCAGCCATGCCGCCGCTCGGCCAGCAGCCAGCCAATCGAGATGAGCGCCGCGCCTGCCATCAGTGGCGCAACGCCGGGGTTGACGCCCAGCCGCGAAAAGACATCAGTGGTGTAGTAGCCAGCGATGACGAATGCGAACACCAGCGCCGAGACGGGCAGCCAGAGCAGCCGCGCCAGAATATGCGCCCGCTCACCCACGGGATTGTCGGTTTTGAGCGCCAGAAAGATCGCGCCGTAGAGCGCGAAGACGCCAACGAAGGTGACGCCGCCCAGCAACGCATAGGGATTGAGCAGATTCCAGAAGCCGCCAACATAGTTCTGGTGGGCGTCAATCGGCACGCCAAGGATGATGTTGCTCAGCGCGACGCCCCAGAGCAGCGCAGGGACAAAGCTGCCGATGAAGATCAGCCAGACCCAGGTGGAGCGCCAGACGGCGCGGGTATCCTTGTTGCGGAACTCAAACGCTACCCCGCGCACGATCAGCGCCACCAGCATCAGCGCCAGCGGAAGATAGAAGCCACTGAACAGCGTCGCATACCAGTTCGGGAATGCAGCGAACATCGCTCCACCCGCTGTCAGCAGCCAGACTTCGTTGCCATCCCAGAATGGGCCGATAGAGCTGATCATGGTGCGGCGGTCGGGGTCATCTCTGCCCAGGACGGGCAGCAGCATCCCCACGCCATAGTCGAAGCCTTCGAGCAGGAAGAAGCCCGCGAAGAGCGTCGCGATCAGGATGAACCACAGGGTCGTGAGGGTCATAGGAAGGCCTCCTTGGGCGCGTTGCTAATACATCTCCACCAGTTCAGGCTGCTCGGCGTTGGCTCCGGCGCTCTCCAGAGCGACCGGTGGCAGCGCGCTGTACTTGCGCAGCAGGAAGATGTCCGCGACCATCAGGACGCCGTAGACGAGCGTGAACAGGATCAGTGAGGTGAGCGCCAGCCCCGGCCCGACCGCAGGCGAGACACCAGCGGCAGTCTTGAGCAGGCCAAAGACGATCCACGGCTGGCGACCCATCTCAGCCATGAGCCAGCCGGTCGCATTCGCCAGATACGGCAGGAACAGGCCGCCGAGCATCAGGTAGAGATAGCGTCGGCGGAGGGCTGTCACGCGCCGCACCGCGACATAGGCGCCATAAATCGCCAGCAACAGCATCAGCAGTCCGGCGCCCACCATCAGGCGGAAACTCCAGTAGATCACTGGCACTGGCGGGATGTAGTTTCCCGCGCCGTACTCCTTCACGTACTGCGCCTGGAGGTCGTTCATGCCCTCTACTTTGCCGGTCAGGCTGTTGTACGAGAGCAGCGACAGCACATCGGGGATACTGATCGTGAAGACTTCTTTGCCGTTCAGATCGCCAATCGTCAGTATCGAGAAGGGCGCAGGGTCGGCGCTGGTATAGAGCGCCTCTGCGGCGGCCATCTTCATCGGCTGCTGCTGCACCATATGCTGCGCCTGCGTGTGGCCGACCAGCATCACGAGCACAGACGCAGCCAGCGCAAACGGGATGACGAAGCTGAAAGAGCGTGTGAAGAACGCCTTGATATTCGCATCCTTCTCGCGGAGCAGCCGCCACGCGCTGACGCCCAGGATAAAGAACGCGCCCGTCGCCAGGCCTGAGAAAAAGACGTGCGGGAACTGTACCAGCACGTTTGGATTCGTGATGAGCGCGAAAAAGTCGGTCATCTCCGCGCGCCCATTCCGCAAGGTAAAGCCGACAGGCTCCTGCATGAACGAGTTCGCCACGAGAATCCAGAATGCGGAGAGGTTCGATGCGATGGCGACGATCCAGATCGTAGCGAGGTGCATTCGCTTGGAGAGTTTGCCCCAGCCAAACATCCAGATGCCGAGGAAGGTGGATTCCAGGAAGAAGGCCGCCAGCGCCTCGACGGCCAGCGGCGCGCCGAAGATGTCGCCAACAAAGCGCGAGTAGTCCGCCCAGTTCATGCCAAACTGGAACTCCTGCACGATGCCTGTCACAACGCCCATGGCGAAGTTGATGAGGAACAGCCGCCCCCAGAACTGCGTCATGCGTTTGTAGGTTTCATCGTTTGTGCGCACATACGCCGTCTCCATGACGGCGAGCAGCAGCGCGAGTCCCAGTGTGAGCGGGACGAAGAAGAAGTGATACACCGTCGTGATGCCAAACTGCCATCGCGACAGGAGCAGGGTGGTCATGGTTTCCCCCATTCGCTGATTACGCGGCGTCTGGCTCACGATATCAAGCGCTGGTCACATGGGGGTCACACAGCTGTATGGGGGTGTCACACTGGAATCTCTCACTTGCGCTTTGGGAAGGTTGCGCTCAGGGGAGCGACAGGCGCAAAGACTCAGTGGCTCGCGTGCGGCGTGGCGTCCAGTGTCGCATCCGTTTCCAGCGCTGTCAGGCGTCCCAGGCGACGTAGCTCTGGCCAGGCCCAGGCGATGCCGATGACCGCCAGCGCAGAGCCGATGCCGCCCAGCGCGACTGCCAGCACAGGGCCAACCGCCGCCGCCAGCGCGCCTGACTCGAATCCGCCAAGCTGGTTGGAAGCGCCGATGAAGACGTTATTGACCGCCGAGAGCCGCCCGCGCAGCGCATCGGGCGTGCGCAGCAGGAGCAGCGTCTTGCGCAAGACAACGCTGATATTGTCCATCGCGCCGAGCATGAACAGCGCCGCCAGGGAGAGCGGGAAAGAGCGCGAGACGCCAAAGACCAGTGTGGCGAGGCCAAAGACACCCACCGCCAGCAGCAGTGTGCGTCCAGCGTGCGCGAATGGCGGCAGGTACGCCTGGAGCATGGCCATACCGATTGCGCCGACACTCGGCGCCGCCACCATGATCCCCAGCCCTTGCGCGCCGACATGCAGGATGTCGCTGGCGTAGATCGGCAGCAGCGTCGTCGCGCCACCCAGCAGCACGGCCACCATGTCGAGCGTCACCGCCGCCAGAATCAGCTTCGTCTGAAGGATGAAGCGCACGCCCGCTACCAG
>VFSW01016559.1_pt1 | contig 10052 bp, 6 predicted proteins | sample 5358111 | NCBI WGS metagenome assembly VFSW01 (sample SAMN11554181, study PRJNA540505) | mine drainage metagenome | isolation source: sediment from site ElyBrook_90M | place: USA: Ely Copper Mine, Vershire, VT | collected 2017
CGATACGACGGGCACCTGGGTCGCCTCGTCCTACGTGCGGGCCACGGCGCGCGAAGTTCACCCGATCTTCACGCTGGCAGTGCCAAGCCGGCCAGCGGGTGGCTGCGGGTCTCAGCTAACTCCAGGCAGCGGGAAGAACTTCGTCCCGGCGCCATTGTTGCACTTGAAGGTCGTGCTCGTCGTCCCGGCGCAGTGGCCGGCCGGCAAGGCGGTGCTGATCTTCGCGGGAGTGCTGTGCAATGTCGCCAGGTCAACCTGCACCAGAAAGTCGAACGTGTAATCAACCGCATAACCTTTGTTGTTACATTCACCGATCGCAACCGCATAGGGATCTCCCTGGGTGCCCCAGGAATTGTCCAGCGGATCGTTGGGAATGCTCGAAATCGAAGGAGCACCCAAATCTCCTGCCGCGATTTGCCCGGCCACGGGAGAAATTGGCAGTTGAATCAGGGTTGCGCCGGGGCTGCCATCCTCGATCAGGAATGCCTGATGGGTAGTGCCGTTTACCGCTGAACCTGCGGTCGAACTCGGAAGTCCTGAAACCAGAACGGAATTGGGCGCATTGGTCTAATCGAGGGTACAGGGCGTGGTGGACACACCGGGCGGATTGAAGGCCGAACCGTTAAGGTTGAGCACGGTCGCAGTGCCATCTTCGTTGCTGATGACCGTGATATTCGTCGCTGAATCGGTCGAGGCACCGTCCTGATCACCGGTCAAATTGGTGTCGGTCAGAAGACATGCGCGCTCATTGGTGATGTCGATTGCGTCAATCGTATTGAAGGTCGAGTCGTCGCTGGAGTCCATCACCACATTGGTCGTTGAGTTGAGCGAAAAGGTCTCCGCATAATTTGCCGGAATGACAGTTCCGAATGTGTGCAGAACCGGATCGAAAGTCACATACCCTGCGGGACTCGCAACATTAAGAATCGCCATTTTGGTGGTCGGATTATAAAGTATCTGACCGGTTCCACCCACAACATTGCCGCCCGGAATCGCAAACGGCGAACCCGCGACCAGCGTGTTGTTGCTCTCGTCGATCACATCGACAAAGCCACCGCTTACCACCAGAATCAGATGGTCATTGTTGTCGAGCGCAGTGCCGGTCGGGGTGGGGCCATGGGTCAGCGCGATGATTGTAATGCGAGGATCTGTCGTGTCGGGATTGGCGGCAAGGTTGATAACGGAAACCTGGCCGTCCTCGCTGCCATTAAGAGTATCGAGCGGGATGTACGCTCGATTCAGGCTGCAATCGACCGCGAACAATCCGGAACCGGGAGACGTTTTGGAAGGTGGCCTCGGGGTTACCTTGATAAAACCCCCGCCGCCACCATGGTCGCTACCGCAACCGGCAACTGCCAGCAGCGATCCTAGCATCGCGATCCCTAGAATCTTATCGATACCGATAAATTTCACCTGTTCTACTCCTCCTCCTGAGCACTTTCGCGAAACGTTGGTGGGCCGTCTCAGGGCATATGCCTGAAATGACGACTGCTTCCGATACTTCCGACGGCGACTTGCCGATGGCATAAAAGCTGAGCGAATCTCCTCCAAAACGCTCATTGGGGAACGCTTATAGTTGATTGAATCCGGCTATGCCACACTTCCCATAAGATTTATCGACAACATCGACGATAGGAATTGCAACGGGCTGTGGCGTCGTCGGGATCGTAAGTGGTGCAAGCTATTAGCCGCGAGAAGTTCAAATAGACCTCGCTGTGGGCCGACCTGCGACCAAATTAGCGAGTCATTGGCGGATGGGCGCTTCGGCGACTACTATCTCATCGCAGCATGAATCCACTCACGATTGGGCGCGAACTGGTGTCCGCATGGGCGCTCGCAGCGTCATATCCGCTGGAATGCCTGACCATTTGGCAAGTTCCACGCTGGTGCCGTCAGTCGGAGGACGATACCGGACATCTCGGCGTGCTGCATCACGAGAGGGCGATCCGGATCACGCTTAACGAACTGTTGGGGAATCGGCCCACCTGATAGAACTCCCATGCATATCGCACAATGCATATCGCAATGTAGCAGGGTATGACTTTTTGAGTATTCATGTGCACGGATCGGCATATACTGTAGCGGCGTGCGAGCGATCGCATCGTCGTCCTGCAGTGGTTGGCGCGTAAGTTGATGAGTGGAGCGAGCGCCATCATTCTCGCCGGTGGGCGGAGCTCGCGGATGGGTTTGCCGAAGGCGGTGCTGCCGTTCGGGGCTGCGTCGATTATCGAGCGTCTGATCGAGACGTTGACGGGAGCGTTTGACGAAATCATCGTGGTCGCCGCACCGCTGGGCGACGAGCCGTTTTCAATCGAGCGCATGCTTGGGGATCGCGCGGGCGTGATCGTCGAGCGTGACGACGATGCCTTCGCGGGGCCGGTGGGCGCGCTGCGGCGCGGACTCGCGCGGGCGGGCGGCGAAATCGTTTTCGCGTGCTCGTGCGATTTGCCATTGCTGCGGGCCGAGCTGGCCGTTGCAATCTGCACGATGGTCGCGGGCGATGACGCGGCGATGCCGCAAGTAGGGGGTATGCTCCAGCCGCTATGCGCGGCGTATCGCCGTGCGCCGGCGATTACCGCATTGAGCGCGATGGAGGCCGCGGGCGAGCGCCGCTTGAGGAGGGTGGCGGAACTGCTGAAGGTGCGTGCGATCGATGAAGCGACGCTGCGCGCGATCGACCCGGATTTGCGCAGCCTGCTGAACGTGAACACGGCGGAGGATTACGCCCACGCGCTGCGGCTCATGCGAGCTGCCTAGTATCAACTGCGGGGGGCGGTCCAGCGGATGATCGGGTGGCGGGCGGCGGTGACCTCGTCGATGCGGCGCAGTTTCAGGGCGTGCGGCGCGGATTTGACCATCGCGGGATCCTCGAGCGCCTCGATGTAAATCCGCTCCATGATGGCGATGAAGTCGTCGAGGGTTTCGCGGCTTTCGGTTTCGGTCGGCTCGATCATCAGCGCGCCATGTACCACCAGCGGGAAGTAAATCGTCGGCGGATGCATGCCGAAGTCGAGCAGGCGTTTGGCGATATCGAGCGTGCTGACGCCGGTGCGCCGATCGAGGTCGTGAGTGAGCACACATTCGTGCATCGCGGGCTCGGCGGTGGCGCTCGGAAAATGATCTTCGAGGCGCATGCGCACGTAGGCGGCGTTGAGGATCGCGTGGCGGCTCGCCTGCGCGAGGCCGTCGCCGCCGAGCGCCAGGATGTAGGTATAGGCGCGCACCAGCATGCCGAAGTTGCCGTGAAAGGATCGCAAGCGGCCGATCGAATCGGGACGGTCGTAATCGAATTCCCATGCGCTGTCTCGAGCGGTTAAGCCGCTGCGCTTGACGATGCGTGGAAACGGCAGGAAAGGCTCCAGGTGTTTCTTCACCGCGACCGGACCGGCGCCCGGACCGCCGCCGCCGTGCGGCGTGGAAAAGGTTTTGTGCAGGTTGATGTGTACGATATCGGCGCCCATATCGCCGGGCTTGGCGACGCCGAGGAGCGCATTCATGTTGGCGCCGTCAAGATAGAGCATCGCACCGCGTTCATGCAGAGCGGCTGCGATCTCCTGAATTTCGGGTTCGAAGATGCCGAGCGTGTTCGGATTGGTGACCATCAGGGCGGCGACGTCGTCATTGAGCAGGCCGCGAATCGCGCTCGCTTCGAGATAGCCGCGCGGACCGGATGGCGCGACGACGACCTCGAAGCCGGCGAGCGTGCAACTGGCCGGGTTGGTGCCGTGCGCGGTGTCGGGAATGATCACTTTGCGGCGCACGTGGCCGCGCTTCTGCTCCCATGCGCGGATCATCAGGAGGCCGGCGAGTTCACCTTGTGCGCCGGCGGCGGGTGCGAGCGAGACCGCGTCCATGCCGGAGATTTCGGCGAGCGCCGCTTCCATCCGGGCGATCAGTTCGAGCGCGCCCTGGGCGAGGCGGACCGGCGTTTGCGGATGGAGGCCGGCGAAGCCGGGCAGCGCGGCCATCTCGTCGTTGAGCACCGGGTTGTACTTCATGGTGCAGGAGCCGAGCGGATAGAACTGCAGCGCCTGGCCGAAATTCAATTGCGAGAGGCGCAGAAAATGGCGCATGACCTGCGGCTCGCTGAGTTCGGGAAAGCCGTCGATGGTGGTGCGGCAAAGGTCGTCGCCGAGGATCGCGAGTGCGCGCGCCTCGCTCGCAGCAGCGCCTTTTTGATCGACGCCGCGACGGCCGGGCGAGGATTCCTCGAAGATGAGCGGCACGCCGCCGGCAATGGGGATTGCAGCAGAGGGCGAGCGCTCGGCCGAGATCGCGTCGGTGGCGGACGCGGCTGGAGTGTGGGCGGTGCGCGTCACCTTTGCGCGGTCTGCGTTCGTGCGATCTGCGGCGCTCATCGGCGGGACTCCTTGAGGACTTCGCACAAGCGTCCGAAGTCCGCGTCGGTGTTCATCTCGGTGACGGAAACGAGGAGCGCGCCGCCCAGTTCGGGATAATCGCGGGCGAGCGAGAGGCCTGCAAGAACTCCGCGTTGTTCAGCCGCGGCGAGCGCCGCTTCGGGACTATCGATGGCGATGACAAATTCGTTGAAAGATTGACCGCGGAAGCGCCGGTGGAAACCGGCGGCCGCGAGCGCCGCGAGTGCGTCGTGCGCGAGTTCGACGTTGCGCGCGGCCAGTTCGCGCAGCCCCTGGCGACCCATCAGCGAGAGATACGCGGTGGCGGCGAGCGCGCAGAGCGAATGATTGGTGCAGATGTTGGAGGTCGCGCGTTCGCGGCGGATGTGCTGCTCGCGCGTGGCGAGCGTGAGGCAAAAGGCGCGGCGACCGTCGCTGTCAACGGTCTGACCGACGAGGCGCCCGGGCATTTGGCGGACGTGCGCGAGGCGGCCGGCGAGAAAGCCGAGGCCGGGGCCGCCGAACTGCAACGGCATCCCGAAGCTCTGCCCTTCGCCGACGGCGATATCGACGCCGAGTGCGCCCGGCGGTTTGAGTATGCCTAGCGCCAACGGCTCGGCCGTGACGGCGATCGCGAGACCACCGGCCCGATGCGTCAAGTCGGCGATTTGCGCGAGCGGCTCGATCACACCGAAAGCGTTGGGATAGCCGGTGACGGTGCAGAGCAAATCGTCGGAGGTGACGGCTGCGAGCGCGGCATGATCGATCGCACCGGTGGCGGAGTCGAAGGTAACCTCGACCAGCTTGAGCGTGCCCAGCGCGCTCAGGTAGGTGCGAATGGGCGCCCGATAGTCGGGCCAAAGCGCGCCGGAAAGCGCGACGACGTGACGCTTGGGCAGCACGCGATGCGCCATCAGGATCGCTTCGGCGGCGGCGGACGCGCCGTCGTACATGCTGGCATTGGCGACTTCGAGCGCGGTCAATTGCGTGATCAAAGTCTGGAACTCGAAGATCTCCTGCGTGGTGCCCTGGCTGACCTCGGGCTGGTAGGGCGTATAGCTGGTCGCGAACTCGGCGCGCGCGGTGATGGCGCGGACGGCGGCGGGTACGTAATGACGATAGTAGCCGCCGCCGAGGAAGCTGATGAAGCCGGCGGCGCCGCCGTTGCGCGCGGCGAGCGTCGCGAGTTCGGCGGCGACTTCCGCTTCGGTGCGGCCGGCGTCGAGCTTGATCGCGGCGGAGGCGCGCAGATTCGCGGGAACATGCGCGATCAGGTCGTCGAGATTGGCGACGCCGATCGCCTTGAGCATCGCGGTCACGTCGGCTTCGGTATGCGGAATGAATCTCATGTGATGGATTAAGTTTCCTTGGCGGTCATGGTTTAGCGCAGCGCAGGGCTACGGCGATGTGGGCAGACGCGGTCATGTGCCATCGCGGTGGCGGCGATAAAACGGCAACGGGATTATGGTGGCGGCGACCACGCGATCGCGGATCGCGACTTCGAGACGGTCGCCGTCGGCGAGAGCGGCACTGGTCGCGAGATACGCCATTGCCAAGGGTCGGTCGAAACTGGGCGCGTAGGTGCCGCTGGTGATGATGCCGACCTCGCGCCCCTCGCGGAATAATTTGTAGCCTTGGCGGGCGATACTCTTACCGTCGTCGGTGCGGATGCCCGCGAGGCGTCGCGACATGCCACCGTCGCGCTGCGCGGTCAACGCCGCGGCGCCGACGAAGCTGCGATCAAATTTAACGAAGGGCTTTAAGTTGGCTTCGAGCGGCGAGGTCGCACGGTCGAGCTCATGGCCGTAGAGCGGGAGGCTGGCTTCCATCCGCAGCGTGTCGCGCGCGCCGAGTCCGCAAGGCTGAAGGCCATCGGCAGCGCCCGCGGTCATGAGCGCATCGAAGAGCCGCTCGGCATCGGCGGCGGCGCAGAAAACCTCGAAGCCGTCCTCACCGGTATAGCCGGTGCGCGCGACGAGCGACGAAACGCCGGCGACCTCGCCTTCGGCGGTGCGGAAGCGCCCAATCGAAGCGAGCGGGAGAGTGGTGATGCGCGCCAGGATTGCAACCGCCCGCGGTCCCTGAATGGCGACGAGCGCGGTGTCGTCGCTGCGATCGGTCATGATGGCGCCGTCGCTACAATCGGTCATCGTAGCGACGTGGCGGTTGAGATCGGTCAGCCAGGCCCAATCGGTGGCGATATTCGAGGCGTTGACGCAGAGCATGTAGTGTTCGGCGCCGAGTCGATAGACGATGAGGTCGTCGATGGTGCCGCCGTCGTCGGCGCACATTATAGTGTACTGGGCCTGTCCGTCGCCGAGGCGGGCGGCGGAATTGGTGAGCGCGCGTTCGAGGAGCGGGAGCGCGCGCGGGCCCTCGAGATGGAACTCACCCATATGGCTCAAGTCGAAGAGACCCGCGGCATGGCGGACGGCGAGATGCTCTTGGATAATGCCGCTATAGCTGAGTGGCATCGCGAAACCGCCGAACTCCGTCATGCGGGCGCCGAGTTTGCGATGCAGGGAAGCCAGCGGGGTGCGCTTGACCAGTTCCATCAGCCCGTCTAATTTTACCAGAGCGACTCGACGCCGACGAACTAAATCCCACGCCTGCCGAAATTATTTTTACGTCCACGCCGATTCCAGCCCGTCTATCGATTATTCGGCGCGTTATGACGCGAGGCACGCTCGCGCGTGGCGCGCAAAAAGCGGGCTGGGCGAAGCGAGCGGATCTAAACGATCTTACGGCGCGGGGGAGCTCCCCTCACCCGCGTGCGCGATGCTTACGCGACCTCTCCCTGGACAAGGAGAGGTATGGGGCGGCGCCACGGATGAGATAGATGCCAGCGAAACTGATGGATGGACGGACGGTGAGGGAGTTGCTGCGGCCGCATTTAATTGCGCACGCGCGAGATTTGGCGGAGCGGCATGGCATGGTGCCAGCGCTGGCGGCGATCATGGTGGGCGACGACGCGGCGTCATCGCAATATGTGCGCAACAAGCGGAAGCTTGCCGAGGAGTTGGGATTTCGCAGCGAGATCATCGCGATCGCGGCGGCGGAGGCGAGCACCGCGCGGGTACTCGAGACGATCGCGCGGCTCAACGCGGACGAGCGCACCACCGGGATCCTGCTGCAATTGCCGGTGCCCGAAGGCATCGACACGTTTCGGCTGTTCGACGCGATCGACGGGGACAAGGACGTGGATGCGGTCGGAGCGGAGAGCCTGAAGGGATTTTATCGCGGGCATTGGGGGAGCTTTATTCCATGCACGCCGCGCGGAGTGTTGACGCTGCTCGACCATTACAAGGTGCCGGTCGATGGAAGTCGCGCGGCGGTGATCGGGCGCAGCGACATCGCGGGCAAGCCGATGGCGATAATCCTCGGGGGACGGATGTGCAACGCGACGGTGACGTGGTGCCATCGGCATACGCGCGACCTCGCCGATATCTGCCGGGAGTCGGATATCGTCGTGTCGTGCGCGGGCGTCGCGCCGAGGGACGGGAAGTTCCTGATCACGGCGGATATGATCAAGCCCGGCGCGTGTGTGATCGACGTCGGCTTTCGACGGGTGGGGCGCGGGCAATTTGCCGGCGATGTCGATTTCGAGGGCGTCAAGCAGGTGGCAGGATGGATCACGCCGAATCCGGGGGGCACTGGACCGATGACGGTGGTAGCGTTGATGCAGAACGTGATCGACGCGGCGCGCTATCGGCTTGGACTCGCGCGTGCCGAATATCCAGTATGAAGACAAGCGCGAGTGGCCAGTGTCCGCGAATGCGGGTACATAGCGGCGAGGGGAGCGTGACCGAAATATATGGCAGCAGACGGCGATAGCCCGGCGGGCGCAGGAAAGGCGACGAGCGCAGAAAAAGCGACGGGCGCGGAAAAGCGCACTTTCGGCCAGATCCTGATTGGGCCGGCGCGCGATGTTAAGGATCCTGAAGTATTCCATCAACTTTCGCTGGTCGCATTTCTCGCTTGGGTGGGGCTGGGATCGGACGGGCTGAGCTCGTCATGCTACGGACCGGAGGAGGCGTTTCTCGCGCTCGGATCGCATCAGTACATGGCGGTTTTCCTGGCGCTGCTGATGGCGCTGACGGTCTTCATAATATCGGCGTCATATTCGCAGACGATCGATGAGTTCCCGACGGGCGGCGGCGGATATCTAGTCGCGACGAAGCTGCTGGGGAGCGGGGCGGGACTGGTCTCGGGATGCGCGCTGGTGATCGATTACGTGCTGACGATTTCGATTTCGATAGCGAGCGGCGCCGACGCGATCTTCAGCTTCCTGCCGACCCCATGGGTCCACTACAAATTCTGGGTGTGCCTAGTGGTGGTGGTCGTGCTGATCGGGATGAACCTGCGCGGGGTCAAGGAATCGGTACTCTCGCTACTGCCGATCTTCATCGCGTTCGTGATCACGCACGTCTGGCTACTCACCTATGCGTTGGTCGAGCGCGCGTCGATCATCCCGCGGGAAGTACATAGCGCGTTTCTGCAGACCGGCAGCAGTATCCATAGCATGGGGTTTTTCGCGCTGGCGCTGCTGTTCCTGCGGGCCTACAGCCTCGGCGGCGGGACCTACACCGGAATCGAAGCGGTGAGTAACGGCTTGCCGATTTTGCGCGAGCCGCGCACGGTGACCGGCAAGCGCACGATGATCTACATGTCGGTCTCGCTGGCGTTCGTGGCCGGCGGGATCCTGTTCAGCTACATGCTGTTCGACGTGGGGCCGCAAGCCGGCAAGACACTCAACGCGGTGTTGTTCGAGAAGATGGCGGCGAATTGGACGCTGTTCGGCCTGCATCTGGGTTTGCCGATCGTGACGTTCACGCTGCTGACGGAAGGCGCGTTGTTGTTCGTCGCGGCGCAGACCGGATTCGTCGATGGGCCGCGGGTACTCGCGACGATGGCGACCGATCGCTGGTTGCCGCGGCGCTTTGCGAATTTGAGCGCGCGGCTGGTGACGCAGGACGGCGTGTTGGCGATGGGCCTGGCGGCCGCGGTCATTTTGGTGGGGACGCATGCGAGCGTCGATTTGCTGGTGGTGCTGTACGCCATCAACGTGTTCATCACCTTCACATTGTCGCAACTCGGGATGACGGTGCATTGGTGGCAGGTGCGGGGCAAGGACCCGAAGTGGAAGCATAAGCTGCTGATCAACGGCGTCGGGTGCATGCTTACGGGCCTGATCCGGGGGGTGACCGAGACGCTGAAGTTCGACGAGGGCGGCTGGGTGACGGTGGGGATGACGGGGGGCATGGGGGCCGCGTGCATGATCGTGCAGGCGCATTATCAGAGCGTGCGCAAGGCGATCGAACAGCTCGAAGCGGATGTGCTGCCGGAGATCTTTGCGGCGGTAGAAAAAGCGCCGGCCGAACGCGATCCGGAAGCCCCGACTGCGGCGCTGCTGGTCAACGGCTTCAACGGGCTGGGGCTCGCGACGCTGACGACGGTGCAACGACTATTCGGCGGGCAGTTCCGCAACGTGGTGTTCGTCGGCGTCGGCGAAGTCGATTCGGCACTGTTGAAGGGGCCGGAGGAGGTCAGACACCTCGAACAGCAAATCGCCGACGACATGATCGAATACTGCCACTTCGCGGCGGACCTGGGGTTTCATCCGGAATTGCGGACGGCGATCGGGCCCGATGTCGTGTTCGAGCTGCATCGGCTGTGCCTGGAGGTCGCGCACGA
>VFSW01016560.1_pt1 | contig 10051 bp, 8 predicted proteins | sample 5358111 | NCBI WGS metagenome assembly VFSW01 (sample SAMN11554181, study PRJNA540505) | mine drainage metagenome | isolation source: sediment from site ElyBrook_90M | place: USA: Ely Copper Mine, Vershire, VT | collected 2017
TGGTCGGTTCGGCCACGCTCGCGTCAAAGGCTTCCACGCGAAAGGGCAATTGCCCATCAAAGAGGTTCGCTATCACCGACGCCACTGACACGTCACTCTCCTTCCCCGTACTCATCGCCCATCGTAGGCAGGGTTATCCTCGAGACTCAAATATTGCAGTGCCTCGCGCGTGCCCCCGCCAGCCCCGACGTCCTGCGCGCGGGGCCGTAAAATTCGTCGCGTCGACAGCGCCGACGAGGCAGCAAACTCTGCGTTTACGAGGATGAGGCGACGGCCTCCCGGGAGCAATGGGCTCCTCAGCCATCGAGTGGCCCCCTCGAATTCTGATCAATGATCCCATGGCGGGTTGGCGACATTGTTGCCGCGACTTTGGCTGGACTATTGCGCTCTGGGCGATCACGTCTTGAGGTGACGCCCCCGCAACAGAGCGGCCACGTCCAATCACGGCGAATGGCGCCGCTTCGCCGCACACAAAGGTGCAAGGAGCCATTTGTCCGGTGGCGGTTCAACTCGTGCGACCGCAGCCGTCAACCCTACGATGGCAGAATGATCAATTCATCGCACTTCCGCGAGGCGCTGCCGGGCCAGGAGTCGAACTCGGCACTCGAGTCTCGAACGCTTCGCGGTCTAATGCTGGCACCGGCCGGCGCCAACGTGATCATGCAGTTGGCGCGGCGCGGCGTGGGTCGCGGCGTGGCTCAGAGCCCCGTGACGAGCGGTTCAATGATGGAGCATCCCCTCAAACGCACGCGTACCACGTTGGCCTATATCTGGCTCGCGCTCTACGGGAGTGATGACGAGCGAAGCGAACTACGTCGTAACGTTGACGCACAACATCGTCACGTGAGGTCGCGTCCGGGTGACGAATTCGCATACGACGCCTACGATGCGCAGTTGCAGTTATGGGTCGCGGCGTGCATGTGCGTGGGCTCGCTACAGGGCTACGAGACCCTCTACGGTCGACCGAGCGAGGATGTCACCACCGAATTGCTGCGGAAATGCTCGCGCTTCGCCACCACCCTGCAAGTGCCCGCGAGTCAGTGGCCGAGCGATTCTGCGGCATTCGCCGACTACTGGTCGCGGGGTCTCACTCTCGTGGAGTTCGACGAAGTCACCTCGCGTTACGTCAAGAATTTCATTGAACTGCGATTTGTTGCGCGACCAGTGAGGGTCTTGCTTCGCCCGCTCCATCGACTGCTCTGCGTCGGATTCCTCGAAGACACCTTTCGCCGAGCGTTGTCGCTCACGTGGACCGAGCGCGATCAGCGTCACTTCCAACGTTGGTGCTCGGTGATGAAGTGGGTGAATCGAACCGCGCCCCGGATAGTGGCGGAGTTTCCATGGAACCTCGTGCGCTACGACACCCGTCGTCGTCTATCACGCGGGCGTGCACTGGTTTGAGTCAGTACTGCGCGGTGCGCTCGACGCACCAATCCCATAGTTGCACCTGGTCGCGTCCGGGGTCGCGCGAGCGCGTCCACGGCACCTTGTGCTCGAAGCGCGGGTGGCGGTCCAGCCAGAAATCTCCGGTGGTGCGCGAAGCCTCACGTGACCCGGCCAGCCATACCAGGGTGTCCGCTCCTTGGGCGGGTGTGCGCAACCAGGGCTTGGCGAGTGAATAGAACTTGGGGAGAGACGCCGCGAGCCCGGGGGTGTCCGCCCAGCCAGGGTGCATGGCGTGAAAGACCACGTCGCGAGGTGACACGTGGTGCACCCATTCGTGATCAAGTACGAGTTGAGCGCGTTTGACCTTGGCGTACGCGGCGACGCCGTCGTAACCGTCCTCACCCATCTCCAACGTCGTGAGGTCGAAACGTTGCGAATACAGACCGCCCGACGAGACTGTCAGTACTCGTCCGGGTCTCGCCGCAGTGAGCGCGGGCAACAAGAGTCGGGTGAGGTGAAATGGTCCGAGTAATTGCGCAGCAACCGTGGCTTCGTAGCCCTGCGGGCTGAGCGTACGGGTAGCAGAGATGGCACCGGCGTTATGAATCAAGACATCGAGTGCTCCGTGCTCGGCCACGGTCTCGGCGACTCGTCGCATGGCGGCGAGGTCGCCGGTGTCTCCTACGAGAAACTCGATGTTCCCATTCTTCGAATGCGACTTTAGGGCGGACACGGTCGAACGTGCTCGTGACTCGTCGCGTGCGACGAACGTCACTCCCGCCCCCAGCCCGGCGAGGCGCGCCGCAGCTTCGAAGCCGATGCCCGACGTGGCACCAGTGATCAACACCCGTTGACCAGCCATGGAGGGTGGATCAATCCAGGATTCGAGTCGCGATCGGGTCGCGTATCCCACGCGGGAGAAACTGCCGATCACCGTGGATTCCAGGAGTTTGTCCACCACGAGTGGTACGGGGTTCATTACACGTTGAGTTCGCGGCGAAGTCCGGCGCGAGCACGATCACCAATGCCCTTGAAAAGAAGAGCGACCACCGGTGCGGCCAGTTTGAACCATCCGCGGGTGCGCAGATCGGCGTCGTACGTGACGTCAGTGCCCTGAGCACTCGGAGAGAAGGTGATCTCGTCGATCGAGAGGACCATGTCCGTTTCAGCTCGCAATACGACGCGGCGAGGAGGATCGAAAGCGGTTACTTCGTAGGTCAGTGGCAACTGACGACCATTGAAGCTGGCCATCAACTCGAAGCGAGTGCCCAGACCAACGTCACCGGAACTGAGTTGTTCGGCACTAACGACCCCGGGATCCCAAGTTGCGGAGTTGGCGAAGTCTGCCATATATGAAAAAGCCGTAGCCACGTCCCATTTAGATGCAACGGTCGTGCGGTAGTGGGCCACAAATTCTCCTGTCGAACTGATGACAGAGTACCGGTAATGTCAGATTGTTGAGCGGCTTCGTACTGTCGAATGATGGGCAGCTGTCAAGGAGTAGACGACGTGCGTATCGCCATTATTGGGAGTGGGGTGTCGGGGCTCGTCTGTGCCCACTTGCTTCATGCTCATCACGACGTCACCCTCTTTGAAGCTGACGATCGCGCGGGCGGCCACGCCCACACCGTGACGACGTGGATCGATGGAGTGTCGCACGCGATCGACACCGGTTTCATCGTTTACAACGAGCGTAACTATCCCATTCTCACCCAACTCTTCGCTGAACTTGAAGTAGCGACTCAACCCAGTGACATGAGTTTCGCTATGGCCGACGACGCCGAAGATGTTGAATGGTGCGGTTCCTCGTTTCGCGCGATCTTCGCGCAGGGGCGTAACGTCGTGCGACCCGCCTTCTTACGTATGTTGCGCGATATCGTTCGATTCAATCGCTCGGCGCGTCGACTGCTGCGGGAGCCTGAGAACTTCGGTTTCACCCTCGACGAGTTCCTCGAGGGTGGACACTACTCCCGAGAATTTATTGAGTGGTATCTGGTACCCATGGGCGCGGCGATCTGGTCCGCGGATCCCAAGGAATTCGTTCGTTTTCCCGCCGCCGCGTTCATTCGCTTCTTCGACAACCACGGCTTGCTCGGAGTGCGCGACCGGCCTCAATGGCGAACCGTGGCGGGTGGATCGGCGCAGTACGTGAACGCGATTACTCGGTCGCTGGGGCCGGGGTTACGTCTCGCCACACCAGTCACATCACTCACCCGCACCAGTGATGGGGTGGAGGTGCGTACCCCTGGCAACGTGGAGTTCTTCGATCACGTCATCGTGGCCACTCATTCCGACCAGGCCCTCGCGATGCTGGAGTCACCCACCGATGCCGAAAGAGAAATCCTTGCGGCCATCAAGTATCGAGCGAATGACGCCGTGTTGCACACCGACGAGCGAATGATGCCCCGCCGCGTGCGAGCTCGGGCCTCATGGAACTGGCGCCGTCGACACGACGTGAACGCTCCCACCCTGACCTACGACTTGACCCGCCTCGAAGGCCTCACTGCGTCACGTCGGGTGTACTTGACACTGAATGAGACTGACGCGGTTGATCCCGATCAAGTGCTGGTGTCGATGACCTACTGGCACCCAGTGTTCGACGTGACGGCGATGAGCGCACAACGTCGTCACGCGGAGATCAGCGGTCGTGATGCCATTTCCTACGCGGGGGCGTATTGGGGTTTTGGCTTCCACGAAGACGGTGCACGAAGTGCGGTGGACGTGTGTCGTGCCCTCGGCGCGGAGATTCCCGAAGGAGTCGTGTGAAGAGCGCCATCTACGAAGGGGTGATCACGCATCGTCGTCACGCTACGGCGGCGACGTCCAACGTGGCTCACGATTTTCGTTATGCGACCCTGACGCCACTTCTCTTCCTTGACGAACTCGACGAATTGGTCGCGCTGCACCCACAATGGTCGCGGTCGCGACCCAACGCGGCGTGGTTTCGTCGTCGCGACTATCTCGGTGACGCGACCGTGCCGCTCGATACGGCGGTGCGTGATGAAGTCGCAGCGCAGTCGGGTCGACGACCCACCGGCGACATCGCCCTACTCGCTCACGTTCGCCTCTGGGGGTGGTTGTTCAATCCCCTGTGCGTCTATTACTGCTTTGACGAGTCGGGCGAGCGCGTGGACCAAATGTTGCTCGAAGTGCGAAACACACCTTGGCACGAGCGGCACCTCTACGTACTCGATGGAGCTTCGACGCACCATCGATTCGCCAAAGCAATGCACGTGTCCCCCTTCTTGGGCATGGACCACGAGTACGTATTGACCTGGTCAGTACCGGGTGAGCACCTCGCGTTCCACCTCGGCAATCGCCGAGGGGAAGAGAGAATCTTTGACGCCTCACTCTCGCTCACGCGTCGAGAGATCACCTCCGCGTCACTGGGGGCACTCGTCTGGCGCCACCCGTTTCAAACTCTGGGCGTCAGCGCCGGCATCTACCGTCAGGCCCTGAGCCTGTGGCGAAAGAAGGCACCCTTCTTCTCGCACCCGCATCGTTTAGTGAAGAAGGCGTCGCCGGCCACTGCGAAGGGTGCTCGTGACTAAGTCGATTATCCCGATGAAGGGTATCGCCGCACGACGCGCTCGACGGGCTCGTCGTGCGTCGGAAATCGTCGTGCGGGCGCTGCTCACTCGAGCGCGCCATGGCACCCTGATACTTAGCGATTCCTCGGGTACGCGCCGCTATGGTCGTGGTGGCCCCGAGGTGAACGTCACTGTTTCCGACCCACGCACCTATCACGCCCTGCTGCGTGGGGGATCCATGGGCTTCGGCGAAAGCTACACCGATGGGTGGTGGGATAGTGACGATCTCACGTTGACGGTGCGCTTCGTCATCAAGAATCTCAGTCCCTTGATGGACCGTTTCGACGCCGTGGCGCGAGCCTTGGCGCCGCTGTCGCACATTTGGCAACGACTTGAGCGGGTGGACAAGGAACGTGATCGGGCGAATGTCCGAGCGCACTACGACTTAGGTAACGATTTCTATTCACTGATGCTCGACGAGACAATGATGTACTCCTGCGCGTACTTCGCCGACGAGACCACTTCGCTGCACGACGCCTCGCTCGCCAAGCTTGAGAAGTTGTGTTCCAAGTTGCGCCTCGGCCCTCAGGACCACGTGCTCGAGATCGGTACGGGTTGGGGCGGTTTCGCTACGTACGCCGCGCAGCACCACGGTTGCCGGGTGACGACGGTCACGATCTCGGATGCGCAGTTCGAACACACTCGTGCCCTGGTGCACGAGAAAGGTCTCGACCACTTAGTAGAAGTGCGCAACCAGGACTACCGGGATCTGACGGGCACCTACGACAAGTTGGTCTCGATTGAAATGATCGAAGCTATTGGCTGGCGCCAACTCGATACCTACTTCTCAACGTGTGCGAAACTTCTCAATCCGGGCGGTCTGATGGGACTGCAGGCGATCACCATCAACGACTTCAGTTACGAGCGCGCCAAGAACCGTGACGATTTCATCAAGCGGATGATCTTTCCAGGTGGATTCCTACCGTCTCTCGAGTCCATCATCCACTCAAGCTCCGCGGTGAGCGATTTGCGGGTCGTAGATCTTGAGGACATCGGCCGGCACTACGCGGAGACGTTGGTGCGATGGCGCGCCAATCTCGCCGAGCACGCGAGTCAGGTTCAAGAACTCGGTCTCGGTGAAGAATTCGAGAGGATGTGGCGCATGTACCTGTGCTACTGCGAGGCCGCGTTCTTGGAGCGTCACATCAGCGACGTGCAAGTAGTGCTTGCGCGGAGCCAGTGGCTCGCTCCCCTAGGACCGACTGCTCCGCGTTAGCGTGTCGCTGTCGAGCGCCGGCGCCACCACCGTGGCGCGAGTGCAACGCCAATGAGGGTCGTTGCGGCTAGCGGATAGAGAACGTCGTAATGGCTGTATCCGTGGTAGGTGAAAACGACGACGTGGCGACCTGGTGATACTGACACCCCGAGCAAGGCCGGAGCGAGCATGAAGGTTGAGGCGGAGCGGCCGTCGACGCTCACTCGCCAACCGGGGTCGTAGGCCACCTTGAACAAGACGGCCGCTGGTCGATTGGCCACCACCGTCGCGCGCGCGCTTTGGGCGTAGACGAGGTCCTGGCTGAGTGAGAGTACTTCTCCCGCGGGGCCGCGCTGGGCGCCCAACGAAGCGAGCGTAGGCGCGGCCCCCGCGGGACCCGCGTAGGCGATGATTGGATACACGGCCCGACCCGGCCACGTGGATCGCAAGAATGTCGTAGTGCGCGTGCCCAGGTCGGAGTTGTTGGCCGTGATGATCCCGTAAGTATCCACCACTTGAAATAGTGACGACGCGCGCGCGGCGCCGACTTGCCAGAGTTGGTACGGGCCTTCAGCGCGCAAGAGCGTCGCGCGCACCGGCGGTGTATGCCCCGCGGGCAGGATCATGTACCTCACTCCGAAGGCGGCGTAGTCACCCGGTATGAATTCGTCGAAATAAGCTTCGGGATCGGTCATCAGGCCGCTGGTGCGCAACGTGAAACCCACGGCGTCGACATTGAGCTGCTCGAGATAGATATAGACCGGGACCGCACCGACGTAGAACTGATGCCCCCAGTTCGAGGGCATGCCCGCGTAAATCCGTCCGTCGCCGCGCGCCTGCGCGATGGCGACCAGCGAGTCCACGTCGCGACCCAAGGTCGAGGTGGCGTGGCGTTGGTAATTGATCCATGACGCGGAGTATCCGTCGTACGTCGAGATCTGCGTCCAGGCCGGGGCGAGTGCGGCGACGATGGCCAGGATGATCAAGGGCGTTCGCAGCCAGGGGGCGGTCCCGGATACGAAGCGTCGGATCGAGTCGGCCCATCGCGATGCTCGTCGTGTGCTTTCACGGCAAAGGAGGTTCGCGATGGTCATCGAACCCACGCCGGCCAGCACGAGGCCCGCGAGTTGGACTCCCATGATGTAGCGCTGAAGTAACAGATTCTGATTGCCGGGCAGCAGGTTGATCAGTGGTCCGAACGTTGGACGCCCGAAGAAGAGGAACAGGCTCATGAACCACGCGCCCGCAACGGCGCGCGCTCGCTCGTCGTAATGCCAATGCCGCAGGCAAGTGACCAGCCCGACACCCACCAAGACGGTGATGAGGGGTAATCGGTGCCAATCGTAGATCTGACCGGTGAAGAGCCAACTCAGTACGCGCCGGGCACCGTAGGAGTCGTTGATCGGGGTGCCCACCTGGAACTGATTGACCGCAATCCACTTGGTGTGCACGACTAGGGGAACGGTGACCCACGCCGTGGTGAGCAACGCGCAGAGGCCCAGCAACAGGGCTCGGCCGGTGCGAACGAAGAACTGACTTGGACGAATCAGAATCCACACCGCCAATGTGAGACCGGCCAGGTAAGCGGACAAGAAGTGAAAAGCGATCGTGAGGGCGAGCATCAGTACCGCGGGGAAGAGGGACTTACGCTGCGAGATGAAGCGCCAACTGAAGGCCCACGCCAGGGGAAGAGTCCACATGGCCCACAACTGGGACCAGAGACCGCTACCGATCCAGATGTAACTTTGGTGTCCGAAGCCACGGCCCGTCACAGCAAAGAGCAGAGGCGAGAGGGCGGCGGCGACGGCTGACTCCCAGCGACCCCAAGAGAGTAAGCGTGTTGACCAGTAGACGCACAGTGGCCACAGGCTCAGTAGGAGGTAAAGAGTCCACGCAACGCTGGCGTGAGTCCCGAAGATGAGCGATAGAGCCCCCGTCACTACCGCGGAGAAACTCTGGTACTGCACGAAGAATGCCGACCCCAGCGACAGTAACGGATACCAATGATCAAGAGGTGAGACACCGTGGCGCAGGAGATTCGTCGCTAACGTCGTCATCTGCAGGTGCATGCCACTGTCGTTGGGGTAGGTGACGCTGAGGCGTTCGAATCTCAATGACCAAAGATTGAAGAACACCGCGAGCGCAACGAGAAGGTGGAGTGCGCGCAGACGCCAGAAAGTGTCGCCATCGCGCGTTTCGATCGAGAGTGGCACGAGAGCCGTCGAGGGTTGCGATCCTCGTGTGAGAATCTCCCGCGCTCGCGCGAGCCGAGGGGTCCGCGTGGACGATCCATTCGCGGGAGAATGCTCCATGTGAATTCATCCTTCTGTGAGTAACGCGGCACTACGGAGGCGGGCCTCTAGAGATCACTTCGTGCCAACAAAGTTAGGCGTGGAGGGACTTGCGTCGAGTGACTCTTGGAACACTGATTCTCTCACTCACGACGTCACCCGTCGCGAAGAAGTAGATCGAAGAATCTGTCCACTGACGTGGACGCGCACGGTGCTACCGCGATACTGGTCGCCTACGGGGCTGACGGGCCGACGACCCGCTGAAGAAAGTAGGCCTGCTCGTCGAGTGCCCGTTTCCCTACGCTGCTGCTCGGCGCGATGACGTCGAAGGCATGGTACGTCGCGCGGTAGTGATGAAGTTCCACGCTGACCCCCGCGTGCAAGAGACGCTGGGCGAAGGCCAGGTCCTCGTCGCGTAAGGGGTCCTCTTCGCAACACATCAAGTACGTCACCGGCAACTCACTCAAGTCACTTGCGCGAGCGGGCGCGGCGTAGGAGAGGGCGTCCCCGTGGTGACCGAGGTAGAGGGGCCACATCTTGCGTGAGCGCTCGCCGTCCCAAGGATCGTAGATTTCGAAGGCTTCAATCGAGGGAGTGCTGAGACGGTCGTCGAGTACGGGATATATCAACATCTGAGCAGCGATCGGAGGTCCGTGTTCGTCGCGAGTGAGCAAGACTAGTCCGGCGGCCAATGACCCTCCGGCGCTGGCACCGCCCACACAGATTCGTTGATCATCTATACCGAGATCGGACGCGTTCTGAGCCATCCATTTCAGGGCCAGAGTGACGTCCTCTAAGCCCGCCGGATAGGGGAACTCCGGTGCGAGGCGGTACTCGACAGAGACGACGACCACGTCGGCATTCGCGGCGTAGTGGAGGCAACGATCGTGCTCGCTCTCCAAGTCACCAAAGACGAAGGCTCCTCCGTGAATGAAGAGGAGAGCGCCACTAGGTGAGGGGACGCCGTCGCGTCGATAGATCCGAACCAGGACGCGGTCGCCGAACGAATTCTCAGCGAATTGGTCCTGGAAACTTACTCCGGCCGGTGGGGGAAGCCTCTGCGCGACCGCTTCGCTCGTGAGAACTTGTGCGCGTGCGCGTGACCCGGCAATGTCGTTCATGTCAGCGGTACTTGGTCCGGCGAGAAATGGAAGTAGTTCGGGATCAATGGCCATGGCAGAAATGTAGCCGTCATCTTTGCCGAAATGAGGTTGAAACGTGTCAACTCCAGGTGCAATAGTTGGTAGGAGGGTTTGTCGGACCGACGGCTCGGGGGGAGAAGCGCAAGATGGTTGACATCACCGTGGGGGCGCTTCGCCGTTCACCAGTTCGCAACGCACGACCCAAGATCGGACTCGTGGCTGGGGGGCTCGGAGCCTACTGGCCGCAGTTTCCTGATTTGTTGCCTCAACTCCAACACTCGGCGGCCGAAGTAGCCCGGCGTATTGCCGCATTTGATGCCGACGTCGTCGACGTTGGTTTCATCTCGGAAGCGCGAGAGGCAGACGTAGCGGCCGAGCAGTTGCGTGCGGCCGGATGCGATCTCATAGTGATGTTCCTCACCACGTACATGACCGCCACGATGGTCG
>VFSW01016561.1_pt1 | contig 10051 bp, 7 predicted proteins | sample 5358111 | NCBI WGS metagenome assembly VFSW01 (sample SAMN11554181, study PRJNA540505) | mine drainage metagenome | isolation source: sediment from site ElyBrook_90M | place: USA: Ely Copper Mine, Vershire, VT | collected 2017
CCGAGCGAGAGCGACGAAAATGGCAGCCGTGGACCGTCGCTGGCGGCGGCCCATCCGGTGATGACCGGGTTGAGCCTGGTGATCACCGCGTCGGCGTTGGACCTGGACCGGGAACCTGGCGACCGGCGCCCTGCAAGTACCAATTTTAACGCGAGCGCCGAGTTAGCCCTGACAGACCGGGGACCCAGGGTAAGCTCCGGCCTCGTTGCCGGGCATTTGTTCGGAGTTATCGATAATCGATTTTGGCGACCGTGCGCCTTTGTTTGCTTGCTGTGTTCCTCCGGGGGCAGTTCACGGTACGCAGGCACGCCGACGGCGCCGCGATCGACCTGCGGCCGTTGCCGATGCGCCCTTCAGGAGCATAGATATGATCGTCGGTTCGGCCGGCGGCCTAAAACATTAACGAACGGAAACGAAGCCGGCCGGAACCTCGCGGCCGCCCTGGGACGTCCAGCATAATGTCATCATGGGGACAACTCGCCGCCTGCTGTCAGGCGGCGACATTGAGGGGGCGGCACGGTGCGGTGGTTGGAAAACCTGATCTCAGCGCAGGGTCGCCGTGAAGGCGAGATGCCCGCCCAGGTGGTACCCGAGTCGGCCGCCACCGTAACCGGGGAACCGACGGGGACAACAACAGACCGACTGATCGGCCTTATCAATCAGGTTTCGCCGGAGGAATTCCGCTGGCAGGAAACTAGCTACGACCGCGATTCCGCGCTTGGCCGCGAACTGCTGTTCCGTATCGCCCACAACGAGTGGATCCGGTCCACCGCGGAAGTCATCGATGTCATGCGGACGGACGCGCTTGACACCACGATCAAGGTCGAGATCGATGCCGATCTGGTGCCGCTGGAAACAGGGCGCCACGGGAATGGGCGGCTCTGGCTGCCGGTCCTCGTCCTGCCGCCGCCCCGCGAGCCCACGTCCAAGCGTTCACCTGAGCCGGACCCGTTCATCACCATGACGGTCACGGACCCGGACGGTATCCCGTTCGCCACGCTCCCCGGAGCCGACGTCCGGCACCGGATAGCCGCGGCGCTGGCCGAGATCGTCGTCAACATGGCCACCGCGCGGTGGCCCGACACCGGGGGGCCCAGCCCGTATGCCGCGTGGGATCAGCGCCTGGTGCTGGCGGCTGCCATATACCGGCTGCTGAACGGGGAATCGCCGGACGAGCCCGCCGGCCGGGACTTCGCGGAGCCGCCCGGGGGCCTGGAGACGATGGCCCAGCTGCGCAAAGCCCGATCCCAGCTATACCGGACGCTCGGTCCCTTCGTCGGCGACCAGGGCGAGCCGGACACCGGTTCGGCCAGCACACTGCTGCGGCAGCTCCTCCAGCGGGCGGTCACCGTACTGCGAGCCTTCAGCGAGTCAGTGATCGTCGTGGTCCCGGTCGAGCCGGAGCGGATACCATCGATGCTCGCCATCCAGGTGCCGAGCCGGACGCTGTACCCGCACGCACGGGAACCGTGGCGACTGCTGGACCTCAGTACCTGGCACTGGCTGCATCCGGACACCTGGAACTGGATCTTGCCCCGCGCTCACCTGAAGATCGACTTGCTGCTGCCGTCCGCCGACGCGGACCGGCTGGTCCAGGTCAACCTGCCCGAGGGGATGTCGGCCTTTCCGGCCCAGCCCGAGAAGGCGGCCCAGCTAGAGATCGCGGTAAGCCAGCCCAGCGCGATGCGCCACCTCTCCGAGCTCATGGGCCAGCTGACCACCGAGCTGAATACGTCGACCGGGGAGTTGCCGTCTCCCCTGGCCCAGTGCCTGGCCGCCCTGGCCGCGGTCAAGGCGGACGCAGCCCGGCACGCGCTGCGCGGCTACCACGTCGAAGTACCCGCGCAGGGGCCGGGCCAGCCGGACGGCATCGACTTTGTCGACGTTAACGCCGTGCGGGTCAAGCTAGGCGAGCTCGGTGCCCTGCTAGCTCATTTCCCGGCCGCGAAGTCGAGGGCGATCGCCGCCGCCCTGACCGGAATCTGGCAGGGCGGCAGCTGGCTGCCGCACCAGCTGTGGCGAGTGACCTCGGCCGATATCCTCGCCCCGCAGACCGCGGTGGCCAAGGCAGGCATGATCGACGACCGGTTCAGCCGGGCCGCCCCGGTTGAAGGCCGGATCCACCTCCACGTAGCGGTGACCGATGCCCAGCCGGTCGGCATTGCGACATTCTCCGGGTGGATGAGCCTGCTGTTCATGACGGTGGTGCTCGCGCTCCTTACCGTGTCGGAGGAACTCTTCAAGCCGGGCCACTCGCAGGTCAGTCCCGAGGTACTGGCCATCGTGCTCACCCTGTTCGCGGCCATCCAGGCCGGCCGGATCGAGCGCCCGGATGCGTCAGCGCTGCGGGGATATCTGGCGGCCAACAGCAATGCGCTGATCGTCTTGTCAATTCTGCCGGCCGTCATATTCGCGGTCGCGCTGGCGTTCGCTCAGACCGGCTGGTGGCCGTTCGCCTGGGCGGGCGGCTGCATCGCCGCACAGCTGACCCTCCAGGTCTTGATGCGCCTGCGGGCCCAGTCAGCGCGAAGCCGCGGCGACGAGCGGACAACCGCGTCGGCGGCCGGCGAGCTCGTGCTGTCGACCGATCCCTCCGCCTACGGTTACGATGAGGCTCTGCACAGCAGCTGGTGGCGGGCGACCACGGCGAACGCGCTGATGATCGACGTCCCCGCCTACGGGTACGTCGTCCAGCGCGGCCGGGCCGACCGAGATTTGCGCCAGCTGCTGAACGGGGCCGCGCCATCGTCCGGCGCTTTCCGGCCGAGGTCGGCGGGCACGGCCCCAGCTGGGTTCCCGGGTTACTCCCGGGCCAGGGCCGCGCGCCAGAACGGACGTCGCCCCGGTGGGACGGACGAAGCACGGCCGGCCGAATCCCGACGGCCCGCCAATGTGCTGGCCCTCCTTAAGTCGGGCACGTTGAAACAGTCGCTGACCTTCGCGATCTTTCGCGAGCAGCCCCCGGCTGCCTGGGTCAGCCCCGTGGACAACCCGGGTACCGACCCGGACGTGGTCCGCGTGCAACTCGACTTCGGACAGCTCGCACCGACCGAAGACCTGTTCGGCGTGGTGGACATCTTCGTCGGCGTGCCTCATCGCCGGGAGCTGCTGACCGTGGCCGAGCATCCGGTGACCGCTGTTCTCCGGGTCGCCGCCGAGCAGCAACCGCTGGTGATCGAGGCGCAGATGCCGGTCCCGCCGCCGGCCGCCGCCTGGGCCGGACTGCAGTGCGCCTGGATCCGCGTTGGCCTGCGCGACGCCGACATTGGCTGCCTGGGCGAGGTCCTCGGGGCCGTGCGCAACTGTATGACCGGGGTCAGGCCGGATCCAGGGCAGCAGGACGATTCATACGTCATCGCGGTGAAGACCGTCGCGGAAGGCGAGCTGCGTATCCTCAGCGGCGAACTGCCCGCACCCGGCCGCACCCCGGCCCTGATGGTGCTGGCCCGGGACCTCGACGTGGTCACGGCTTACGAGGAGCCAGCGAGCGACGGCGAAGGCGACCGTACCTGGCGGGTCATGGCGATCTGCGCGAACTACCGCACCGGAATCGAGAGCCGCATCGTGCGCGCGGTCAGCCAGGAGATGCGCATCGCCGGCATGACGTACGCCCTGCTGCAGGGTAAGGCGGTGGTCTTGCTGCTCGGACAGCAGCCGGACGGTACCGCTGGCCACGCGGGGGCCGGCCTTGAAGCCGGCCTCTCCGGCGCCACACCCAGCGCGAACATCAAGGTCGTACTCGACCGCTGGCTCGCCCCGGCGAGCCTGGGCTGGGCCGGATCGGAACCGCTGCTGGAAGTGAACGTCCGCTCGCCCAACCGGCCCGGCACCACGGTTGAGGTCCTCGACACGCTCGAAGTCGCGCTACGGGAGCAGTGCGGCCTGGAGGCCAGCCAATGGTACGTCTGGCATGCGCGGACGATCGTCACGCCGGAAAGCCTGGCTCTCATCCGGTTCACCCTCCGCCTGTCGGCCCCCCCTCAGTTGCTGGGGCAGTGGAACGAGACCACCTTCGAGGCCGTCGAGCGCAGCGTCCGGGCCCAGGTGCGGGACCGCGCGAATGCCGATGGGCCGGTCGGCCAGGCCGGTGCCATCGGGGAGTTCCTCGTCCGGATTCAGCCGATCACCATCGAGGGGCGGCACTCGCCAGCCATCTCGTCGCCCCTGGACTGGCCGGGTCTGGCCCCGCAGCACTTCTCGGTGCCGCCAAGCTGAACCGCGCCCGGCTTCCCGCCGCGCGTATCAGCGTTTTCGGCCCGCCCGCACAGGCGGAGGCCTGGCCTGATTTTGAGCTTTCGGTTTTCAGTGGCGGTCCAGGGCCTGGTCGAGGTTGAGGGCGGCGCTGATGAGGGCCAGGTGGGTGAAGGCCTGGGGGAAGTTGCCCAGGGCCTCGCCTGAGGCGCCTACCTGCTCGGCGTAGAGGCCGACGTGGTTGGCGTAGGTGAGCATCTTCTCGAAGATCATCCTGGCCTCTTTGACGCGGCCCGCTCTTGTGAGGGCCTCGACGTACCAGAAAGAGCAGAGGCTGAAGGTGCCCTCGCCGTCGGCTATGCCGTCCGCGCCCGTCAGGGCGTAGCGGTTGACCAGGCTGTCGGAGACCAGTTCGCCGCTGATCTTGTCCAGGGTGGCCAGGAATCTCGGGTCTGTCGGGCCGGCGAACTTGACCAGGGGCATGACAAGGACGGACGCGTCGAGTAGCTGGCTGCCCGGGTACATGACGTAGGTCTTCAGGCTGGGATCCCAGCACTGCTCCTGGACGAACCTGTGGGCCTGGGCGGCCAGCTTGCGCCACCGTTCGACAGGGGCGGGCAGGCCGCGGTCTCTCGCCAGGCGGCCCGCGCGCTCGTAGGCGACCCACGTCATCAGGGCCGAGTAGGTGAAGCGCTGCCGGGGGCCGCGGATCTCCCAGATGCCCTCGTCGGGTTCCGTCCAGTGCCTGCTCAGCCAGTCGAGGCGCTTGGACAGGCCGGTCCACAGGTCGTAGGAGATCGGAACCTCCTTGTTGTAGAGGTACACCGAGTCCATGATCTCGCCGTAGACGTCAAGCTGACGCTGGCCGACCGCGGCGTTGCCGATCCTGACCGGCTTTGCGCCGTGATAGCCGTCCAGGTGGTCAAGCGTCGTCTCCGGGAGGTGATCGCTGCCGTCGACGGTGTACATGATCATGACGTCGCGTTCCGCCGTGGCCGTCTCGCAGCGCTTCTGCAGCCAGTCCATGAAGCTTGCCGCCTCTTCGAGGAAGCCGAGCCGCATGAGGCTGTAGACCGTGAACGAGGCGTCCCGCAGCCAGGCGTAGCGGTAGTCCCAGTTGCGTGTGCCGCCAGGCTCCTCGGGTAGCGACGTGGTAGGGGCTGCGACCAGGGCGCCCGTCGGGTGGTAGACGAGGAGCTTGAGCGCGAGGGCTGACCTTTGCACGGTCTCGCGCCAGCGTCCCCGGTACCTGGACTGGGCGACCCAGTCCTGCCAGAAGTCCTGGGTCCTGGTGAACACCTCGTCGGTCTCGCCGGCGGCAATCGGGCGGACGTCGCCGTTCCACTCCAGGTGGAAGTCGGCGGTCTCGCCCTCTTGCAGGGTGAAGGTAGCGGCGACGCCGTCGTCCTCGGCCTTGAGGCTGATATCGGTCCGCAGGACGGCGCGGCCGAGCGGGGAGGCGAAGACCGCGCCGGCGCCCTGAATGATCTGCAGCTCGTGGCTCAGCCTGCCGTAGTCGAACGCCGGGTGGCAGGCGAGCTCGAACGTGACCGTGCCCCTGACCGCGCGAGCCTGCCTGACCAGGAGATCGCGCGCCTTGCCGGTAGACCTCGTCTCCGGGACCATGAAGTCGATGACCTCGCCGACCGCGTCCTTGCCCTGGAACCTGGTGAGCAGGATGTTGGTATCGGGGAGGTAGAGCTGCTTCGGCTTGGCGTAGCTGGTACGGGCCGTGATGGAGAAGTAGCCGCCCTTGTTCTTATCCAGGAGGGCACCGAACAGGCTCGGGGCGTCGAAGCGCGCCGGGCAGTACCAGTCGACCGTGCCGTCGGTGCCGATGAGGGCGACTGTGCGCAGGTCGCCCACGATGCCGTGCTCTTCGATCGGGAGGTAGCCGTGCGGCGGACCGATCCGGGTAGTCCCGTTTCCCGCGGGGGAATGCTCCATACTTCAAATGCTGAGGCGCGGTCGTTACGGGCATGTTTCTTTGCGCCGGCCAGGACAGGGATGCTGGATTAGCGATCCTTCTGTATCTCGCTACCCCGGCAGCGGCGCATGGGAATAGCGTCACGACGGTCATCCTTCGATGAGGAACTGGTAACCTTCGATGCTCCGCCGCAGCTCCGCGCGCACAGTTTCCGTCACTTCTTGTGCGCGGGCCGGGCTACGCACTGCATGCGCCGGCCAGCGGTATGTCAGCTCCAGCCGGGTCCCGCCGGGCACAGGGGTGACAACGTGGACGATCTCATGCGGGTACCAGAGCGACCGCACCACCGCGCGGTGCCCGTCAGCCAGCTCCGTGACCATCACGACGGACGTGGTGAACCGCCCGCCGGGATGACGGTTCACGAAGTACTGCATCTCCCCGACTTCCCGCGTCGGCGTGCCCGGCACGTGCCCCGACCAGGCGATGTGCTCGGGGTCGAGCAGCCGGGATGACACCGGGTCCCATACCGTCGCCCAGACAGCATCGGGGGCGCCGTGGATCACCATGGCGGCCGAAGCCTCCATGGGCTTCCGCAGCGGCGTGAGGGCTGCCATCGCTTGCTGCATCACTCCCGGCATCACAGCCTGGGGCCAGGGCGCCCTCCCTTCGGCGGCTGCCCGCAGGCCGCCGAGCCAGGCCTTGAGCTGACGGTGCCAGTATCCCTGGCGGTTGCCGTTCAGGTTCCGCGGGACGATGTCACTGACAGCGATGCGGACGGCGGACCTGCCGGACTTCGGGTGCACCGACAGCGTGAAGACCCGCTTCCCGGCAGGCTCCGTGGCCAGTACCTGCCAGCTGATCAGCCGCCCCGGGACCTCCTCCCGGACATCCACGGCCACACCATGGACATGGTTGATATCCATGACCGGGCGGAAGGCGCCCTCGCCAGACACCAGCAGGCAGCAGAGTCGGCTGGTCCCCGGCACCACGCCCGGGACACCGAACGCGAACCATCCAGGGCAGGCCGACAGCCCAGCCGGGCTGCCCACCAGTTCCCACACCTTCTCCGGGCGAGCATCGACCAGCTGCTCTCGCTCCACTCGCATGGTTGCTTCCCACATCACGGCTCCGCTCAGGCAGAAAGAATCCGCTTAGCATGACACGCGACCCGCTCAGATCTCCCGATTCTGCTGGCCGTCTGCGGCAATGCCACCCGGCCAAGAAGGCGTGCAGAGCGGCCGTTCATGATCGCTCTCGGCGGTCATGCTCGGCAATGCCTCGGGGGCTGCTATCGCTCTCCGGTGTCGCCTGATAGGTGCTGACGCCGGGCGTTGCGCTCATCGGCTTGAGCGCGCTGATACTGGTGCCATGACTGAGACCGAGACCCTGATCAACGAGGTTCGCCAATTGCGCGCCGATGTCGCCCGGCTGCACGCCGCGCAAACGGCGGTGCACATCACGCACAACTGGATGAGCCTGCTCTTCAAAGACCTGTCGACCAACCCGTACACCCAGTACAAGGTCCACATGTGGGGCGCGATCTACTGGCTCATTAACTTCCCGCTGGTCTGCTGCCTGTTCTTCTTCACGCCCACGCTGTGGCTCAAGCTCGGCATCTTCATCACGCTGATCTACTCGATCTACGCCAACCTGGCGACCGACTACGGCGCCATGTCAGCGGCCGAGGCAGCGTTCGGGCAGCCTCAGCCACCACCCATCCCACTTGAGCCGCCGGCACCGCTGCCGCCGAGATGAGGCGGCGCAAGCCCGCGGGTGCTCGCAGGGCAGGTGCTGGGGCTGGGGCTGGAACAGCTATGGCAGAGTCCGCGCTTGAAGTCGCCGACTCGACGGCGGCTCGCCCATCAGTTCCTGCGTGTTGTCATGAAGTCGGCTACCGGGAGACTGGCATGCTTCCGATTTGGAGCCGCGTCCCCGGCGCACGAGCACATCTCCGATGATGGGTCCATGAAGTGGACCTTCACTGGTGAGGTGATCGAGTGGCGCGGGCCGGCGCCGTACCTCTTCGTAGCCATGACGGCCGAGGAAATGACGGGAAAGGTCCATACCCAGGCCGCGAAGGCTAGCGAAAGCACCAGGGCCGTGATGGTGTAGCGCAGCCAGGAACTGCCGCCCCCAAGGGGGTATACGCCGTCGCCGCCGCGTCGACCGCCGGGAGGCCGGCATGCGCGCACTCGGATATCGTTTTGTTGCGCAACGTTGTTGACGCGGCCGAAGGGTACTGATGGTGTTCGACATCGCCGGGCGGGTCGCGCTCGTCACCGGATCAAGCAGGGGAATCGGGCACGCCCTGGCAGCCGGGCTGCTGGACGCCGGCTGCACCGTGATCGTCAACGGCCGCGACGCCAGGCGGCTGGAGCAGGTCAGGGAGGCATTCGCCAGCGACCGGGTCACCGCGGTGGCGTTCGACGTCACGGACCCTGCCGCCGTAGCCGAAGGGGTTGCGGCCGCTGAGGATGCCGCCGGGCCTATTGACATCCTGGTGAACAACGCCGGCATGCAAAGTCGCGCACCGCTGACCGAGTTCGCCGACGCCGACTGGTACCGCCTCCTCGATACCAACCTGAGCAGCGCGTTCCTGGTCGGCCGTGAGGTAGCCAGGCGGATGGTGCCGCGCGGCCGCGGCAAGATCATCAACATCTGCTCCGTGCAAAGCGAGGCGGCCCGCGCCGGGATCGCCGCGTACTCAGCGACCAAGGGCGCGCTGAAGATGCTGACCAAGGGCATGTGCGCGGACCTGGCCGGCCACGGAATCCAGGTCAACGCGATCGGCCCTGGTTACTTCGCGACCGGGCTCACCCAGGCGCTGGCAGCCGACGCGCAGTTCAGCGCATGGGTCCGCCGCCGCACGCCCGCCGGGCGGTGGGGTGAGGTGAAAGACCTGGTGGGGCCGCTGTTGTTCCTGGCCAGCCCGGCCGCGGACTTCGTGAACGGCCACGTCTTGTACGTCGACGGCGGCATGCTGTCCGTCCTGTAAGGCGCAGGAACGCCATGACCGCCGCCCGGCGTCTATCGCGCCGTGCAACACCGAAGAGATGCTGGCAGTCTCATGATAGCGAAGGCTTTCAGCATCACGAAGGCTTTTTGGCGTGATAACACGAAAAAAGCTTCGTGATCACGTCCTGGCCAGCGTTTACTGGCGGGCGGGACGCGTGTGCGCCGCCTCATTCGTTACTGAAGACCCGCGTGGCGACCGGGCAACACGCTTAACCGAACGGCATTGACGCCGACGCGAGCCTGCTCGCCGGCCCGGCTCCTCCTTCTGCTCCTGTGTCCCGCCGGACTGCTCCCTGCTCCTGTGTCCCGCCGGACTGCTCCTGTGTCCCGCCGGACTGCTCCTGTGCCCCGCCGGGCCCGGCCGGCCCGGCGCACTCGGGCGCGCGGGCGGCAGGGCTCCTCTTCCTACTCAGGTCTTCCTACTCAGGTCTTCCCACTCAGGCGGCTGCCGGGTCAGCGGCCCGCCCCCTCTTGTCACCAGTGGCCCCTCTAGGGGGCCGACGACGTTTCCTGCGACGTGGCCGCGGCGCCTGGCGGGAGGCTTCGGTCGGCTCCTGAGCTCGGCGGGCGCCGTCTGCCCTGCCGGTCCTGGCGTGCCGCCCGGCCACCGGGGTCATGTCGTCGGCCCAGAAGGCGATGAGTTCCTCGGTACTGAGCTGGTCTGGCGGGACATCGCGGCGCAGGGACCGCCCGGAGGCGAGCGCCCACATGCGGATGAGGACGGCGGCCAGGACCTTGTCGCCTGGGTCGTCGGGCCGTGACACGGAAGGGGGCGCGGTTGCGGGAAGGCGGGCTGCGCCGCCGGTGGTGTACTCGGGCATATCGGTGCTCCGTCGTTGCTCGGAAGGATCTCAGCTCACGCTGGCTGCATCAGGCGCTGTGGGGTCCCGGGCCTGCGCGCTTGGCTGGCGGCAGGCC
>VFSW01016562.1_pt1 | contig 10051 bp, 5 predicted proteins | sample 5358111 | NCBI WGS metagenome assembly VFSW01 (sample SAMN11554181, study PRJNA540505) | mine drainage metagenome | isolation source: sediment from site ElyBrook_90M | place: USA: Ely Copper Mine, Vershire, VT | collected 2017
CCGAAGGGAAGCCCGACAGGCCCGATATCACCTGCTGGCTCGAGGCGAGGGTTGCAGCCTTGCTCGGGCGGATCCAAAGCGAGGAGTTTTGGTGCGCCCTCATTAGTTCCAACTCGCCACCGGAGCTGGTCGGAATGATTATGAGGGAGGTTTACTTGGAAATTGTCGGCTACCAGCCGCACGTCATTGAGGCGGCGATCGCGTCCATCGCCCAGATGCCAAGGAGCATGGACGTGCGGATGGTGCGCTCGATGCTTTTTCATCAGGCCGACGAGTTCGATCATGGCGAAATGGCGTTGCGCGATTACATCGGGCTGGGCGGGAACGCCGATGAAGCGCGCAAGGCGCGCATGAGTCCGCAACCCTTCGCCGTCGCCGGAACATGGTGGATGATCACGCACCTGCGCGACCCATTCGCGTATCTCGGCGCGCTTTATTTATTCGGGGGCCTGACGCCCACTGTCACCGCGCTCGTAAAAGGGCGGCTCCGCGCCAAGGGGATGACCGACAATACCCTGGAGTACATTGAATTCCACTCCACCGAAGATGTGAAGCACGCCAATCTCGTGAACCATCTGTTGGCCGAAACCGTCCGCAAATTCCCGCAGTCCATCGAATCGATCAAGCACGGATACGAGTGCTTTGAAGCGGTTTACCCGCTGCCGGTGTGGCGCGCCGCCTACGAGCGGGCGTTGCGCTCCGCCCATTAACACCGGGAGGACGCTATGGAAACTACCGATGCGCAGCCGCCGCCAAATCCGGCGTCCGGCGGCGATCTCTTAACACGGGCCAGGGCGATGTGGGGCGAGTTCAAACCGCCGGAAATTCCGGACCAAATTGCCGTTATCGTAATTGACATGCAGAATGATCACGCCTCAAAAGGCGGCATGCTCGATCTGACGGGCGTCGACATTTCGGGCGTCCAAAAGATTATCGCCCCGATAGCGAGAGTGCTGGCTTCGGCACGACGCGCCGGAGTGAAGGTCATATATGTCAAGATGGGTGTTCGCCCGGATTTGTCCGACCTGGGCGCGCCGGACTCCGTCAACCGGACCCGTCACTTAATGATGGGCGTCGGCCAGACAATCCGCGCCCCGGACGGGAGTGAGAGCCGCATTTTAGTCCGCGACACATGGAACACGGAGATTGTCGGGGAGTTGACGCCGCAGGCCGGAGACATTGTCATTTATAAAACGCGGTACAGCGGCTTTTACCAGACAGAACTGGACGCCACGCTCAAAAGGCTCGGAATCAAACATCTCATCGTCACCGGTTGCACCACAAGCGTCTGCGTGGAATCCACGGTTCGGGACGCGATGTTCAGGGACTATTCCTGCGTGCTCCTGGGCGATTGCATGGGGGAGCCTATCGGCGGCGCCCTGCCCGTTACCAATCACCAAGCCACGCTCCTGGTAGCAGAATTGCTGCTGGGCTGGGTTTCCGACTCAGAGCGGATGACGCACCTGCTGGCAAACTATGGGAGCGTGTGATTGCGGAATATCCCTGCGATCAATCGCCTGGAGTTTGCGCGTTTTACGCTGGATGCCAATGAAAGAATTCCTCGCGCAAAGGGCGCGAAGATCGCGACGGAAAGCGTTTTTCCTTTGCGCACCTTGGAATTCCAATCGCTGAATCATTCATTTTCCGACGGATTTTCCACCGCAGATTTCACGGATTTCACGGATTTCACCGATGGGAAATTCTCATCTCTTATCCGTGGCATCCGGGGGGATCCGTGGTTGCATTTCTCGTGTTGCACCTTTGCGTTCTTTGCAGGGTGGGGTCGTGTCTGGCCGAAATTTCTTGCGCGGCCGCAAGGCGCCATTAAAAGCTGAGATGGACTTGCAAATACATCCGCCGTCGCCCACCCGGAAGGACTTTCGCATCGGCATGCTGGGCGCCGGATTCGTGGTCAACGAATGCCACCTTCCGGCCTATCGCAAGGCGGGATTCAACCCGGTGGCAATCGCCTCGCGGAGCCGGGACAACGCCCGGCGCGTCGCGCAACGGCACGGAGTGGGGAGGGTTTACGGCTCGTATGGGGAATTGCTGGCCGATCCTTCCATTGAAGTGCTCGACATCGCCGTCCCGCCCCACGCGCAACTGCAATTGATTCGCGAGGCGTGCGAACGCAAGACGGCCAGGGGGATTCTGGCGCAAAAGCCGCTTGGCGTCAATTATAGCGAGGCGGTTGAGGCGGCGCGGCTGTGCGAAAACACGGGCATTGTCCTGGCAGTCAATCAAAATATGCGTTATGACCAGTCGGTCCGCGCGGCCGGCGCGCTGTTGAGGAATGGGACAATCGGCGAACCAGTTTTCGCGACCATTGAGATGCGCGGCATTCCGCATTGGATGCCGTGGCAGGGGCAACTGGGATGGGCGACGTTGCGGATAATGTCCATTCATCATCTTGATTGTTTCCGCCACTGGTTTGGGGAGCCGCGGGGAATTTATTGCAGCGTCCGGCGCGATCCGCGCACGAAATTTGCGCATACGGACGGAATCTGCGCCTACATTCTCGAGTATGCCAGCGGACTGCGCTGCGTCGGAATTGACGACCCTTGGACGGGCCCGGCCAAAGAAGGGTGCCCGTCCGATATTTACATCCGCTGGCGCATCGAAGGATTAAACGGCCTCGCCATCGGCGACATTGGCTGGTGCAAGGACCCTTACACGACGCCCTCGACAATTCGATTCGCCTCCAAGGGCGACAAGGAATTTCATCAACCAAAATGGAGCGAAAGCTGGTTTCCCGACGCCTTTATCGGCACGATGGGGCAGTTGCTCATCGCGTTGGAAACCGGGACTGATCCGGCCGTCAGCGGCAAAGACAATTTGAAAACGATGGCGCTGGTGGAGGCGGCGTACGCGAGCGCGGAACAGTCTGTCTCTGTGAGCATGGAGAATTTTAAGGTTGCTCCGGATCGCCCCTGAATTGCCTGCCGGTTGAGGCCGCGCACGATATTTTCTACTGATGAGAGTCTGGGATAGACTCCAGTTTGCCGCAAGACAATTTGCTCCAGGCACAGCGGCGTAAATCTTCACCGGCCCCAAAAAGGCCCAACGCCCTGCGGCGGGCGCGGGCGCCAGCCGGGGCGGGCGAGGCGCGCGCTCTCCCAATACCAATTCGGCGAACCTAGTCGGGTTGCGCGAGAGTTTTGGGCGGGATTTATTGTGCTTGACTGCTTCTGAGGCGGTAGAAGGCGCAGGGGAGGGCGGCTGCCGCCGGGTCCATCCAATTGGTTTGCGCGGGCGGGCTGGTGAAGGTCAGGACGGTTTGCCACGCGGACGGATTATCGAGGGTGGTGGAACGTTCCAGGTAGTTGGTGGCGCCCGGCAGGCAGTTGGCGATCCGGAGGGAGACGGCGCCTTCGGCGGCAACGCTGGCCTCGATGATTGGCCGGCTCGGAAATGTGACGGCGCCGTGCCATAGGTAGTCGAGGGAGCTGACGAGGGCCGGCAATGGCGCATTGGTGTAAAGATAGGTCATCACGGCAGGAACGGCCGGCAAGACGACGCCGGGATTGGGGAAGAAGCCGCCGATGCGCCACAAGTAACCCCAGCCGCCGAGGCGGTAAGCGCCGAGGAAATCCTGCTGCGCGCCGGCCAGGAGGGCGATATGGCCGGGGTCGTCGCTCGCGCGCAGGAGGCCGCGATTGACTGTGCTGGCCATTCCTTGCAATTGCGCGGAGAGCACCGGGCCGAACATGGTCTGGCCGGTGGGCGTGACGGTGAGCGGTTCGGCGGGTTGGTTATTGTCGCCACTGCCGACGGGGATTCCAAAGGTGTCCAGTCCGCCGGGGCCGATGGTTTGGGTCTGCCATGCGCCGGACTGGAGCCAGGCGGCGGTGTAGAAGGAATAGCCAGCCGTTTCCCACCAGGAACCGCCGTTGTCGACGTAATCCTGGATTAGCGCGAGGGTGGCGGCCCATTGGTTGGTATCAGACTCTGGAAAGATCTCGCCGGATGGATTGACAATGGCGAGCCACGCGGTGGGGCCGGCTTGCAGCCCCGCGGTCAGCCCGCTCAGGTTTGTAATTTCGCGAATGGGCAGATCGAATTGCGTTGCCAGGCTGGATTGGCTGAAAGCCTGGAGCCAGTCGTCAGCAGTGATGGCGGTCCACGCTGAGGGCATTCCGGGCAAATTTAGAATGCCGATGGCGGGCCGGGCGCCGGGCCACTGGCTCGGCGGCAATCCCGCGAGGGCGGGCGGCGGTTGAACGCGGTTCTGCGTGGGCGTCATTCCCAACGCGACGGTGAACGAGCCGTTTTGAATTTGGACGGCGCTTGCCGTGTGCCCGTCCAATTGGACTGTCGCCGCGCCGGCGAGACCGGAGGGAAGAGTGATGGCGGGGCTTTGCTCGCCGGATGTATAGACCCAAAACTCGGCGTTGGCGCCATTGGTTTCCGCGACAAACGAAACGCCATTTGGGCTGGCATTGCCGCTCGCGGGCGGGATGAGGTTGCCGGCAATCATTCCAGGCGCGGAGGCGTAAAAACCGAACGGCGCGAGCGTCTGGCCGCCGGCGATGAGTTGCCGCGGGCCGAGGTTGGCGAGGATGCTCACCGGGCCGTAACTGGCTTGCATGATTCCGTTATCGGGACTCACTGCGTTCGTGCCCCAGGTGTGCGCGAAAGATGTGATGGGTTGGCCGACGTAGCGCGAGCACACGGATTTTTGGACGCGGTCCAGCCAGAGCAACCATTGCAGAGTGGCCGGTTGATCGAGGTCTGGGGCGTTCACGTAATCGCTCAGGCCGTAGCCCAAGCCGAGAGTCCATGCGAGCACTTCATCGCTGGTCACAAATTGGCCGAGGTCGTGCAGGATCATTGAGACCTTGTCATGGGCGATATATTGGGCAAGCGGGAAGATGTCCCAAGTCCCGGTGTCAAACCGATCTCGCAGGAATGTTTGCCAGACCGGAGGGTTGGCCGTCGGGACGGTGGCCCAGGCCATTCCGCAGAATTGGGATTCATTATTGACAAGCCGGTCCCAGCCGTCCTCCGTCGAAAGCGGGAAGGTTTCGCTGTCCTCGGCCACGCGCGAGGCGATGCCGTCGGCGTAAGCGTAGGGCGTGGGCGAGGCCGCATTGAGGTCGTATTGCCAGGTTCGTGCGCCGCATTGGTCCTCGAAAAGAAAGTCGACCGGATAGTTCGTGGCAAATTCCCCGACGACCAGCCGGTTTGCCGTTTGCACGGCGGGATGCCATTGGCAGATGGTGTATCCGTAGTTGGGGCCATAGACTTCGTAAGAATGTGTGCCATCCAAATTCACCAACAGAGGCGCGGTGCCGGCGCTCAGGAACGTTGGCCCGGGCGGATCGTCCGGCCACCAAGTCGGATTGGTGTAGGGCATGATGAGCAGACCGCGTCGCCGGGCTTGCGTGAGAAAATTGGTGAACTGCGCGGGTGTGCCGAACGCCGGGTTGGGCGGCAGGTCGTCGGGATATTGCCTGTCAAAACCGCCCATGAGATAATCCGCGAAATGGACCAGAGCCGGAGTGGGCAGTTGCGTGATGTGGGTGGTCTTGTCCGCGCAATTTCCATTGTAATAGACCAGCACGGAGTTCTCGAACTGATTGAGCACGGCGGCGGACATCTTGCCCGCAAGCCCGCGATTGTATCCGTTGGCCTGGCAGTACGCCGCCAACGCCGACGGCGCTGTGTAACCAACGACAAGGCGCGCGACGGGCGACTGCCAGGATTGGCCGGGGGCGATATAAGCGCTGAAAGCCCGTTCGCAGTAACCGCCCGAGGCATCGCCGCCCCACGCGAGACGGCCGGGGACAAATATCGCCGCCGCGTTGTTCGAGCCTTCCCAAGGCGCCGCGGATGCGGGTTGCACACCGTAAAGCGAGGCCGCGCCCGCGACGCTTTCGATTTGAAGGAAATCCGCGAAGGCGGGCGGGTAAGGAACATTGTAACTGTAGTAAAGGGACGGCAACAGCGCGTAGTAGAATGGATTGCCGCCTGTTTCAAACCAGTTGCCACCGCCTCGGACGTACGCTCCGATGGCCGTCACGGCGCCGTTGATGCCGGAACTTGCCAGCGCCGGCGTCCATTCGCCATAAGGATTGAGCACGGCCAGATAATTCCCGGACGCAAGAGCGTCAAGCATAGCTTGCGCGCCGGACAATTCCACCACATGGATGCCGGTTTGGGCCAGCACGGAGGAGGTGACGAGGCGATTGCTCCAGGTGGCCACTGGAACCGCCGCCCAGCCTCCGCTTGCCGGGCCATGCACCAGAGTCACCAACGCGATGTTCGTGCGGCTCGCGGCATGCGCGGTCTGCGCCAGATGTTCGATGGCGGCGATGACGATGTCCTGCGCGATTGGCACACTGGCGTCATCGACCTCGCCGCCGATGCGGAAGAGAAATCCGACGCCGCCCAGATGGCTGGCGGAAAAGTAAGGGCCATTGGTGGAGGTTACAAGAATGATGTCCGCCTGACCGGGGGCGGGCGGGCGGTTGACGATCGCGTTGCTGCCGTTCCAGTTGGTCGCGACATTCGTGCCAAGCCACGCGATCCCTGCGCCCGTGAAAGTGACGGGCGCCGGCGGGTAAGCATCGGGAATGAACGTCAGCGACCCGCCGTAAAGGCTGATGTAACCGGCTTCTCCCGCGAGGGAATTGGTCCAACCGGCTGGATCGGCCGGCGGTTGCGCCGCGAAGAAGGCAGGCTTGAATTCGGCCCCAACACCGTCGCTGGAGTTGAGAGGGCAAATCAGGCGGGCAACATTGGTTGGTGAAAAGCGCAATCGCGCCGGCAGATCCAGTTCCAGCGCCGTCTCGTTGCGCGGCCGCACTTGCGCGGCAAGATCGATTCCATCGTCACGATTGGAAACCGTGACCGTGACGGCAATGGCGGCATTGCTGTAATTGAGCAGCAGAAGATTGCCAGCGGGCGGCAGCGTCCAGCTAAAAGTATTGGAGGATGAGCTTGCGCCAAACGCCGCCGCGCTGATCCTGTCGCCTCCCGCGTTGGTGATCGACCAAAGACCGAACTCGCCTCCCGCCACGAGACTGGCGCTCTGGCCGGCGACGCTCACCGCCAGAATGGAACCGTTGGTGTCGCTGATGGTAATGCTGGAATTGCTTCCGGAAAAAACGAAACCGTTGGTGGTATGCCGGATGCCGGATGCAAAACCTCGAAGCGTTGGCAGGCTTGCAAGCAGCAACATCAACGCAAGCCGTCGCAAAGCAAATCCGCATCGCAAACGCGCCGGAGGCCCAAACGCCAGGGCGGCTCCCTCGCGGGCGGCTCGCCGGCGCGTCGGATTCATCGCAAAGAACACCATTATATTTGGCCTGCAATGCTCCTTTTACAAGAGCGGCGGTTCTGTTTCTTTGCTCTGTTGTTCAGAGCAGCGTCAATTGGTTGCCGGGCGGCCTGCGGAATGAATCGGCCGAGAGAACCGGACGGTTGCCCGCGATCCCCGCTTTGCGGCAGGCGACGGCGAAGGTCTGCGCGATTTGATCCGCAAAAATGCCGTCGCCACTCATGCGCGAACCAAAATTCGAGTCGTTTAATTTGCCGTCGCGCACGGCCCGGATGCGATTGAGCACTTTTTCCCTCTTCCCGGGTGCGTGCGTTGCAAGCCAGTTCTCGAACAATTCCCTCACCGCGAAAGGCAGGCGCACCACGGTGTAACCGGCGAATTGCGCGCCGGCCTTGGCGGCTTGATCTATGATTGACAATATCTCGTGGTCGGTCAGGCCGGGGATGACGGGCGCGACCATCACTCCCACGGGCACACCGGCGCGGGCGAGGGTTTCGATGGCGGCCAGGCGCTGCCCGGGCATGGAGGTTCGCGGCTCCATCACTCGCGCCAGATCGCTCTGGAGAGTGGTCACGGAGACGTTGACTGAGACGGCGCGATGGCGGGCCAATTCCTGAAGGACGTCGACATCGCGCGTGACCAGGAAATTCTTGGTGATGATCGTCACCGGGTTGCGGCATTCCGCCAGGACTTCAAGACAGCCACGCGTCAAACGCAGGCGCTTTTCGGCGGGCTGATAGCAATCGGTGACGCCGCTCATTGCGATGACACGCGGTTTCCAACGCGGCGAGGCCAATTCGCGCCGCAGCAAGAGCGGGGCGTCGGCCTTGACCATTATTTTGCTCTCAAAATCCAGGCCCGCCGAAAAGCCGAGATATTCGTGGGTGGGCCGCGCATAACAGTAGATGCAGCCGTGCTCGCAGCCGCGATAAGGATTGATGCTGGTGTCAAAGCCCACATCGGGACTGTTGTTGTGGGTGAGAACGGACGTGGAATGATCTTTGAAAAATTGCGTGGCCGGCGCCGATTGTTCCCGCGGGTCCTGGTTTCCCTCGCTGTCAACATCCGGTTCGAGATGCAACTTTTCAAACCGGTTGGCCGGATTGGACCCCGACGCGCGCCCTTGGAACTGCGCTGTTTGATTCATGCCGAAGACATTATGAACAGGGGATTCGCGATTGCCAACCATCGATTGGCAAGGGCGGCGCGGCGACGGTGTGCAAACAGTTTTTGAAGAGGCGCGGCAAGCCGGATTCACCAACGGTGCCGGACGCGGTGAGTCAATTCTCCACTCAGGAGTTAACAATCGCCGTTGATGTTCGCATTCTCTGAACATGGCAAAAATCTATGCGCTCAGGAGTTTCGCGGCGGCGGCGTTGGAACGCGCCTGCGAGGGGTCTTTGCAACCTGGAATGACCGCGCAGACCACCGGATTCTTGAGGCACCAGGCAAGCGCCCATTGGCCCATCGGCGTCCCCTCCGGCAATTCGCCCTGCCGGATGCGCTCTACTTCGTCCAACTGTCTGCGAAGCACCGCCGGCTCGAATGTGGCGCGCACGTCGCCGGGTGGGAATTGCGCGCCGGGCCGATACTTGCCTGTCAAGAATCCGCTGGCCAATGGCACACGAGCCAGGATGCCAAGGCCGTCGCGCTGCGCACCGGGAAAGACCGCCTTTTCCGGGCGGCGATCCAGCCGGTTATAAATGACCTGAAGCACTTCGGCGCCCTTTGCCCGCGCCTCGCGCGCTTGCAGTTCGCTGCCTTTCCCCAGAATGGAAATTCCCAAATGTCCAATTCTGCCGGCGCGCTTTTGCGCTTCCAGCACCGTCCACAGCTCCTCGTTTTCAAAACACGCATCCGAGCCGGAGTGGAATTGATAAAGGTCAACCGTTGCGACGCCCAGGCAACGGAGTGACTCCTCCAATTGCTCCAGCATTGCGGCGGCGGAAAAATCCTCCGTCCGTTTCATAAAACTGTGGAATCGGTGCCCGAATTTCGTCGCGATCACCCAACGCGAGCGGTCTCGGCGCGAGAGATAATTGCCGATCAACTTCTCGGAAAGGTGGCCGCCATAGCATTCGGCCGTGTCAATCAGATTGATGCCCTCTTCCGCCGCGGCATCGAGAATGGCGTCGACGTCCGCTTGCGAAAAGTCCCGTCCCCATTCGCCGCCAAACTGCCACGTCCCAAGACCGATGACAGAGACGCGCAAACCGGTGGCGCCGAGCAAGCGATAATGCACAAGGACACATTGGCGTTGAAGCCGACGTCCGTCAATTCTTTGCAATCCAGCGCGCGATCTCAAAGTCTCGCGCCGAATGCGGCCGTTTGCCTCTTGATTTTGAAGCTTCGCGGGAGTTGTGGCTCATCACGACCGGGCTATGCTAGAATGTCGCAATTGAATTTGAACCCCGGAAATGGAATCGCCAAGCATGCCTGAAACTTATTCCAAGTGCGCCTGCTCCAATTGCGCCGGCCGCATCGAATTTCCGACCAAAGGCGCGGGCGCAACCATTCCTTGCCCCCATTGCGGCTGGCCGACGAAATTGACCGTTCCGCAGGGCGCAAAGCCTGCGAACGACACGCCAGGCGCGCCCGCGGCGGCGAGCGCCGCGCAGGAACCAAAACGCCGCAGGCGGATATTCCTCCTGGCTGCGATTGGAACTTTTGTCATTGGGGGCGCGGCATTTTGCGTTTTTCGTTATCCTACCAATTTTCTCAAATCGTTGCTGGCCGCCGCTTCGGCGGAGAAACAACCGGCCGCCGGCC
>VFSW01016563.1_pt1 | contig 10050 bp, 2 predicted proteins | sample 5358111 | NCBI WGS metagenome assembly VFSW01 (sample SAMN11554181, study PRJNA540505) | mine drainage metagenome | isolation source: sediment from site ElyBrook_90M | place: USA: Ely Copper Mine, Vershire, VT | collected 2017
CTCATTTTTAAAAAGGCCAAGTAACTTTTAAAATTTTTTAAAGTTGTTGTGACACACAAATTTTGGAAGAGGCTCCAGAGAGCTTGATCAACCCTATCCAAGACCTGTTGGGTCACTCCTTACTGATTGAGTTCGATTTCCTTGTTTTAGTGAGGTGAAAAAGTAAATTTAAAAAAAAATTCACGTTTGTCGAAATAGTAAAGTGAGCAGATTTCTCTCTCATTTTAAAGAGGCAATATCCCCTAAAGGGATTGTTGTTACACACATGAAGAGGCCCAAAAGTTCCAAAATTTTATGGAATTATATAAAGCTATCAGTGTCTGGTGCTTGTTTTTGTGCATGATACACCGCCTTTTGCCACTTGTTTAGTCTTGGGAGGCTGAAGTGTGCTTTTGGTGATGGAACATCGATTACTGGGACGAATTTTGTTTGGTTCACAGGAGTTTCACCAAGGATATCACTGACAATACTGTTTGGAACATCGATTTTGATGGGTGCCTCCTCGAATTTCTTGGGGGCTTCTTGTGCTCCAGGTGCCTGTTCGGACTTAAAGTCGTGTGATTCATACAAGATACGAATGCAAGAGCTCTGGGAATTAGCTGTGATATCGGATTCCTTAAAAGTTCCGTTTCGCACCTGCCACAACAGACGAATATCAGAATAGACATCAAAGATGATGTATCCCAGAGAAGTGGCTTTGAACACGTAGTTAATGGCATCCGAAAACGTCTCACAATAGGTACGAGTCTCAGAGCCTTGATCGCTGGTCCAGCCTAATAAAGCACACAAAAATCGAGTGCCATGAACGGCAAAAGCTGCAGAAAAGCCGACCATTTCTCTGTTGACCATAGTAATCAAGGAATCATACATGAAATTGACAGCACTTTCCCACATTGTACTGATTCCGACAAACCCCAATGAATTGAGTAAATCGGTAGAACTCTTCCATCCCAACAAGACCTCAAAAGCCACCACAAAATTGGCGCCGAAATGTTTCACCACTTGTACCATGAACTGCACGATGCGACCGTAACCTTGGAGCGAAATAGGGATGTCACCGGTCAGGGAACTGCTCATCATTTGGAAAAACAGAGCAATAGCACGCCCAAAAGCTCCCATACCTGACAACAAATGAAACACTTGATCTTGAATCTCCTTGACATAAGTTCGAAAAACGATCCAAAGAGAGTGATAGAAAAACCCGAATAGAATATTGGTGATCACACGACGCAAATCAATCTTGAGGTTCAACCAACGAGCCATGAGTAAGGTGATACCCACACACATGAGATTTCGCAAAATCATGACAAGAAATTGATTTTGGACGATCGTGTCCACTAACCATCCGGTTGTGGATTTGACTGTTTGCCAAGCCCGGCCCAGCCAAGAGGTGTCGAGAGCTTGTACCTCTTCCGGGTAGAAATAAATATCATATTGATCTAATTTTTCGAGATCACGTTCAGAGAGATTCTTGCGTAGACGAATCATATCTTGGAAGCAATTGTGCCAAGTTAGAATTCGCGGGAGATCCAAAGTGTTCGACCTTTTGGGTTTGGTGTTAAAAGGGTTGTTAATTTCCACTTGCATGTTACCAATGTTCTTCCATGTCATGATATCTTGTGCCCTGAGTCTCTTTGTCACCTCTTCAAACACTTTTTGGATTGGAAAGTGAGGACCAGTGTCGTTGACATCAAACGAGAATAGAGACAAGAACGTATCGTCTTGTTTTGATTTCGCTAGAGAGATCACCGGTCTTGGTTTAACACGAATTAGCACATGGATCTTCTGCAATGATTTTTGGAGCCTTTCGCTCAATGAGGGAAACATGGTATGAACATGGGACACAATCTCTCCGGCAGCACTTTCTGAGAGTGCTTCTGCTTTTACAGCGTCCTCGATGTGAATATAAATCTCGGGTTTTAGTTTGTGGTGTATCTTGGCGTGGTTGTAGTCTTCCATAACCTGAACCAAAGTCGGATGTAGTTGAGTAATTTTGTTCTCGAAACCCTCAATGCACGCCTCTTTGGCCAGTGTGATCTGTTGGGTCACCTTGTCCACATCCATTTTTATTGCTTTACAAAATTTTTATTTGGCAGGTTCATAGCTGACCAGGTTTGTTGGCCATATATAAAAAAGTAAATGGCTGATAAATCCTTTTTAATACTAGAGGTGTTGGTCATTTTTGTTGGTATGATTGCGCTTGTCGCCCTGGCAATGAGTGTGGTTTGTTTTGAAACCAAACTACCGACTTCAGGAGGTGGTATTTCGGGCGACTTGAACATGTCCAATCATCCCATCGTGGCCGCGGAATATTTGGCCATCACCGGCCTGCCAGGGGCTGATCAGGGCAGTCGATACATTGGGGCGACTTTGCAGGGTGCTCCCAGTGCCGGAGACTTTTTGGTGGGTGATTTCGTGATTGATCTCAGTGGGAATGTGAGAGTTTATACAGGTCCAAACACCTGGGTGGCTGTGGGATCTCTTCATGCCGTTCCCACACTCACTTATGCTTCCCTCACTGGACAATCACCCACATTTTCGGCTAGTCGTTTTTTGGGTTCGATTAATGGAGTCACCCCTCCCGCGAGTTATCTAGCAGGTGACATGGGTATCGATCTCACTGGTGATGTATGGATTTATGGTGGCTCACAATGGTCCAGCTTGAAAAAGACACTGGCCACAACGACCCTACCACAGCTCTATGTAACTTCGGTAAACTCACAAACAGTACAAACTCAATTGATTTCTATTCCTGGAACCGTGCCCTCTCGTTTCCTTGGGAGTGTAACAGGGTCCCCAACGACGACTGGTACCGCTGGAGACTGGGTAGTTGACTTGACCGGTAATTTATGGGTCTACACAACAGGCTCTCTATGGAAAAGTATGAAGTCTTCTAGTGTATTTTTGACTCTGACTGGTGGTACTATGTCGGGCGACTTGACCTGTTCCGGCAATGTTAACCTCGGCAGTGCCCAACAGAGCTTTCAGGCACTCTATGCGACCTCTGTGGTGACCACTACCCTCAATGGTACACTACTCACCGCCTCACAAACAAATATCACGAGTGTGGGATCTCTCACTCAACTGGCAGTTCAAGGGGGTTTAGATCTTACTGGGGGTGGTATTACTGCTTCCCAGTTTTTGTCTGCTACCTTTTTCAATTGTTACACACCGACCACACAAGCTTATGGGAGATATGTGGGTGCGACCACTGGTGGACCGCCCTCTGGCGTGTTTAACGTGGGAGATTTTGTGATTGATCAAACGGGGAATATTTGGATTTTTACTCTCAGTAACGCCTGGCAGGCATTGGGTGCCCAGGGGGCCTACTTACCGCTCACTGGAGGAACACTAACAGGCGACTTGATTCCATCGGGAACATCGATCAGTATTGGAAGTGCTACTACTCCATTTGCGAACTTGTACGCCAGTAATCTTTACGGGGCTGTTCAACAACCTGTCCAAACTGGTATTACCACATTACCAGCTGTCACTTCTCTCAATGGTATTTCTGTGGGGAATGGTACCCTCGGAGGCTTTTTCTTACAAGGGAGCATTTATGTGAATGGTACGGTCAATGTGGCATCGAATGCTCAACCTCTGCAAACGTTGTATGTGACAAATGTTTATGCCTCTTTTCTATCGGGGGCGGTGCAAAACCCGATTCAAACGAATATAACATCAGTCGGCACCTTAACCTCCTTAAATGTTACAGGTAATGTCAATTTATCGGGTCACAACATGAACAACATTTCTCAATTACAAGCGACGCTTCTGGTGGCAAATGGTTCTTTCCTATCGGCTACCCAATCGAGGCTGATTGGTTCTACCACTTCAGGCCCGCCTTCCTCTGCAGGTCAGACCGGAGACTTTGTGATTGATCAAACGGGAAATGTCTGGATTTATTCCGGCTCGTGGAAAGGTCTGAACGCCCAAGGCACTTATTTGCCACTCGCAGGTGGTTCGATATCTGGAAATATCTCGTGTACTTCTTCTTCGGTCAACCTTGGGGGTGCCGGGGATGCTTTTGGGACAGTTTTCGCCGGAGCTATATCTGGCACACTCGCCTCTGGTCCACAGACTGGTATTACAGTAGTGGGTACTCTCTCTTCGGGCACCTGGAATGCCTCCACGCTCTCTGTGGCCTATGGAGGCACAGGGCAGACTTCGCTCACTTTGAATCAGTTGTTGCTGGGCAATAATACTCTGGGAATCACCTCATTGAGTGGCGGTGTGGATGGAACTCTCTTGGTTGGTGGCACACCACCTGCTTTCAGTGCCAACCCTGTGGTGACTAGCATCACCATTGCCAATCCGCCTGTAAACCCTACGGATGCCGTTAACAAAGCCTATGTGGATTCGATAGGTGCGGGTTTATTGTTTCGAACGACTTGTTATTGTGCGACTACCACTGCTCTGACCGCGACTTACGCAAACGGATCGAGTGGTGTCGGTGCGACTCTTACGAATAGTGGGAGTCTGATGACCCTTGCAGTGGACGGAGTAAACCCCGGTGTGAATGCACGTGTTCTGGTTTTATATCAGACTGATGGGACCCAGAATGGTATCTACACTGTTACTACAGCCGGTGATGGCAGTACTGCATGGGTGTTAACCAGAGCCACTGATTACAACCAGACGACAGAAATTCACGTTGGGGATTTGATACCTGTATCCAATGGAACGACAAATGGAGCCACGACTTGGTTACAGTCTGCTGTGATAACCACTATTGGCACGGATGCTTTTTCGTTTTCCGAATATAGTTATTCTGCGAGTACCTTTTTGCAAGTGAATAATCGTTTGAGTGAGTTAACTTTACAAGCGAGCACCGTACGTACCAATCTTGGTCTGTCTCCCTTGGCGAGTCAATCGGTTAGTGTAAATCAAGTCCTGATTGGTTACTCGGATGGAACCGTGCAAGGTCCTTTGCTGACTACAGGTCAAATATTGATAGGCAAAAGCTCGGGCAGTCCTCAAAATGGAATGATTAGCAACGGAACGAACTTGACTTGGACTTCGAATGGAACGAGCCTGGTGTGTGATCTCACTGGGGTGGTAGGTGTAAGTAACGGAGGTACAGGTATCTCGTCGATCAACCCCTATGGCCTTTTATTTGGTGGTTGGTATTCGCTGGCGGACATGGGCTCTCAGGGTCAAGTATTAACCTCACAGGGCCCCGGGGCCTATCCGAAATGGATGACACCGAACCAAGGTACCGTGACCGCAATCACTGCTGGATCAAACCTGACTGGAGGTACAATAACAGCGAGTGGGACCCTGAGTGTGGCTGGTACACTGAGTTCAGTCACATGGGGCGGGGCGGCGATAGACATGAAATATGGCGGGACAGGTACTGCATTGGCCATGTCGGCAGGTGGTATTGTATATTCGACTGCCACGACTTTGGCTGTATTGCCTACTGGAGGGCTAACCAATGCATTTTTGGTCTCTGGGCCCTCTTGGATCTCACCGGTTGCCAGTTCCATCTTGCTTACCGATTCCACTGGGGCCCCAGGGTGGGTTTCATCTCAAACCGTGTACACTTTACCGGGTTTTACAATGGCAGGAGATCTGAGTGCCTCATTCATCGGGCAAACGACTCATCCGTTCGGAAACGCTTATTTTCACAACTTGACGTTCCAAGAGGTTAGTTCTGGACGTCTCTTGTTTAGTGACAGTAATCGTAATGTGAGCTCAGCCATCATTGGAAATGGTTTATCGTACGATAGCACCACAAGCACGGTGAGTGTACTATACGATAATGTCAACATTGTGTTAAGCAGTTCTCAGTTAACCACTGTGCAAAATATCACCACCACCTCTAGTCCGACTTTCCAGTCCTTGTCTTTGGTGAATGGATCCGATTCGGTGCTGGTGGGTGTCGTGGGTACCTTGAGCGCCTCGTACAATTTTAATCTACCCACCAGCCTCGGAGGCGCGGGCACGATTTTAACATCTTCTGGTGGCGGTACGAGTGCCATGACCTGGTCTCTGTTATCTTCTATTTCGGTATCTAGTCTTACGGGAACCAGTCATCAGATTACGGCGAGTGCTAGCACAGGCGGTGTGACGCTGAGTTTACCTCAATCTCTGGGTGTCACCTCGTCACCCACTTTTACCTCCCTGGCTTTGACGGGCGCACTTTTGGTTCATGAGGCCTCCCCGAGCACGCAAAATATGATTTGTACCGCAGATCCCACCGCGGGAAGTGTGGGTGGAACCATTACGTTTTTGAGTTTGTATGATTATGCAGACACATTTTCGGTGGGTGTCATCAACGGTTTCAAAACGAATACGACCAGTACCGATTTTGGGGGATCTTTATCGCTCGGTATACGTTCAAATTCTGGACCGTATTGGGTAATCACCTGCCTGAGTATTGACTCTGGAGGAAATGTAACGCTAGCAAGTCCACTCACAGTCAGCAATGGTGGTACAGGTATTTCGTCCCCGACGAATTACTATGGGCTGGTGATTGGAGGAGCGAGCTCTACAGCTAACTTACAAGTATTGACCACTGGAACAACCGATCAAGTCTTGACCTCTCAGGGGGCTGCCTCAAATCCCACATGGGGCAGTGCACAAACACCGGGTACCTTGACTGGTATCACGGCAGGTACGAATATTTCTGTGACCACCTCGAGCGGAGCGATTACCATTGATTTGGTATCTCCCCTGGCTCAATCAGTCATCTGGAATGCCAATCCCATCACAGTGGACCATGGAGGAACGGGTTTCACCGCTTCGACGACCATCACTGTTAATGGCCTCATCATCGGTGGTACCACATCAACCGCTGCTCTTCAATGTATGTCGACGCTGGGAACCACTGGACAAGTGTTAACTTCACAAGGAAGCAGTAGTCAACCTACGTGGACCACTCCAAGCACGGGAACTGTTCAGTCTGTCACGGTTGGTAAAAATATCAAAGCTGCTAGTGGTAACACGACGATCACGGTTTCAGACACGATTGATCTGTTATCACCTTTGGCCGCTGTGACATGGAATGCGGCCTCAGTTAGTCCGACCTATGGTGGTACTGGTTGGAATAATACGACAGCTGCCGGTGCCAACCCTTATGGTTTGCTCATGGGTAACTCCACGTCCGATGGAATTCAAACCTTGTCATCTGGGTCGAGCGGTCAAGTATTAATCTCTCAGGGCGGAACGGGGCCCCCAGTGTGGACCAATCCTAACCTGGGCACAATCACTAGTATTACTGCTGGATCCACTTATCTGACTGGTGGCACCATAACTAGTTCGGGTACCATTGACATCAAGTCGCCTATACCCTCCACCGTTACATGGCATGGTAGCCTGATTGGGGTGGGTTTTGGTGGTACTGGATCTAATCTGACACCTTCTGCCGGAGCCATTCTATATAGTACGAGTACTGCTTTTCAATTATTAGCTGGTTCCTCCGTCAACCATCTTTTATTGTCTGGTTCAAACACAACCCCGACATGGTTGGCACCAAGTGTGAGTAGCTTTTTGGTGACGGACAGTAAAAGCAATGTCTCGTGGTCTTCCTATCTTCCGAGTTTGACCATGACAGGTGACCTCACTGTGTCGACTGATAACTCATATGATCTGGGAACATCCACTTTGGCATTTGCTTCTGGATATTTCACAAACATCACGTTCAAATCCCTCTCGGGAATGGTGTGTACAGACTCTTCCGGGTCAGTTACTCAAGCATCAATAGGAAATGGGTTGTCATTCTCAGGTTCTACATTGAATTTATCGATTGATTCAACCAATTTGATTTTTTCCTCTGGGAAATTGACCACCATACAAAATATCACTACATCTGCCACACCCACTTTCGCAGGTCTGACTTTAACCAGTGTTTTATCGGTTGGTAATGGAGGTACAGGAATCTCTTCGGTCAGCTCTAACGCGCTGTTGGTGGGTCAAGGCACGAGCGCGCTCTCGGTTTTGCCGGTCTCCTCAACATCTGGAGTTACCTTGAATGGTCAAGCCACCTGGGGAACTAATCCATTCACTTTGGGAGGCAATTTGACCACGACTGGCGGCTTTAATTTGACTCTGACGTCCTCCGGTGTCACTTCTATCACCTTGCCCACCTCGGGCACATTGGACACCATCCCAACGCCAGTGTTGACTAATAGTGGCATTTATAATTTTATGTATGTGGATACTTCGAATACTGGGGTACTCGTGGCCTTACCGAGTTCTTCTTCCTTCCCAACGATTACCATTACCGATCATACTGGCAACTCAAACAACATGCCTGTATATGCAACAGGGCCTTTGAACGGTGTAACCTACTCACCGACGCCCTCGAGTGTATCAGGACTCTCGGGGAGCCACTTTGTGTGTTCACAAGATAATGAAAATATTTATCTGTTTTCGGTATCTTCTTCGTCGATTGTCTATAGTGTCTTGTCAACGGTTACGAATAGTATCACCTATACGACCACTTCCACTGCCTCTGGATTTTCTAGTCCGATACCCAGTTCAACGACTTGTATTTACAATAGTAACAGCGGAAACAGTCTATTTACCCCAAATGGTGGCTTTGTGCTTGCTTCTGTTCAGGATACACAATCATCATCTTGTGGGATGTATTATCTGACCAACCCAGGTCAACGCTCGAATGAATTCTCCACCTCCCTCGTGTACGCCGCATCCTCTTATGCCTCTGCTCGAGTTACGGCTGGCCAGATACCTTTCTCACAAACATCTGAAGCCTATTGGACTTGTGACGGCACAATTAATGCTGTAACACTTCCTACGTCTGCGATTAATGTATCTTCTCATGTGGCACTTTCAATCACTGGAACTGGCTTGTATGGAACGATGATTCATTGTCCGGACAATAATTTTAATTTAATTGTAATTGTACAGACCGGTAGCAACACGATCGGATGGTATGTAGTAAATCCTCCGTCATATGGTGTGGGCGGCACCAACACGAATTCTTCCGCTCCCACAGGATATGTTGTTCCTTCCACTTCTGGTAGGTATTTCGCGGTCCCTTCTTTGGGTTCGGTAGAGGTATGGAATACCAATATAACTAGTCTTACCAATGTGGCACACATCCCAATTCCTTCTACCGCTCTAGCATTTGGGTCCGACACGCTCTTACTTTTTCAGGGACAGTCTGATATGAAATTTTATGTAACCAATATCTTGCTTGATCAAACTCTGAATCCTCCCTCGTCTATTGGCTCACTCACGAGTTTGGTCACCTCTCTCTTTATCTTTGGCGACGGAGTGTTCGCAGGCTTTGTGGCTGGTTCCACGTACGGACTGATTCTGGGGCCATTTGGGGCAAATCCTCAACTTTTTACATTTACTGCGAGCCATACAATGACTTGTGGTGTCATCACGTTCAATAACCGTTATGCTTATTTTTTCGGTGACACTGGTGAATCCTATCAGATTGCACTCCCTCCTTGTATTTTATCCTCTCCCTTTTCCACAATGACTCTCACATTAAACTCTTCCTGGTGTGGAGCGCTCGCCTTAAACACCAAGACTCTCTTGTTGGTGAATCAAATTTGTAGTAATACAACCATTGACAGTGGGTCTTCCGTCGCCTGTATGTATTTTCCCGTCACCCTCCCGGCCACTCCCAATCTCTGGCAATTATCTTGTTCCATTCAGATGAATTTTTACGGAGGTGACATCAGTTTTTGGATGACTTCGAGTCAGGCAAACCAATTGACGAGTTTCCAAAATTATGCCTGGGCCAAGAACGGAGACGGGTGGATAAATGGTGGCGGATTGATTGGTTTGTTTCCCGGTCAATCTTCATTCACTTTGTTTCTCATGAAGTCAACCTCGTCGGCTGTATTGATTTATTCAGGAAATGTAATGTGTTGGGCAACACCCACGATGCCAAATGCTATTTTATCACCGTAAATAAAAATGACATCATGGGAACCGAAAATGACCTTGATTGTGGTGTTGTCTGTTATTAGTTTGATTACATTGACAGCATTTGCGTTGAGTATTGTAAGTTTTTTTGAGCGGGTTTCTATTGGTGGAGGGGAGTTGGCTGGTAACTTGGATTTAAAT
>VFSW01016564.1_pt1 | contig 10049 bp, 8 predicted proteins | sample 5358111 | NCBI WGS metagenome assembly VFSW01 (sample SAMN11554181, study PRJNA540505) | mine drainage metagenome | isolation source: sediment from site ElyBrook_90M | place: USA: Ely Copper Mine, Vershire, VT | collected 2017
CCAAAGGTCGGGCCACACTGCCAAGCAGCAAAATGCCCACCACCGTTGCGATACAACCAATCAGCAGACCCGCAACAAATGTCACTATCAGCCATGCTGGGCCTCGGCTCCTATGTGTCGAAGGGGCCTGACCCGGTCGGCCACGCCGTACAAGCTGCATAGGCGTATACACGGGAGCAGCTTGCATTCCCCCTTCTCCCTCAGGCACACGCACACGCAGCGGCTGTACCACTGGCTCTCTCATCACTTGCGGCTGTCTGCGCGAGTGAGGCAACATAATAATATCATCAGTCCGATGTGGTAATTGCATCGAGCGTTGCATATGTTCCTCAGACACATCGGATTGTGGTGGCCAAATCATCGTATCCTCATCTCCAAGAGACGCAGACGCGGATAACAACGACATCTCTTGCTCCCCAGCTTGTTGAGGGTGAGCAACCATTTCAGCATCTTCTTGCAATGCTAGTTCTTGCTCATCATCTGAGATAGCATGTGCTGCTAGCTGCTGCTGTGGCAAGGGCATAGTTTTCTCTTCATTGAGCGGCGATTGATCTGCCTGATCCATGAACACATCCTTTAGCGTTATTGAGCTTATAGTATCTTCTTTTTGGGGCAAAACACAAGTCTTCCTGGACCATAGTCCCACTAAGTTAAGCCGAGATAGGCCCGCACATCAACAAAGGGCAACAGCCGTATTGTGCAGGTTGCACAATAATACACAGGAATTTTTCAGATAGTGTGTCTATGGCATCGTCTGGTATCGCGTCATATGATAAGTAGAGTTACAGGAATCAAACTGACTGGTTCCCGACGGCATAGTATGCACAATTCCCGATTCATCAGAGGCAATGCGTGCCCAGAATTCCAGCAATGGCGCAGGGATCATAGCAAGAGGAGAGTACGAGTACATGACCCCCGAAGAAGCTCTACAATTAGGCAAAGACAATGGGGCAAAAATGGTCGATCTGAAATTCACAGACCTACCTGGCTCCTGGCAGCACTTCAGTGTCCCGTTCCACGAACTCAAAGCGGGAACCTTTGTCGAGGGCGTCGCGTTCGATGGCTCTAGCATTCGCGGCTTCCAGACCATCAATGAAAGCGACATGCTGGTTATTCCAGATGCAGCGACAGCGATGATGGATCCTTTTACAGCTGTTCCCACACTTAGCCTGGTCTGCAACATCGCCCATCCCGCTCCTAGCGGACCTAAAAAACCCTATAGCCGCGATCCGCGCTACATCGCTCAGAAAGCTGAAGCGTATCTGCGCTCTTCCGGTATTGCCGACACCAGCTATTTTGGGCCAGAAGCCGAATTCTTCGTCTTCGACAGCGTGCGCTATGCTTCCACACAAAACGTCCAGTATGCTGAAGTGGACTCTGACGAAGCACATTGGAACAGCAACCGCACCACAAGCGGTAAAGCGAGCCTGGGTCATTTGATGCGCACCAAAGAAGGCTACTTCCCTGTTGCACCAAACGATACCCTGCAAGACCTACGTAGTGAGATGGCACTCACGCTTGAGGCACTTGGCATTCCCGTCGAGGCCCAACACCACGAGGTTGGCGCTCCCGGCCAATGCGAAATTGACATGCGCTTCAACACGTTGCTTAAGAGCGCAGACGGCATCATGCTCTATAAGTATGTCATCAAGAACATTGCACGCAAATATGGCAAAACCGTCACATTCATGCCCAAGCCCGTTTTCGGCGATAACGGCTCCGGCATGCACGTCCATCAGAGCCTGTGGAAGAATGAGGGACCGCTCTTCTACGCAGCCGACACCTATGCCAATCTTTCTCAGCTTGCCCGTCACTACATTGGCGGAATCTTGACGCATGCTCCCGCTTTGCTGGCTATCGCGGCTCCTACCACCAATAGCTACAAGCGTCTTGTCCCAGGCTATGAAGCACCAGTGAATCTGGTCTTCTCGCAGGGCAACCGCAGTGCCGCAGTGCGTATCCCGAAAACCTATACCCCGCCAGCCAAACGCATCGAATTCCGCTCGCCCGATCCAAGCGCAAACCCCTACCTGCTCTTCGCAGCCCTATTGATGGCAGGCCTGGATGGTATCCGCCGCGGGATCGAGCCAAGTGATCATGGCTTTGGCCCAGTTGACCGCAACCTCTACGAGATGTCGCCCGAAGAATTGCGCGAGATTCGCTCTGTTCCCGGTTCACTCGAAGAGTCACTCAACGCACTCGAAAGCGATCATTCCTTCCTACTCGAAGGTGGCGTCTTTACCACCGATGTGCTGGAGAGCTATGTGACCTTCAAACGGGCACAGTCAGACGAGGTTCGTTTGCGCCCAGTGCCCATCGAATTCTCCCTCTACTACGATGTCTAGGCATCGCTAAGCATCCAATAACCAATGAGGAAGGCCACTATCGTTATCAAAACGATAGTGGCCTTCCTCATTGGTTAAAACTCTTCCTTATTTTTTACATCTGCCAGGACTTTGTCCTGCGGTTGAGTGGGCGTCTCAGGCCCACGCAGATAATCGCGCAGGTTTTTCTCGTAACGTGGACTGACCAGGAACGTCACGACATCATCCACCAGCATTGTCACATCTGCACGCGGGAAAATGAGTTCATCACCACGGCGGATAGAAACGATCAGCGATTCTGGGGGCAGACGCAACGTATTCAAGGTACTTCCCGTCAGTGGCATGCTCGGTTCAATCGTAACCTCAATCATCACAGTCCCCTTCACAACACCACTCATACGCCGCGAGTCCTTCAGCAAGGTTGAGCGATAGGCATGCGTGATATGCGCCGCCGAGAGCCAGCCTAATACCAGTTGCCCACCGGACTCGTTTTCGATACTCACAACTGGCATCCAACTGATATGATGGCTCGCCAGTTGCTCCAATGCATCATCCAACGTATCGTATGGATAGAGCTTCACAACGTCGCGTTTCATTGCATCGCGTACCAGGCGCGTCTCGCGCTCTGCCAGTGATACGTGTTGAATATCGGTAAGCGTTAATATACCTTGCAGATTGCCTTTCGCATCCACAACAGGCGCACCCGTCTCGACACGCTGAGAGAGTCGCAACTCTGCCTCTGCCACAGTTTGCTCAGGCGAAAACTTGATCGAGAGGGAAGCCATTGCATCGTGGACAGATAACGTCGAAAGGAGTGGGAACGACATCTGCAAACGATGGGCGGGCGAATTGGCGCGTGTATCGACCTGATTAGAGTAAATTGAAATCTCGCCTACGATGATCGAAGAGATACCGACAGCAATCATGGCTGGGGCCAACATGGAGAGATTGCCCGTCATTTCCGCAACCATCAACATCACCGCGAGCGGCGCGTGAGCCACGCCACCGAAAAGAGCCATCATACCGACAATCACAAAGGGAGCCGGATTATCAGGTACACCAGGAAGGACATGATAGCATAAACGCCAGACCAGTGCCCCTAAAATGCCACCAATCACCATTCCTGGCCCAAAGATACCGCCCGAACCACCAGAGCCAATCGACAGGCCGGTCGTCAGGATTTTCACAAACGGCAGGAGTAGAATAACCCAGACAGGTATCTGCAAAAGACCAGGAGCAGACATGCTCACCTGCACCCAACCATAACCCATGCCGAGAGCCTGCGGAACCACAAGGCCGATCAGACCAACCAGAAGACCACCAATACCGGGCTTAATCCAGTTCGGGAGCGACAGGCGATGGAAGATATGCGTGATACCATAGAAACCACGTGCATACATTATACCAACAACGCCACAGAGGATGCCCAGCATAATGTAGTAAAGCAGTTGTGGCGGCGAGGTAAATGCCAAATTGCCGCTGGTTGCAAAGATAGGGTTCCAACCCGACCAAAGACCAAACACGCTGTAACCAATAATCGACGCCATCAAGGCCGGAATAATTGCCTCTGTCTCCAGATCGTGTTTATAAAGAATTTCAGCAGCGAGGATCGCTCCGCCCAGTGGGGCACGGAAGATGGCCCCAATGCCTGAACCGATACCTGTTGCCAGCGCGATACGACGGTCCTGCACATCTAGATGGAGAGCAGTCGCCAACAATGAGCCAAAACCTGCACTGATTTGCGCGGATGGACCCTCACGTCCACCTGAACCACCTGAACCAATAGTGATGGCAGAGGCAATAACTTTTACCAGCGGCACACGCGCACGCATGGCTTTCCCTTCGTGAAACGCTTTAATCGCGGAGTCCGTACCGTGCCCCTCAGCTTCAGGCGCAAAAGTAAAAACGATAATACCAGAAATCAAACCACCGACAGTTGTAATCACAGGCAAAAGCCAGGGACGAGCCGAAGACCAGAAATTGGTTACGACTGAACTACCCTCTCCCGCAGGACCAGGAGGTAGGTAACCAACGATTCGGCCTAAAAAGAACGCCGTCGATAACTGAATCGCCTCGAAAAAGATAATGGCCCCGATACCAGCAACAATGCCGATCAAAGCACTGATAAATAGCCACTTGAGCAAATAACGAGGACTTTCCAGATTATGTCGAATACGACGCATCCGAAAAATACGCCGTAACGATGCCACAAAGGGCATATTGTTCACCATTAGTGCATCTCCTTTAACGCAATGCCACAGAAACCGCCATTATTGAATGGGCGGTCACCCAATAAAAGAGGGAAAAGAAAATATCCCGTCAGGAGACGGGAAACGCAATACCATGCAGAATCATGTCCACAACCAGACGCGCATGCTGTTCTATGGCATCCTCTGGGTAACCCAACACACCAGCGGACAAGACATACGATTCTGTTAATGATAAAAGCATTAACGCGGTCACTTCGCGCTGTACATACCGCACCTCACCACGTTGCTGACCTTGCTCCAATACCCCAACGATAATAGAGACATATTCTTGGAGTAATTTAATTGCTTCATTTTTAAAAGCGCGATTAACACCATAGAGCGCACTCATATAGACATTAAACCCGTCGCGTTCTTCATGGGCCAGACGCGCGAAAGCGAGAAACAACTGCTCTAGCTGTTCACGCACCCCCGTCTGTGTCAATAAGGTGGCCTGAATTACGGTCAATTGCTCCTGAGCAATCTGGCGTAACATAGCAAGAAACAATTCACGCTTGTTCGCAAAATACAGATAAATTGTTCCCTTGCCGATACCCGCTTGCTCAGCAATTACATTAATATTTGCCTGGTCGAAACCCAAACGAGCAAATTCGCTCGCCGCTTCGTGAATAATACGGCGGCGCATAGCATCCCGCATCTGTTCGTCAACAATTTTCGGCATTGCTATATTTCCACAGCTATGGCATATCAATAATAATGGGTGATGAGTCAGAATAAAGAGAACAAAATTATTGTTCATGTTTTGGGACGAATAAAAACGCGGAAAAGTCACAACCTTAAATGCTTCCACAACATATTCGTTCCATTGTCTAGATTTTGGACAATAAGAGACCGCACAACCGCACCATCAACGGATGACGAATAACCTGAAAATATGCTATAGTTAAAGCAATACCCTTCATTGTTCGGCTATTTGATCTGGCAGAGAGGCTTTTTCATGGAATTACTCGTTGACAGCTACGGAAGGCGCATCAAAAGCATGCGCATCTCGATTACCGATAAGTGCAATTTTCGCTGTACCTACTGTATGCCTGCCGAAGGACTCCCCTGGCTGAGAAAAGCGGAGATTCTCTCCTATGAAGAAATTTTGCGTATCGCCCGTGTGGCCGTCAAGATGGGGGTTGAGCAAATTCGCTTGACAGGTGGCGAGCCATTAGTCCGGCGCGATCTACCTGATCTGGTACACCAGCTCCATACTATCGATGGTTTGCGTAGCCTCAGTCTCACTACCAATGGTATTCTGCTAAAACAGCAGGCCAAAGCCCTTGCCGACGGCGGCTTAACACGCATTAACGTGAGCCTAGACTCATTGATACGTGAGAAATTTGCCAAACTGACACGGCGAGACCAGATAGAGCGCGTGTTAGAAGGCTTGGCAGAATTAGAAAAATATCCCTCAATCCACCCCATCAAAATCAATGCCGTTGCCATTCGCGACTATAGCGAAGACGAAGTCCTTGATTTCGTGCGCTTTGCACGTCACAAAGCCTATGTCATGCGTTGGATTGAATTTATGCCCCTAGACGCCGATCAAATCTGGCGCAAAGAGGATATCCTCACTGGTGGCGAAATTAAAACCATCATCGAAGCCGCCTATGGCCCTCTCGTGCCCATCACGACTGGCGATCCCTCGGAAACAGCACGCCGCTATACCTTCAGCGACGGTATTGGTGAAGTTGGCTTTATCAATCCGGTCAGCGAGCCATTCTGCGCAAACTGTGACCGCATCCGCCTCACTGCCGACGGGCAACTACGTACCTGCCTTTTCGCCACCGAGGAAACCGATTTACGCGCCATCTTACGTTCTAGCGATGACGACGAAGTGCTGGCGGCAACAATTCGCCAAGCCGTCTGGCACAAAGAACTTAAACATTATATTGGCGACAAACGCTTTAAACGCGCAAATCGGAGCATGTCTATGATTGGCGGATAATTCTGGCACGGACTTTAGACGGGAATCCTCTATATAAGACACGAGTGGCAGGTATGGCCTTATACTGCGGGCTATACCTGCCAATACACTTAGATACGGCTATGGTGACGATACACTCTATGTTACCAGAAAACATGATGTTCGTCATTATAGTCAAATAGATATCTTGTATGCGGCCCCAACACACGCATACACTATCGAAAAAGACCATACAGTACAGCGGTCTTGTTGTGATACAGGGCCAGAAAGAGGATCCCGTGGTATACGATGATGCGGAATTGCTCACAGTCCGTGAAGTTGCCAAACAACTACGTGTCGATGACACGACCGTGCGACGCTGGATTAAAAACGGCGTACTGGAGGCGATCACACTCCCCCATCGTGGCGCACGCCAGGCATACCGAGTTCGCCGCTCCACACTAGAGGTCTTGCTTACGTCCCCCAAACCCGTCGAATAGCATAGGCCTAACGGATAGACATCTATCACGCTATCTGCTATACTGGCGAAAATTCGTCCTAAGCTGGCATTTAGTGAAGAGGATGATATGGCTATCATTGATACGGAGTGGCTTTTTCAGGACCTTGGGGGAGAAAACAACACTGATGTTGTAGCACTCCATGCTACCGCACACCACACTCCAGGGAATATCCCCTACTTGCAAAAGCCTGGAGTCGTGGTGCTGGCACGCCCACAGGTACATATGGCAGGCCTGGCGGGTTTTCTCGATGGTTTTGATGCTAGTTTGCGTTTCTCTCACTATCTCGATGACCCCACAGCGTTGCCCACAAGCGCACAACTCTGCAAGATTGCCGGGCAGGTCTGCTACATGAGCTTTGGCCCCGGTCGCACACCCAACATACAAGCCAAACGTTATTTCGACAACATCAAATCATCCGGGCATGGCTCCGTGCTTGAACACGCCCATTTCAGTTTCTTGTTCTACGGTATTTCACGCAGCGTCACGCACGAGTTAGTTCGACACAGAGCTGGCTTTGGTTTTTCGCAATTGAGTCAACGCTATGTGTCAGGGAAGGTGTTACGCTTTGTGGAACGGCCCGAATATTGCGACGACCAGCAGTTGCACGGACAATTTGTTCAGCGCATCGAGCGTGCCGCAACAGAATACAATGCACTCACCAATCGCCTTTTAGAGATGCAGCAGGCCGGCATCGATATTTTAAGTGCCGAGGCACGCACTGACCTGCGCAAAAAGGTTCAGCAATCAGCACGTTCTGTTTTGCCCAATGAGACCGAGGCCCCCATCGTGGTCACCGCCAACGTGCGTGCATGGCGACATTTCATCGAGATGCGTGCGAGCAGTCATGCCGAAATTGAAATACGCGAGCTGGCAGTGCGGGTATTCCTTTGCCTGCAAAAAATGGAGCCAATTCTCTTTGACGACTATACACTTGAACGCCTACCAGATAGCACCTATATCGTCAATACACCATTCCCAAAGGTCTAAAACCACCTGGGCAGACTACCATAGAACACGCCGATAGAGCTGTACCCCTTGTGGCACAGGCTCACTAACTAGCGACATCTCACATTTCGCAGCCAGATGCGGAGAAGCTGCATCATTGGTAGGCAATAATGCCTCAAAATAGATGGTTCGGCCTGCCTGCTCTGCCTCAAATTCAAACTCAGTAGCCACCAGGCGTGCCCGATTGAGCGCACAGATAAGTAACGAACGTCCGGCGTTCTGTCCGCGCAGATTGGGATGGACGGTCCCCACACAACGAAAATAATACGCCTGAGGATCAGTAAACAATTCCAGCATAGTAAAGCCCATAATCTCACCCTCAATACCATCCAGCGTACCCGCCTGTCCCCATGGGTTTAGCTCGTCATCATCGTCTCGTATCACAAACACGTTTGCCTCTGGCTCGTGCGCAGCATCCTGTAGCCAGTTCAGCAAATTTTCTACACTCTCAACAGCCAGCCGATCTGTCTCGACGGCCAGTTGCTGAAGTTGTCTCAACACAAAGAAATCATCAGGCCGATACGTTCGTATACGCATACAATACCAATTCCTTCCAGAAAGTATCGCGTTCTGGCAACATATGCCACACCTCAATCAGATATGCCTCCAGTTTCAGCACATCTATCGTCCTACTGGCAACTTTTTAGCGCAACGGATATACTGTTTACAATGTCAGCAATCTGGCATACCCGGTCTTACCTTTCTTCTGGTCACCGCAAAGGAGTCTTCACTTGGCCGAACTTACACATATCGAGTGCATTCGCCGCGAACTACCCGCTGTCACAGAGCATATTTATCTTAACACTGGAACCTTCGGGCCGCTGCCAACATGCGTCTTACAAGCCATACAAGAGCGTGTGCAGGGGGATTACCAGCATGGTCGCCTGGGACCCGATGCCTTCACGTCCATCTCTACCATCTACGCTGATGCACGTAGCAGGGTTGCTCAGATGCTTCACTGCGACGCGCAGGAGATCGCTCTTACCGACAATACGGGTGAGGGGATGAATATCATCACCAACGGTTTCAACTGGCACGAGGGCGATGAGGTGATTACCACCAACCACGAGCATATCAGCGCGCTTGCCCCACTCTACCAAAATAGAGACCGACACAGCATTGTCATTAAGGTTGCGGACATTGGCTCCAAAGCTGAACAGCCCGCCGCAGAAAAGATTCGCCCTCTTGTAACAACACGCACGCGCTTGATTGTTCTCTCCCATGTAGCCTGGACAACGGGGGCACGGATCGATGTCCAAGCGGTAGGCCAACTAGGGCACTCACTCGGCATTCCTGTCCTTGTCGATGGGGCACAATCAGCAGGGGCCATTCCTCTTGATGTCAAAGCTCTCAACGTGGATTTCTACGCCATGCCGATGCAGAAGTGGCTCTGTGGACCCGACGGCACAGGTGCGCTCTACGTGAGTTCTACGTCTATGCATATGGCACAACCCACACAGGTTGGCTACTTCTCTATCAAACATGAAGAAGGTGTGGAATGGGCCTTGATGGACAGCGCACAACGCTTTGAGTTGGGGGGACGCCAGACAGCGGCAGTTGCCGGTCAAGCTGCCTTGCTCAACTGGCTTGACACCGTTGTAGGCTATGAATGGCTCTTCCAACGCATTGCCACACTGCATGCCTACACATACAATGCGCTACTCAACGTGCCCGGCTTGACGATGCTCACTCCTGAAGCGGGTGTAAGCGGCCTAATTACCTTTACGCTCGCTGGCAAGGATGATGCCGAAATCGTCACGGTGCTACGCGAGCAGCATAATATCTACGTTCGCAACATTCCTTCTCTAAAAGCATTGCGCATTTCAAGCGGATTTTACAATACCGAGCAGGAGATCGATCAGCTTGTACAAGCTCTAATGACACTCTAATAACCTATGCTGGCGCGTTCCCCTCCGAACTGGGTACAGGTTCACACGGGGAACGCTTTTTCTCCATTTTTGGCAACGAAAAAACCCGTCTATGTGAGCGGGTGAGATGGCAACTTCCGATTTTCCCACAGGGCTGCCCCTGTAGTATCGTA
>VFSW01016565.1_pt1 | contig 10049 bp, 9 predicted proteins | sample 5358111 | NCBI WGS metagenome assembly VFSW01 (sample SAMN11554181, study PRJNA540505) | mine drainage metagenome | isolation source: sediment from site ElyBrook_90M | place: USA: Ely Copper Mine, Vershire, VT | collected 2017
TGGCGAAGGTGGTGGCGTTGGGCGAGTGGCAGGGCAACTACGCGGCGGGGGTTGCGGTTGCGGTTGCCCCAGCGGCGTTCATCGCCACGGTGCGGTCGAGCATGGCGAACGCCGTGAAGGAGCCGTCACTATTTGGCGTCCCCTCGGCAACGACGAGATCACCGACATGGATGTCGCTCAACGTCTGTCCCTTGCCAAACTTCGTCGTGGCGCTCACCGTGATTGTCACGGTTCCCTTGCGCGTCTTCAAGGTGATCGTGTTGCCGTTGATCGCCGTCACTTTGCCGTTCACGATGGGCAGGAGGATCGAGATGCGACGGGCAGTGACGGCGGTATCGCTCGTATAATGGCCGCGCACTTGAATCCGCGTCCCCGTGGTAATGTCGCTCAGGCTCGCCGACTGACCAGCGCGTACAAACGCCGTTTTGGAGGTGATCGAGATCACCACCGCCGCGCCCTTGGCGTCGGTCGCGTTGATCGTCGTCGCGCTGACGGAGCCGACAGTGTAGATCGGGTACTGGGTGTTCCCAGTCACGGGCGTCGCAGTGGGCGCCGTAGTGGTTGCGCTGGTCGTCGTCGTCCCGTGGGCCGAAGCGACCGCAGCGAGCCAGGCGGCGCCGCCCAGGATGATCAGGCCAACCGCGATCACGCCGCCGATCAGCGCCCAGCGTCGCCAGCCGGGGCGCCGAGATGGCGTTGGCGCGGCATATGGGCCAGTCGGGCCAATCGGCCCACCCGACCCAGCGGCGCCTGCCAAATAGGCTCCTGTGGGCGGAGCGTAGGGGTCGCCGCCATACGTCGGGAGGATAGGCGGCTGCCCAGCGCCGGGCAGCGGCGTGGTCGGCTGGTTGCCTGTGTACCCGGCGGGCGTCATCGGCGCGGGCAGCGCGCGGCTATCCACATATGGATCGTTCGGAGTACTCGTATCATAGGGGGGGTAATTGTCGTTCATCCGTTTTCCTCCACGCCTCGTGTGGGCGTCTGTCGCGCTCGATGTGAGCGCGTTCGCTGCGCCCGTATTCTGGAGTGTAGCCTAGACGGCTGAATATTCGCGGAGAGTTCGCTGAGAGCCGACTGAGAGCGCGCCGCGCGATTGGCCCCTAGCCACTCAACACAGCGGCGTCAGGAATAGGCGTTGCGCAACGGCAGGGCGCCGCCTAATTGGCGTAATTGCGTCAATTGACGTAAGGGAACGGCTGATAGTCCTGATACGTTACTCCTTGTGCTATACTCAGTGCGGTGGATGGGTCACTAACGCAACGGTGGCCAGTGTTTCAACGGGCGTGCGAGGATGCCGCCATGCTGTTTGGCTGGCTGCGCGCGTCGGATGAAACACTTCAGCTTGTTTTGGTGTCCTCGTGTAGAGATGACCCAACATTGTCGTAGCGCGCTAGCGAGATTCAGGCGCCGGACTTGCGGATAGGGATCGCAGGTATCCGATGGCGCCACGAGGATAGTTAGTACGTGGCAGTTCACAGATGAGTGGTATTCGGCGGTAGTATCAGTGGAGGGCGCGGGAGAGGTCAAGCGAGACAAACAACGGCAAAACAAACGCCAACGCTGGGGCGTCGTGGCGGGACGAGAAAGGGCGGCGGTATGGGACGTGAGAGAACGAGCGCACGGCGCGTCATCAGGAACCCGAAGCGGATCGCGGATCGAGCGACGCTTGCGACCCTGTCGGCGCTGGCGTCGTCACAACAAAACGATACTCCCCACCAGAGTCCAGCAGACTACGAGAGCTACCCTGAGGACGGCGTTCCCCATGATGACGATGGCGAGGGACGATCCTGCGTGGGCGAACTGACGCACGAGCGCGCACGCGACCTGATCATTGCGCAGAACGTTGGCTTATTGCCGCCCGCCGAGGCAAATGCGTTGGCTGATCACCTGCTTGTCTGCGACGCTTGCTATCGGTTCGCGCAGGATGTCGCCGCCCAACGCCGCAACTCGGTCAGCCGATAGAGTCAACGGCGCCCTTTAAGAGAGCGCAGCGTTCGCTATTGTAGCGGAGATGTGCTATACTGAAGTCGTGAGTACTGGCGCCCGATCCAACTGGGCTCGGACAGGCATACTCAAGTAGACAAGCAGGAGCTTTCGAGTCCAATGAAAACCGGCATCCACCCCAATTACGTTACCGCGACGGTCGTCTGCGCGTGCGGGAATACCTTCACCGTTGGCAGCACAAAATCCCAGTTGCGGGTTGATGTGTGTTCCAAGTGCCATCCCTTCTTCACGGGCCAGCAGCGTATCCTGGATACCGCTGGTCGCGTCGAGCGGTTCCGTCGGCGTTTCAACATCGCCGAGGAAGAGACACAGGCGTAGCGGCGAGCCAATTCGGCGCCGACCCTGGCAGCGATACCCCAGTGACGAGCGCGGACGATCAGTCGTCCGCGCTCGTGTTGGTATGTTGACGCACAAAATCACTTTCAGGTGTGGGTCAGTTGTGGTAGAATACGGACGCGCCGACCCTTCGGCGCCAGTCGCCCAGATCGTCGCTTTTCCCCGCACGGGGATTGACACGCTCACAAGCGATTGGCGCCACCATGACCGCTCGCTGCACACATACAGCAGGCGTCACATCCAGGGCGTTATGGTTGAAGCGTCAGCAGCGAAGAGAGGCAGTCCTCGATGAAGGGAGCTACACGACCCCGCACCGTCCTGTTTCTGATCTCCGATACTGGCGCGGGGCATCGTAGCGCAGCCAACGCCATTCACCACGCGATGCGGCTCGTCGAGCAGCAGCTTGCGGCCTCGCAACGGAGCATGGGCGACCTGACGCGCGCTCCACGCCCTGGTGGGCACGACCCTAACTGGCGCGTCGTGCTGGTGGATGTGTTTGCCGAGTGTGGGCGCTTTCCACTGAGCAAAGGGGTGTTTCTGTACGGCCCTGCGATCACCTATAGTCCGCGTCTTTATTCGCAACTCTACCAGATGACCAATAGTGTCAATCGCTTCAATGCGGCGTGGCGGCTGGCGCAGCCGTTTCTGCGCCAGGGTCTGACCCAACTCCTCGAACGCACGCGCCCGGATGTGATCGTCTCCGTGCATCCACTGCTCAATCATATTACGCTGCAAGCGCTGCATGATCTCGACCTGCGTATCCCCTTCCTCACCGTCATTACCGATCTGTTCAGCGTGCATTATTCATGGATTGCGCCGGGGGTGACGGCGTGTGTCACGCCGACCGATGCGGTGCGCCAATTCGCGATCAAGGGGGGAATGGCGCCGCGGCGGGTGTATCAGTTGGGCATGCCAATCGATCCGAAGTTCGCCACCCCGCCGACCACCTCGCTGGCCGAACGCAAGGCCGCGTTGGGGCTAGACCCCGCGCTGCCAACTGTTTTGCTGGTGGGTGGTGGCGATGGCGCGGGCGGCCTGGCCCGCGCCGCCAGCGCCCTGAGCCACGAACACTTGAACGCCCAACTGGTGATCGTCACCGGGCGCAACAAGCAATTGTACGCCGAGTTGCAACGGCAGAAGCCGCACTTTCTGACGCCGACGCACATCCTGGGCTTTGTTGGCAACATGCCGGAGCTGATGCGCGCCGCCGATGTGATCATCACCAAGGCTGGCCCAGGGACGCTCAGCGAGGCGATGGCCTGCGAATTGCCGATTATTCTGACCGGGGCTGTGCCAGGCCAGGAAGAGGGCAACGTAGACTTCGTGCTGGAGAATGAGATGGGGCTGCTGGCGACGACCCCCGAACGCATCGTCAGCGCAGTGCATGCCCTGCTCGACCCGGCGAATCCGCAGTTGGCGCGGATGCGTGAGAACGTCCTGCGCCTCAGTAGGCCGCGCGCCTCGTTCGATATTGCGCGGCTCATCCTCTCCTATGTGCCGCCGACGGGCGCGCCCTCGATCTGGGAGGGCGTTCGCCGCCCCACACGCGGGCGCCTGACGCGCGCGTTGCTCAGTCGGCGCCGCTGGGCGATCCGCTCGACTCGGCGCTTGATGCGGGGACGTGGCAGTGGCGTGCGTGACGCCCGCCTCCTGCGTATCCGTATTCCCGGCTGGGCGCGCCGCCGAGGATCGGCGCATCCGACGCCGGGCATCAGAAGTCTTTCGGGCGCCCGCGCCCTGCTGCTAAGGGGGACCAGTTTTGGCAAAGTTCAACTATGGCGGTCAGGCAGTGATCGAGGGCGTGATGATGCGGGGCCGTTCCTCGGCGGTGGTGGCGATCAGGCGTGAGGATGGTGGCATCTTGCTGCGCGACGAAGACCTGCGCCAGCGATTCTACGCCAACCCAATCACACGCTGGCCGTTTATTCGCGGTCTGGTTCTGCTCTGGGATATGCTGATCTTGGGGTCGCGCATCATGATGTTCTCCGGCAACCTTGCCGTGCGCGCAGAGCCAAGCGCCGACCGCGCAATGGCTGCGGATGGCGCGTTGGATGGCGCGGCGCCAGCTCTGGCGACCACTGCGCCCATTGCAACGGCAGGGTTAGCAGTGCAGCAAAACCAGCCAATGGCGGTGGATACTGCGCCACCTGCGCCACTGGTGGCGCCCGTTGCGGCTGTCACGCTGCCAGGAGTGCGCAGCCCGATCACGGAGTCGCACGAGCCGCTGGCGGGCGGCGCGCGGCTGGTGGTCACGCTGTTGATCTCGCTAGGCTTCACCGTCGGCCTGTTTTTCCTGCTTCCGTTGGGTGTGGTCGCGTTGGCGCGACCGCTGGTAGGGATCGGCTGGCTCAGTCTCGCGCTGGAGGGCGCGATTCGGTTGGCGTTGCTGATCGGCTACCTGCTGGTGATTGGGCGCTTCGCTGAGGTGGAGTGCGTCTTCCAGTACCACGGCGCCGAGCACAAAGCGATCAACGCCTACGAGGCGGGCGACCCGTTGGATGTGGAGCATGTGCGGCGCGCCTCGCGTGTTCATACGCGCTGCGGCACCGGCTTCCTGCTGATTGTGGTGATCGTCTCGATCTTCGTCTTCGCGTTGATTGGCAGCCCACCGTTGGCGCTGCGCATCGTCTCGCGGGTCGTGCTTGTGCCAGTGATCGCCGCGATTGCCTACGAGTTGATGCGGCTAGGCGCAACATATTACCGCTATCGTGTGGTACGATGGCTGATGGCTCCCAGCCTGGCGCTGCAAGGGTTGACCACTCGCGAGCCGGATAATGGCCAGATGGAATGCGCCATCGCGGCATTGGAACGTGTTTTGCTGGATGATGGTGAGCATGCGGTCGCGCGCGTCGCATGAATGTGGTGTGGTTATCCGCCTGCCCTTGCATGTATTGATGCAGCAGTCGTCACACGGAGGTCGCTTTCGCATGTCCACCGATTCAAGGGAAGTCAAACAAATACCCGCCCCATCACCGCAACAGCCTACGGTCGCGGCGGCGACGGAGCATAGCGCGCCGATATTGCAGGCAGAGGCGCAGACCGAGCAGGCGACGGTTGCCGCTGAGGTAGCGGCGAACCCCGAAAGCCAGGCGGCCCCATACCCACCGAGCAGCGCGCCGCTGGTGGGTCGTAGTTTTGCACGGTGGGTCTGGAGCGGTATCGCCCGGGTGTTCTTTCGCAGTTGGACGCGCGTCGCAGCGCGCGCCTTCCCCGAGGATTCAGAACTCGCCGCGTTCGCCACGCAACTAGGCGTCCCGCTGCCCGACCGCCTCAACCTCAGTTGGATTACACATAGCCTGGCGGTTGGCGGGCGCATTCGCCCGGCGGACATTACGCGGCTGCGGAAGATCGGCGTGACGCGGGTGGTGGATACGCGCTCCGAGCATAAGGACGACGCGGCGGCGCTGGCGGCGCAGGGCATCGAGTTACTCTACCTGCCGACCCCCGACACCTATCCGCTGACTATCGAACAACTCCACGAGGGGGCAGCCTGGATCAATCAGCAGATTGACGATCACCAGCGCGTGCTGGTGCACTGCGAGCATGGCGTGGGGCGCAGTGTGCTGCTGGCGACGGCGGCGCTGGTGGGTAGTGGCATGCCCGCGCAGGAGGCGCTCGATCTCGTGCAGGAGAAACGCTGGCAGGCGGCGCCCAATCGCCGCCAGATCGTGCGGCTGCAAGAATTCGAGCACGCGCTGCATCGCAAATAGTCCAAGAGAGACGATGGACAATCTCGTATGCTGATCACATTGACCTGTGAGGCGCCCAACGCGCCCGACGTGGGCTATCTGTTGGGCAAACATCCCGATTCGGTGTTTTCGCGGCCCTTCTCGGCGGGGACGGTCTGGGTGTTCTACCCAGAGGTGACGGAGCGGCGGGTGACGGTGGCGCTGCTGACGGAGATCGACCCGATTGGGCTGGTGCGTGGCCCGGCGGCGCTCACCCAGCTCGATCAATACGTGAACGACCGCCCGTATGTGGCGACCAGTCTGACGAGCGTCGCCCTGCATACCGCGTTTGGGTCGGCGCTGGCCGGGCGATGTGATGCGCGCCCCGAACTGGTGGATGCGCGCTACCAGTGGTCGGTGACGCTGCCAGCGGTGGCCTGCGACGCGGGGGCCGATCTCATCGCGCGCATCTTCGCGCCGCTGGGCTATCAGGTGACGACGGAACGCTTGCCGCTCGATCCGCGCTTCCCCGACTGGGGCGAGGCCAACCTCTATCACATCGAATTGCGCGGGGAGCAGACCACACAGGCGCTGCTGAGCCACCTCTATGTGCTGCTGCCCGTGCTCGACAACGCTAAACACTACTTCGTGGATGCGCAGGAGGCGACGAAACTGCTGGCGCACGGCGGCGCGTGGCTCGCCGCCCACCCGGAGCGCGACCTGATCGCTCGCCGCTATCTGCGCTACAAACGCCCACTGATCGAGCAGACCGCCGCCGCGCTGGCCCGGCTGATCGCCGACGCCGAGACCGACGCGCCGCCGACATACAATCTTGCCGAGGCGAGCGAGGCAACGGATGTGATGGACGTGCGCGCGCCAGCCACCGCCGATGAAACGCTCGCAAACAGCGTTGCGCCCGACACGGCGCCGTCCACGGCGGCGCTGCCTACGCCGAGCGCGCAGGAACTGACGCTGCACGAGCAACGGTTGGCGGCGGTGATGGCTGCCGTGCGCGCGGGGGGGGCGCGGTCGCTGGTGGATCTGGGCTGCGGCGAGGGGCGGCTGTTGACGTTGGCGCTGGCGGAGCGCAGCCTGACGCGCATCCTGGGGATGGATGTCTCGTCTGCGGCGCTGGCGCGCGCACGGCGTCGCCTGCACCTGGAGACGCTGCCCGCCGCGCAACGTCGCCGCATCGAGGTGACGCTGGGGTCGCTGATGTACCGCGACCGACGGCTGGCGGGCTTCGACGCCGCCGCGCTGGTCGAGGTGATCGAACATCTCGATCCGTCGCGCCTCGTAGTGATGGAGCAGGTGGTTTTCGCCCATGCGCGCCCAGGTCGGGTGATCGTGACGACGCCCAATCGCGAATATAACGTCCACTGGGCGGGGCATGGCGAGCAGGCGGACGATCCGGAGCGCCTGCGCCACCATGACCACCGCTTCGAGTGGACGCGCGCCGAGTGCCAGGCCTGGGCAGCGCGCGTCGCCGACGCCTACGGCTACCGCTTCGCCTGGCGGGAACTGGGCACAGGCGACCCCGACCATCCGGCGATCGGCTCACCCTCGCAGATCGTCCTCCTCGACCGCGCCGATCTGGATGTGGCGCTCTAACTCCACGTGACCGAATGACCACTGACGGCCCAATGGCGCCGCGACCTACCAGGAAGATTTTATGAGCGATGATCACACGACCAACGATGATCTGCGCGAAGTGGCGGCAGTTGACCACCAGGCCGATCCCGATGCCCAGCCGGATGCGCCGGATAGTCCGTGGCGCACGCTGGCGGCGCGCGAGGTCTATCGCAATCCCTGGCTACACGTCACCGAGTATCAGGTGGTGCGCCCGGATGGGCGCCCGGGCATCTATGGCGTGGTGGATCCCGGCGCCAACGTCACCATCGCTGCGCTGGACGACGACGAGCGGCTCTGGCTGGTGCGCGATTTCCTCTATCCGATCCAGCGGTATAGCTGGTCGCTGCCCAGCGGGCGTGTCGAGACGGGCGAAGACTCCCTGCGGGCGGCGCAACGCGAACTGGCCGAGGAGGTGGGCGCTATCACCGACCACGACGAGGATTGGTCGCTGATGGGGACGTACTACCTCTCCCCCGGCGTCGCCACCCAGCGCAGTTACCTCTACCTCGCCCGCCACGCGCGGCTGGGGGCGCCGCAACGCGAAGGAACGGAGCAGGCGATGCTCGCGCGCCAGCGTCCACTGCGCGAGGCCTATGACGCATTGTTGCGCGGCGAGATTGACAACGCCGTCACTGCGCTCGGCGTCTTGCACGCATGGCAGGCGCTGCGCGGCCCGCAGACCTAGCCCTGCCGACATGCCTACGGCGCTCGGTTCTCCCTACCCACAACGTGTGGGAAGAGGCCGAGGTTTAGGCCCACTCGCCATGCAGGCCTGGCAACCCGCGCAAATCCTCTAGCGAATAGTCGGGACGGCAGGCGCGCAGATCGGCCAGCGAGGTGAGGCCAGTGGCGACGGCGACGGTGCGCAGGCCATGCGCCGCGCCACAGGCGATGTCGGCGGGGGTATCGCCGACGACGTAGACGCGGTGGGATGCGAAGGTCTGCCCAGCGGCTAGTTGGGCGCGGGCAAGCGCCAGCGGGGGCAGCGCCTCGCGCGCCTCGGCCTCGTCGCCATAGCCGCCCCAGCGCAACCGATTGGTCGTCCCGCCACTATCCGCCGAATACAGCAGCGGGGGTGCAGTGGTGTGGTTGGCGCCTTGCGCTGGGGGGTGCTGCGGCGTTGGCATGGTGGGGAAGTAGTCAGCCAGCTCGGCGGCGGCGAGTTTGGTGGCGGCGATCCGCGCGACGTTGCCCGTCACCAGCCCCAGGGTAATACCGCGTTCGCGCAGCCACGCTAGCGTCGCGGCGGCGTGGGGCGTGTGATAGCGGCGCAGGTCGGTAGGGACGAGCCGTTCATAGGCGGATGCGGAGGCGGCGAGGCACGCAGGCAAGCCGCGCGTGATCTGCTCGGCGGGCAGACCCGCAGCCAGCAACGCCCGCCGCAGGATTGCGGTGTCGGTCATCCCCCCCGTCAGCCCCAGGTCGCTGGCCGTCAGCGTGATGCCAAAGACCTCATCAGCCGCCGCGCAGAGGGCGTTGCGATGCGTCGGTGGCATGCCATGGAGCAACGTGCCATCAATGTCGAAGAGGACGAGTGTGGCGCCTTCGGCCCCGGGCTGACTGCTGGTGGTTTGCTGCATATTGACCTTTGCTTCTCAATTCGCTGACTTAACGCGCGATGCGCAGGGTGACGTGAAACTGGCTGCCCTGGCCGGGGACGCTCTCCGCTGTGACGGAGCCGCCCATCGCCGCCGTGAGATCGCGCACGATGGCCAGCCCCAGGCCGCTACCGCCGGAGGCCCGCGCCCGCGAGGCGTCGGCGCGATAGAACCGCTCGAAGACATGCGCCAGCTCGTCGGGCGACATGCCCACGCCAGTATCGGCGACCGTCAGCGTCAGATGCTCGCGGTCGCTCTGCGCCAGCGCCAGCGAGACGATGCCGCCATCCGGCGTATAGATGATCGCGTTGCGCACGAGGTTGAGCGTCACCTGAAGCAGCCGCTGGCGGTCGGCCAGCGCGCGCGGCAGGCGTGGCGGCGTGGCGCGCGTCAGCGTAATCTGCCGTTCGCGGCGGGCCAGCGGCGCCAGCGTCTGGTAGACCTCCTCGACGATCTCGCCCACCGCGACGTGGGTAATCTCCAGCCGCAGTTCGTCGGCCTCGGCGCGGGCCAGCGCCAGCAGATCGTCCACCAACGCGCCCAGCCGTTCGGTCTCTCGATAGACGATGCCCAGGTAGTTGCGTAGCTCGGCAGGATTCTCTAGCGGGGTGAGGGTATCGTTTGACGTGACGATGCTGGCTTCGCCGATGGCGCCACTCATGGCGGGCGCGGTGGGGACTGCGGCGGTCGCGCCGACGGTGGGGTTGGCGTCAACTGCGTCAGCCGCTTCGGCGGCGATCAGCAGCGACTCGACGTGGCCACGGATGCTAGCGATGGGGGTGCGCAGTTCGTGCGAGACGTTGACGATCAG
>VFSW01016566.1_pt1 | contig 10048 bp, 7 predicted proteins | sample 5358111 | NCBI WGS metagenome assembly VFSW01 (sample SAMN11554181, study PRJNA540505) | mine drainage metagenome | isolation source: sediment from site ElyBrook_90M | place: USA: Ely Copper Mine, Vershire, VT | collected 2017
CCATCATATCGAAGTGAGACCACAAACCATCGGGCGGGTTCTGGGCATCGGGGTGCGCCTGGCTGGGCGCGTCGCCGGCCAGGCCATCAGTGCAGGTGTCCAAACAGCCGCCAATGCGCCTGCCGTTGGCGCTTCCAACAGCCAGACGGCGGCCTACTCCGCCACCCGTAGCCGGACCGCCGGACAGGCTGCCGGGCAGGCAAGCAGAGGCCTCGCGCACGGCCTCAGCGGTTTCCTGCGCCCTTTCCGCCGCGTAGGGGGCATCCTGTGGCTTGAAGTCACCGGAGTTTTCTTTTTGCTGCCCGTATTCGTCTTTACCCCAACCCTTTGGCGCACCAGGGCCAGCTATCTCCATGGCCCCGATCACAGGACATTTCTGGTCACCGCCGTGGTGGTCGTGGTGTTCCTCTACCTGGGCGTAACGTCCTTTTGGCGCGCGCGGAAGAGATAAGCCACACCAGCACACCAATCAGCACCACGCCGATGAGCATCCGGCCAAAGCTCGCGCCCGGCCCGTGATGCACCATGCGCGGCCCGTGCCAGCGCAAGAGAGCCGCGGCCGTCTCAGTCAGCACGCCGTGCCTGCTGTCGCTTCCGCCGCAGCCCCGGCGCGATGGCATAGTTCAGCTGCACCAGCACAATCGCCGCAATGCTCAGCCAGGTGCTGATAAAGCACAGCGCCGCGCCTGCCGCGTAGAGTGACTGTGCAATGACCACGCGCCTGCAGATGGAGCCGCGAATCTCCTCCGGCGTATCGGCCTTGATCAGCCCTGCATGTGTTGCGTGCGCCCAGCTCCAATAGAGCATCGCGCCCGGTGCAAAGATGTTCAGCCAGTAAATACCCAGCGCAGCGCGATAGTGGATGAACTCGGCCAGCAGCCGTGTGGAGAGCGGCATCAGAGTAATCGCGAAGAGAAACCCGAGATGAATCCAGGCCAGGTCGCGCGAGCCTTCGCCGATGTGGTTCAGTTGCGTCTGCTGCCCCGCCCAGAAGATGCCCAGAGTAAGAAAGCTCATGGCATAGGTGATCCACTGCGGCCCCAGCGCGGCCAACGCCAGCAGCAAACCCCGCTCTGTGTGCACCTGTGCCGCCGTGGGGATGTGCAGGTCCAGCACCAGCAGCGTCATAGCCACGGCAAAGATGCCGTCGCTCAACGCCGCCAGCCGTTCCAGGTTGCGGCCCTGAATCTGGTTGTAGAGAGTGGGCATGGCAGGAAAATCCTCCTCGCTCTGTTGCCTGCAGTCAGTTCACTCGCACTTTTTTGCCTACATGCGCGGTGGCGGCGCTTTGCGCGTCATGTGCCACACGGCCAGCACCAGGGCCAGCAGCCCCAGGCCATACGACATCAGCGCCTCGCGCCCTCCGTGAACGCTCCAGCCATGGTAGAAGGCAAGCCCCGCAGCGGCCAGCATCACAATGCCCCGAAATGGATTCATGCTCCCTTTCCCCGGCTGCGCGTCCAGACTCGCGATGCTGTGCGCGCTCAGTTTGACCCCGCGGCGGCCTACTCCCTATCGTTAGCAGGGTACAGTAGTTTTGCCGGAAAGGACCTGCCATGACCACCCCAGCCGCTCCCGCCACTGAATTGAAGAAGACCGCCCTGAACGCCACCCATCGCGCACTCAAAGCCAAGATGGTGGACTTCGGCGGCTGGGACATGCCGGTGGAATACCCGTGCCCCGGCGGCGGCCTGATCGCGGAACACATGGCCGTGCGCACCACCGTGGGCCTTTTCGATGTGAGCCACATGGGCGAAATTCAGTTTCGCGGTCCCGGCGCGCTGGCCGCCGTGCAGCATATCACCATGAATGACGCATCGCGGCTCAAGGATGGGCAGGCGCACTACTCCGCGCTGCTCACGCCTCAGGGGACATTTGTGGATGACATCCTGGTGCACCGGCTGGGCGACAATGACTATCTCCTGGTTGTAAACGCGGGGACCAAGGACAAGGACTATGCCTGGATTCGGCAGCAGGTGGGCACGTGGCCCGGCATTCACATCAGCGACTACTCCAGCTACTACTCGCAACTGGCCTTGCAGGGGCCGCGCGCGCTGGAGACGCTGCAAAAGCTCACCAAAGTAGACCTGGCCGCGATCAAAAACTACTGGTTCACATGGGGCACTGTGGCCGGCGTGCCCAACGTGCTCATCGCGCGCACCGGCTACAGCGGCGAAGATGGATTTGAGGTGTACATCCCCTCGGACGAGGCCACCACGGTGACGATGTGGAACGCGCTGCTTGAGGCGGGCGCGGAGTTCGGCATTCGCCCTTGCGGCCTGGGCGCGCGCAACACCCTGCGCCTGGAGGCCGGCATGAGCCTCTACGGCCACGAAATTTCTGAAGAAATCAACGTGCTGGAGGCGGGACTCGACCGCTGGCTCAAGCTCGACAAGGGCCAGTTTCTGGGCCGCGACGCGCTCGTGGCCGTGCAAGCCGCAGGAGGTCCCAGCCGCAGGATCATTGCCCTGGAAATGGTGGAGCGCGGCATCGCCCGCGACGGGTACCCGGTGCTGGATCTGGATGGCAACCCCGTCGGCACAATCACATCCGGTTCGCCCGCGCCCTTTCTCAAAACCAACATCGCCATGGCGCTGGTGCCGGCCACCGTGGCCGCCTCCGGGCAGGACGTGCTGGTGGAGGTGCGCGCCAACCGCGTTCGCGCAAAGCAGGTTCCTCTTCCGTTCTACAAGCGGGCGAAAAAGTAGCGGGAGCTGTCTGCCTGAAAGTAGACGGTCAGAGGCGCACACAGTTTTGCGCAGACAGATCGACCTGCAAATGGCTGTTGGCGAAAAACCGCCTACCCGCAGGGTGTCGAGTCGCGCAAAGTGACTTCTGTGTCGGGGTGGCCGCGGCGGGTTCTTGCTTCCTCAGGTCGCAGAATCGAGGCCCCGGGGCACCTGGCGCGGTGTAAATTCAAAAGCTGGACCAACCGCCACCCAGGATGCCCCAATCTCTTGCCTGCAGCGCCGTTATTTCACAGTGAAGCTATTCAGGATGTTTCTGAACGTAGGCCTCAGGTTGTTGAAATCCTTCTCCGGCGCAATGAAGATGAGGTAGCTCAGGCTGCCGTCCGGGCGCTGCACCGTCACCAGCCAGTCGCGCTCGTGTACCTGCTGGCTCGCTGTGCTCAGCGGCGAGTTGCTGATGAACTCGATGCTGCGGCCCTGGCGGTGATTGACCGACATGTTCTTCGCGTCGGTTGCCTCGCTCATGCCGGGGTTGTTCTGCTCGATGCCCTGGATGAGCGCATCCGTCTGCTGCTGCAGGCTGCCCTGCCCCGGGTAGCGATCGATGATCACGCCGTAGGCCGTGGCTGCCTGGCCGTTTGCGTCTGTGCCTATGCCGCCGTCGGGCGCAATGGTCACGGAGGCCTGCGTGCTGCCGCTCATGTTCCAGTTCTGCGGATAGCGCACCGAATACAGTGAGTGAGTAAAGGTGTTCATCGCCGAGGAAGGATGCCAGTTCACGGTGCTGCTCAGCGGGCTTGCCTGCTGCGTGTTGGCAGAGCCGGTCTGCGGAGTGGCAGCTGAGCTGCCTGCGGCGCTGGCCGCGACGGCCTCAGCAGGCAAGGGCGGCTGCTTGCTCTTCCATTTGCCGGCCTTGATCTCCTCTGCCGTGTCCGCGTGCATCTTGTCGGCAACCGCATGCATGGCTTCGAACTGTGGGCTGTCTTTTACCACGTTCGTCTTGGGCGGCAGCGAGCGCACCTCATCCATTACGTAACCGATGCGGTTGCCGGGGTTGGGATGGTCGCTGAGCAACTGTGCCCCGCCGGAGCCATATTTCGCCTGGATGGTCTCAAAGAACTGGGGTAGCGCGCGGGGGTCGTATCCAGCGTCGTAGAGAATGTCCGTGCCCATCAGATCGGCCTGCTTTTCGTCATCGCGCGACATCCTGAGGAACGTGAGCCCGGCAAAGGAACTGATGCCCTCTTGGGCGATGGCTCCTGCGGCGCCGGGGAGAAAGATATCCGCCAGAGCGCCACCGAGACCGGCAAGTATGCTGGGAACCTGTTGCCGGGCCTGATTGCAGGTGGAGTGGCGCTGGACGACGTGAGAGATTTCGTGGGCCATGACGCCTGCCAGTTGCGCCTCATCCGTTGCAGCCTGTACGGTGCCGAGATTCACAAAGATCTCCCCGCCGGGCAAGGCAAAGGCATTGATATCACTAGAGTTGACCACGTGGAACTGAAAAGGCCAGCGATAGCCGGGAGCGTACTGGACCAGCCGGGTGCCGAGCGACTCGACGTAGCGCGAGACCGGATCCGAATCAGGAAGAATGGGCTGCTGCTGGTAGACCTGCTTCATGGCCTGAAGACCAAGCTGGATCTCCTGCTGCGAGGTGTAGGGATTCTTGCATGGCGTTGGCTGAAAGCGCGCTTCAGCGGGCTTGGTCAGTATCCCTCCTGCGAAGACTGTGACTACGACGCATGTCCATAACTTTGTTCTCCGGCTCATCGGCGTCCTCCGTTCCCGGTGCATTTGCCGCGATCAGTAGTATAGTTCCACGAACGAACGGGGGGCATGAAGAACAAATCTGGCGGGTTGCGGCGGCGGCCGGCGACGTGAGGCATAACCCGGTGCGCTGAATCTCACGCCAGATATTCCGCGCCTGCCACAGGTACATTTCAGAGGGCAGCTCCAGCCGCACCGGACTGGCGACACGGCATCTTTCCGCTACTTGCCCTGGTCGGGCGGAATGAGTTGCCACAGGAATCCTTGCAGGGCCTTCTGGTCTGCCCAGCTTGCCTGCTGATTCTCGCCCGTGTTCAACTCCGCAGCCGGTAACAGGACAAACGAAAGGCCGATGCCATCCACACCCCAGCGGGCAACCTTCGTCTGCACGGTGATGGCATCTCCGAAATGCTCTCCGTCGGCATCTGTTCTTTGCAGGGTCATCAGAATCATGCTTCCAAGCAGCGGCCGTTTTTCTGTGAGCAGATAGAGCCCTGTCTCGCTGACGTTCCCGATGTGGTAGGCATGGGGGACCGCGCCGATCCAGTAATAGGCGACCAGATCAGGCAAAGGAAGCCGTTTGGCTTTTCGGCGATCCGGATAATCCCCTTTGAGCCAGCGCAGGAATCGAGTTTTCCACGACTCCTTCTTTCGACCCTTGGATTCAGCCTGCTGGTTCTTCAACTGCTGAATTGCGCGATGGATCTGCCTGGTTTGGTCCTCTGACAGAGAGGGGACGGGAATATCCTGCTCGGACGCCTCCAACGGAGAGTCGCTGGTGCGCGCGGCCGGACCGCGGGTGGGACGCCGGGAGAGGACCCGGAGCCGCTGCTCCATCTCCTCAGAATCGCAAATTGCGAGCTGATCTCCGAACTGAGTCTGCGAAGCGAAGATGGTGTGCGCCGGCACAGCCAACGCGCTGGCGACGTGTCCCCCCAAAGGAGTCGCGGAGGGATGGGGATACAGTTCCACCTGCTGAACGACTCGCAAGTCTTCGTCCAGATAGATCAGATCGAATAATGGGAGTCCCGGCACCAGGGGAATGCCTCTGTAAGGCTTCAACCAGACGCCAATCCCTGACTGGATTGCGATAATCGACTCAATCAGCGTCCGCAAGGGCACCACTGTGGTATCCACGGCGGTAACCTCAAGACTCAGAAAGCTTTCCTGGGCCAGGTTGTAGACGCAGAATCTCTGGATTTCCATACCTTCTCGTCGCTATGGAGGCTGCCAGGCTTCGGGGGGAGGGCAGAACCGAAAGCTCCATGTTGCATCTCGGTTACGGGCCAATCTACGCGCCAACTCAACAGATGAAAATCTTAATCTCTCCGCTTCATCTGGCAAATGGTACTTTCCGGTCAGAGGGATTCTTAAGAGGACAAACAAGTAACAAAAGCTTGAGCAGGAGGACGTGTTACCCCATCCTTGACGCGATGAAACTGCATCAAGGATGGGGTAACACAACAAATGGCGACCGCGCTGAAAGAGCGCCGTTCAATCCCCCGTGGTCTCGGCCAGAACGTCCTGCGCGGTGATCGCTACGCAATCAATGGAAAGGCAACAGCCCAATTCGCTGAAGTCCTTGTCCCAGCGGGCGCGATCGGCGGTGGCCAGCGCGGTGAGCGCATAGCCTGATGTGCGCAGAATCTCGTACCAGATGTTCTGCGCCTGCCACAGGTTCAGCTCGAAGGGCAGTTCCACGAGCGTGTTGGCCAGGGTGAGCGCGCGTTCCAGCATCTCCAGCGAACCCGACGACATCTGCAACTCGACCATGACGCGCTTCATGCGCTGGTCGGCAATGTAGGAGAGCGTGGTCGACTCCAGCGGAACCTGGTCGGCCTTGGCCAGTTGCAGGAACGAGCGCAGCAGGGCCTGGTCAATGGGATCGGCCTCGAGAGCACGCCGCAGCCCGGCATTGACGGCGAAGCCTGCGGCCAGCACAAGGCCCGGTGGCTTGGGCAGTCCGGCCTGAGAAAGGAAGTGCAACAGGCTGGCGTGATCCTCGTAGATGTTTGTCAGCGAGGTCTCAATGTCCCACAGCGTGGAGTTGAGAATGAGCTGCACGATGCGACGCTGCTCGTCAGTAAACAGCGAGGTGAGCGAGTAATCCACATGGCCGTAGTAGCGGTCGATCAGGCGAATGACCTCAGGGAAGTCGGCGCGCTGCACGTGCTCTGAAGCCTGCCCGGCGAATGCTTCGAACTCCTGCTCATCGGTTCCGGCATACACCTTGACCGCGGCGGTAATGTTCTGGTCGCCAAAGTGCAGCACCGCGTAGGAGTAGCTCTGCTGCTCGCCGGTAATAACGCTGGCAATGCGCGCGCGGCCCAGCGCCAGGCGTCCGCGGCCAGAGGTGTAGATGTCGTAGGAGATGCGCTGAACACGGTAGCAGAACAGCTCGGTCTCCTCGGCAAACGACGAGAAGACGCTGCTGATGGCGTAGTGCGCGGCCACCTGTTCCAGGCCCAGCTCCAGCGAACTGACCTTCTCCTTGTAGATGCGCGCGCCATTGCCCGCGCTGGCCACATTGGAGCGCGCTTCGGCGAGCCGCGCTATGAACGCCGGCTCAAGCGCTGCGGCCTGCTCGCCAAACAGATCCTGCGCCAGTTGCAGCACGCGGGCAGCGTAGGCGATAACCTGGACCGTCTCGATACCGGAGATATCGTCAAAGAACCAGCCGCAACTGGTGTACATGAGTTGCGCGTGGCGCTGCATCTCCATCAGTTCCAACGCGCGCACCCGCTCCGACGCGGTGAGGGGATGGTTCTGGTGCTCTTTGAAAAAACGCTGCTGCGACTCCTCTCCGCGGTCGAGAATCACGTGGATGTAGCTGTCGCGTGCCGCCCACACATCGCGGAAAAGAGTTGCGCCGACCTGCTCGGTAAGCGGCGCAACAGCGTCGCGCAGCTCGTCCAGCGCCTGGCGCAGGGGGCCGCGCCACGCCTGGTCCCAACCCGGCCTGCCGCTGCTGCAGCCGCAGTTGGAGCGCCAGCGCTCCACTCCGTGCACGCAACTCCAGGAGGTGTTGTCGACGATCTCGCACTCGTACTCCGGCGGAAACAGCGCCAGATAGCTGGCGTAGTTGGTGAGCTTGACGGTCTTGTCCTGCTCGAGCAGGCGCAGCGCATAGGCCAGCGCCATTTCGCCGTGCTTGTGGTGGTGGCCGTAGGACTCTCCATCCGTGGCGACATGCACGAGCTGCGGCTGCGACCCTTCCTTGAAGCCTGCCTTGAGCCGCGCGGCAAAGGCTTCGCCGGAGTTGAGCAGCCCCTCAAACGCGATGGCGCGCGAGGTGGGTCCGTTATAAAAGAACACCGCGATGGAAACCCCTGATGCGAGGCGGACCAGATAGGGCCGCGTGGTATCTACGCTGGCGGCGGGCGTGTCGGTCCAGCTTGCATCGGCCTGGGTCGCACTGTCTTTGTTGATGGGGCGGATGCGCTTGCACTGGTGGGGGGCGAGAATGGTGAAACGGATGCCGTGCTGCGCCATCAGCTCCAGCGATTCGGTGTCGGCCGCAGTTTCGGCCAGCCACATGCCCTCGGGCGGCGCGCCATAGTGCTCCTGGTAGTCGGCGATGCCCCAGCGAATTTGCGTGATGCGGTCGCGGTGGCTGGCCAGCGGCAGAATCATGTGGTTGTAGACCTGCGCCATGGCCGAGCTGTGGCCCTTGTAGCTCCTGCGGCTGCGGCGTTCGCCATCCAGGATCATGCGGTGGGTGCGCGGCGCATATTCCTTGAGCCAGCTCAGCAGCGTGGGACCCACGTTAAAGCTGATCCGTGCGTAGTTATTGACAATGCGCGTGATCTGGTTTTTCTCATTCTGGATGCGCGCGGCGCCGTTGGTGGCGTAACACTCGGCGCAGATGCGCTCGTTCCAGTCGTGATAAGGCGCGGCGCTGTCCTGTATCTCTACCGTCTCCAGCCACGGGTTCTCGCGCGGCGGCTGGTAGAAGTGGCCATGAATGCAGACAAAACGTTTACTCGGAGGCATGATGAATCCAATCGCGTGCCGGTATTTCCGGTGTGATGGAATAACCGGCTATTCTGCCTATTGTAGGCTGGCGCGACCGGCCGGGGCTGCGCTTTTGGCCAAGTCACACGCCCGCCACAGGTACCAGCTCGCCACCGAGCGGAACGGCGCCCAGCGTTTGCCTCGCTTGAGCAGGACTTCCGGCTTGGGCAGGTCGGCGGCCTCGACAGGCCGCGTTTTGGGCAGGCGCATGAACGTGAGCGCGTAGCCCTTGCGTACGCCGTAGTCAGTCACCGGCAGCACGTCGGGGCGGCCCATGCGGAAGATCAGCAGCATCTCCACCGTCCACGGACCAATGCCGCGCACTTCGGTGAGCCGCTCGACAATCTCCGCGTCCGTCATTCTGCGAATAGCCGCATGCGTAGGCACCGTGCCGTCCAGCGTGCGAGCGGCCAGGTCGCGCAGGGCCTTGATCTTGTTGCCGGAAACGCCGGCGGCCCGCAGCGGTTCATCCGGCGTGTCGAGGAGCAGCTGCGGCGCAGGGTCGCCGCCAAAATACTCGCGCACGCGGCGATGAATCGTGGCCGCAGCCTTGCCGTGCAATTGCTGATAAAGGATCGACTCCAGCAGCGACTCGAAGGGAGACGGCGAGGGATCGAGGCGCAGCGTAAAGGCGCCTACGCGCTCAATGAGCGTGCCCAGCTTGGGGTCGTTGGCGCACAGGTGTTCCAGCGCCTCGGCGGAATCAAAGGGAAGCTTTCTGCTCCGGCCATCGTGAATCATGGGAGGAGTCTATCGCACCAGCCGCACGATCTGATTGGCGCCAGCAGCACAACTGCACGGAGCAAGAATTCAACCTCCGATGCGGTGCTGGCCTTACAATTCCACTGCGGAATGATTCACTTCGATCAACTCGACGAAAGAAGACCATCCTCGATGAAGCGTCGCGATTTTGTAAAGACGATGACCGCCCTGGGAACGGGCCTGCTGCTCCAGCAGGGCTCTAAGCTTCCCCTCCAGGCCGAGCAAGCACAGCAGGTCCAGCCCGACCCCGGCGTCAAGCGCGTTCTGGTGATGTTCAAATGCCACTTTGACGCGGGGTTCATTGATACCCAGGCCAACGTCGTTCACAAATACTTCACGCAATACTTCCCCCATGCCATTGAGATTGCGCGCGCGCAGAACGCCGCGGGCAAACGCCGCTATGTATGGACCACCGGCTCCTGGTTGCTGTTTGAGTACCTTGAGCAGGCCTCGCCCGCGGACCGCAAGACGATGGAGCAGGCCATCGCGCGCGGCGACATCGCTTGGCATGCGCTGCCCTTCACATGGCAGACGGAGATGCTCGACCCCTCCATGATCGAGGGAAGCCTGGCGTTGTCGCAGTCGCTCGACCGCCGGTTCGGCCGGGTCACCACCGGCGCCAAGATGACGGACGTTCCCGGGCACACCCGGGGCCTTATTCCGCCGCTGGCGAAACACGGCGTCAACTTTCTTGAGATTGGCGTCAATGACGCCTCCATGCCCGCCGAGTTGCCGCCCATCTTTCTCTGGAAAGACCCCTCGGGCGCGAGTCTGCCGGTGATGTATCACCACGGGTACGGCGGCATTGTGCGCGT
>VFSW01016567.1_pt1 | contig 10048 bp, 7 predicted proteins | sample 5358111 | NCBI WGS metagenome assembly VFSW01 (sample SAMN11554181, study PRJNA540505) | mine drainage metagenome | isolation source: sediment from site ElyBrook_90M | place: USA: Ely Copper Mine, Vershire, VT | collected 2017
CGCGTGGGCGCCGTGCAGACCCTGGCCAATAGCAAATACCCGGAAGCCGTGGACCTGCTCATCTCCCTCGCCCGCACCTATAAAGACGCCCGGATCCGTTCCCAGGCCGTCGGCGAATTGGCTCGCAAACCCGGACCCATGGTCCTCACTACGCTCAGCGGCGCTCTCGCCGATCCCGATGAACAGGTGCAGCGCCGCGCCGTCTCGGCCCTCCAGCAACTCCCCGATGGCCAGGGCGTTCCTCTTCTGATTGAAGTCGTGAAAACAACAAAGAGCGATCCGCTTCGCAGACAGGCCATGAATTCGCTCAAGAATTCCCAGGACCCCAGGGCCCTTGCCTTCTTCGAAGACGTATTGAAGTAGCGGCCGCCGCTGCAGACGCTTCAACGCGGAGGAGGCAGAGTGGAAGATGGCGCGGCCTTGCCGTCCACGGGATTCATCTCCATCATCTCTACGCGCGTCCCGTCGGGATCGAACAGGCCTACCTGGCGCTTGTTGTCCACCCCCAGGTTGATCTTCATCTCGCGCGCGTAGCTCTTGCGTGCCGGGCGCGCCTCTAATGTCGCGACGGCCTTTTGAATATCGGGTACCACCAGGCAGACGTGATGCGCGCTGCCGCGCCGGTCCGGCGCCGGAAGCTCTTTATAGAGCATGAACTCCACGTGGTTATCGCCATCCGGCACGCGCATGTTGACCCAGTTCAAAGTCGTGCTGGTGCGGCTGTTGCCGCGCCAGGTCTCGCGACAGCCCAGGATTCCTCCGTAGAATCGCACCGCGGCTTCCAGATTGCCCACCAGAATTCCGGCGTGCATCATGCTGTCGGAAATGCGCGTCGCCGGCATGTGCTTACCCGTATCCTTGCCGGTCCAGCTATCGGCCATATACTGCACGATCTCCACGATGTGCCCGTCTGGATCCACCACTGAAATCTTGCGATTCCCGATGCGGTTCGTGGTCACCTGCTCCGGCGCCTTGACGCCGCGCGAACCCAGGTACTGGCGCATCTGCTCCACGTCGTCCGTGTAAAGACCCAGGTGATTCAACTGGCCCTCCCCCTTACTGGGCGTATTGACCAGTTCCAGATATTGATGGTCGTTGATTTTCACAAAGGCCATCTGCACCGTGCCGTCAGGCTTGGGCAGCGTGAAAGCCTCTTCGTACCCGAGAAAATCCTCATAAAACGCGCGCGCCCTGGCCAGATCGCTGACAAAGATGGAGTAGTGCGCCACCCCCAGGACCTTCGGCCGGGCCGGCTGCGCCTGGGCGGAAAGCGACAGGCAGATCAGAACTCCGGGCAGACATCTCATACCAGGAGGATATCCTGAATACATGCACGTTTCCGAAATCGATACCCCCCGCCTGGTAGTCGACCTCGACATTATGGAGCGCAATCTACGCCGCGTCGCGGATTACGCTGCGCAACACCGCCTCCGCCTGCGACCCCATACCAAAACGCACAAGAGCGTGCGCATCGGCAAACTGCAACTCGCTTCCGGCGCCGCCGGCCTGACCGTGGCGAAAGTCTCTGAAGCCGAAGTCATGTTGGGCGCCGAACCCGCCGACATGCTGCTGGCCTATCCCATCATCGGCCATACCAAGCTGGACCGGCTGATGGCAGTCGCCCGCCGGACGCGCGTCACCGTGGCGCTCGACAGCCTCGTCGCCGCCCGGCAACTGAGCGATGCGGCGGCCGCCGCCAAGGTCGATCTGGGAGTCCTGGCCGAAGTGGACGTGGGTCTTGGCCGTGTGGGCGTGGCGCCCGGCGCGCCCCTGCTCGAACTGGCGCGATGCGTCGAAACCTTGCCGCGCCTCACCCTGGAAGGCATCGCCTTTTATCCCGGCCATATCAAGGACCTCGACGCAACCGGGTTAGCCGCGCTCGCCCAGCTCTCCGAATTGCTGACAGGCATCCTCGCGGATTTTCGTAAGGCAGGCATCCGGACGCGCATCGTCAGCGGCGGCTCCACCCCCACCCTGTTCCACTCCCATGAAATCCCGGGGCTGACCGAGATCCGCCCCGGCACCTATGTGTTCAACGACATCAACACCATTCGCAGCGGCGGCTGCACCCTGCAGGATTGCGCGGCGTCCATCCTGACCACCGTGGTTTCCACCGCGCGCCCCGGCCATATGATCATCGATGGCGGATCCAAGACGTTCTCCTCGGACCGGCTGGCCAATTCGAGCGAGGTAACCTTCGGGCATATCGTGGAAGCCCCCGGAGCCCGGTTCCACAAGATGAATGAAGAGCACGGCTACGTAGACCTCGCTCACGCGGAACGCGAGTTTCAGGTGGGAGACCGTGTCCACGTGATTCCCAATCACATCTGCGTCGCGGTCAACCTTCACGAGCAGGTTTACGGTCTGCGCGGCGATACGGTCGAAGCCGTCTGGCCAGTGGACGGACGAGGCAAACTCCAGTAGGACCACAATGCTGCTCAGTTAGGGCGCGGCGTCGCGGTCCACGTCCGGAACACGCGCGTGCTATGCTTCGCCTCAAGGAGAAATGCAGCCATGCACCTCTATTCGATGCGTGTATTCGCCCTTTGCGTACTCTCTACGGGCTTGGCCGGGTGGGCTTCGGCACAGAATCTGACTTACAAGGCCAACCCTCCTCGAGTCCAGGTCACGGTTACTAACATGTCGCCGTTGGGACTGCCGGTCTGCCAAACGAGCGATCCAACCGCGCCGACACCCGGGATCCTGTACTGCTATTCACCGGGTTATGTCTGGACTGCCTACAACATCCTGCCGGTCCTCCGCAGTGGGAACTATGGTCAGGGTCAGACCATCGTAATCGTCGACGCGTTTGGAAGCCCGACCATCCAGCAGGACCTCCAAACATTCCATGATGTGTTCTTCGGGGCCAGTTTCCCGAAGCCGGATTTCGAAGTGGTGTGTCCAATGGGGTGCCCGGCCTTCAACCCGCGGAACGTCCCTCAGGATCAGGTCGGATGGAGCTTCGAGACCTCTCTCGACGTGCAGTGGGCGCACGCGATCGCCCCGCTTGCGAAGATCAAGTTGATCGTCGCTCCCACTCCATTCGGCGAGGCCATAAACAACGCGGTCGCATATGCGGTCGCAAATTATCCCGGCAGTATCATCTCCCAAAGCTTCGGCATCCCGGAAGCTGCCTTTAGGGGTAACAACACCCAGTTCTTGCAGGCGCACGCCAACTATGCCGCCGCAGTGAAGCGCGGCATCACCGTGCTGGCTTCGTCCGGCGACCTGGGAGCTACCAACGGAACTTATCCGATGGCCAACGCCGGATATCCCGCATCGGATCCCTTCGTCACCTCTGTCGGAGGCACGCAGGGCCTTCCGCTCGGCAACCTTGCGACTTTGTCCGGAACCTGCGCGCCGCCGGCTACGACCGCCTGCACCCCGACGGGCTACGGTGCCGAACAGGTGTGGAACGAAGCATGGATTCAGGCGGCCGGCGGCGGCGCGGTGAGCGCGTTTTTCGGGCAACCGTCCTATCAAAGCGGGTTCGCTTTCAGCGGGCGCGCCGTGCCCGATGTGGCGTATAACGCGGCGGTCGATGGCGGTGTGCTGATCGCCTATTCCGCCCTCGGTCCGGCGGCGGCCGGGTTCTATATTATCGGCGGCACCAGCGCCGGGTCGCCGCAGTGGGCCGGCATCTTCGCTCTCGCCAATACAGCGCGCGCGGCGCAGACCAAAGCGCCGATCGGCTTTGCCAACCCCGCACTCTACTCCATCGCGGTCGGCCCGAGGTATTCGTCGGACTTCCACGATATCCAGGTTGGGAACAACATCCTGGCCGGCACGACGGTGGGATTCACCGCCGGTCTGGGGTTCGATCTCGCTACAGGCTGGGGAACGCCGAACGTCGCTAACCTGGTGGCCGATCTCGCTGCTCGACCGTAGACCTGCCCCTCCCGGCTGACTGCTTCTCTCAGCGCGGAGCTGCAGATCCCGGCACGCATCGGGCTTTGTGGAGGTCGTACCGGAGTATTCCCGAGTCGGCCAGCATGACACGCTCTGAACGGCGCTGCGTGACTGTTACGAAGAAACTGATAGCGGCAGGCAACGAGGGCAACCCGGCGGCACACCGTAGACTGCTTTGGCGAAGACTTGCGAGCTGGTTAAGACTCAGTTACCCGGTTCGATGGCTTGGCTGCCAGTTCTCGAAAGAGCCATGTCTTCGCCATTCTCCAGTCCCGCAAAACCGTTTCCGCGGAGATCCGTAACACCTCGGCGGTCTCCTGCACGCTGAGTCCGCCAAAATAACGAAGCTCGACCACTCGTCCCTTTCGCTCGTCAATCCGGGACAGCGACGATAAGGCCTCGTCCAGTGCGAGCACTTCAATACCGCGCGCCTTCGTACCCAGCAGCGACTCGTCCAACGGAACGTGCACTGCGTCGCCGCCCCGTTTTGCGTACCGCCGGTTGCGCGCATGGTCCACCAGGATGCTTCGGATAATCTGAGCGCACAGCGCAAAGAACTGAGTGCGGTTTTCACAATGGATCCCGCGCGAGCGAACCAATCGGAGATATGCCTCGTTTGCCAGCGCAGCCGACTGCAGCGTATGATCGGCCGCCCGGTTGCCCAAGCGCCGCCGGGCAATCCTCCGTATTTCCGGGTAAACCACTGAAACCAGGAGCTTGAGGGCTTCCCCGTCGCCTTCGCCCCAAGCGACCAGCAAACCGCTGATGTCGTGCTGACCCTCGGAGGTCATGGCAGTGCACTCGATTCTATCACGAGAAAATTTCGCCTCCGATGACGGTTTGTCGCGGTAGATCTCGTTCTAAGTGTGTCCGATTCAAAAACCGGAATCGAGCGCGGACTGCCGCTCATAGTCCGGCTCAGGAGGAGGAGGAATATGCGCATCAAGGCGGGATGGTTGGTGGGCTGTTGGATCTCTATCTGGTCCGGCGGAGTCATCTCCGCTACCGATATCAGCGGAACCGTCTCCACTACTCTGATACTGACGGACAACAGCCGGCTGGTGGGAGACGTCACCTGCACGGTCTCGGGCGCGCCCTGCATCGTGATGGGCGCGTCCGGCATCATTCTCGATCTGAATGGTTACACCATATCCGGTCTCGGTGACCCTCTCACCGGTTGTTCCGGTACGTCGGTAGGCTCCGAGGTTGGCATCCTGGTGAATAAATTCAACAACGTCACCATTCGCGGACTGGGAATCGTCAAGCAGTTTCGAAACTTCGGAATCCAGCTTCTCACCAGTACGGGCACCACTATAAGCGGCGTCACATCGTCCACCAACTGCACGTCCGGCATCATCGTGAGCGGCGGATCGAACAACGTACTGGAGGATAACACTTCCATACGAAACGGAACCGTCGCAGCGCCTTGCGGCGGCATATGACTGGCGGGCACTACAGGCAACCGGCTCCGTGCGAACCGGCTAATTGGTAATGGTTATTCGACCCAGGGCAGTAATTTTGGCATCGGTCTCCCCGCTTCCAGCGATACAGGCAACGTGATCGAGGAAAACACCATTGTGGGCAACACCAGTGGGATTTTCCTGGCAGCGGGCGTTCAGGGAAACATATTTCGGAGCAACCTGGTAGTCGGCAATCCCGGCGTGCAGGTCTCGGTCGATCATCCGTCCAACAATGGTTTCGACATTCAGAATCTGGCCTCGCCCGGCGCCAATTCGTTTGAAGGCAACACCTGCGAGACAGCCCTGAATGCGCCGTGCCCATCGGTAGGGCCTTCAATGACAGCCAGTCCGAATCCAATCCCCGTCGCTCCAGGTGCCATGGTCGGCCAAACCGAGATCAGTTGGAATGCGCCCGACGCGCAGGTAATTGAGATTCACATTGGCAGCCCCAGCGGGCAGTTGTTCACCAACGAAGGAAATCGCGGAACCATACAAACAGGCATATGGGTCGCGGACGGGCTAACATTCTATATGCAGGATGTCACCGGCGGGAAGCCTCTCACCTCGGACTACACCCTCGCAACACTCGTCGTCCATCTTCAGACCAGCACCACCAATGGCATGATGCCTTTCCCGTTTCGGATGGGCCGCCTCCGCTGGGTGTTTGTGACGCCAGCGTTGATAATCGGGCTCGGCCTGGCTTGTATTCGCAAGATGCCGCGCCGAAGACGGCTTCCGTTGGCTATTAGCGGCACGGCCGCACTGGTCGCTGCTATGGTCTTGGGATTTCCGGAGAACCTGGCAAATGCCCAATCTCATTCTGCACAACAGACCACTTCCACGCTCGACCGCATGGTCGCAGCCGGGAAAACTCCACCAGACCTTGCTCAATACGTCTTTGACTCGCACGGATGCAAATCATGCCACACACTCGGCCAGAACGGGAAGCTCGGATTCACGTCCAAAGGCCAGCAGACCGGAGCGAACTTCGAGGGTTGTATCCGCCTGCTGACGGACATGAGTCAAGTGGTCAAAGTGGCTGAAAGCCAGCGGTCCGTTCAGCAGCGTGCAAAAGCCGCGCGTTTTCAGGAATTCGGATGCACGTTCTGCCATAAGCCAAGCTCCGGGAAGATCGAGCTTACCGAAGTGGGCGCAAAGTTATCGCACTTGCATTTGGGATGTGTCGAAATCGAGAAGAATCTGGCAGCCGGCCGGCCGCAGCAGCGCTGACTCCGCTAAATGCTCGATGCCCCGGTGCCCCGGTTGCGGGCAGGCGGATGACGGAATAGACTATACCCCAATAGATCAAGAGCCATCTATGCGGAGGGTGTATGTTAACGGATCGATGGCAGAAGGTTGAAACTCTATACCACAGCGCCCGGGAGCGCAAACCTGAGGACCGGCGCGCTTATCTGGAAACAGCCTGCAGCGGGGATGAAGAGATCATCCGCGAGGTGGAGTCGCTGCTGGCCAATGACGAGTTAGCCGCGCGATTTCTTGAGACCGATGAGGCCAGCCCCCACGAAGAGCCCGCGCGCGGCTCCGTACCTGTGGGCGTCCAGATCGGGCCATACGTGATTCTGGATTTCCTGCAGGCGGGCGGAATGGGCGAAGTGTATAAGGCGCGCGACACCCGCCTCGATCGCGTCGTCGCGATTAAGTTCCTGCCCCATCATTTCACTTCTGACCCTGCGGCGCTGGAACGCTTCCGGCGTGAAGCCCGCGCTGCGTCGGCACTGAACAACCCCCGGATCTGCACCATTCACGATTCCGGAGATTACAGCGGTCGCCCGTTCTTTGTAATGGAATTCCTGGAGGGACAGTCACTGCGGGATCGGCTGTCCTGCAAGCCGCTGCAGATTCCGGAGGTGCTCGACTTTGCCGTGCAGATCGCCGCCGCACTCTGCGCCGCGCATGCCAAGAACATTATTCACCGGGATATCAAGCCGGCGAACATTTTTGTCACTGCGGGCGGTCAAATCAAAATTCTCGACTTTGGTCTGGCGAAGCTTGACAGAGAACCCAGGCGGCCTATGACCATACTGAACGAAGGGGACGCGACCGTAACGGAGGCGAGCATCACCCGTCCGGGCGGTGTCATGGGGACACTGGCTTACCTCTCTCCCGAGCAAGCGCGCGCGGATGAGGTCGATGCCCGCACTGACATCTTCTCCTTCGGCGTTGTCCTGTATCAAATGGCCACCGGCCGTCCCGCATTTCAAGGCGAGACGTCCGCGGAATTGATGGGTGCGATCCTCTATAAAGCTCCCATCAAACCCTCCGCGCTGAATCCGGATGTTCCCGGTGATTTAGAACGAATCATTCTGAAGTCGCTCGAAAAGGACCGCGCGATCCGGTACCAGACCGCGCAAGAGCTGCTCAACGATCTCCTGGCTCTTCACACCGCAGCGTTGGATCGTCCTCGAACGCGCCGGTGGATGCTGACGTCCTCTGCAGCCGCGGCCGCGGCCTTGGCCGGTGGAGTATTCCTGCCGCGGCTTCCCATTTTTAGCCGTCGCCGGATCATGCTCGCCGTGCTGCCGCTCGCAGATCCCGTTTCCGATCCCAACCAGGGCGCTTTTGCCGGCGTTCTACATCGACAGATCATCAACCTGCTCACCCGGCTCTATCCGGAGGGACTCGGCGTGATCGCTGACTCTTCCGTCCGCAAGTACGTCGGAGCCGCTCGCCGCGTCGACCAGGTGGGTGCCGATCTGAGAGTGGATTACGTCGTCGATGCCGACGTCAGGCGGAACGGCCAGGAGGTCCGCATTAATGCCCGGTTGATTCGCGTGAAAAGCCAGACAGAAGTGTGGAAGATGAGCTTCGATGGCGATCTGAGGCGGATCTTGACTCTCCAGGCGAACGTGGCGCAGGCCGTGGCCCAGGGAATCGGACGCAGTTTGAAGCCGAACGCGCGGGTCCAGTTAACCCTGGCCCGTCCGCTCGATCCTGAGGCATATGACGCGTACCTCCATGGCGACTATGCCAAGGCTGTACAACTCGAACCCTATTGGGCCCAGGCGTATCTCGGTCTGGCCAATCAACCGTATTTGCCGGCATTGTTTGGAGCCCGACCGCCCCAGCCCGCGTTCAACCAGATGCTCGACGCCGCGGCCAAAGCCGTGGAACTCGATGATACACTGGCGGATGCACATGCAACCCTCGCGTTAGCCCGCCTCCGCACGCAATGGAAGTGGGACGAAGCCGAAGCCGGCTTCCGGCGGGCCGTTCAGATCGAACCCAACAATCCAGGTGTGCGCCACGGATTCGCTCATTTCCTCATGTGGGCCGGCCGGGGCAAGGAATCGGCGGAGCAGTGCAATTTCGCCCAGGAGTTGGACCCCTTCGACGCAGACCTTCTCGGTTGCCGTGCTTGGCACGACCTCTGGGCCGGGGAGTATGACCGGGCCATCGAGTACTCCCGGCGGGCGCTCGCTTTCAATCCGAAGCAAGGATTGGCGCCGCTCATCATGGGCTGGACCTATGAGCAGAAAGGCATGTTTCCGGAAGCCATATCCTCTTTTCAGCAGGTCTTTGCCAGCTCTCTGCGTACGGCCTCGGTAGGACACGCGCTGGCGCTATCGGGAAAGCCCGAGGCTGCCGGCGATCTTCTCACGCAGCTCATGGACGATTCGAGAAAGAAATACGTGTCTCCGTATGACATCGCTGTCATCTACGCAGGGCTGGGAGACCCCTCGAATGCCGTACTTTGGCTCGAAAAGGCGTTCGAGGAACACGCCGGGCTGATGGTTTACGTCTTTCTCGATCCTCGATTTAAGCCCTTACGCGGCAATGCGAAGTTCCGAGCCATCTTGCGAGATATGGGATTTCGGGCTCAGAAGGCGTAACATGAAACCCGGCGCCTAAGCCCTCGCGTAGTCTGGTTTCTAGTGAGGCTGATGTTTTCGTCCCCGGCGGCGACACGCCATAAGCGAGATCTGGGAAGCGCAGCCTGCACCTCCGGCGGATGGTCCCCGACTCGGAAGCTGGCGCCGCTCCCAAAGATATTGGAAACTCCGCGTATCTTAACGGAAGAGTATCGCTACTCTTCCGTCACCAGCTTCCAGCTCTTGTCTGGGTTGTAGCGCGTAACCTGGCGGGCCAGCGTGCCGGTGGCGGCGCCGAGGTCCTTCTGATAGACCTTGCCTTTGTGGTTCACGATGAAGGTCTTGATGCCGGAGACTCCGTATTCCGCTGGATAAGCAATCAGCGCGAAGCCGCCGATCATCTTGCCTTTGACCACGTAATCCAGCGCGCCGCCTTCGGCGTCCGGACCCTGCGCCTTCAGGATGCGGAAGTAGTAGCCGTGGTATGGCTCCGGCTTTTTGCCTTCCGCCAGCATCGCCGCGGAGGCGTCGGCAAAGGCTTTGGGCACCAGGTTCTCGGGCGCGCCTTCCCAATACAGCCCGTCCTTCTTCCCCGGGGTGCTGATGATCTTCTGCGCATACTGCAGAACGCCGGTTGCGGTGCGGTCGCGCGAAGCGTATTCCATCTGCGCCTCCACGTAAGCCCGGCACACCTCCAGCGAGGTCAGTTCGTTGCGCCCGATGCGCCGGGCCAGAACTTCCACCCGGCCCGTTGCCGTGTCGAAGTGCCACTTGCCTTTTTCCAACACAATCGGCACCGGCATGGGCCAATCGTCGGGACCTACCACCAGCGTGGCACGGTCCTTATCC
>VFSW01016568.1_pt1 | contig 10048 bp, 11 predicted proteins | sample 5358111 | NCBI WGS metagenome assembly VFSW01 (sample SAMN11554181, study PRJNA540505) | mine drainage metagenome | isolation source: sediment from site ElyBrook_90M | place: USA: Ely Copper Mine, Vershire, VT | collected 2017
ATGTAGCCGTATGGACAACGGATATGGCGCGTGGAAGAGGGCAGCGTCGGACCTATGAGACCTATCGTGGCATTGGCAATTTTGGTATCCCTGCTCGCGCAACCCTTGAGAGCCGTATCCGAATTGGCACCGATCCTATAATCTTGTCCCGACCTTTGGTGGTTTTATAGGGGCTGATGCTCAAATGCGACCCACAGACCAATTTTCTGATCGCACACATCATGGCGTTCGAGTATCCATCCCTGGACAGTTGGCATGCGATTTGGTATCATCTGTATGCGACCATCGCGCCTGGTATACGCGGTCGGGTTGCTAAAAACCGCTGTGCCCCGGTTGGGCATGGCTTATGCACTGGCAATGGCGCCAGCGCGTTGTGGAAACACTGCCTCAGTGTGGAGGTTCAGCAGTATGCGATTACGTGGTTTGCGGCAGGCTCGTCAGCGTTCCGGGTTGAGCATCAGCCAACTTGCCGAACGCGCGGATCTGCGGCGCGAGAGTCTGGCACGACTCGAACAAGGTCAGGAGGATGTCGATCCCTCTCTGATTCGCCGTCTAGCCTTTGCGCTGAACGTGCAATGGACCGAGTTGATTAGCGGGGTGCCTCATCCCGTGCCCCTTCTTCCTGTTTGACGGAACCGGCAGCTAACCCCAGACATTCTGGTACACCTGCCAGATCTGGCGTCCACCGATGTGGCGCCACCAGATCTGGCGGGCATTCCGGACGAACAATCACCGCGCGCATCCCCGCTTGCTTCGCCCCCAACAGGTCCAGTACCAGATCATCCCCCAGATGCGCGGATTCCGCGGGCACCCCACCCAACCGCTCCAATGCCAGCGCGAAGATCGCCGGATTTGGTTTGGCTAACTCCACCTCATCCGAAAAGATCAATGTCTCAAAGGCGCTATCCAGACCATGGTAGGCCAGGAAGCGCCGCAAGATCAATCCGCTTGTTCTGCCCGCGTTGGAGATGAGCGCAAGCTTCAAGCCTTCGGCCCGCAGTCTGGTCAAGAGGGCGGCAGCCCCGGCCAACGGGACGGGTGGGGCGAGCAACGCGGGGTAGACATAGGCATCGAAGATGCGGGCGCGGGCGCTCTCCGCCACCGTGAAATCTGGCCAGAGATGCTGCAGAAACAGATCTACATGATCGCGCGCACTCAGGTCGCGCCCCGTATGCTGGATCGCCGCGTGTTCTTCACCGCACTGGTCGTAGGCGGCCTGGAGCCGCTCGTCGCTGATCTCCCACCCCAGATGGGTGAAAGCCGTGCTTAACGCCATGAAGCGCGCCTCATGGCGCCGCCGACCCAATTCGTTGGTGTCGTGGAGGAGGGTATTCCAGAGATCAACCGTGACACATCGCACCGGCGCCAGATCACCCATGAATCCACGCTCCTCCCAGGCCGACGGGCAGTGACGGTCCGCCACGTACATAGAGGCCATTGCCATTGCCATAATCATACACGCGTTCGAAATGTTGATTCAACCAGACTCTCAATCGCGGCAACCGATCGAAGCGCCCAGAGATCCAGAGGACGGCCGTAACCCGCGGATCAGTCGCCGCTCTCTCCACATCCGCGGCCGTCAGCTGACCAGATGCGATGCGCACGTAGGAAGGATCCGCCAGATTCGGCGGCACATCGCGATCCGCCAGCACCGCTACCATGGGATCATCTGTGATGACAAGCGTCCCTGGCTCGGTCACATTGCCCAGGTCAAGCGCGGCGAGTAACGTGGTCAGCGGCGGATGGGCGCGGAGCTCGTTCTGTTGCGCGACGATCGTCAGGGCGCCGATGACGACCACGCCAGCGAGCAGGAGGCCGGCCAATTGCCCGCGTAGCGCGCTGAGCGCTGTCGCCGCCAGGTCACTCGGCAGCAATGCCGCGCAGAGGACACAGGGCGGAGCCAGGAGTGCGAGGTGATGCGTAAAGAGAGGTCGCTGCAGGATGAGGGCCACGAGGGTCAAGGCGCCCCAAAGACCGAAGATGGCAACCACCCAGCGCTCGCGACGGATATTCGCGATGACCGAAATGGTCGCCACGGCGATGAGGGGCGCTTCCCACCAGGCGCCGAGCAACACACCCAGATTACTGGTGCCGGTGATAGGGAGCCCCTCGGCAATGCGACGGATCGCCACGACCTGATGCCACAGGTTCGCTAGATTGCCCGCAAAGGGGAGTACGATCAGTGTGGTCATGACGAGCCAGCCCGCCCCCAGCGCGCGCAGGCTGGGGCGCGCCGCGCGCCACATCTCCGCCCACCCCGCGCGATCTGGCCAGCGCCGCGCCGCCCATGACTGCCTGGCGAGCGTGTACAATTCCAAAGGCAAGATTGCGGCGAAGATCGCGGGTACGGCGAGGATCGCCGCGAGTTTCGTGAGGATCGCCGCCGCCAGTGCCGCGCCAGCCAGTGCCGCCCAACGCCGCCGGGGCACGTGGCGATACCCCAGCGCCAGCGCCAGCGCGACCAGCGTCAAGGCGAGCGCGGGCACTTCGGCATCCACCGTCCAGGATTGTGTGAAGTACTGAGGGTCAAACGCCAGCAGGAGGCTCGCAATCAGGGCGGTGCGCGGGCCATCCAGCATCCGGCCAATTGCCCAGACCGCGCCGATCCCCAGCATGGAGAGGATTACGATACTGAGCCGTGCCGCCCCAAGCGTCTGGCCACCGAGCACGAAGGTCGGCAATAGACTGAGCATGAAGAATGGTGGTTGCCCCAACGAGATAGCTCCGTACAACGACGCGCCATGGACCCAGACACGGAGTGTCTCGACATAACTGCCTTCGTCGAAGTTATCGGTAAGGATCCCCGTCGCCGCGAGGCGCATCAGCGCCGCGAGCGTCAGCGCTAGCAAGGCGATCCACGAGTCGCGCCGCACGCCACGCGCCCAGATCAACGCGCGATCCAGCAAGGCGTCAAGCAGCGAGATTGGCCGGACCGGGGGTGTCATTGAGCGGTGCTCCGCGCGATGGCTGTCACCGCGACGCGGCTCAGCGTGGCCGCGGCCGTCCGCACCTCGGGCGACAGAAAATTCGGTCGCCAGACATCGCCCAGATGGTCAGAGATGGCTACCAACAGCGCCAGGCGGATGCCGCGCAACGCGGCCACGGCGAAGAGCGCCGCCGCCTCCATCTCCACCGCCAGCAACCCCATGGCGCGATAGACCTGGACTTTCGACGCGATCTCGCGATAGGGAGCGTCAGTTGTCCAGACGGTACCCTGGCGCACAGGGACGCCCAGCGCGGCACAACTGGCCGTCAGCGCTTCGACCAGACCATCATCCGGCTTCACTTCACTGCCGGCAGGCACATAATGAAACGAGGTCCCTTCCTCACGCACCGTCGCCATCGGCAACACCAGGCTACCTGTTGGCAGATCGGACTGGAGTGCTCCCGCGGTGCCCAGCACGACGACGCGCTGCGCCCCTAGCGCGATCAGTTCTTCCAGGCGCGTGATCGCGACAGGCGCGCCGACGGAGAGCCGGACGATCGAGACAAGGGTGGTCCCGATCTTCCCATGATAGACAGGCGCGTGTAATGACTCCCACGCGGGCGCCAGCGTCGCGCTGGTTTCGCGCACCAGCGTCTCCAACGTTGCCCGTTGAAACGTGGCCAGCAGCCAGGGATGTACGGCGAGATCGCGCCGCGCGACCCCATGGCTGGCGCAAAGATATTCCACGTATGCGTCGGGAGTGACGATCTCGTGCTCATCTGGACGTGGGAAGCGATCGATACCGCCAGGGCCTATATCCAGAGCGTCAGGCAAGTCAGGATCGAAGCCCATCGCCTTCAAGCGCGCGAGGTCGGCGCTTTCGCGGGGATCAGTGGAGCGTGTCATGCCAGCAAATCACTCCTTATGTTGTGCTTGGCCGTGTCAATCGCGCCACGATGAGGCCGAGGATTGCCAGGACGAAGAAAACCGCGGCGATCTTGAAGTGGGCAGTGGGTGTGGGTTCTTGAAAGAAGAGATGCCCAATACCAGGGATCAGGTAATAGAGACCAGCAGCGACGAAAAGCGCGACGAAAAGCGCCGCGACATAGAAGACGATGCTGCGATCAGCCCGATCTGGTGAAGTAGGTGCGCCCATCAGCGATCCTCCGTCGTCATCTCATTTGTTCGATAGACCGCTCATTTTTACTGTCTGATCGCAGGTCTGCGCATTGGGAAGACCGACCTGTGTGCCCACGCTCCGTTGGCCACGGTGGATGGGCACACCCGTCGGTACCGCGATGCAGGGACGTGTGGAGACAACCGCTTATTTCGCGGAACCAGAGTTCGCCATAAAACGACCGGCGAAGAGGGCCACGACGGCAACCGCGAAAGCCGCGACGGCATGCGTGACATCCACTTTACCAGGGACGGAAGCCAGAATATGCGCATGGCCGGGCGTGGGGATGAGATAGTACACACCGATCGCCGCAAAGACGACGAAGACCAGAACGCCGAGCAAAAAGGCGGGTTTCATGGATGAAATAATCTCCTTGATGATGATTGATGCAACGGACCCATGTCCGTAGTCCGTCCGCAGTGTACCCGAACAGCGCCACTATGGCAAGATGTGCAGGTATTGGAGCAAAAAGTACCCAAACCCGAGCACGCCCACGGTGAGGCAGTAATACGCGAAGGGCGTCAGACGGTTCGTCTCGAAGTAGCGCATCAGAAAGCGCACACTGAGATACGCGGCGATGCCCGAGAGCAGACCGCCAACCAGCGCGACAGGCAGGAAGTGCCGATTCGCCGCGGTCAACAGTTTGGGGACCTCCAGGACTCCCGCCGCCGCAATGATCGGCGTCGCCAGCAAGAAGGTGAAGCGCGCGGAAGCTTCATGGCTCAAGCCACTGGCCATCCCCGCCGCCATCGTGATGCCGGATCGTGAAATGCCGGGGATCAACGCGAACGCCTGGGCCGAGCCGATCAAAATCGCCTGCATGAAGGTCATGTCCTCGATGGTGCGGCCAATCTCGCCAGCTGGTACGTTACTGGGTCGGGCCATCCCCGCTTCGGCGAAGGCGCCCATCGACATCGGAGCCGCGTGTCCTCCGGCTTGTGTCATCACCACCTGTTTCCGTCGCTGCGCCGCGTAGAGTCGTTCGCCGAGCATCAACACCGCGCCATTCATCGCCAGAAACGCGCAAGCAATGATCGGATAACTGAAATTACTCTCCAATGGTTTCTGCAAGATTACCCCGATCAATCCTGCGGGGACAGTCCCCACGATGACCAGCATCAACTGGCGGCCATAGCCATCGGGGTCGACATCACGCGTCAACTTCCCGGCGACCACGACGCGCAGCCCACCGCGCAAGAGCTTCACCCAATCGCGCCAGAAGAACGTGAGCAAGGCCGTCGCTGTGCCAAGGTGCAGCATGACCAGCAAGGGCAGAAAGGTGTCACTCTGCAACAGATTCCCCCACCCCAGCAGGCCGGGGATGAGGACCGTATGTCCGAGGCTGCTGACCGGGAAAAGCTCCGTGACGCCCTGCAAGAGCGCTAAGAAAAGGACTTGTATGATGGTGTGCGGATCCATGTCTGCCTCTCAATACGACGGGCGGTTGCGCCGCCCGTCGTGGAATATCGCTGTTACCGGTCTTTACGGATGCGCCGGCCCTAGGCTTTACAATCGTTGGGGCCGGGCAGACCCAGAGTGATCTGCGCGTTGACAAAGTCGTTGTAGTAGCGATAGTAATGGTTGTTACAATCGCTCTTCGCGTAGAAAAACCAGTAGTCGGTGGTATTTGGTGGATCGATGGCCGCCAATAAGGGAACCACTGACGGATTCGAGATCGCGCTGGGCGGCAAGCCGTGGTTGGCATAGAGGTTATAGAGGTTTTTAGGATCCGTCTTCGGGATCGTCGTGATGTCGACTGGTGGATAAGCCGTCGGGGCATTGGGCAGGCTACCCAGGTAATACTGGTAGGCGGGATCCGCATTCAGGAACCCTTGCGTCTCTTGCGTTGGTTTTTTGAGGCGGTTGTAGTAGACGCTATCTACCAGCGCGAAGTTCAAAGGAGTTCGCGCCTCGCGTTGCGCGAGTGACGCCAGGATGAGCGCCTGTTGTAGGGTGAGCCCACTGGCTTTCAGGGCGTCGAAGACCCCGATCTTCGCGCTCGCGCCTGGGACCGCCGAGACGGAACCGTTCGAGTTGGCGAACTGGGCGGACTTATAATCAATGATGGTTTGGTTTTGCTGGCACTGCGTACTATCGTAAATGTACGCGTTGGGATTGGCGCTCGGCCCAGGACAGAGCACGCGCCCAAACGCATCGAGCATGGTCTTGATGATGTCCACCGCTGTGGCGTTTTGGTAAATCTGATAGGTATCGGGATAGAGATAGCCTTCCAGCGCGGCGTAGGCGCCTTTAGTCGTATCCCACGGCTGTAAGAACCAGTAATTGCTCTCACCGGTAAAGGTCTGGCCATCGCGGGCATATTTCAAAAAGTCCGCGGCGCTGAAGTTTGGCAGCGATACCGACTTGCCATTCGGCCCCAATTGATCGACCGCCGTCCCAACAATTGCGTCAGGATACTGGGTCACCCGCATGCCTGGGGCAATCGTGATATATGCCGTCGGTTGCGAGACGCCCTGATTGAGCACATTGAGAATTCCCGAGAGCGTCATGCTCGGCGAGAGCTGGTAGGTTCCCGGATCGATGGTTGGCGTCAGTTTTTTGAGCTTCACATAATATTGAAAGACCAGCGCGCTCCGAATGAAGTGTTGGTTTTCCAGATTGACCGTGACCGCTTTGAAAGAGTCGCCTTGATTGATGGTAAAGGGTCGCATGGGCGCGTTGGGGGCGGCGAGCGGCTTTGAGATATCAGCCTGAACCATCAAGGCGAAATAGCCGAACAAAAACGCGACCAGCGCGAGAATACACCCCAGGATGATCACGGTCGATTGGGAGCGCGGCGCGGATTTTTTCGCCGCCCCTGAGGGTGGGGGACCACCCATCTGCCGACCACTTAACGCGCGGGGATCTCCCGGACGAGGTCTTGCCATAGGTTTTCTCAGCTCCTTGAACTATCGCCAGACTGCCCAGACCTACAGCGTTGTTGGCTGCTCGCCCATCAGGATAGGTGGACGATGGGCATCTAAAAAATCTTGCAGAATGACCGCGGCCGCGATCGCATCGATGCGCGCTCGCCAACGGTCGCGGCGCACTCGTTGCTCGCGCAGGATGCGTTCCGCTTCCACGGTTGTATAGCGCTCATCCCAGGTCTGAATGGGCACGGCGAGCAGGGGCGTCAGCAGCGCTACGAATGCCGCGACAGATCGGGTCTGATCAGAATACTCGCCATGGAGACTGAGGGGTGAGGCAACGATCACACCAGCGATCTCTTCAGCGGCTACCAAAAGCACAATTCGTGCTAACGCGGACGCCTGAGGTCGCCGCGCAATGACGCTATGGGCTGTCACGGCAATCTGTGAAGCATCACAGACGGCGACCCCAATCCGCACGTCCCCAACATCCAACGCCATGAGACGGGCTGGCACGCGTTCACGGACAACATCCCCCAGCACGTTCATCATCGTCCCACCGTGGCGCACGCTTGTGGCGCGTCGTTCAACATCATCAGCGCTATTGTATTGCCCAAATGCTGTAATGGCAAGTATCCGGGACCGCAAGGAAACCGACGAGAGTACCACCGGTCGGTATACTTATTGCGTAGAGAGGGCGATAGATCTGGATGAGCCACACCCGGATCGCGGGAACGGAGGATGTCCCGGTCGCGTCCTGGCGACGCGGCACGTGACAAGGAGGTTGGGGTATGACCATTTCATCGCCACAGACGCTTATTGTCTTCTTCAGTATGTTTGGCATCATCGGCAGTCTGCGCGGACCCTCGCGTGAGGTATGGACTCTGGGGGGAATCTCGCTCACTCTGGCGCTCTTCACGTTTGCCGGACAACAATTTTTTTCACAACTCCCTTTGCGATTGGGCGCGGGCGCGATGTCACTGATCGGCAATCAAGCTGCTTCTGACTCCATCAACCATCAAGAATTGAGCGGAATCTGGGCGAACTTGCTGTTGCTGGCGGGCTTGACGGCGCTGATCGCGCTCTCGTATTACATGGGCAATCATTTTGGCGGCAAGGCCCCGCCGAAAGATTTTGGTGAACACGTGGCAGGGTTCATTCTGGGCGCCCTCAATGGCACCTTCATCGCCTCTTCGTCTTCAGCCAGAGTTTCTTCTCGGACTTGCACATCCAATTTCCGACCGCGGATCTGACAAAGCAGAGCCTCGTGCCGTTGATTCTGGTGGGCATGGTCATTGCCATCATCGCGATTGTCATGCGTCGCCAGGCCGCGAGTGCCCCCAAGAAGTAGCGATATTCGACCAACCGATCGTTGCCTTTGGTGAGGGGGGCATGGATGATGCGCGCCGCACAATCACCGCAATGGTTTTCCTGGCAAGCCACATTCCACGGCGCTCAACCCGATGAGCAGATCGTGCTGGTGGCTCGCCAGCATCCCTATCGACTGCTGGTTGGTACCTGGCCGGTCGTCCTCGGCCTCATGCTGCTGTTCGCGCTCCTGTTCGGCCAAGCCAATACGCTGGTGCCAGGCGCCATCTGGGGTATCGCGGAGGTATTGGCTGGGGCATTGACCTTATTGATGCTGGTGCGGTGGGTGGTCGATGATGCCTATCATTGGTGGAATACGCTCTATAGCATTACCGATCAGCGTGTGATTCAGAGCTTTCATGGTGTCACTCAGCAAGATGCCGAGATCCCCCTGCACAAAATTCAGGCGACCCGCGTCATCACCTCCTCGGTCATGCACTGGTTGCTCGGCTTCGGGTCGGTCGAGATCGCGGGCTCCGCGGGACAGCGAATTATCTTCAGGGATATCTACGCTCCGCGTCAGGTAGATGTCCAGATCCAGGAGGCGCGCGACCGTGCGCGCCAGGTCAGCCAACCCACCTTGACACCGATTGCTGATCCGCGCCTTCAGCACGTCCTGGAGACGCTCGGCGCGCCTGTACCGATGCCCGCGCCAACGCCGCTCTCGGCGGAAGTCAGCCTTGCGTGGCCATTGAGCCGCGCGGCCCGCGTTCCGCTGGAGCAAGGTGAACAACAACTCGGTGTCATCAGTCGGCACTGGTGGGCACTCGTGATCCGCGAGCGTTGGGCGCTCTTGGTGCTGGCCGCCGCGATCATGAGCTTCTGGCTGAGCGCTACGCTCGCTGTGCCGTTGGGGATGCTCACGTTAGTCCTGAGCGTAGCGGGGGGAATCTGGGGATTGCTGGCATATCTGGACTTCGCGGATGATGTCTTCATCCTGACGACGCGTCGTGTCATCGATGTGCAACGTAAATATTTTGTGCTCTTCGAGACCGATATCGCCATCGAGTACTCCAAGATCCAGGTCGTTGATCTGGCGGTTACATCCGTCTGGGCGCGTCTCCTGGGCTATGGCAATGTCATCGTCAAATCCAGCGCCACTCCAGATAAAGATTGGATCCGCATGGAGATGGTGCCTCACCCTCAGCAGATCTGGGATGCTATCGATCGCAGCCACACGGCGCACAAAAAGCGCGGGGAAATTCAGCAGGCAAATCAGCGGAAAGATGATCTGCGCACCTGGTTTCAGGAGGTGATGGGCGAGATGGTTGCCATTACCCCAGATCTGCGCGGCAGTACCCTGACGGATGCGATGGCCCTGGCGCAGGGCCAGGGCTTGCGTGTGCTGGTGATGGGTGAAACCATGGCAATTCCGAATTATCCGGCTGGTGTGGTCATCTCGCAGAATCCACAACCAGGCGCGCGCTGCCTGCGCGGCGGTGATATTTCTGTCATGCTGAGTCGTATGTGATCGCGGATGAGGGATTGGGAGCTACGTACCCACCTGGCGATCCAGCATTGCCAGGAAGGGAGCGAATGCCCGCGAACCCTGCGCCCGCACACTGGTGCGCGTAGTGGCGCGCCACCCCGCGAGCGGATCGTCCAGCCAGGTGTTGCTGGGGGCGAAGGGTGTGATGAGGTGGTCCAACCAGTAATCCAGGCGATTGACGGCGACGACATCCAACTCATTCCCGGCATCGCCCACGATGG
>VFSW01016569.1_pt1 | contig 10047 bp, 11 predicted proteins | sample 5358111 | NCBI WGS metagenome assembly VFSW01 (sample SAMN11554181, study PRJNA540505) | mine drainage metagenome | isolation source: sediment from site ElyBrook_90M | place: USA: Ely Copper Mine, Vershire, VT | collected 2017
CGCGCTTCGTAGCGGCGGATCCTATGCGCTCGGGTCAGAACCGTTTCTGCAGGGTCGCAATCCAGGCGCGCATCGCCGCGATGGCCAGAATCCAGGCAAGCGGCACGGCAAAGGGCGGCAGCGGCACGGGGAGAAAGAGAATGGCAATGCCGGCGCCCACGCTTTTCATGATGCCTCCGCGCGCCCACCAGTGCCGGGCCCGCGAGACGAACTCGAACCGCCACTGCCGGATGCGCCGGCGTACCCAGCCGTCCACGGCCGCCCCGAGGACGAGCGGCAGAAGGGGCGGCAGCCACACGCCGATGAGCCACAGACGCAGAAAGGAAAAGCGCGTCGCCTCCCAGAACACCCGCGCCTGGCGCGGGAAGTGCCAGGTGAAGCTCTCGGCCACGAGCCCGCTTTTGACGCAGCAGTGATTGAGCCAGCGGTTCATGGCCGCATGGGCGTCCGTCTCGGCCGAGGACCCCATTTCGGAGCCGATGGTCGAAAGCTGGGTTGCGATTCCATGCTCCATGATGGACGGGGGACCCAGCATCACCAGAAGGAAAAACACGAGCACCGCGGTGACGAGCACGACGCGGATGAGTTTGAGTTCGCTTTCGTGTTCGTCAGCCACCTTTTTCCTCCTGTTCGATGCGTGCCCGCAGCTGCGTGAAGAATTGGGCGTTGACAAGGTCGGCGCGCGAGAATGTCGCGAAGATCGCGTCGAGCTGTTGCGGGTCGAGCGCCCGCATCCGCTCGGCAAGGTCCGGGCGCATCAGCACGATGCCCCGGGCGAGCTGGGCGAGCCCGCGTTTGGCGCCCGCGTGGCGCAGGGGATCGGTGCCCCATCGGGTTTTCGGTCGACTTGTCACGTCACGCCACCTCTCGATGCTCAGTCCTGCTGGATGGGAATGCGCCCCTTCACAATCCGCCCATCGGAAAAGCGCGCGATGTAATGCAGCGGCGGCAGCTGGTGAAACAGCGCCGCCGGAAAAAGATCCTTTTCCTCCTCCTTGAGCCCTTCGCCGTAGCCGCCGGTGGCGACTTTCGTCGGCGTGACGCCCACGCCCTGGGAGTAGTTGCGCGTCACGTTGCGCACCCGCGCTTTCGGAAGCCCGTCCGCGAGCTGCTTTGCGGTCTGCGGGTCCTGGAGCCGGAAAGAGATGACGTTGTTCAGGTTGCCGATCATCTGGCGCGCCTGGGCGGTGTTGCCGAAGCGCGCCTCGAAGTCGGCGATGGTCTGGGCGGCGACGACGGCGCGGATGCCGGCGCCCGCCCCCTTGTTCAGGATCTGCACGAGCTGGGCGTTGGTGACCTCGGCGCTTTCATCGACAAGCAGCATGACCGGGCTCGATTTTGGTCTGTAGGCGTACCGGTCGCCGGCCACCGCCGCCATGTCCGCGAGCAGCATCGAGCCGATGGCCGAGCCTACGGTCGGGTCGGAGAGCGAATCGAGCGAGACGTAGAGCCCCTGGCCGGAGCGGATGAGACCGGCGAGGTCCACGGCCTCGCGCGGGTCGTCCGGCGACGGCGAGAGCAGTTTGTCGAGCGGCGGGGACGTGAGCATGGTGAGCACCGGCGTCAACGAGGTGATCATCTTCGAGAGGTGGTCCCGGTCGTGCTCGGCATCAGAGATGAGGCCCTCGAGTTCGAGCGAGGGGGCGCGCTCGGCAAGCACTTCGCGGTAGAAGTGGATGTAGCCCTCCATCTCCCCGCCCTGCTTTCGCGCGTTTTTGACGTACCCCGAGTATTCCTCGGGTTTTGCGTGCTTTTCGCAGTAGGCGCGCAGCACCTTCGTCACGAGCGACGGCAGTCCGCCCTCGATGAGGTGGCGCAGCTCGACGAGCGAGGGGCGCCGTCCCACCATGAGCAGCCCCTGCACCAGGTTGTTCAGTACGCGCCAGGAAAACGCCTGGAAGGGATCGCCGCCGCCTTCGGTCGCGATGAGGGCCGCGACACGGGAGGCCACCTCGGTGGGCCGGTTCCAGTTCTTCAGAGGGTCGATGCACACGCTCGACTCGGGATGCGCGGGGCTGAAGATGTGGAATTTTTCCGGGTGCCCGGTGCGGCGATAGGCCATCTCCATGCGCGCCTTGAGGTCGTGGTCGCCCTTGGGGTCGATGACGATGACGGGCCAGCCGCGACCCACGGCCTGGGCGATGAACAGATCGAAGAAGCGCGTCTTGCCCTGCCGGGTCGTGCCGACAATGAAGGTGTGACCATCGAGGATGGACTCCGCCTCGCAGAGGTCGGCCGGTTTGGCGAGCGCATGGAGCCAGTAGGCACCATGGCCGAGCGCATCGGGACCGGTCACCTGGTCCACCCCTTCGGAAAGCACGTGGTGCATCACCTCCGCGACCTGCGGCGTCCATTCGAAGCCCTCGCCGAACCACCATTTCCCGGAAAGCGCTGCATTCTTGAAGCGTTCGTTGGCGTCGCGGGCGCCGATGAACCAGAGGCCCCCGCCGTCGCTCAGGCGATCGCGCTCGGCCTGCAGGTGCCGCCCCTCCACTCCGCGCCAGAGCGCCATGGCGAGCGAGACTGCGGCGCAGGCGACAGCGACCACCCGGGGCGCGCCAAAGAGGGCATGCGTCCACGCCGACCCGATCGCCGAGATCGCCCACGCCCACATCGAGACGTATTCGTAGGGCGGACGAAACGGCGGTTCGTAGATGGCGTCGTCGCGGTTGTCATTGAGCATCGGCGTTGGACCTGATGTAGGGTTTGCCTTCGATGTCCCCTTTGACGATGAGCTTGCGCTGGGTCAGGGATTCGATGTGGGTGCCTGGCGCAAAGGCGTCGAGCCAGGTTTCGAGCGCATCGACCGGGACGTAGCCATAGCGCCCGCGGAAGACCCGGCCCGCGACCGGCGGCTCTTTCCCGGCGTCCTTTCCGTCGGGGGGGATGTTCAAGACGGCGAACCAGGCCTTGAGCGCTGCGGCGAGGTCCGGGGCACGCAGCCTCGATTCGGCCGCTTCCGAGAGACGCAGGCCCTTGTCCCGGTCGTTGATGTTGGCGACGAGCCGCGAGGCGTCGGCGCGTTCGGCAAGTCCGGCCTCGACCAGCACCTTTGCGGCATCGAGCGGTTTGTAGCCGTAGCCCGTGACGGCATCCGGGTACAGCAGGTGCAGGTGGTCGTTGATACGCACGATTCCAGCGAGTGGGCGACCTCCCTCGCGCAGGTCCTGCCCGATGGCATCCAGGATGGTGAGCCCGTCGGAAGCACCGGGGTCGTTCAGGACGGCGCTGACCGTGGCGGAGGGAGCGTCGGGCGCGGCAGCCTGGGACGGCGATGCAGTCGGGATAACGCTCCCGCCCTCGGAGCCGGCGACCGTGGGCCGCACACTGTCCGGCCGGGCGGTTGCCGGCAGGGACGCCGCAGGAGCCGCCGGCGCATTGGGTTCGGTGATCCGGCTCAGAATCCTCGCCTCGCCCGGCGGGGGTGGCGGATCCAGAAGCCATTCGATGCGTGTGAGCCGCATTGCCCGCAGACGCATCGGCGTGCCGTCCTTGCCGGGTTTTTCGATGTCCCAATACCGGCCGCGCCCGTCCTCGGACTCCCAGGAGGGCATCGCAATGCGCGTGTCGAGCAACAGGTCGGCGAGCGAGTCGGGTTCCATCGGCACCCCGGTGATTTTGGCGCTCCGCAGTTCGTTGGCGATATCGAGGGCGGCCTTCGGCCACAGGAGCACGCAGGCGGCAGACCCGTCCTGGGCAGCGGCGACCATGACGGTTCCGCCCTCCACCCGCCAGCGGCCTTCGGTCAGCAGGCGGCGCATGGCGTCGAGTACCCAGCGCTCCATCGGCAGCTCGCCGTGGGCGACCGGCGTGTGCGGGTCCGCCGGGCCGCGCTCGAGGTCTTCGGCGACGCTCTTGCGGTCGCCCTCGCCGGTGATTTCGGCAAGCGGGTTGCCCACCCCGGACATGCCGGTGACAGCGCCGGTGAGTTCGACGACCCATTCGGGGCCCTGCTCCATGAGCCAGATGGCCGACTCCGCGAGCAGCCGCGGCAGGAGCCAGGCGCCTGCCGCTTCATGACGGCCCGCACGACCTTCGCGCCAGCGCAGGAAGTAGCGTTGCGCCTGGTTGCGCTCCACCCAGGCGGCGAGCGGCTCAGCGAGCGGATTCCAGACGCGGCCATCGGCCGAAACTACCGAGACGTCGGTGAGCGGCTTGGCGCAATCGTGCAGGAGCCCTGCGCAGAAGACGGCGAAGCGGAAGCGGCGAATGATCTCGCGCCGTTCCGAAGGCGTGGCGTCCATGCCAACCACGCGGTGCTCGCCGATACGCATCGCGTGCCAGGCCGCTTCGAGCCCGTGGCGCAGGAGACCGCCGGCGCCCGCATGATGGTGCCCGCGCGAGGCGGGCAGCAGGTGAACGTGCGCGGCGTAGCGCGCAATCACCGGGGCATAGTAGCTCGACCAGGCCGGCGGGTCGGCGACGGCACGCTCCAGACGCGACAGGAGTTCGGACTGGGTACGCAGGAGCCGATCGACGCCCACGGCGGGCAATCCGGCCGGGAACGGAGGCCAGCGCGGAATCTCGTCGTCGCCCGAAGGCGGGACGGCGCGCGGCGCCGGGTCAGCCTGCGGCGTGCGGCCAGTGCCAGCCCTGTCCGAAGTCGGCGCCGAGCCGTTCGGCCAAATCCTTGTCTTCAGGTGTTTCCACATGTTCGATGATCACCTTCGCTCCAACGAGCTTGCTTAAATCCACAAGACCTTCCGCTGCCGCGCGAGCAAACCGGTCGGTGCGGGCGCGACGGAAGAGGAAGCCGTCGATCTTCACGATGTCGGGGCGCACCCGCACGATGCGCTCCAGGGCATCCGTGCCCGCACCCGCGTCGTCGATGGCGATGTGGATGCCGTACTCCCCGCGCAGGCGTTCCAGCCAGCGCGCCGCCTGATCGACTGTGGTTCCCGGCGCTTCCGTCCACTCGATCACGAGGCGCGAGCCGTAGGTCATCGCGAGGGTTGAGATGGTTCCGTGAATCCAGGTGTCGGCAATCTGCCAGGGATGAAGGTTGATGGAGATCCACCCTTGCGCGGATTCGAAGGCTTGCGGGGCAATCGAGCGGGCGAAATGAGCGTACCAGACTCGCCAGTGCAGCTTGAGGCGCGGCATGCCGTGCCCGCGCACCGGACGGTAGAGCGCTTCGCGACCGACCACCTCGCCGGTCTGCAATTGCACAATGGGCTCGAATACCGCTTTGCCGCTCCATGACACGAGTATGTCCGCCAAGCTTCCTGCTGGACGGGGAAATAAGCCCCTTTCGACCGGCAATTTCGTTGCTCCGGTATCCGTCCGGCCGAGCCGGGCGGGTTTGGGTTACGACGGAGGTCTCGACGCGGATGGATCGGCGGCAATCATGGCGAGGCCAAACAGCGCCTCGCGCACAGCTGCATCGGATTCCGGCTGAGCGAGTTCCATCAGGCGACGGGGCAGCTCGTCTGCCCGATCCCGCAGACATCGGGTGACCTCGCTTTCCACGACTTCAGCCAGAAGCGGGCGGCGCGCATAGAGCACACTCAGATGCGCGCGCCACGACTCCTGGGCTCGCGGGATAAGCCTCACGGGGTCAGCACGCCGAAGTTTGTGATGACCGCGTTGGCGCCGACCTCGTAGACCGTGAGCCGGCCGAGATGCCCGTTCGGGCCGAGCACCTGGACGTTGCCGGCCGGGTCCTCGATGACCGCATCGCCCGAGGCGACCGCGAGCACGCGATAGCCATAGGCGGAGTCGCCGGTTTTTTCCGGAGGCACGTTCGCCGCCGTCGTTGCGACGTGGGGAGGCGCTGGGGTCTTCCCGGCATTGGCCAGACGGCGGCGCAGGCCGCCGATCTCGCGCAGAAGCGCCATGTCGTGACGTTGCCACCAGGCGAGACGGCCCGCGAGCACTTGGTTTTTGTGCTTGAGGGTTTTCGTCTCCTGCTCAAGGTGCGACACGACGGTGTCCGTCTGCGCAGAGGGGGCTGAGGCGACCGGGGCGGTTGGGGTGGCCGTCTGCGGCGGTGCTGCCGCGACTGCCCGGTTCAGCGCCTGCTCGATGCCGTGCTGCGGCGGAACAGCGGTTGCCGCGTCCGAGGGGGCGAGGATCGGCGACGTCGCTCCGGCAGGAGAAACCGGGGACGCCGGAATGGATGGTTGCGTCGGGGCCATCGGTTCGGTCATGACGCCGGGGCTCGTGGAGGCGATGGGCGCGATCGGCTGCGGCGCCGGTTTCGGGACCGGTTGGGAAATGATCCGTGGCATCGGATGGCGCCGCAGGATGTGGATGCGATTCGCCATCGGCGGCGCCGCGGGCGTGCGTTGCGCGATAAAGCGGTAGCCCACGGTGATGGCGCCTGCTGCGACCAGCGCGGCTGTGAGCGCCAGGAGACGGCGGTGGCGAAGGTCCTCGGCAGGCTTCCTGCCCGCATCTTGCGCTGACGTAGGAGACTTCGGCGAGGAAACCTCCGCGTGCCAGGTAGCGCCGGGGGCGGAAGCAGCCTCGGCGCGCGGGTCGGCGAACGACTCTGCGTAACGCGGCCGTTCCGGCGCGGGCGCCGCAGACGGAGCGGGTTGCGCTGCGGGTTCCGTAGCGGCGAGCTCGCTCTCCACACGGACCGCATCGATGATGTCGCCCGCAGGCGCGCCGCCGTGGTTGTGTGCCGGTATCGCGCGCTCGACGAGCTCATCGCCCGTAAGTAACTCTTCTTCCTGCCATCCGTTTGTCATGCCACCCTCCCGGTCTTGGTCTGCGAGAACGCCGTGCTGAACGGGGTCGGTTCCTCGCGTGCGTCCGGCAAGGAACCGTAGGACGCCGCCTCATCGCACATCCGGTGCAGGTTCTCGCGCAGGAGGCGAGCGGCAATTACGGCTTCCTCGGCTTCCGTCCAGGCGTCCTGAAGCGTCTCCACCCGCTTGCGCTCGATGACGCACAGCCGCTCGAGATTGGCTTCGACGGCCATGGCGAACTTCTCGCGGCCTCGCGCGAAGCGCTGGGTGCGGCGGGCGTCGCGGGCGCGCTCGATTTCGGTGACGACCACGATGCGCGAGCGGCTGAGGGTTTCGAAGTGCACCAGCATCTTGCGGGTATTCGCGATGCGGCGCACGACGATGGACCGGTAGCTGTCGAAGAGGGAGCGGGCCATGGTGCCGCGTCCGAGGTGCTCGGTGTCGCTCACCACCTGTTCGGCGGCGGCGAGCAGGCCGGTCACTTCGGTTTCGACGCGCCGCTCGAAGGTGGCCATGGCGAGCGTGCGCGGGGCAGACGGTTCGGCGGTCGCTGTCGTCGGCGCTGCGGCCTGAGTGGGTTTTGCGATGTCAGTCATGAGAGAACTCCTTGGGGTTACGCGGAAAAAGAGATTCCGCGGAGTTTGGTGAGATGGGCTTTCGGAGACGGATCGGAACTTCTTGTGCCGTCCTGGCCGCTGACAGCCGGCGCCTGGCGAGGCGAGGACATCGTCCCGCGCAGCGCGGCGAGCCCGATTGCGGCCAGCGTCAGGAGACGTTCGCTGCGGTGCGCGGGGGACAATTGGGCCAGATCGGCACGAATCTCCGGATGCACCGAGGTGACGGTCACTCGGAAGCGCATCCACGGCTCCAGTAGCCTCGCACGTTCGCCAGCACCGGCTGCGGCGGGACCTCCACCGGACAGCCAGGGAAGGCCTCCCGCACGGCGGCCTCGAACAGGGTAGCCCCGCCTCCGGTGAGCAGCAGCAGGTCAATCGACGCAGCCTCGGCGCGCAACGCCTGCCTCATGGCAAGCGCGGCACTGTGCGCGATGTCGAGGCTGGCCGTTTCGAGCGGCCCGGCGATGTCGAGGCGGCTGCCTCCGGCAAGGATGTTGGGACTGCCGGCGCGCAGGGCTTCCTCGAAGCTCTCCGGGGCAACCCGTACACCGCGGTCGCGTTCCAGGTTTCGCGCGGCTTCCTCGGCGATGCTGGAGGTGGCTGAAAGACTCGATCCTGAAGACCGCTTGCGGTAGGCGCCGTGGTCGAAGAGCGCCCAGTCCATCGAGTACCAGCCCGGGTCCACCACGAGCACTCGCCCCTCCATCAGCGCCGCGCTGTCGGATTGCGCCGAGTCGGCGCGCACGATGCGGTCGATGAACGTACCGCCAGGCTGCGGAATGACCTCCACGTGCCGGACTTCCACCTCCCGGTCCGGTGAGACCGGATGGACGCCCTGCAGCGCCCGGACAAGCCGGTCGCGGCGTTTGGCGTCGTTGAACTGTCCAACCGGCAGGCCCACCACCAGCCTGTCCACGACCGGCTCGCCGGCTACGAGCAGTCCTGCGTGGAAGAGCGCCCGCCAGCTGCGGCTGCGGGTGTAGTCTTCATGCAATTCCCTGCCCTCCACGAGGATCCGTGATGTGCTCGCACCGACCACCCAAGGCTTGCCGTCCACGGTGACGCGCACGAGGGCGTCGTCGCTTGCGGCCACGAAGGTGCTGGCGAGCGCCTCTTCCGGCACCGCCGTCGCCGGCAGCGTGCGCAGCGTCGGGGTCTCCTTGCCGGAATCGCCGAACGCGAGTTTGAGATTCGAGTATCCGATGTCTTTGCCGACGACGAACATGATGGGACCGCCCTCCGGTTTGCGCGGCGCGGCACGCCGCTTGCAATGGGGACAGTATCGCGGCAAGCGCTGCCTGAGGTTCCGGGGAATAACGGCTTTGCAGCGCGTTTATTTGCCCGGCTGGCGAGTCGGAGTCGGCGGTTGCCGGACGCGCTTGCGTTATGGGACGGATATGGTTTGATGCGAATCAGGAGGTGTACATGACATGAAGGGAATTTTCATTGAGTACGACAAGAAGACCCGCTGCGTGCGGTGGGACCTCATGCAGTTTTATTCGGGCCGTTACGGACTGGCCAACGCCATTGCGCTTGGGTTGCTGTGGGTGCTGCATACCGTGGCGCCGTGGCCTATCCAGATCGTTCTGGATGTTCTGATGGCCGGGTTCTCTGTGGGTCTTGGGTTATGCGGAAATCTGTTTATCCGGTTTTTGTTTCGGTTGCCGCCCCCGGAGAACTGGTATCTGGATCGGGATTGAATCCTGCCCGACGATCGGAGTCCTGTCGTTCTTTCTTCCGGTGTGCCCGTTCCAGTTTATGCAGCGAACGGGCCACCCCCCACAGTTCCCGCAGGATGATGAAGCGCTCTTCCAGGGACCAAACCTCTTCCCACTCCCATTCCTTGGCCCAGTGTTTCAGGTCCAGTTTACCGTAGCTGGGTCCCTTCCCCTTCGGGATGTGTCGGCTGAGAAAGCGCTGTTTGCCCGAGGCTTGTTTCAACCACCAGCGGCGGGTCCAGATAATGGACAGGGTATTTTCCCCCGCCATGATTCGCACTGCGAGATCGCTCCAATGGTCACCGCCAGCGTTTTTGCTGTTGCTCTTTTTTCCCGTTCGCGTTGCCATGAACTCATTGGCTAAACGCTTTGCTTCCTCGGTAATCCAGGCTTGCAGCGCCCTTCCCATCCCCGCTCCGAAAGTGGTCCCGGTTGCAAACAGAGCGTCCTGTTTTTCTAGTACTTGGTATAGGGAATTTTTCATAAATTTCACAATATCTAGGTATATATATAATTAGATCTCTGTCCTCTGCCATCACTGTACCCCGGCGCTGCCCCGACAACGGGGTGATTTGGCCGCCCGGACACGGGCAATTCTCCCCTCTCTGGCGACGTATGTGCGCCGGCCCTCGTGCGCGACGAGCCATCCAGTGTCGCCTTCGCGCATTCGGTCTCGGCGCACTCTTCGTGCCTCCGTCTCTCGCTACAGCAGGCCACCCGGAGATCGAGGACTGGCAACAGCTGGTTGGCGACTCGGGTATCCCTGTAGTGGAGCTTTGTGTCGGGACCCTGCGTTTCTCGCGAGCTACTTGCCGCCCTGCTGTCCCCCAGGAGGCCTCCCCGGGGACACTTGCCGAATTTTGCCGCCCTGCTGTCCCCCAGGAGGCCTCCCCGGGGACACTTGCCGAATTTTGCCGCCCTGCTGTCCCCCAGGAGGCCTCCCCGGGGACACTTGCCGAATTTTGCCGCCCTGCTGTCCCCCAGGAGGCCTCCCCGGGGACACTTGCCGAATTTTGC
>VFSW01016570.1_pt1 | contig 10047 bp, 13 predicted proteins | sample 5358111 | NCBI WGS metagenome assembly VFSW01 (sample SAMN11554181, study PRJNA540505) | mine drainage metagenome | isolation source: sediment from site ElyBrook_90M | place: USA: Ely Copper Mine, Vershire, VT | collected 2017
GGGAGGGATTCTGCTCGTGTTCGTGGCGTTCGCTAACTGGAAACGAGACTCCCAATATGCGCGCGGCGTTTTTCAGTTTGGCGGCAAAGCGTTTATGTTTGCGACCATGGCCCAGTTTGTGGTGGGCATCTGGTTCGTGGCCAGCCTGCCACAGGATTTGCGCATGTTATTCCTGGGTAACAGTGTATTGGCGACGGTCCTGCTCGCAGTCGGCGTTTTCGGCGGAATGGGTGCGATCTTCCTCATGGCTGAGGCGCTGCGGAGAGAGAGTGTCCGCCTCGCCGCTTACTACGTTTCTGGGCTCACAGGCGTGGTAATTCTAGGCATGTCACTGATGCGCGCCCTACTGCGCGACGCTTATCTGAAGCCGTACTACCATCCCGAACAATTCGTGGTGAAGACACAGTGGTCGGTGTTTCCGCTGTTCCTCGCGCTCTTCATTGGGGGCGTGATCCTTTGGCTCGTGATGTTGAAGCGATACGGATTGTTTTCCGCAGCAAAAATAACAGACCAGACGTCGGCCGAGACCGCGCTAACGGGGGGGACGAGATGAAATACCGGACACTCTCTTCCGTCGCGCTGGCACTGCTTGTGATGCTGTCTTCGTGCAAAAAGACCGGCGAATACGACTATCGCATCATGGTCAACTACGAACTCGGCATGCATTGCACCGGTTTCGATTTCAGCTATTGCTGCATTCTTCCTCCATACAACAGCATTCAAGCTCAGGTGGTGAAAGTTGGGGTTGGCCCGCAAACGCCACGGCTGCTCGACCATGTCGATCCCAACGATCCAAGCCTGCTGGTTGATCCGGACAACAGCCGCCGCTTTCGCATCAAGTATGACTTGGTGGACAACACATTTTCCGAGGGAGGCAAGCTGGTCTATTGGAAGGCTCCCTTCGATATGAATCGCAACGGGAACCCGTCGGATTCGGGCGAGAGCGTGGCCAACGCGTACTTCAGCCATCTCTACATCTTTAAAGATCTCGAGGGCAGCAATCCGACGCGCACGTCGGCCGATGCGGAAAAGAAATATGTAGGTGGACCGGGACTTGAAGTTCCCGAAGATTCCGGACCCACAGGGCAAAAACTTTCCGGCTACCTTCGGAATAGCGGTCCAAAGGGCACGGTTGTCTTCACCAAGTCGCCCGTGCTCGACAATACGCCGATCATGCTGACGAATCCAGGCATCTGGGAGGCGCTCGGCCTTCCGCTGACGCCGTTTCTCGACTCGGAAGTTGCCGGCCGAGACGTGAAAAAAGTCACGGAAAAGACCGTTCAGCCCTACCAGGTCGCCAAGGTCACCCTTGTCGATGCCAGCACCGGACGCCCAGTGCTCGATTCAAAGGGCCAGGAAGTTCACTTCACAGGAACGAACCCGATCGATGTTCCGAACTGCAGCAACTGCCACTCGAATGCGAACGTCAACGGACCCTATCCCACAATTTCCCAGCGCGTGCAGGCCGAGAAGAACTATTGGAAGTCGGTCGGGGCGTCAGATTGGTACGCCGAGCAGAAGGCGACCAGCATCAGCATTCTCTCGCTCCATGATCTGAAACACGGAACTCGCTTCACGGAAAAGTACAACGCCAATGCAACCTCGAATCGCCTCGGCCGAGGCGCCGTACTCTGCCAGAAATGTCACGGAGACAACGTGATTGGCGTGCTCGGCGCAGGAACGGTGACGCGTCGCAGAGACGGAACGGTGGTGGTGGAAGATAGGGCCAGAATCGATCTGGCGGCGGCGCGCGGCACTCCCATCGAGTATCTCGACGCGAAAAATCCCAACGTGCCGAAAGATGGAACCGTGATTATGCCGCTGACCGAGGCGATCCACAGCTTCCATCTGAAGGTTCGGCCGCTCCCGGATGGGCAGATGCGGACTGGCTCGTGCCAGGGCTGTCACCCGGCGCATCGCTATGACCGTGACATGAGCGGATATCCGATTGCTGCCGACGGCCGCAACGCGTTCAGCGGCGAACTGGGCAGCCTCGGTAACGACAACCGCGACGCCAATGGCGGCTGTTTCGTCCGCCGGGATGTCCATTCCAATCCCAACAAAGACAAAGAACTCGCTGGAACTCCGCAACATCTGAATGCGATCGGGCTGTGGATTCGTGATAACGTCTCGCGCCGCAACGGCCAATTCAAAGGCTTGTGGTGCACGAACTGCCACAATGACGTCTCGAAAGAGCTGTATAAGTACGATCGCCTCGAGCCCGGAGAAGCGTTCGAGCCGAATCCCGACCACACTCTGCGCGGCAAATCGCTGGCAGATATCGCGCAGGCGCTGCACATGAGTGTGTCTGAGCTGACTGCCCGACTCGACCCCAAAGTTAGCCTGGATGCGAACGGACGCGATACCGGCCCGACGGGCGCGGCCTGGAAATCCGCGAAAGAAGGCCGCGAAACGGCTGCGATCGGCGTTGTAGCGACTGACGGAAAGAATCCCATCATCAGCAAGGATGCCGACGGCGACGTCAGCGTCAAGCTGATCGATATGAATCCCAACCTAACCGCAGCGCACAAGAATGAGAAAGGTGTCGCCCCGCCGTACGATGCGGCGACGCAAGCCCGCGATTACTGGCTCTCTCCGGGCGTGCCGCATTGTGCCGATTGTCATGCCGCTCCGTTTGTCGAGGGGCAGGGAGGAATGGCTTACCCGATCAATCAGCCAGGCAAGTATTCGTCGATGCGGTATACGAAGGGACATGCCGGCCTGAGCTGCCAGGCGTGCCATGAGTCCATCCACGGACTGTATCCGGTGAGCCCCGACGTGGATCAGACTACTTACCACCAGGCGGCCCAACTGAATCCCGATGGGAGCCATGGTCCGCTGAAGTGCGGAACGTGTCACAAGGACGTGAACGCCAAGGGTGTTCCGTTGCTGGCGGCGACGATTCGTTATCACGGCAGGGACATCACCGAGAACTTTGACCTGGCTGTGCAATGGATCCATGCCATGGCGCCAGATCAGGGCGGAAAAATGACGAGACTGGCGAGCGGCGAGTGATTCGTCGCCTGCCTAGCTTGTGAAATCTACAGGCGATTTTTATCCCAGGAGGTCATCATCATGCAGGAAACAGCTACTCGGCTTCCTCTGATCGGGGAAGTCGCACCGTCGTTCGAGGCAGACACTACTCAGGGGAGAATCAAATTCCCTGAGAACTACAAAGGGAAGTGGGTCATTCTGTTCAGCCATCCGGCAGATTTCACGCCGGTGTGTACCACCGAGTTCATGACTTTTGCGTCCATGCAAAAGGAATTCCTCGAGTTGAATTGCGAACTCGTCGGACTTTCCATCGACAGCACGTTCAGTCACATCGCGTGGCTGCGAACCATCAAGGAGAAAGTGCAGTTTCGCAATATGAAAGACGTCGAGGTTACTTTCCCTGTGATCTCCGACTTGACCATGGACGTGTCGCGGATGTACGGCATGCTCCAGCCGTCTGCGAGCACTACGCAGGCGGTGCGCGCCGTCTTTTTTATCGATCCTGAGAGCAAGGTGCGGGCGCTTATGTATTACCCCCTCAGCAATGGCCGGAACTTTCAGGAGATCAAACGGCTGCTGGTCGCGATGCAGACCACTGATCGCGAGAAGGTCGCCACTCCTGCGGATTGGCGTCCTGGCGAGGAAGTGATCATTCCGCCGCCTGGATCCTGCGGTGCTGCGAAAGAGCGGGTGGAATCGCGGGATCCGTCGGTGCGCTGCGTCGACTGGTTCCTCTGCTTCAAGAAGGCGGCATAGGTGAGGCGCGGTCTGGTGAACGCCGGCACGCCCGCCAGATCGCAGCGATTACGATGAGATCGTTCTGAGGCGCGACGGAGAAATGGGAGGCTGTCACACTCTCCGCCGCGCCTTTTCAGTTGGCCGATGCAATCTCCGTCGGGTCGGCCAACTCGCCGTCAATTATTATGCCGCCAACCTCCCGACCACGCCGGGAACCCTTGAGCATCGCGCAGCGTGAGGGTTTGCTTGTCTTTGGTGATCTGACGGGCTATCACCACATCCTGCCCGTTCAGTTTCACACGCGATCCAATCAGTTCAACCTGGTCTCCCTTTGCGAAGGTGAAGCCTTTCTGCTGGACATACGCCGTCGGACCGAGATGAACTTCGACCGTCTCCGATTCTGTTTTGAGCATGAGATGAGTGCCATTGCGTCTGCCCTGGAATGGTTGTTGCATGACGTCGTCGACCGTTCCCTTGAGCGTGACTTCCGTCTTGGGGTCGTAAATGGGCCTTCCGCTTCCGGGCCCGCGCCCCTGGGCTAGAACTGCTGTGGCAAATGCTGCCAGCATAATGAATATGAACAACGTCGCTGTCTTATTGCGCATGTTACTTCCTCCTTAGAATGATTAGTCAATGCCGAGATCCTCGGCCAGATGATGCTGTTGCTTGTCGAGGCTCTTTGAAGTCTCATCCAGCTTTCGAACCTGCTCCTGGACCTTGCTGTTATCAATGCTGGCCTGCTCGAGTTCGAAGCCAAGCGCTTCCGAGAATAGCTCCAGGTCCTGCTCGCGCTGAGACATCTCCTTGAGGCGATCCTGGTTGGCCGTCCTTTGCTCGTCTGTCAGGCTCTGTGTGAGTGACTGCTGCTCCTGTTGCTGGGCGTGCAGATCTTCGACTAATTGTGTGTACAGTTCGTTTGCGCTTTGCAGGTTGAGACTGCTGCCCGCCGCAATGCGTGCCATGGCTCGAACGCGCTTGCGAAAACGGTTCATGGCTTGCGCGCAAGCCCGGTAGCGCTGCTGTTGTTGTTGAGTTCCTCGGAGAGCAGGTGACGTTCTGTTTTGAGGACCAGCTCCGGCCGATGATTGTCCTTGTCCCTGCCTTCCTTGTCCTTGCATGCCGCCAGGGCCACGGCCTTGTGCGAACAGAGGCGCGAGGAGAAGAACGAAAGGGAGTCCTGCCTTGATGAACAACGAAGCGCTCATTAGCACACCTCGCTTCGGTGAGAGTGACGCGGAGGCCGAATACCTCCTACATTCACAAACGCAACGAATCGGTTTTTGTTACGGTCAATTCGCAAAAATCAGAATGATTAAAAGCTAGCGCTGTTGCGATTTGCATCATCCACTTTTAAATGCAACTTAATTCCGATTGCATGGTTTGCACGGGTAGAAGAAATCAATCCCGGTTCAAAAATCCGTATGGGCTGGGCAAGAGGAGATAGGTTATGAGGAAAGCATTTCTATTATGGATCCTGGTATTGATCATGGTTCCAGCACTGATGGCGCAGCAACGAGGAAGCTCGGGTGGACGGTCTACCGGCCGTGCTGCGCAGAGCGGGACGCGTGACCAGATTCGGAGCACGGATCGCTTGCACGACCAAACCCGCGACCAAGATCGGACACGCGATCAGGACAAACTGCAGGACCGCGACCGGTTACATGATCAAGATCGCCTGCGCATCCATGCTACGAGCGCGCAGAAACAGCAGTACAACGTGGCCAAAAGCACCACTACCCAGAGCAGAAATATGGCAAAGGAGATGCGGAAGAACGCGCAAGGCAACGGGTTCAATAGCGCCAAGGCGCGGCAGCAGCATCTTCAACTGCAACAGCAAGTGCAAACCATGCAGCAGGAACACGCCCGCCTGATGCAGGGAATGACCGGCGAGCAGGCCTCGGCCGTGCGAACGCGCACCGAGGAAATGAACCGCATTCAAGAGCGCCTCAACACCCGGCTCCAATCGATGCAGAATGAGCTTCAGAACCAGAACCCAGATCGCAAGCGTGTGGCTGAGCACGCGCGCGCCATGGAGAATGACATGGTTCGATGGCAGGAGCAGCACCGGAACATGGCATCAACTCTCGGGCTGCAGGATTGAGAGTCCGAGGGTATTCTTAACTTCGAAGGGGCTCCCCCAAGTGCGGATGCCCCTTTTTTCTCTTCCAACTTTCACGTATCTCAGCTACTGCCACAACCATCTAACCTTTAAAGAGGAGAACATGAAAAACTTCCAATACACCGTGAACAGCGACAAGTCTTTTGAGGCGGCCGTGAGCATGGTTGAGCGCAAGACTGCAGAGAAGGGATTCCGCGTCCTGCACACGCACGATGTCGCGGGCACTCTCGCCGAAAAAGGCTTTAATCGGGAACCGCTCAAGATTGTTGAAATTTGCAACGCCCGTTATGCCAATGAGGCCTTGAACAAGGACGTCAACGTGGCTGTCATGTTGCCCTGTCCGATCGCCATTTATACGAAAGGCGGCAAGACGTTCATTAGCACAATGCGTCCCTCCACGCTGGCTGATTTCTACCCCGATTCGGGCATCGGAGACATCGCGGAAGCGGTGGAAGCAAAGGTGCTCGAAATCATCGACGAGGCGAAATAAGCAATAGCCTTGGTGTAACAAAGAACTCGATTTCGGCATTTACTCGATAGGTGGCGACCATGCTGCGAATTCTGGTTTTCGACGAACCATATTCGGTGAAGTTGCGGCTGGAAGGGAAGCTTACCGATCAGACTGTGCCTTTGCTCACAGAGCGATGGGCGGAGGTTCGAAGCCGGCTCCACGGCCGGAAAGCCATCATCGATCTGGGAGATGTGGACGAGGTGAATGAAGCTGGCCGCCGCGCGCTCGCCTGGCTCCTGGAGTCAGGAGTGAAGGTGGGTTACGCGCATCCGAACGTGCGGCCTTTCATCGAAGAGTTGGTCTGCAGTCAGCCCGGTCCCCCGCAGCTTGCGGCGAGAATCTGGAAACGATTGCACCTGGGGGATTGCGAGGAGCGCTGGGATTCGGCGATTTGCCAACTATGCCGGCGCATCTGTTCGCTGTTACCGTCCGGTTTCTGTCCATGCGGCTGTCGTACAAACTAACTTGCGACCGCCCGGTCGCGGCTATCGCGCTCAGGTAAATCCGCGCGAACCCGAGCCGCCGCATCCGCCCGCGGCGAATGTGGAAAACTGCCGCTCAACCTCGTTCGACTGACATTCCGGGCATTCCAGATCGCAGTCCGCGTCCTTAATCCGCCGGAGCATCTCAAAGGTCTTGCCACAACTGCGGCAGTGATATTCATAAAGGGGCATCGCAAACTCCTACTGGTCTCATCTATTTTAAATCCGCTGCTCGTCGCCTTGCGGTGACGCCTAAACGGTGGCTGCCACCGGAGCCAGCACAATGCGCGGATCCAGGATGATCTCGCTGTTCAACGAACGCGAAACCAAACACGCTTTCTCGGACTTCTCGAGCAGCCGCATCCCGCGCTCGCGGTCTGCCTCACTTTGGATCGTCAATACCGGACGCACTGTGACGCGAGTGAACCGGTATCCGCCCTCGACTTTCTCGACCTGACCATCCACTGAAACTTCGAGGGCTTGCGCGTTGAACTTCGAGAACGCCGCAATCGCCTGAAATGTAGTTATGAAGCACGTGGCAACGGCGGAGGTAAAAAAGTGCTCGGGAGTCCAAACTCCGGCGTCTCCCTGGAACTCCGGCGGAGCTGAAAAGTTCATCGCGGGTTCGACCTCATGCCCTCTTACAACACCGCTTCGGCCGCTTCTCCAGCGAGCTGACGATACAAAATCAAGAGTAGTGTTCATGTTGAATTACCTTCATGGAAGAAATGCGGTTGGCGGGGAATTTGTTACAGAGTATCTCCGCCATCTTGACCAATGCGCCGGACGCTGCCATTACTTTGAGTGCACTGGCCCGTCCGGCTATGGCGGCGTCGAGCCCGGCAATAAGAGCCATGCTGGTTACGATTGCCGCGGGACTCCCAAAGCTGATCCTGGGTCGAATCGCCAAGTATCGATTCACCCAGTAATGTAGCGTGACTCGGCCAGAGTGTTCGTGATCCTGATCACTTGTCCTGAACGCCAGATCAGGAGTGCGAATCTTCGCGCGCCATCGGCAAAATGGGATCGCGGGCTTACGAACGGATGGGAAACTGGCAGATCATTTCCGGCACAGCATGACCTTCGATCGTCTTGCAGGCGCCACGATCTTTTCCACGTTGGCAAAATATCGTTCCAGCACCTCTTTTTCGTGACGAAGGAAATTGAGCGATCTTCCGCTTCCGATGAAGGTCAAGCGAAGGTAAAAGAGCGATCTTCCGAAACGGTTGGTCGGCACGGCGTGCTCCATCATGAGAAAGACCGCATCCGGCTTCAGCACGCGGACGATCTCCCGCAGAGCCCGGTCTTGAGTTTCTCCCTTGAGTTCGTAAAAGGCATGGGAACAAGTCAGAGCGTCAAAAGTGCCAGCTGGGAAGGGAAGGCAGCCTGCATCGGCTTCGACCATACAGACGCCCGCGAAGCTTGTGTTCTTTCCCCTGGCGACCTTCAACATGCCGTGGGAAAAATCCACGCCGACAACTTGGCCACCGGGTCCAAACTTTGCCTGCATGTGGGCGAGAAGCGTACCCGTGCCGGTGCAGAGATCGAGAACCCTGCCGCCACTCTGCACGGGAATTTGGTCGACTAGGAACTTCCGGGCCAAGCCTTGCTTGTCGCGAGAATGGAGAGCAACAAAACGATCGTAGAACCTGGAAAACTGATCGTAGTACGCCCGCCTCCCGCGTCTCATGAAAGTGCCCTTGTTCTTGTGATTGGCACGAACTAAGATCCGAACGCTAGGTTCAACTCCGACACCAGCTAGTGTTGTCCTCCGGCGCCCAACTCGACTGAGGTTCCGAAGGCCGTGCTCCAATCGAGAAACGACCCCGCGTAGAGCACCGGACGGAAGCCGGCCAGTTTGAGTGTGAAATAGTCATGCGTCGCTTGAATGCCGCTTCGGCAATACACGATCACTCTCGCGTCAGGCTTTATGCCTGCGGCGGCATACCGTGCGCGAATATCCGAAACCGGCTTAAGCGCGGGATTCTCCTTGCTGACAAGCGTTTCCGCCCAAAACACGTTCTTTGCTCCTGGTATGTGCCCAGCTTTCGGAAGGCCATTGTTTGGACCTACACCCAAATATTCCGCCGGCGAGCGAGCATCGACCAGGACAGCACTCCTGTTGAAAACGATCGGCCTCAAGTCAGCTAGGTCGATGATCAACTCGGGATGCAGATGCACTGTCAGCACAGTCGCGCCTGGTTCCGCCGGAACGGTTGTCACTGTCTCGTGTTCTTTGGACCAGTTCTCCAGGCCGCCATCCAGCAGCGCCGCGTTGTTTCCGTGGCCGAGATAGTCGAGCGTGAAGTATGCGCGGGCCGCGAGAATTCCGAGCATGTCGCCGTAAATGACCACGCGCGAACGATCTCCAACCCCAAGCCTCTCGAATGTCGCTTTCAAATCGCTGACAGGTGGGACTTGGTTCGGGATGCCATTGCGTGGCACGGCAATGTCTTTCAGCGCGAGGAACCGCGCCCTTGGAATGTGTCGCGCATAACAGGACGTCCGGTCCGCTCCCACATGCAGTATCACCAGGTTCCGGTCCGAAAGATGGGCCGCGAGCCAGCTTGTTTGCACGAGCATGCTCGCTGTGTTCGGAGACGTCCGTTGAGTGGCCGCCGTCGCTCCCAGCGCAAGCAATATAAGAAAGACGAGGACTATGCATTTGCGAAACATTGTAGCCTCCCAAATCGAGTCAGTGTCCGTCCTATATCGCCAGAAATGTGCCCCACGCATGAGCCCGCTCTGGGCCGATATCGGTCCGCAGCGCCGCTTCGGCCAGAATTCTTCTTTTGCACTTTTCGACGATCCATCCCCGCACATGAAGTTTTTCACCAGGAGAGACTCGGCCGCGAAACCGAACCCTCAGTTCTGCTGTGAATGCCTCCCATCCGCGCGCAATGATCGCCTTCGACATGGCCTCGTCGAGAACCGCCGTGATGATGCCGCCGTGGATCGTTCCCTGGAAACTCTCCCACCCCTGCTTTGGAACCCACGCGGCCCCAACTCCGTTCCCTGCGTCATCAAATGCGAGTTGTAGTCCGTTCGGGTTGTGTGCTCCGCAGACGACGCAGTTGGAATTCAGGCGAGCAATGCGACGCGGAACTGCGAAGAGTGTGTTACTTGCCAGCTGCTCGTGATCATGGTAGCCAACTCGCGATTGCGGTTGTAAGCCGGCTTCGACAGGTGCTGAGTTATTTGCC
>VFSW01016571.1_pt1 | contig 10047 bp, 9 predicted proteins | sample 5358111 | NCBI WGS metagenome assembly VFSW01 (sample SAMN11554181, study PRJNA540505) | mine drainage metagenome | isolation source: sediment from site ElyBrook_90M | place: USA: Ely Copper Mine, Vershire, VT | collected 2017
AACCAAACAGGCCCGGCGAGAGGCTAAAGAACTCTTCCGCGCATGCCTGGAAAAAGGCGTGTTGCAGGAAGGGCGCGTCCGCCTGGCCGTCAAACGTGTGCTGGAGGAAAAGCCGCGTGGCTATTTTGCCGTTCTTGGCCACTTTCAGCGCCTGGTGAAGCTCGAAGTGGAGCGGCGCACGGCCCGCATCGAAAGCGCAGAGCCGCTGGCTGCCGAGCTGCAAACGCGTGTGCGCGCCGCGCTGACCCAAACGTACGGCTCACCGCTGGATATCTCTTTTGCCCAGAACCCGGCGCTCATCGGCGGGATGCGAGTGCAGGTCGCCAGCGACGTTTACGATGGCAGCATCCAGGCGCGCTTGGCGGCTTTGTCGGAATCTTTTTAATCTACCATGAGTAATCTATTGCAGGAAATTGAGGCGGAGATCGCCGGCGCAAAAACAGCGACCGCGAAGCAGAATGTAGGCACGGTCCGCGAAATCGGCGATGGGGTCGCCAAAATCGAGGGACTTACCGACGCCATGCTCAATGAGATGCTTGATTTTGGGAACGGGATTACCGGTCTCGCGCTGAATCTTGAAGAGACCGAAGTTGGCGCGATTATTCTGGGAGATTATACCAGCATCAAGCAGGGGCAGGAAGTGCGGACGACCGGCAAACTGCTCCAAGTGCCTGTCGGCAAGGGGCTGCTGGGCAGAGTCGTCAACGCCCTGGGCCAGCCCCTGGACGGCAAGGGTCCCATCCGCTCTGAAGCCAGCTATCCGGTTGAAAAAATCGCGCCAGGCATCATTCGCCGCAAACCCGTCACCCAGCCGGTGCAGACGGGGATCATGGCGGTGGATGCTATGATCCCGATTGGCCGTGGCCAGCGTGAGCTCATCATCGGCGACCGCTCCACTGGAAAGACCACCATCGGTGTGGATACGATCATCAGCCAGGCGCGTTTGAACCAGGCCGCCCAGGCTGCCGGCGACAAGGATTACCGGCCGCTTTACTGCATCTATGTCGCCGTAGGGCAAAAACAGTCGAATGTCGCGCGTGTCATCGCCGTGCTCGAGGAAGCCGGCGCATTGGCGAACACCATCATTGTATCGGCGCCTGCCTCCGATTCTGCCACCAACCAGTACCTGGCTCCTTTCGCCGGCTGCGCCGTCGGTGAGTGGTTCATGGATAACGGAATGGATGCGCTGATCATCTACGACGATCTCTCCAAGCACGCGGTTGCCTACCGCCAGGTGTCGCTCGTGCTGAAGCGCCCCTCCGGCCGCGAAGCCTATCCTGGCGATGTGTTTTACCTTCACAGCCGCTTGTTGGAACGCTCGGCGCGCGTCAGCGAGAAATACGGCAACGGCTCCCTTACGGCGCTGCCCATCATCGAAACGCAAGCGGGGGATGTTTCCGCGTACATACCCACCAACGTAATTTCGATCACTGACGGCCAAATCTTTTTGGAGACCGACTTGTTCTACCAGGGCATTCGGCCCGCTATTTCGGTGGGTATCTCGGTGTCTCGTGTCGGCTCAGCGGCCCAGATTAAGGCGATGAAGCAGGTGGCGGGACGCATCAAGCTGGACCTGGCCCAGTTCCGTGAACTGGCCGCGTTTGCTCAGTTCGGCTCCGACCTCGATGCCAAGACCCAGGGCCAAATTGAGCTCGGCAAACGCATCGTCGAAGTCTTTAAGCAGCCGCAGTACCACCCGATGGCGGTCGAGGTTCAGGTCGCCGTGCTGTGGACCGTTCAGAATGGCTTTATGGATGATGTCCCGGTCGAACGGATCAAAGATTTGCAGGCGAAGCTAACCGATTATCTTACCAGCCGGAAAACCGAGTTGATGGGCCGCATCGCGAAGGAGAAAGCTCTCAGTGACCCCCTGGTCGCGGAGTTGAAAGCGGCAGTCACCGAATTCAAGCAGACCTACAAGTGAAGCCGGCGCAACCAGAGAAAACAAAACGCCGCGGGTGGCCCAGCAACCTCCGCTTTCCGCGGTGTTTTGTGCGCGCTCCACACCCTGCATCCTGCATTTAGCCAATGCCCAGCACTCGCGACATTCGCCGCCGCATCAAGTCGGTCAAGAACACGGCCCAAATTACCAAGGCCATGCAGATGGTCGCCGCGTCCAAAATGCGCAAGGCGCAGCAGGCGGCTCTGGCGGGGCGCCCCTACGCCTCGCTCATGAATGAGGTGCTTGGGAATGTGGCCTTCAAAGCTGGTGATTTCGTCCATCCTTTGATGGAAAAGCGCGAGGTGAGCCGGCGTTGCGTCATCGTCATCAGCACGGACAAGGGGCTTTGCGGGGGGCTCAACAGCAACTTGATGCGGGAAGCGGCCAAGTTCGATCGGCAGACTACGCTTTACATCACGGCAGGTCGCAAGGCCGCCCAGTTTATCGCGCGGACCAAGCGACGCCTGGCTGCCGAGTTCACCTATAAGGACGCTCCTTTATTCAGTGAGGCCCGGACCATTTCCCGGTATGCGCGGGATCTGTTCACAAAGGGTGAGGTGGACCGTGTGGACATCCTTTTCACGAACTTTGTCTCGACCCTGAACCAAAAGCCCGAGTTGCGGCCGCTGCTGCCCATTGGTGAGATCACGGCTCTCTCTGCCGGCATACCGCATGCCGCCGAAATCCCGAAGCTTACCGAGGGCGCTACCGAATTCTTATTCGAACCGAATGTCGAGCAGGTGATCGGCGCTCTGCTTCCTCACAGCCTTAATTTCCAAGTGTACCAGATTCTCCTCGAAGCCAAAGCCAGCGAACACAGCTCGCGAATGGTGGCGATGAAGAACGCCACCGACAACGCCAGGCAGCTTATTAAGGATCTTACGCTTGAGTACAACAAGCTCCGCCAGGCGAATATCACTAAAGAATTGCTCGAGATTACCAGTGCCGCGATGGCGCTGGGTTGAGCGTGTTACCCGGTTTTCAGCATGAAAAAAGGCAAAATTGTTCAAGTCATCGGTCCGGTGGTGGACGTCGAGTTCACCGAGCCATTGCCGGCCATTTATAATGCACTGACCGTCACTTACAGCCTTCAGGGTCAGCCGGCGAAGCTAACGCTGGAGGTGCAGCAGCACCTGGGCGATAATTGGGTGCGCGCGGTCGCCATGTCCAGCACCGAAGGCCTTAAGCGGGGCTACGAGGTCGAGGATACGGGCGCTCCCATCTCGATGCCTGTTGGCGACGGCGTCATGGGCCGTGTCTTTGATGTCACCGGCAACCCGGTAGATGAACGTGGCCCGGTAAAGGCCGACAAGTATTACCCCATTCATCGTGCCGCTCCCTCGCTGATCGAACAATCGACCTCGCCTCAAGTGCTTACGACTGGCATCAAGGTCATTGACCTGATTTGCCCCTTCCTGAAAGGCGGAAAAGTTGGGGCGTTTGGCGGCGCCGGCGTCGGCAAGACGGTCATCATTATGGAGTTGATCAATAACATTGCCAAACTCCACGGCGGCGTGTCCGTTTTTGCCGGGGTGGGGGAACGGACGCGTGAAGGCAATGACCTTTACAACGAGATGTCTGAGGCAGGCGTAATCAAGCAACAGAACTTAAGCGAATCCAAAATCGCGCTGGTTTACGGGCAGATGAATGAGCCACCCGGTGCCCGTTTGCGGGTGGCCCTGTCCGGTCTGGCGGTTACGGAGTACTTCCGCGACGAGAAAAACCAGGACGTGCTGCTGTTTATCGATAACATCTTCCGGTTTTCGCAGGCGGGGTCGGAGGTTTCCGCCCTGCTGGGCCGCACCCCGAGCGCGGTGGGCTATCAACCCACGCTGGCGTCGGAAATGGGCGACCTCCAGGAACGTATTACGTCCACCAAAAAAGGTTCCATTACGTCTTTCCAGGCGGTTTACGTGCCGGCAGACGACTTGACCGACCCCGCGCCCGCCACCACATTCGCTCACCTCGACGCGACAATCGTGCTTGAACGCTCGATCGCCGAGTTGGGAATTTATCCTGCCGTTGACCCTCTGGCTTCGACTTCGCGCGCCCTGGCTCCGGAAATCGTAGGTAACGACCATTACGAAGCGGCTCGCGGCGTTCAGCGCGTGCTGCAGCGTTACAAGGACCTTCAGGACATCATCGCCATTCTAGGCATGGACGAGCTCTCGCCCGATGATAAGCTCACCGTCTTTCGGGCTCGTAAGATTCAGCGCTTTTTGAGCCAGCCTTTCAGCGTGGCTGAAGTATTCACTGGCCGGCCCGGCAAACAGGTGCCTGTCGCTGAGACGGTGCGGGGGTTCAAAGAGATTCTCGAGGGCAAGCACGACGAGGTGCCGGAGGGTAATTTTTACATGAAGGGCGGCATCGAAGAGATTGCCCAGAGCTGAAAAACAGCCCCACCATCACGTTACTATGGCCAACACGCTCAGGTTGGAAATCGTCACCCCGGACGCCAAGACATATTCCGAGGATGTGGAGATGGTGACGGTCCCGGCGGCCGAGGGTGAGATGGGCATCTATCCGCAGCACGTTCCGGTTCTCACTCAAATCATCGCCGGCGAGATCATCGTCCGAAAGGACGGCCGCGACTTCTTCCTTGCCGTCGGGGAAGGCTTTATGGAGGTGACGGGTGAACGGGTGGCGATTATGACCGACATGGCGATTCGGGCTGAGAATATCGACGAAGCACGGGTCGAAGAGGCACGACGACGCGCCGAAGCCCGGCTGGCCGAGCAGTTGGATGACGAAGAATCGGCCATGGTGAGCGCCGCCTTGGCCCATTCATTGGCGCAACTTAAAGTGAAGCGCCGTGTGCCGCGGTGAAATCGTCATCGGCTGGGCGGAGGCGTTGAGCCCGGGCTGAGTCCTTAACCTGGTTCCATGTTAACGCGCAATAGGAGCATCCTCTTCATCAGGCATGTCGCGCGCCCGGTGCTTCGCCTGCTTGGACATTTTTGACGATTGGTCCCTTTTGTCCCTTTTCGCCCCCGGCATTTGCGCTTGCCTTTTAGGGCTCCGCCCGGGAGATTAACCGTCTTTTATGCAATCAAAAGCAGTCGAATTACCATTGTCTGACAGGCTGATAGCCTGGTTTGACACTCATATGAAGCCGGTGATCGGCTTCGCCATTGCCGCCGTGGTTGTCGGCCTGGTGACATGGTTTGTGGTGTGGGAGAGCGCACAAAAGTCCAATGCCGCTGGCGACGCGCTCTCGACGATCACCGTATCCCAGGTTATGGCCGGCACTGCCCGCCCGGATGAAACCCAGGCTTATCTGAAAGTCGCTTCGAATTACCCGGGCTCCATGCCGGGCGCCCGTGCGCTACTGCTGGCCGCGGGAAGTCTTTTTGCAGATGGCAATTATGCCGAGGCCCAGGGGCTGTTCGAGAAATTTACTCGCGAGTACGCGAATAACCCTATGATGGGCCAGGCGCTCTTCGGCATCGCTTCATGCCTGGATGCCGAAGGCAAGACTGAACAGGCAATCGGCGCTTACAAGGAACTGATTTCGCGCCATCCCAATGAGAGCTTCATCTATCAGGCGAAATTCGCCTTGGCGTGTTTGTACCAGGGGCAAAACAAACTAGAACTGGCTCGCGACCTCTTCACCGATGTCCAGCGCGAGGATCGCTTCGGCTCCGTCGGCGACGAGGCCGCCAGGCGTCTCAATGACCTGCTCACTCGCTATCCTAAACTTGCCCCGGCTGTGTCCGTCCCAACCAATGGCCCAGTGATGTTCCAGAAAAAATAAACCTGCAATCGCCTCTGCTGCTCGCATGAAACTGACCATCATTGGAACCGGCTATGTTGGTCTCGTCACCGGGACATGCTTCGCCGAGGTGGGACACCGGGTGACCTGTGTGGATAATGACGCGGCGAAAGTAAAAATCCTTCAAGCAGGCGGAATCCCAATCTTCGAACCCGGGCTTGAAGAGTTGGTCAAACGCAATGTCGGGGCCGGCCGCCTGCGCTTCACGACGAGCACCAGTGAGGCGGTGGCCGAGTCGGATATCGTCTTTATCGCCGTGCCCACCCCGCCGCTGGAGGACGGGTCGGTGGACTTGAGCTTTATCGAGAAGGTCGCGCGCGAAATCGCCGGCTCGATGACCAGCTACAAAATCGTCGTGGACAAGAGCACCGTCCCGGTGAACACCGGGGACAAGGTCGCCGAGACCATCAAACGGTACTGCAAAGCCAAGGTGGACTTTGACGTCGTTAGCAACCCCGAGTTTCTTCGCGAGGGCTTTGCGGTCGAAGATTTGATGAAGCCCGACCGCATTGTCATCGGAGTTAAAAGCCAGCGCCCCGTCCCGGCGATGAAGGAGGTATACAGCCCCTTCCAGGCGCCGCTGATTGTCACGGATATCAATTCCGCGGAACTCATCAAGCATGCCTCCAACTCGTTCCTGGCCCTTAAGATATCCTATATCAACGCCATCTCGGTGCTCTGCGAGGCCGCCGGCGCTAATGTCCAGGAGGTGGCTAACGGCATGGGAATGGACGACCGAATCGGCCGTCGTTTCCTGAACGCTTCACTCGGCTTTGGAGGAAGTTGCTTTCCGAAGGACCTCAGCGCCTTCATCAAAATCGCCGAACAGGTCGGTTACAACTTCGGTCTGTTGAAGGAGGTTCAAAAGATCAACGCGGAGCAGATGAACCGGTTTGTCAAAAAGATCCTGGACACGCTCTGGGTCCTGAAGGACAAGCGCATCGGCGTTCTGGGACTGGCCTTTAAGCAGAACACCGATGATATCCGCATGTCTCCCGCAATCGAGCTGTGCTACCGGCTCCAAAAAGAAGGAGCAATTCTCCGCGTCCATGACCCTCGAGCTATGGAGAAAGCCCGCGCGGTGTTGTCTCAGGTTGAGTTTGTGGACGACATGAACGCCGTTGCCGATGGCTGTGACGCGCTGGTCGTGGCCACGGAATGGGAGGAGTTCAAGAAATTGGATTTGGAGCGGGCGCGAAAGACTCTTTCCCACCCGATCCTCTTCGACGGCAGGAACCTCTTCGATTCAACGGAAATGGAGCGGCTTGGCTTTATCTACAAGAGCATCGGCCGCTGAGCGCTCATGCCCGTCATTGATGTCGCTGCAGCGCTGGTTTTCCGCGACGGCAAGCTCTTGCTCGCTCAACGCTACCCGAACTCCCATTTGGGGGGGCTTTGGGAGTTTCCCGGAGGAAAACGTGAGCTGAGTGAGACTTTTGAGGAATGTCTGGCCCGAGAGCTGCGCGAAGAGCTCGGTATCGAAGTGGTGGTCGGTGAACGCGTCGAAAGCCTGACCCACGCCTACCCCGACAAAACTGTTCACCTCGAGTTCTTTCGCTGTGCGTGGAAAGACAAAGAACCTCGACCCCTTGGGTGCGCCGCCTTCAGGTGGGTCAGCGCCGGGGAGTTGATCGAAACCGAGTTTCCGGCCGCGGACGCCCGGCTTCTGGCGAGGCTTCGCTCAGACAACACGTTGTGGGCTCCGGCGGTTTAACGCCAAAGTCCCCCACGCCCCGACATCACGCTTTTCCGTAAAACTGTTCGACAATTTCACGGAAATTGTTTTCGCCTACCTTCACAATGTCCATCTCGCGGCGCGCGTTCTCCTCGGAATCGCTCGCATGGGCGGCATTAACCATGACGGTTTGACCAAACTCACGGCGGATCGAGCCCGGCGGAGCCTTCGAAGGATCCGTAGGCCCGAGAATGTCCCGAATCTTTCGGACCGCCTCCACCCCTTCATAGACCAGGGCAATACACTTTTCACTCCCGGGAGCCTTAATCTCCTGCGCAGAAATCTCTGAGGGCGCGCGGCCGGACATGAATCGCACGATATTTTCAAATTGATTATCACCGAAGGCCGGACCTAGCAAAGCGCCGAGCTGTTGTTCCAGCTCGGGCTGAAGTTTTATTCCAAGCTCTTTCTCGACTGCGCTGCGCGCTTTGACACCCACCATGTCCTTGAGCTTCGCCCTTAAGACCTCTCGGACCGGTCCGTAAAACTCCACGGCTTGCTCAACGCTCATCCGATGAACTTTTACCGCCACGATAAACAGTCCAGTTCGGGAAAAGAAGTCGATCATATTCCCGGGGCGCCCCGTCGGGAACCGGAAGTTTTCTGGCTTGATCAGCACCAGAGTTCGCTGCGGACGATCCTGGGGCTGGTAAGGGATGACGTTCTCCACCACCCCCCCGTCCGAATCGGAGTAATGGGCCCAAATCCTGAGCTTGGACTCCGCTTCGGCTGCCGTGGGTGAAGCCAGCACCGCGGGCTCGAAATAGCGCACCTGGTGATTCTCGTCGATAATCAGGTCGCCGTAAGTATCGCGGATGGTTTCTCCGCCCCTTCGCTCCGCGCTGATATTTACAATGACTGAACTCGTTTTGCGCACCGCATCTTCGCCCTGAAAAAGCAGCATCATTACTCGGCGACGGCGGCCCGTTTTGGGATCAGGCGAAAAATTCTGAAGGATGTAGTTATAAATCAGCTCTTGGATACGCCGGTCCTGAGGGTCATTGGCGGAGATCGTCTCCTCTGAGTACTGTTTAACCAATTCCGGGCTGGGTGCAAACATCCGCGCACCCACCAGGTCGAGCCCGGTCCGGGTGATGAGACGACTCAGAATGCCACCCGTTCGCGACTTGAACAGGGAGTAGGGCGTAATGATGACGTAGGCGAGTTGTTCAGCCATAGGGTTATTTCGTGGACGCCGGCTTAGCCGGTTCCGCAACGGTGCCTTCTGAGGCTGAGGGCGGCGGGGGTGAGGCCTTTCCGCCGAGAATCTTAAACATCACTGTGCCACAAGTCGGGCATTTGCCTTTAATGGCTTTGCGCCCGTTCTTCATGGTTTCCTCGACCGCATCTATGATTTCCTTTTTGGCTTTGCACTTGACGCAGTATCCTTCGGGCATAAAAATCTTACTGCCCAGGTGCTTCATGCGCCTCGGCAGTTACAGGCATAGCTTATTGGGGCGGAATGCCCACCGTCAACAGTGAAAACGGATGTCGGCCGGGTCTGATCGGGCCGCGAAACTCGCAACCTACTTTGAATTAACGCTTTATACCTCAGCGGACGAGGTGGCCCTCCCGGCAGCCCCAGGCGCATGCAGGCCGTGCTGCTGACCCGTCGCCAGTTCCCTCAACGCGGTTTTGAGCACTTTGCCCGTAGCGTTTCTGGGCAGAGCCGATAGCAGCAGAACCTTTCGCGGTATCTTGTATTCCGCGAGTCTCTTCCGGATAAAGTGCTGCACTGCTCGTTCTTCAAGGACGGCTCCCTCGTTTGGGACCAAAAAGGCGATAGCTTGCTCTCCCTTACGAACGTCAACCTTTCCTACCACCGCCGCCTCTTTTACTCCCGGGTACTGGTAAAGGACTTCCTCGATCTCGCGCGGATAGACGTTGATGCCGTTCACCAGCAGCATGTCTTTCTTTCGGTCAGTAATGTAGTAATAGCCCTCCTCGTCGCGGTAGCCGATATCGCCGGTCAGCAGCCAGCCATTTCGCATCACCTTGGCGGTTTCCTCCGGCTGATTCCAGTACCCCAGCATGACATTTCCCCCGCGAACACAGACCTCGCCGGTTTGTTGGGGGCCCAACTCGTTCCCGGCATCGTCCTGAATCGAGACTTTTACGCCGGCTATCGGCAAGCCGATTGAGCCGGCTTTCCGGGTGCCGTCCAGGGGATTTTTGGTTACGACAGGACTGGCTTCGCTGAGACCGTAACCCTCGATCAAAGGGATGTGGAACTTGGCCTCGAACTCTCTCAATACCTGGACCGGCAGCGGTGCTGCTCCGCTGATACAAATCCTCAAGGGCAGGGGACCGGGAATCGAAGCGTTGGCCATGCTGCGGTAGAATTGAGGAATCGCGGGCAAGACCGTCACCTCCCGTTGAACGATCTCCTGGATCACGTTCTTCACCGGATGGAGAGATTTGACCAGCACGATCGAGCCGCCCACGAGCAGAGGCAGCAGCATTCCAACCGTCAGCATGTAGCTGTGGAACAGCGGTAGCAGCACCGCAAACCGGTCAAGCTCCACGGTTTGGAGGACCACCCGGCAGCTCTCGACGTTGTGCAGCAGGTTGCCGTGCGAGAGCATCGCGCCTTTGGGG
>VFSW01016572.1_pt1 | contig 10047 bp, 5 predicted proteins | sample 5358111 | NCBI WGS metagenome assembly VFSW01 (sample SAMN11554181, study PRJNA540505) | mine drainage metagenome | isolation source: sediment from site ElyBrook_90M | place: USA: Ely Copper Mine, Vershire, VT | collected 2017
GTCTTATGGTTTTCAAGAGAATAAAAATTAAATATGCACTGATTGCCCTGCTGGCCTTGCTTCTGCTCATCGTCCTGGTCTGGGGCGGAATCCTGGCATACCACGTCATCAACCTCAATCAGAATGCCCGGATGCTGATAGATTCAGTCCAGGCAGACACAGTCAATATCTCCGCGCTCAAACCGGGTCTCCAATCTGTAGTTTCCGATCTCGGTTCCATCAAATCCGATCTGAGACCTCTCTTTCCACTCTTCAATTCCAGTGCAGGCCTGCCTGTCGTCGGCCCTGTATTAAGCCAGGCAGAACCGCTGTTAAATTACGCAGATGGAATGGCTCGTGCCGGCTCGATCCTTTTCGACGCCTTTGAACCGGTGTTGAGTTCCTCCTCTCAATCCGGCGGATCCAGCACAACCGAACGCCTGTTCAAAGCCCTTCAATCCAACCAGGACGCGCTTGACCAGGTCCAGCAAATTCTCGATCAGATTGCTCCGGAACGAGAGAAGATCCAGGTTACTCTTCTCCCCGACGCAATTCAAAAGTATTATGCCCGGCTGGACCCGCTTTTTCCGGTTTTACAAAAGAGTCTGCCAGCCTTAAAACAGCTGCCGGCGTTGATGGGCGCCAGCCAGACCATGAATTACCTGATTCTCGCCCAGAATCGCGATGAGATGCGGGCGACCGGGGGATTCATTTCCGGCATTGGCCTGGCTTCCTTCAGCCAGGGCAAGCTCACCGGGTTCTCAATTGGCGATTCGTACGCCGTGGACAATTACAAGGCAGGCTATCCTTATCCTCCCCTCCCCCTCCAGCTGCTCATGAAAGCCGACTACTGGGTGCCGCGAGATGCCAACTGGTCCCCCGATTATCCTACTGCAGCTCAACAGGCTCAGGCCCTGTATACCCTCTCCACCAAAACGCAAACACAAGGAGTGATCAGTTTCGACCAGTTGGCCGTCAAAGGTGTTTTGCAGGCCCTTGGCCCTATCACCATTGCTGATTACCCAGACCCCGTATCGGCCTCGAATGTAGAAGAATTCATGATCCAGAGCTGGTCGCCGGACCTTGCCACTACCAGCATCAATTCCTGGTGGCCCAAACGCAAGCTATTCATGGGTGAACTCGGCAAAGCCATCCTGGCCAAATTTTTCAGCCTGGGCGATCAAAAGGCCCTGGCCAACCTGGCCCTGACCGCTGTCGATTTGATCAAATCCGGTCACCTTTTAATTTACGTTAATCAACCTGAAATGAGCGCAGTGCTCGCTGCGGCCCACCTCGATGGCAGCATCAGCCCCTCCAACGGTGATTTCCTTTACCTGGTGGATTCCAACATCGGCTTCAATAAAGTTGACACGGTCATCAAGCGCCAGTTATCCTATGATGTAGATTTATCCAACCCTCAGGCGCCCCAGGCCCGCGTTACAGCCAGCTACCAGCACACAATCCAAAAAGATGTTGACTGCAAGAATCAGGCTTCTTATGGCAATGGCACCTATGCCGACCTGCAAGCCCGCTGTTATTGGGATTATTGGCGGATTTACCTGCCGTTCGGCAGCCATTTGGTAAGCAGCTCCGTGCTGCCGGTTCCGGCCTCTGAGCTGCTTTATGGCAAAGATTGGACGGCTCAAGTATCTGTCGAGAAAGGCGAGAACAATACCAAGGTCTTCGCCGGCCTGATGGTCCTGCCCACCCTCTCCCAACAGCAGAATTCGATCACAGTTTCTTTGCCCCCTTCCGTCCTGCAGCAAACTGGTGACCAGAGCTGGCTCTACAACCTCACCATCCAAAAACAGCCGGGGCTGGCAAATTTGCCAGTTACTGTTAAAATAAAACTGCCTGAAAACGCAGTCATCCTGCCGGGTTATTCGGATTGGAAAAATGAAGGCGGAAGTACCTGGTCATGGAGCGGTACTCTGACTGCAGCGCGCCAGTTATCCCTCGGTTTCAAAGCAAAAGGTTAATCATTGAGCGGGTCCGTTGATCCATCGTTGAATAATAAACCTGACACGCCCGATGCTGCAGTGCCGCCGAATGCGGATCAGCCTGCTGCACACCCGGTGAAATTGGATTATTGGCAAATCATCCTCGGCCTGGTTTTTAGCATTGGCTCAATCTACCTTTCCTTTCAAGGTGTGCCGGTTTCGCAGGTGGCAGCTGCATTTTCGGACGTGAATTTCTGGTTGGTGGGGTTAGCCTTTGCTGTTTCAGCTATTACGCTTCTGGCAAAAGCATACCGCTGGAGATTGCTTTTTTCACAGGATCCACCACCTTTACAGCGTTCGTTTTCCATTCAGACCATCGGAATATTCATAAACTCTATCCTCCCGGCCCGCCTGGGCGACCTTTTACGAGCTTACATGATGGGTGAGGAAAGATCCCTCAGCAAAATGTACGTACTGGGAACCATCGGGGTTGAAAAGGTGTTCGACCTTATCTTCCTCGTATTTTCCATCTTCCTTCTCCTGCCCCAGGTGGTGTTCCCCACCTGGGTTTCTCGCCCTTCCGAATACACTGCAGTGCTGGTGGCTGTGCTGATCATCATTGGCAGTGTGATTGCCTGGAAAAGAGAAGGATTTCTGCAATTATTTGAGCGTTTCAGCATTTTATTGCCTCGCCGCTGGAGGGGCTGGGCTCTACGCCAGACTCGCAATCTCCTTGCCAGCCTGGAGAGCGTTCGCAATACCCGCCAGTTGTTCTGGATATTGCTCTGGACGGTTATCATCTGGGTGCTGGGCTTTGGCACCAACTGGCTGGTTTTTATTGCCCTTGATTTACCCTTGTCATTTCTGCCTGCCATTTTTTTGCTGGTCGTCCTGCAGGTTGGCGTTGCGGTGCCTTCCTCTCCGGGCCGGATCGGTGTCTTCCATTACATCACCGTTTTAGCTCTATCTGTTTTTTCAATCGACAAAGGTCCAGCGTTGAGTTGCGGCATCATCCTGCATCTTGCTGTCTACGTGCCGCTGACCTTGATCGGCGCTTTCTACATCTGGCAGGAAAAGATTTCCTGGTCAAAAATGATGAGAACCATTACTCTGGCTACCAACTGGGGGAAAAGCAAATGATTTCTGTTGTCATTCCGGCCTATCACGCAGAAAGGACCCTCCCGGCTTGTCTGAACGCCTTGCACCGGCAGACCCTTCCCCCGGACGAAATCATCGTGGTTGATGACGGTTCAGAAGACGCCACGGCTGAAATTGCCAGCCAGGCCGGTGCTGTGGTAATCAGTCACACCAACCAGGGCCCAGCTGCCGCTCGCAACACCGGCATTAACGCCAGCCATGGTGACCTCGTTCTTTTTACAGACTCAGACTGCGAGCCGGAAGAAACCTGGGTTGAACGAATGGCGCAGCCGCTGCTCGAAGGTGTGGATGGCGTCAAAGGCGCATACCGCTCTCACCAACCTCAACCTGTGGCCCGCCTGGTGCAGTGCGAATTTGAGGAACGCTACCAGTTATTAGAACAGCATCAATACATTGATTTTATCGATGGGCACGCCGCTGGCTTCCGCAAGGCTGCCGTTGTCGAAGTCGGTTGTTTTGACCCTGGCCTTACCGAAAATGAGGATGTCGACCTCTCCTATCGCCTGTCGGCCGCCGGTAAACGCATGGTGTTTGCTCCCAATGCTATCGTCTTCCATTCTCATCCAGATAGCTACTCGAAATATTTCCGCTTGAAAACCGGCCGCGGCTATTGGCGAATGCTGGTCTACCGCAGCCACCCCGGCAAAGCTGTACGCGACACCTATACCCCACAATTACTCAAACTGCAAATCCTGCTGGTCTATCTGGCCTTTGCGTCACTCCTCCTGGCGCTGCTCGATTCAATCTTTTTGGTTGGCTTTGGTATTTTTACGGTTTCTTTCCTTCTGACAACCCTCCCGTTCGTTCGCCTGGTGCGCCGTTTTGCGCCAGACCTGGTTGTGGCAGCCCCCTGGTTCATCTTTGTGCGCACGATTGCTTTTTCATTTGGCATTCTGGCCGGCCTGGCAGCCATGTTTCTTTTCAAGCCCCAGATCAATCCCCATGCCGGGCGCTGAACATTTTTTTAAAAATCCACATTCTGGTGACTGATGAAATCCTCTGGTTTCAAGCTTCCGCCCATTCTGGTCGCAGCACTGATTCTTGCCGTTTTGGTTATGGCTATTGGTAATCCTGGAAGTACTAATCCAACCACATCCCTGCCTTCGCCTGCTTCTATAGCATCTGCTGTTCTTCCAACCATCCAGACGCCTTCGGCAACACAGGCCTCTTCGGCTGCAAATACCCCCGTCCCCATTACAGCCAGAACACCCTCATCACCCGAACCAGACAAAGGAAATTGGTGTGATAAAGGCATTTCCGGCGATCTGGTGCCGCCCACAGCAACGCCGCGCGTCGCCACGCGTATTCCCACCAAACAGGCCACCAAAACGCCGAAGCCCAATGTCCAGTATGATTTGACCGGCCTTTCTACCCGCGCCGGCTTTGGCATGGAACCTTACGGCAGCAGTCCCGAACCATGGGCCGCCATTTTGAAGGCCGGCTGGTATGTTAACTGGGCCGTTGATAAACGCTTACCGTCGCAGCTTCCTGAGCTCTGGCAAACTGTCCGTGTTCACGATAATTGCTTTTTCCCATCCTTGGAATATATCCAGTGGCTTGCAACCAATTACCCCGGCAGTGTCTGGATCATTGGCAATGAGCCCGATGTGGTCTGGCAGGATAACGTTGCTCCCGAAGAATACGCTCACCTTTACCACGACGCCTACACTGCCATCAAGCAGGCCGATCCCACCGCCCGCGTTGCCGTCGGCGCTGTTGCCCAGGGCACGCCGCTGCGCCTGGAGTACCTGGACCGGGTCCTGGCTGAATATCAAAAACAATACGGACAGAAAATGCCTGCGGATTGGTGGACGGTTCACGGCTACGTTCTGCGCGAAGAGCATAACAGTTGGGGGGTCGAGATACCACCCGGCTTCAATGTGGAACAGGGAATGTTGTGGGAGATCAGCGACCACAGCCGGCTCGACCTTTTCAAGCAAGGCCTGATTGCCTTCCGTCAATGGATGTCCAATAATGGTTACCGCAGCGTCCCCCTGGCCCTAACAGAATTTGGCATTTTAATGCCACCCGATTTAGGGTTCCCCATCGAACAGGTCGCCCAGTATATGCAGGATACATTTCATTGGCTGCAAACAGCCTCCGACCCTGCTATTGGAAACCCCGGCGATAATAACCTGCTGGTTCAGCGCTGGGCCTGGTTCGCCCTGGATTGCATACCCTATCCCTCCCCCAATTTGGAGGATACGAAAACTGGCGAGCTGACCCTGCTCGGTGTCACCTTTCGAGATTACCTCCAGACCTATCATCCGTAATGAATAAATTTCGCCAACCAGCGCCGAAAATAGATCCATATTTGCTTTGCCAGTGTAGCCAGGCCCCGCTGTCGCAAGGTGTACAGCCCCATCTCGATTTCCGTCGGCCGGCGTTCGATTTCCGGATTCCACCACAAATCCTTGAAACGTTCTTCTGCAATGGGTCTCTTTTCCCAATGAAACGGTCTTTCCAATTCCCTGGTGATTTCGTTTAGCAGGTCCACCGCTTGCTGCCCCCGGGTGACGGGAGAATAACGGTCGCTGACATCCTTCAATGCACGTGTACCCAGCCCGGTGCGGAATTCCACCTCCATCAGCCGCTCCAAACACGCTCGCCATTCCGGCAGGCTAGTCGCCAGCAGCCCGTTTTGTCCATCGCGGATCGCCTCGGTGTAACTTCCAATTCGGCTGGCAATCGTCGGGACGCCAACCAGGGCAGCTTCCACGTACTTTATTTCGCTTTTGGACTGCGAGAACGGATTGCTCTCCATCAAGGGCGCCAAATTAATGTCAAGCTGTGCGATCCAGGCCGGCAGGTCTTGCCAGGCTACCGAGTTGTACCGCCGGATTCGCTCTCGAAACCTGCCCCAATCCGGTGCCAGGTCAAGGAAACCGATAATCCTCAGTTCCACCTCGGGATGAGCTCCCAGCAAATCTTGCAGCACCGGCGCGATCACGGCAAAATCCCGGTTGTGGGTGGGTGTGCCGCTGGCATACCCAACCACGATTTTTTGGCCAATCCTGCGCCGCTCTTTTAATACTCTCTCAGACCGTTCAACCAATTCCAAATTGGCTGCGTTGCGGTGTACCCAACACAATTTCCCGGCCGAACGCACTCGCCCCGCCAGGTACTCTGTCGAAGCCAACACTGCATCACACGCCTCCAGGGTCTGACGGTGTCGGCGCATGTCCTCGCGATATAACCCCGCCCGCACCGGGTCCCGAAAATCTGGGCTGTCGATCCAATCGAATGCTGCCGGATCGAAGATCAGGTCATCCGTATCCATCAACACCAGCCCCCGGCGCTCGTGCACGGTCTCAATGATTCCGGCAACCAATGGATCATTTGGCGCTCGATGCAAAATCAATATATCCGCTCGTTTCACCAAAGTCGGCAAGTTTGGATTGGTGATATGCGACAGGCTGCTGTCCAGCCCCATCAGCTGCAGCTGCTGGTGCAGGTGGATCGTCCGGTAGCGCCGGGTATCGCCTTTAGCGCCGCTCACAATCAGGATATTATGTGAGGCAGGAACTGCTTCAGGGTGCATTTTGGCCCTTGATTTTGAATATCCACACCCGGTCCTGGTGATACACCACGCTGAGCTGTGGGTTGGCCACAAGGGCTGCTGGCTCCAACGGATAAGGCCCGCCATAACCTGAGCGCCCCTGCTTCTGTCCGATGTAAATATAACTCACCCCACGCTTTACGAGCTCTGCCTGTGTTTCAGGCGCCGCAAATCCTTTAGAGTAGATCAATTCGGTCAGTGAATTAACCGATGGGATGTATTCCGCATTGGGCGGCGGCTCTGAAGCATAGAGCAAAGGCGGCAGGGTGGTCTCTCGACCGCTCAAGAACTGCAGCCACCAGCCGCCGTCCGAGCCTGCCATAATTGTGCCGTTGTAAGCCGGGAATGAATTGACCAGGAACCTTGCATCCACCGGCAGATTTGTCCTGATCCAGGCGCTGGCTCGCAGGTCGGCGCGGGAAGCCAGTGTGGCCCCATCGAACTGTGCATCTTTCAACCGCTGGATTCCGCCCCAGGCACCCAGCGCCACCACCCCAACCACCAGCAGGCCTGTAAAAACTTTCTTCGATTGGAACGGGCTTGCCTCGATCAGCCAGCCTGCCGCCGCTCCGATAAACACACTTGCCGGTAGGTACGCCGCAATTAATATGGCAAAATTGCTGATTACACCGGTACCCGGCAGCCGCAGCCAGGATGGATTGGTTCCCAGGATTATCACGAAAAACCAGGTGGCGATAATCAGCGCCGGGCGCTCACGCCGCCACAGGCCCCAACCAATTGCCGTAATCAACAGCAGCCACACCAGCACTGGCATGTAATCGGTCAGCGCCCCCGCACTGTTATACTGCTCGACCGCCGCAGAGTTTGCGCTGGCAGCTGTGGTGATTTCCTTCCCAAAGGTTGCCAGGATCTGCCCGCCGTAGATATGGATGAACCACGGCACAAAAAGCAGTCCGCCGAGGATTCCGATTTGTAAAATTTTGAATATCTGTGCCCGCCATCCCGCGGTCCGTTCGAAAATCAAAACCGGCAATACGAATAATATCGCCAGGATCAAGACACGGTAATGGGTCAATGCCAGCCCGCCCATCGCCAGTCCGGCTAGCAGGATAACCCTGCGCTGCTTGCCTTCGCCCTGCACTGCGGCCCATACCAGGCATACTACCGCAGGCAGGATGGCCTGTCCCGCCAGCTGCGTATACCGCCCCCAATTGACGTAATACATCGGCATCGAAACCAACAGCCCGCCGACCAGAGTGGCTGCCACACCGGCCCAGCGATTGTGGCTCAATCGCACTGCCAGCGGATACAGGGCCAGGACAGCCAGGCCGTTCAATATCTGCCCAAACCAGATCACCGCCTGCGGCGCCTGCATCCCGGCCGCCCAGCCAAATACTGCCGCCAGGCTGTGGAATCCAAAATGGTAGGTCAGGTCGGCAATACCGGCATACGGCTGCCACGATTGAAACAATCCGCCGTGGTCCATCAGCAGCTGCGTGATAACCGTGTGCTGGTACGAATCTCCCCACAGCGGCAGGGAAAGTGAATGCGTCACGTACATCCGCACCCCGATTACCAGTGCCGCCACTGCCAGAAAAGCCAGGTCCGCCGGGTGAATCACTGTCAGCCGGTTTGGAGTCCGGATGGCAAGCCATTTCTTCTTAACACCACCCCGTACAAAACGGTAGGCCAGGTAGATCAACGCTGCTGTTGGCGGTAAAATGGCATACCCCACTCCCAGGTGCAGTCCGACCAATCCCGTCCACAAGAACAAGAGTGGATAGATTCCCAGGCTGACCCCAATTGCCAGACCAAACTTTTCCCCAAAAAAGAAGGTGCTCCAACGATCCCATACGCTCCGCAGGAGTACCCATCCCGGGAGAACATACAGAATCGTCGCTAAAACCAGCCACGCCAGCCACTGCAGGCCCTGCTTGAACAATCCCAATGCCAGCAGCTTATTGTTATACACCTGTTGAAATGCCAGCTGAGCATCCATAGCCGGCTGACCATCCTGGTAGGCCGACCCATCAATATAACTTGCCCCGACTCCACTCCCAGCCAGAACCTGACCTGCACCCTGCAGTTCCAGTGTGAAGTATAAATCAGCCACATCTGGCCCATTCACAGGCGAAAATATGAATCTATACCATGCCGGCCCCGAACCTGAATCCAGCGCCAGGTTGGCTTCGGCAACCGGCTCCTTCTCCAGTGACCCCTTGTACAGCTTAAAGAGCAGTTTACCTGTGTCCTGCAGTTGAGGTGTGAGGTAAACTTCAATCCCGGTTAATCCGCCTTGATGGGTGGAAAAGGTCTGCCCGAGGCTGCTTCCGGGAGTCAATGTCAGCCCGCTTTGGCTGAAGTCCGATTGCCCGCTGCCCAGGGTAGTTCCAGCCGAAAGTGTACATCCGCTCAGGAGCACAGCCAGCGCAAAAAGAACGCATGGGACGATGATTCGTGCAAATTTTCGCATCAAGCAGCCTTCGAATGCTTTTGGGTTTGAAACAATTTTACTCGAATTTAAAACTTGGGATGATTTTACTGTTTCAGGCAGCCTTCCGAAGCAGCCTGCGCATAAACCTCGCGGAAACGCCGTGCAATCACCGGCCAGGTGTACTTTGCCAGCACTTTCTTCCTTCCATTCTGGCCCAGTGCTCTTGCTCCAGCCGGGTTGCTCAATAACGATATTGCCGCCTTAGCCAGTGCCTCAGGATATAGCCACGCGACCAATAATCCATCCACATCCCCATCTACCACCCACGGCACAGCGCCGCGCCGGCATCCAATCACTGGTTTTCCCGAGGCCCAGGCCTCCAGGAAGGCAATCCCGAATGATTCGAAACCCGATGGGTACGCCAGGACATCAATCGCGGCAAACAGGCCCGCTTTTTCTATCTCCGGGAAATCCAACCGCCACACAATCTTTTCCCGCTGTTCGAGTGGCATTTCATCCATAATTGCGTCGAGTTGGGGCTGAAAGCTGGTCCGCGCCCCGGCAACCAGCAGCCGCGTTTCTGGGAGTATCTGCCAGATCGCTGGCATAGCTTTCAACAGCGTATCTGCGCCTTTAAATCGCCCCAGTTGGCCGATAAAGCCGATCACAGGCGCCTCGGCCGGCAGGCCCAATCGAGTCCGGTTCGCATCCGGATCGCAGGATTCAAATTCATCGGGGTTCACCCCATTGCCGATGATCGTGATTCTGTCAGGGTTCCCGCAGCGTTGGCTCACGTATTTCGCCTCAAAACCGGTCATTGCGATGTAAGCATTGGCGCGGCGGATGGCGTGGTCAATCATCCGCCGATCGTATCCCCAGCGGTCCTCAGGGTGCTGGCTGCCGGTGAATACCACCGGTCGGCCTGATTCGACGGCAGCATCCAACGCTGTGAACATGTGTAGCAGCGGAAAAGACGCCGCCGCGACCACATCCCCCTGCCACACCCTTACTGCCGC
>VFSW01016573.1_pt1 | contig 10046 bp, 10 predicted proteins | sample 5358111 | NCBI WGS metagenome assembly VFSW01 (sample SAMN11554181, study PRJNA540505) | mine drainage metagenome | isolation source: sediment from site ElyBrook_90M | place: USA: Ely Copper Mine, Vershire, VT | collected 2017
GTCCGCGCTACGATCAAATGATGGCGGCGGGGTGGAAATTCTGCCTGCCGCTGTCGCTCGCGAATACGCTGGCGACCGCGGCGGTGGTGTTGGCCCAAAGCGCGCCGTCAGGATCATAATCATGTTCGCCATTCTCAAAGGGATTTACTCCAATCTGCGCAGCATGGTGATGGTGTTCGCGCACGCCACTCACAAGCGCGACACCATCCTGTATCCGGAAGTGATGCCGTATCTACCGCCGCGCTACCGCGGACGTATCGTACTCACGCGTGATCCGGACGGCGAGGAGCGCTGCGTGGCCTGCAACCTCTGCGCCGCCGCCTGTCCGGTCAGCTGTATCTCGTTACAAAAAGCGGAGACGCCGGACGGTCGCTGGTATCCGGAATTCTTCCGCATCAACTTCTCGCGTTGCATCTTTTGCGGCCTATGCGAGGAAGCGTGCCCAACGAGCGCGATCCAGCTCACGCCGGATTTCGAAATGGGCGAGTACGACCGACAGAACCTCGTCTATGAGAAAGAACATTTGCTCATCAACGGGACCGGCAAGGTACCTGAGTACAACTTCTACCGCATGGCGGGGCTCGCGATCGCCGGTAAGCCGAAGGGCGCGGCGGAAAACGAAGCGCCGCCCGTAGATGTCAGAACCCTTTTGCCTTAAATAGTGCCCTCAAGGAAGCAACGTGCAAGTAGCGTTTTATTTTGCAGCGACGGTGGCAGTGATCGCGACGCTTTTCGCGGTCACCAACTACAACCCGGTGCATGCGCTGCTCTACCTGATCGTGTCGCTGCTGGCCGTGGCGATGGTGTTCTTCACTGTGGGGGCGCCATTCGCCGGCATCCTCGAAGTGATCGTTTACGCCGGTGCAATCATGGTGCTGTTCGTCTTCGTGGTGATGATGCTGAATCTCGGCAAGGCCACCGTGGATCAGGAGCGGCGCTGGTTGAGGCCGCGCATCTGGCTCGGGCCCTGCGCACTGTCGCTGGCATTGCTGATCGAACTGGTGCGAATAATCGTGCAGCAGGGCGCCGTTGAGACTCTCGGCGGCCAGACTATCGGCGCGGTCCCGGTGGGCGTCGCGCTCTTTGGACCCTATGTGCTGGCGGTGGAACTCGCGTCGATGTTGTTGTTGGCGGGGCTGGTGGCCGCATTCCACCTGGGACGGCACGAATGAGTGCCGTACCGCTGCAACATGCGCTGATCCTCGCCGGGATTTTGTTCTCGCTCGGCCTGTTGGGCATTCTCGTCAGACGCAACATTCTGTTCGTGCTGATGTCGATCGAGATCATGATGAACGCGTCAGCGTTGGCTTTCGTCAGCGCCGGCAGCCGCTGGGGGCAGGCGGACGGCCAAGTGATGTTCATTCTGATTCTGACTCTCGCGGCCGCCGAAACCAGTGTCGGTCTCGCGATGGTGCTGCAGCTGCACCGTCGCTTTCGTACCCTCGATACCGACGCGGCCAGTGAGATGCAAGGGTGACGCGCTGATGTTCTCGCTGCTCTTTCTCGTCTTTCTCGCACCGTTGCTGGGCTTCGTGCTCCTCGCTGTCGGCGGCAATCGCGTATCCGAAAACGCCGCCGCAACGATTGGGGTCGGGACGATTGGCCTATCGGCGTTGACCACGCTCGGTTTGGCTGTTCAATTTGTCGTCCACCCGCCGACGGGAGGCGTGTTCACGCAGCCGTTGTGGCAATGGCTGCAAGTGGGCGGTTTCGCGCCGCGCTTTGCGCTGCGCCTGGACGGCCTCTCCTTGACCATGATGGGTGTGGTCAGCGGCGTCGGCTTGCTTATCCATCTGTTCGCCGCGTGGTACATGCGCGGCGATGACAGCTATGCGCGCTTCTTTTCCTATATGAACCTCTTTATCGCCAGCATGCTGTTCCTGGTTCTCGGCGATAATTTGTTGTTCCTGTACTTTGGCTGGGAAGGCGTGGGCTTGTGCAGTTATTTGTTGATCGGCTTTTGGTATCAGGACGCGGCGAACGGCGCGGCGGCGCGCAAAGCGTTCGTGGTCACACGGGTCGGCGATGCGCTGATGGCGATCGGGCTATTCTGGCTGTATCGCGACCTGGGCACGCTCGACATCCAGCAAACGGTATTGCTGGCGCCCCAGCATTTCGCCTTCGGGGGACCGGCGATCACCGCCATCACGCTGCTGCTGCTCGGCGGTGCGGTGGGAAAATCCGCGCAGCTGCCCTTGCAGACCTGGCTACCGGATGCGATGGCTGGTCCCACGCCCGTATCCGCACTCATCCACGCGGCGACGATGGTGACCGCGGGCGTCTATCTGATTGCGCGGACGCATGGGTTGTTCGAGCTGGCACCGTACTCGCTGCAGGCAGTGGGTGTGATCGGTGCGGCGACACTGCTGTTGGCCAGTTGCGCCGCGCTGGTGCAGACCGACATGAAGCGCATCCTCGCCTATTCCACCATGAGCCAAATCGGCTACATGTTCTTAGGGTTAGGCGCGGGCGCTTGGAGCGCGGCGATCTTCCATTTGATGACGCATGCCTTTTTCAAGGCGTTGCTCTTTCTCACCGCCGGCGCGGTGATTCTCGCCTGCCACCACGAGCAGAACATTTTCAAGTTGGGAGGGCTACGCAAGCAGCTGCCGCTCGCCTATGCCTGCTTCCTGGTGGGCGGTTTGTCACTCGCGGCGTTTCCATTGGTGACCGCGGGATTCTACAGCAAGGATGAAATTCTTTGGGACGCCTACGCCGGGGGCCACACCGGGTTCTTCATGGCCGGACTCATCGGAGCCTTCTTAACCTCACTCTATATTTTCCGCCTGGTCTTCATGGTGTTCCACGGCAAGCCCAAGATGGACGCACACCCGGGGCAGGGCGCCGCCTACTGGCTGCCGCTGGTCGCGCTGCTCGTTTTCTCGACCTTCATCGGCGGCATGATTCATCCACCGCTCGACGGCGTGCGGCCGACGACCGAACTCGCGGCGGGAGGGGGCGCCAAGCTCATCGTGGAACTCTTGTCTGCCGGCGTCGGCATGAGTGGCATTGCGCTCGCCGGCCTACTGTTCTTGGGCGAGCGACGCGCCGTGACGTGGCTGGCCGGTACGTGGCTGGGCCGACAGGTCTGCCGTCTGTGGTTAAACGGATGGGGTTTCGACTGGCTGTACGACCGGCTGTTCGTGCGTCCCTTTGTCTGGTTCGCCTACAAGAATGCGCGTGATGGGATCGATCTTGCAATCCTCGCTATTCCAACCGCGCTGCGCTCGCTCAACAGCGGACTGGTGCGCACTCAGACCGGTCAGCTGCGCTGGTACGCCGCCAGCATGGCGCTCGGCGCGGTGTTGGTGATCGCCGCCGTGGTGCTGTCATGAGTCTTCTCTGGCTATTGGCGACTCCGTTCATCGGCGGTTTGCTGTGCTGGCAGTTCGAACGCTTCGGCACTCAGGTGGTGCGGTGGGTAGCGCTCGGCACCCTGGTTTGTGTGCTCGCGCTGACGGTGGATCTCTGGCTCACCGGAGACTACGCACTGACGTGGCTCCACTCCGCGAGCAACCCCGGCGGTCGCTGGACGACGCAATTCTCGGTACTCTGGATTCCGCGCTTAGGGATTGGTTTCGGATTGGGGCTCGACGGACTGTCGCTCTTGCTGATTACGCTGACCGCGCTGCTCGGCCTCATGGCCGTTGCCTGCTCCTGGCGTGAGATTTCGCGTCATGTCGGGTTCTTCCATTTGAACTTGCTGTGGACCTTGGGTGGCGTCATCGGCATCTTCCTCGCCACCGACCTGTTCCTGTTCTTCTGCTTCTGGGAAATCATGCTGGTGCCGATGTTCTTCCTGATCGCGCTGTGGGGTCACAACATCCCCGGCGGTCACAGTCGCATCTATGCGGCGACCAAGTTCTTCATCTTCACTCAAGCCTCCGGCCTGCTGATGCTCGTGGCTATTTTGGCGCTCGTATTCGTGCATCGCCAGACAACGGGTGACTTGACGTTCAGCTACGCCGCGCTGTTGCACACGCCGATGAGCGAGCGCACCGAATCGTGGATCATGCTCGGCTTTTTCGTGGCCTTTGCGGTCAAGCTGCCGGTGCCTCCGTTTCATTCCTGGCTTCCCGACGCGCACTCGCAGGCACCGACCGCGGGTTCAGTGATTCTTGCGGGCGTACTGCTCAAGACCGCGGCCTATGGGTTGTTGCGCTTTCTGTTGCCACTCTTCCCGCACGCCTCCGGCGAATTCGCGTCGATCGCGATGTGGCTGGGAGTATTCGGAATCCTTTACGGCGCGATCTGCGCATTCGGTCAGAACGACATCAAACGCTTGGTGGCCTACACCTCGATCAGCCATATGGGTTTTATTTTGGTTGGCATCTTTGCCGGCACCGAGATCGCGCTGCAAGGGGTTGTTATCCAGATGCTGGCACACGGCGTTTCCGCGGGCGCACTATTCATGCTGTGCGGCGAGCTGTTCGAACGGTTGCGTACCCGGGACCTGCGCGAGATGGGGGGACTCTGGGCGCGAGCCCGCTACTTGCCGCCGATTGCCTTATTTTTTGCGGTCGCCTCGCTCGGGTTGCCGGGATTGGGGAACTTCCTGGGCGAGTTTCTGATTCTACTCGGCACCTTCAACGCCCATCCCGCCGTGGCCGCGGTCGCCGCAGGCGGGCTAGTCTTGTCCGCGGTCTATTCACTGATGCTGGTGCAGCGCGCATTTCAGGGAAAGCCTAAGAACGAGACTGTGCTGGTCGATTTGGATCGTCGCGAAATCGCCACCCTCGGCGCACTGATGGCCGTGTTGATTGGGTTGGGCCTGTACCCGCAGCCGATCTTGGACGTGTCGCGGGCATCGATGCAGGCGTTGCAGGCGCGATACGCGCCGGCTGCCATCGAGCCGAGTTCCCTGGCCGTCGCACAAGGGTCCCCATGAACCTGCAACAACTGCTGGCGCTGTCGCCGATCCTGATCGTCGGATCCACCGTCCTCGCCATGATGCTCGCTATCGCCATCAAGCGCCACCATCGCGGGAATGCCATGATCGCAGTCGTGGGACTGAGTCTCGCGCTCTTGCCGCTCCTCATAAATTGGTGGCTGCCCAACGTATTCACACTATCGCTGCCGCAGGCCGTAACGCCACTTTTGGGCATTGATAGTTTTGCCTGTTTCTACATGGCGCTGATCCTCATCGCTGCGCTCGCCACGGCGACACTCTCGCATAGCTATATGGAGGGATATTCTGGCAACCGCGAGGAAATTTACCTGCTGCTGTTGCTGTCAACGCTCGGTGGGCTGACCCTCGTCGCCAGCTGCCACTTTGCCTCTTTCTTCATCGGTCTCGAACTGCTGTCCGTGCCGATGTACGGGATGGCGGCGTATTTCGTGAAGGACCGCCGCTCGCTGGAGGCTGGTATGAAATACTTGGTCCTGTCGGCCGTCGCTTCGGCCTTCATCCTGTTCGGCATGGCGCTGATGTATTCCCAGACCGGAACTCTGGTATTCAGCGAGATCGGCTCAAGCGTCGCCAACATCGCCGAGGGCGAACGCATCGTGATGATCTTAGGCGGCGCCATGCTGCTGGTCGGCGTCGGTTTCAAACTGTCACTCGCACCATTCCATCTATGGGCGCCGGACGTCTATGAAGGCGCGCCCGTTCCCGTCACATCGTATCTGGCGACGGCGTCCAAAATCGCCGTGTTCGCGCTGCTGCTACGCTACTTCGTCGAGGCGCGCGCATATCAGTACGATACCTTGCTCGACGTGTTGTCGGTACTGGCGATCCTGTCCATCGGCATCGGCAATGTGCTGGCGCTCAAGCAGGAAAATCTCAAACGCTTGCTTGCCTACTCTTCAATCGCCCATTTTGGCTATCTTCTGGTGGCGCTCATCGCCTCTGGGCCACTCGCCATCGAAGCCGTCGGCGTGTACCTGTTGACCTACGGGGCGACGACGCTGGCGGCGTTCGGCGTGATCACCCTGATGTCGAGCCCGCACCAGGATCACGACGCGCAAGCGCTGTTCGACTACCGCGGCCTATTTTGGAAGCATCCATTTTTGACGGCAATCCTTTCTATGGCGTTACTCTCGCTCGCGGGCATTCCTCTGACCGCCGGCTTCATCGGCAAATTCTATGTGCTCGGCGCCGGCGTCGAGCAGCGCTTGTGGATCCTGCTCGCCGCGGTCGTGCTCGGCAGTGCCGTCGGCCTCTACTATTATCTGCGCGCGATGGTGCAACTCTATCTGCGGCCGCGATGGGTGGTGCCCTTTGCGGCGCCGCTCAACTGGGCACAAAGCCCCGGCGGTGGGGTGTTGATTCTGCTGATGCTCGTCATGCTGGTGCTAGGGGTCTATCCCGGGCCATTTATCACGTGGGTGCAAGGTGCGGGACTGATCAGCCCGTAAGTCGGCGAAGCGCCCAATTCCGCGTCCGCCGCTGGCGCCCTACAACGCAACGGAATTATCAAATACCATCGAGGCGAGAGTCAAGTGATCAACCGTCAGGCACTCGGTAATGCCGCCTGCAGCTGTTACGCCACCGATTGCGAGGCTTACGGGCAGTTATTTCATTGACCCAGAAGTACTCTTCTGGCGCGCGCTGACCTTTCAATTCGAACTCTCCGGTGACGGCTCTAATGCAGGCCTTATGACTGACCACCGTCGGATCCGGTCTCCCGGGTCCGTGCGCGAGCGCTTCTCGGGCTCTCAAGTCGACACACATGACCGTCACGAAGGGTCGAATCGGAGGCGCCCTGGTCGTGGGCCTTCTTCGATCAAGAGTCCGCAGATCGCAGAGTCTTCAAACTCCTGCAAGCGATCATCGGTCAGAAGCCGTTCAGCATCTGGGATCGGCTACAGGCGCATCCCCCCGACGCTTGAACGCGCACACGTCGAGGCTCAGCACCTCAATCATAAGTGCAAAACGACCCGCAGCAAATCGGTCCAATGCATTTCGATCGGCAGACGTGTTAGCGTGCGTCCCAGCCAAGTGGCACTCGCATTGTGACCGGCCCGCGCAACGGTACGGCCGCGGATTTGCAACTCGACCTCAATGTTTCCGATCCGGCTTAGGCCAACGCGCGCCATTGGCCCGATGGCAGCCGACGTGCCATTGACATGTGAGTGTCTCATTGCGGACAGGGCGGCCAGCGCCGCTCCCGTACTGTGCGAGTCGAGGGTGACGCAGGTACCGCTAACGCGGATAGCGATACGGTGTCCTGCGGCATCATTTGCCGAAACTGTACCGTGCAATTCGAGCTGAGCGAGGCTCACTTGTCAGGCAAAATGCGACTGCTGATGCGCAGAGCGCCGTTGAACTTCCAGACGGCGTAGCCTGTCGGCATGGTCGCAGCTCCTGGCGTCTGCGCATGCGAGGGAACCGACACCTCCATGTTGTCGAGGAAGTATGAGATTTCGGCGCGCCGACCGGTTAACAAATCGAATAGTTCGGCGCCGAGACCAGGCCATGATTGTAGTGTCGTATCGGACATGTTGATGATTCCTTTGAATTAATTGTTGATCTGAGAATTTCTCATAATACGCGATCTTACGCCGCGCTAGGTTGAACACTTTGATTCGGCGCGGCGCGCGATGGCACGCACCATTCCCTTGAAAATAAACAGGTGAAATGGAACGAGTGCCCACCAATAGAGGAGCCCCCAAACGCCCCGTGGGTGCCAATACGCCGTGACCTTGATGCATGCGTGGTGCGTCTGCATCGGGTTGATCTCGAATTCCACGATTCCGGCCCCGGGCGCCTTTAGGCCAAAGTCGAGCGTCAGCCTTCGTTCCGGTTCCATCCCGACGACGGTCCAGTAGTCGATTCGATCGCCGATGCGCAAGTCGGTGCCATGCCGCCGTTCTCGACTGAAGCCCGATCCCCCGAGCAGCCAGTCTATTAATTCGCGGAGCCACCAAAGCCAGTTCGCATAGAAATAGCCGGTCTTGCCGCCGAGACTTGTCACCACTCGCCACAGTGCCTCGGGTGATGCGGATGTCTCCGCACTGCCTGCCGCCCGCTTTGCATAGAACGCGTTGTCGTGTCGAAACCGACGGAACGCGAACGCGCCCTCGGTCCAGCGGGCCGGCACGTCGTCCTGTCGCTCAGCATCCAATGCCGCGAGCACGGCCTCTTTGAATGTCAGAAGCCGCTGCGGAACTAGCCGGCGCAGCGCAGCGTCGTCGGCCGGTAAATCATGCTTTAGCCCTTGAATCAACGCGCGGGCGATGTTGGTGGGGACCGCAGTGATGAGGGCAAGCCAATAGGACGAAAGCTCCGGTGATAGCACCGGTACGGGCAGAATCCATGGACGTTTTCCGACGATCAGTCCAAACTGGCGCATGAGTTGTTCGTAGGAAAGGTATTCCGGGCCTGCTGCGTCATACGACTGACCCGCCGTCTCCGCGTGCAGCGGTACGCGCACCAGGTATTCGACCAAGTTCGACAGCGCGATCGGTGAGGATTTGGAACGCACCCAGCGCGGTGTGACCATGAGCGGTAGGTGGTACACCAGGTCGCGAATGACTTCGTACGCCGCAGAACCGGAGCCAACAATGATACCCGCACGGATTTCCGTCACGGGCACACTACCGGCGCGCAAACACTCCCCGGTCCGCTTACGAGAAAGCAAATGGTCCGAGTCGGCATCTAGAGGCGAGAGCCCGCCCAGATAGACGATGCGCCGCAAACGCGCTCGGGACGCCGCGTCTGCGAAATGACAGGCGGCGGCTACGTCCAGGTCACCGAATCGTTTTCCCGCTGCCATCGAATGCACAAGGTAATAAGCCGTGTCGACCCCGCTGAAAGCCGCGCGAAGAGACTCCGCATCAAGCGCATCCGCCTCAACCAGCTCAACCGCGGTCCAGCCGCGGGACTCCAGTCGACTGCGGCTGCGTGCGGCGGCGCGCACGCGTACGCGCGCCGCAATCAAAGCGTGAACGAGATTGCGCCCGATATAGCCACTCGCACCAAATACTAGAACCAGTGAAGGACGCTGTGTGTGAGCCGATTGTTTTGGCTGCAGTTCGTTATACACTACGCTCTCGCAAAGACTCTGATGCATTCCCGGGACGTGGTGGTAGATTTAAAGGTCTTCTTATTCTTCGCGCACTTGTTCTATGCGAGCGCCATTGCCATTTCGCCTTGCGCGTCCCACTGTGCCGCCGACGTCACGGTCAAACGAGCACCGTCCCTTACGCAGCCGATGCAATGGTCGCGGACACTCAGCTTCGTCATCGAAACAGCTCGGCAAACGATCCGACTTACGGCGCCGCACCTTTGAGTTGATCGAACACATCGGCGCGTGGTCAGAAACAAAACACCCGAAATCCATCCATGGGGTTGTCACACGTGGTATTTATCGCGCTGTGCGGGAGTTATGTGCGGGAGTTAACTGCAGATTAAACACGAACTGACGCCCCTCCCGGACTTAGACAGCGAACCCTCCCTATTGAATGTCTTTCCGGGAAACCACTGTGAACCCGATCACGTAAGTCCTGGTTCCGTAAATCTTGCGGCGAGCGCGCTATGGGACCGCTACTCGACGGGAACACGGCAACGGGTCTACTTACCGCAAAGACACGGTGTCACCACACTTTGTAAGAGTGTCATGGCGGGATCTTGTTTCCATTTGCCTTAAATTTCTCTCCAAACGGGGTGAGTGGCCCACCACCTTTGGCGCTGGTATGGCACTCGCCGCACGCCTTTCCGGTCGCTTTAGCAAACTCCGGCGTGGCGACAGCGGGTTGAGAGAACATAAGTGCGGCAGCGCTCACCACTACAATCGCCGCCACCGTACCGATCGCAATCGGGAATGCATTACTCAGATTGACTTTCATATTACGATAATCCTAATTGAGTGGGCGCATAAGACCTGTGAGCGATGCATCGATGCGAGCCGCGTTGCGGCGCGACAGCGTCGGACCACATCGACAACACTAACCGCAAGGCTGTGCGCTGTCCGTGCGCTGCCGTACACTCCGATGAATTACCTCAAGCAGGTATTGGGCATTTGGCAAGAGATCGTTTTATCGCTCGCGCCGGCGCGACTTTGATCAAAGGTGTCAATCTCCGTCGATGGATCTCCTCGAACGAT